>Ga0214923_10001305_pt1 | contig 35632 bp, 56 predicted proteins | sample LL1510_MetaG_FD_177993 | JGI IMG/M metagenome (GOLD analysis project Ga0214923, IMG submission 177993) | Freshwater microbial communities from Lake Lanier, Atlanta, Georgia, United States - LL-1510 | ecosystem: Environmental > Aquatic > Freshwater > Lake | place: USA: Georgia | collected...
TGAGAATGGCACGCAACATAAGCTCTTTCAAGAAACATTTATGGATTTAGGAGTGTCTGTACCCGTTTTTCCCATTACCGATGCTTCAACCGACAACTTAGACGATTGGTTACTCGCCCATCAGGTAGAACACCAGGCTTTTGCGGGTCTTTTAGGGCTAAATAACCCCTTTAATATGCTCGATGTGGACTGGAATAACGAGTCAGATTTCTACGATTGGATCGCTTCTCACCTCTATATTCATCAACAAATTGCTGCGGAACTAGGACTGTAAATTATGGAACAAAAACCCCTTTACCCCCTCCAAGAAAAAACGGATTTTGTTGCACCGCAACAAGATGATGAAGTAATGTCATTGATTCAGCGTAAAGGTCAACCAACACCCGTAGAACAAACACCAGAAGTCACTAAAGCTAAGAATGATTTACGCAGAGTAATTCAACAAGTCGGCATTGATCCACAGCGCATCATCCTAGCGGGTCAATATGCGGAACGAGCCTTGCGTGATCCCTCTATGTACCCAGTTGCTATTCAAATGGCAATTAAGGAAAATCTGATTTCAGAGAGTGACATAGAACCAGGTGGCATTAATTACAAGCTGTTAGCAGCGGGTATTACTGCTGGAAAGTTAACTCAAGAATTACTAGATGAGGGAGCGCTCTAATGGGTAAGGCAACACCAGTTATCGTAACCGTTGTAGCGGTTGTAGCCAGTATTTATGCTGGACCACAAGTCGGTGCTGCAATTTTAGAAGGAATGGGCGTTACAGGAGCTTCCGCAGCTACTACTGCTGCTGTTGGTGGCGCAGCCATTTCAGGATCAACTAGCGCTGTTAACGCTGCCGTTAATGGCAAAGATGTCAATGGCATCTTAGAAGCGGGTGCAAAAGGCGCTGCTTCTGGTGCGGTAGGTGGCGCAGTAGGCGCTCAAGTACCCGCTGGAGAAGCCGTAGGTCGTGGCATTGCTTCTGGTGCAACAAGTGGTGCAACAAGCGCAGCATTGAATAAGCGTGATCCCATTACAGGAGCTATTGTTGGTGGCGTAGCGGGTGGTGTTACAGGCGGTATTACTGAAGCGTTTGCTGATCCCAATATTGGTGATGTAGAAGCACAAGAAGGTGGATTCTATGGTGAAAAAGGTGTTAACGAGCCTTTAATTAATCCTGAACTACAACGCTTTATTGCTTCAACTGGTGGTCGTTTAGCGGGTCAATTTACAGCAAGAGAGCTTACTGATACTAGCGGTGGTGGTACAACTTATCAACCTACGGCTGGTGGAGCAACAACGCAACCAATTGGTGAACCAACGATGGGAATTGGCGCACCAGGATCGGCTGCTCTAGGTCAAGCATTGCGAATTGGTAGCGGTGAACCAGGCGCTCCCATTGAAAGCCCTGGTGGTGGTGAACCAGCAACCAGACCAGTATGGAATATTGCATCACTACGGGTAAAAGACGAAACTGGGGGTTAATATGAGCAAACTATTAATGAAATCATTGAAAGCGGATTTGCCAGCATTGGCAGAATTAATCCGTTCTCAAGGTCGTGGCAGAGATACAGTCCTTGCCCACATTACCCCTAAAGAAGCTGCCTTGCTCAAACGCAGAGGTGGATCTGGAACAACCAATCCTGATACTGGCTTGCCTGAGTTTGAAGATTTTGGTGGCGACTATAGCTATGATGTAGAAGCTCAACCAGGCGGTTTTTATGGTGGAGAAGCTCCTACACCCCAACAATTTGCAGAAGTTTATCCACAATACACTCCAGAAATGATGCCTACAACGGCTGAAGTTCCAACGCCTAGTTACGATGTTGAAGCACAGCCTGGTGGATTTTATGGCGGTGCAGCACCAACGGCTGCTGAGTTTGGGCGTGGTTTGCCAGCGGGTCGAGATCAATATGAATTGGCTGCTGGTGGAATTACCCCACCACAAATTGCAACCCCTCCGCAAGCTGAAAAATCGATTTTAGAAAAATTAGGAATATCTCCTAAAGATGCTGTTCGTCTAGGATTGGGTGCAACATTGGCGGGTGGATTAACGGCTGCTAATGTGGCAAGAACCCGTCAAGCTGGACAACAAGCTCAAGCAGCTCGTGGTGAATTAGCAGCATTAGGAAAGCCATATCAAGAAGCTGGCGCACAATTAACGGGTGCAGCGCAGCGTGGTGAACTAAGCGCAGCTAGCCAACAAGCCTTACAAGCTGCTCAAGCCCAAATGGCGCAAGGTGTGGCTACTCGTGGTGGTGTTGGCGCTGCTCAAATGCAAACACAAATTGCTTCACTAAGAAACCTATTGTTGGAAAATCAATATAACTTTGGATTAAAAGTTGCTCAAATTGGTGACAATTACGCAATGGGAGCAATTAAATCAGGTATGGAAGCGGATCGTGCTATTGGAACGGCTAATCAACAATTCTATGGTCAATTAGCTCAATTGCTTGCTCCATTCATTACTGGAGCTTCATCACCAACACCTAATGTAAGGACTACATAATGGCTGAACTTGATAAGGCTCTTGGAATTAAAACTGATTCCACAGATATTCTTTCTAGGGCTGGTCAAGCTAAGACTGGCACGCAAGCTCGTGAACTGCTAACTGAAGCTGGTAAACAAAAGGTTCAAGCGCTTGAACAAGAAAGGGTTGCTGCAACGCAAAAGCCTATTGAAGAAGCTCGTATTAAAGGTGATTATGCTCAAAAAGAAGCTGAATTATATAAAGAAGCGGACATTACACGCAAAAAGAAACTAGAGGAAGCTCCTTTGCCTGAATTTAGACCAAATGAAGATACTTTGGTTGGTATGGCTACTTTAGGAAGTTTGATTGGTTTAATTGGTCAAACTTTGGGAAATACTGGTGGTAAACAATCTGCTCTTAACTCTATTAATGCCATGTCTGGCATGATGGCTGGTTATCAACAGGGCAAAAAAGACTATATGCGGGTGCAGCAATTAGAGTTTGAAAAAAACTTTAATGCAATGAAAGCCAAGCAAGAACAGATCCAAAAAGAATTTGAAGCCGCAATAAAAAAAATGCCTTATGACCTTGCTAAATCTAGACAAGATATGGAAGTAGCTTTAGCAAAGGCTAGCAGCCCTTTATTAACTGCTGTTTATCAGAAACAGGGTGCGGAAGCTACTTACAAAATTATTGATGACCTTGGCAAAAGTATTCAAAAAGCAGAGGAAATAGCCAACAAAGCTAATATGGCTAAAGATAAATCTCAAATGACTAAGGGTGGAGCTGCTAACGCTCGTTATGCCTTTAACATTGCAGAATCTTTTGGTCAGGCTGCAACCGATGTGTTAAATGTGGCACAAATGCCAAAAGGCACAGTATTGGGTATGTTTGCTGATATGGCTGGTAAATCTGGCGATTCGTTTACCCAATCATTAAGCAGCACTCTTAGCCGTAAGTTGACCAAAGAAGATGAACGGATTATGCAAGTGATTGTAAGCGGTCTAGAAGCTAATATGTCTAGAGCATTAGGCGGTGGTTATGCTCAGTCTGGAGCTAAGTATATGATTGATATATACAAACAACAAGTTCCCAAAGCTGGCGATTCACCTATTGTAACGGCTATATTCCTTGCTCGTGTCAAACAAGAATTGGGTATTTTGGCTAAAGCGTTTAGCGCACATCCAGGATCTACAGAGGGTTATGTTCAGCAAATGAATGATTACATGGATGCTATGAACCAAGCTATCCCATTCAATGTATCTGATGTAATTGCAACTAAACGAAGAACAAGAGAAAGCATTTCGCAACAATCAGAAAAAATAATTAACGCTCCATCTAGGATGCCTTTGCCAGTTGCTCCAAACACATCTCCCACAGCGCCAGCAACCGCAAAAATAGCAACTCAAGCTGATATTGTTACTACGGCTGCTTCAAATAATATTTCGGTAGAAGAAGCAAAAAGCCGATTAAAAGCAAAAGGTTGGACTATTGAGGGAGAACAATAATGAACGGTAGAAACCTACTAGGGGATACCCAAACTCAAGGTCGCAATTTATTAGCAGAATCCGACCCTCCCAAACCGCCAGAACCCGAACCAAAAAAACCAACTCTTGCTAGCGAATTTGCCGAAACTGGTAAAAAGGCTGCCACAGTTGGGTACGGTGCAGTTACAGGATTGCTAGGCTCTTTTGGAGAGCTTGAAAAATTTGGTGCATACGATGTTCCTGAATTTTTAGGTTTACGGGAAAAGGGTGAGCGTGATAAGTTAATGGGTCGGGAAACTATTTTTCCGACTACCGAGGAGGTTCGTAAAGGACTGTCTAAAATTGGCGTTGAAAGACCAAAAGAAGAATATCGTGGCTACGAAACCGCTGGTGAAATTGTTGGTGGCTTAGGAACAGCCTTACCATCCCTTGCCAAAACAGGAACACGAGCATTGTTAGGAACACCATCTAAAGTTAGTGAAGCAACTGCACGAAAAGCCGAAGAATTAGGGTTTAAGTTATCTCCCGCCCAAGTTCGCCAAGATGTGCCGATCTCAGCCAAAGGAGCGACTGGAGCTGCACAAACCAATCAAACATTGGCAAACAAGTTAGCTACAGAAGGAACGGGTAAGGCTACAACTGAAATTACCCCTGAATTTATTGGTAAACGCTTAAAAGACTTAGGTAAAGAATTTGACAATATTTACAAAGGAAAAACCTTTGCGGTTGATTCTAGTATTGTTGGCACACTCAATAACATTATTGCTAGAGAAAGCGAACTTGGATTTGCTGGAGTTTCATCGGTAAGGCAAGCTGCTCAAAGTATGCTTGATAATATTCAAGCTGCTGGCACTTATGTTGTTCAAGGTGACGATTTACAGCGTTTGCGTAATGCTATGACACAAAGCGCTAGATCAACGGCAAGCCGAGGTAACGCCCATGAGATTTATGAGTTGGTGGATGTTATCGATAACGCTGTTGGCACATTTAATCCAGCCGTTACCAAGAAACTTTCTGAACTAAGACCGCTTTACAGAAACTCCATCATTTTGGAGGATTTGTACCGTAAGGGCGGTATTCGCCAAGGAAACATTAGCCTTGAAATGTTAGGCGATATGTTGCGTGGCAAACGGGATGCCGTAAGAAGAACTGCCCAAGACATTGACGAATTGGGAGAATTGGGTCGTGAATTGCGTTTGCGTGCAAGGTGGCAAGAAGTAGGAGCTGCTGAAACTCCAAGCGCAGATGTGCTTAAAAAGGCTCTAGGAACGACAATGGGCGGTGTGGCAAGTCTAACTGGCTTGCGATCCGCTGCTGCCCGTAAAGCGCAAAAAGCGTTGGCAAGAAAGCCTGTTACACCAGCAGAGGGTGTAGGCGCTATAACGGGTGCTGGAGCAATGCTTCCAAGAGAAGAAACAAATGAGTAAGAAAAACAAAGGCTTAAACCCCGAACTTGAAGGAGCAATTGAGAAGTTGCTAGCCGATGTTATGTCTGATCCAATGGCATCTTTAACCGACAAGTGCAAGGTATTAGACCGAGCAATCAATGTGGAAAAGCTCAAGCAAAAGATTAGTGATGATGAATGGGGTAGTGGGTTTATTGCTACTGAGGATGAGGAAGGTTAAACTATGAACTGTTTTAACTTCTCAGGGGATATTTATGGAAGCAATCGCACTCATTCGCCTAGCGTTAAAGGTCATCTCAGACCGCTTGCTGGTGATTTTGGCACTCGCCCTATCGTTTTCTCTAGCGTGCTGGACCATGTACGATCCACAACTGGAACGCCTAGGGACAATGGCTTTTTTCAGCATTTTCAGTTATCTTCTACTCAACACCAGAAAGAGAGAAACCCATGAAAGCACCAACATCCAAACCGAATAAAGGCTATGACTACACTTATGCTTGCCGACCACAAGTACCCTCGGATACGACTGGTGGCGGTGTAGCGTGGAAATCAGGTCAGTTACCCAATGGTGGGTTTCGGTCTGTATTTCAATTTGACGGTACAAACCCCAAGAATTCGCCAACCTCTAAGCCTGGCAATGCTGGTGGGAAGGACATCATCTAATGGCAAACAATATCCCATTTCAAGAGATGGGCAAAACGGTTCGGATCAATGTAAGCACATCTGCTAACACCGTAGCCATAACAGCCGATTCTCCATGCAATCAGCTTCGTATCCATAATGGTACGGCTGCCGAGGTTTTTATTCGTTGCGATACATCATCCACATCCGATGCTGCTATTCCTGTTGCTGGCACACCGAACTACGGTACTATTTTGCATAACAATCAAACCGTTATTTTTACAGCACCACGCATAACCACTACTGAAGGCGGATATACATTTTATGTGTCCGCTATCGTGGCTTCAGGTACTGCAACGGTATATGTCACACCAGGCGAAGGTTTGTAATGATTATTGAATCCATCATCGGTGCGTTAGTTCCCGTTGGTGTTGAAGGCATTAAACAACTGATCGCCAATTGGACTAATGGTGGCAAGCCTGTTTCGATTGACGATCAAATCAAACTCGATCAATCGGAAATAGCCCGCATTGAAGCCCTTGCTAAGCTTGATAACCCTGGTGGCACACCTAGTCAATGGGTGGTTGATTTAAGAGCGTCTAGCCGCTATTTAGGCGCTTTAATCGTCATTGTGGTTGGCTTATCCACGCTGTATTTCAGCACAACAGAATCCATCCAGCGCATTGGCATTGAAGCAGCCAACATCGCTTTTGGATTTTTGTTTGGCGCTCGCATTATGGCTAATCTGAAAAAATGATAAACAGTAGAAATATCAATGACTTACTTCCAAATGTTCAAGTGCGAGTTGAGAAGTTTCTTGAACTGTGTGAAGAAGAAGGTATTGATCTTTTAATTACTTCAACTTATCGTGATAATGAATCACAGGAAGCTCTTTATGAACAAGGAAGAACACGACCTGGAAAAATTGTTACAAACGCCAAATCAGGAGAATCTTGGCACAATTATCGCTGTGCTATTGATATTGTTCCTCTCGTTAATGGTAAGCCCAACTGGGATGGATCTGATCCTATTTGGCAAACAATTGGCGAGTTAGGAGAGAAGGCTGGATTGGAGTGGGCTGGTCGCTGGCACTCATTTAAAGAATTAGCGCATTTCCAGTACACAGGCGGTTTAACTTTGGCAGACCTAAAAGCGGGGAAAGAAATTGCCTGATGAAATAATGAATCTTGTTGCTAAAGAAAGAGATCCGCAACTTCTTGAACAAGCGAGAAAAGAATATCCCGTTCTTAAAGATTTAGATATTGGTTATAAATTTTCTCCTGGCGCTGGCAAGGGATTTTTAGAATATTACCCGCCTGAAGAAACTGGTAGTCCAGAATATCCAAGACCAAAAGAATTGCCTATGGGTAAACCAGGTATTGAAGTGTATGATCCAAAAACAAGACCTATTGATGTGTTAGGAGATATTGCATCGCACTATATGATTTATAACGATCCCAAAATGATTGAATATTACAAACAGTTTGGCAGCTCTTTATCTCCTGAACAACAAGAATTTATGCGTAATAAATATTTTTTTGAACAGCAACAGTATGGAGAGAATAGACCTTATGAACAATGGTATGAGATGAGTGGTTTGCCTGGATATTTCAGGGCTTATCCTTTCTCTCAATGGTCACCAGAGGATATTCAAAAATCATATAGCCCTGAACAAATTAAATTGTTAGATCAAGTAAAACAATACTTAGGAGTTAAATAATGCCACTCAAGAAAGGTAGTAGTAAAAAAACCATTTCCAAGAATATTCGAAAAATGATCCGAGAAGGCTACCCACAAAAACAAGCAGTAGCAGCAAGCCTGTCATCAGCAAGAAAAGCAAAACGGAAAGCAAAAAGATAATGGCGCAGCGCAAAAAAGGTCCTAGTCTTTCGGTTGGTCGTGGCGAGAAGCTCTCCGTTTCCGCTGGCGGGGGTTTGACTGCGAAAGGGCGAGCCAAATATAACCGAGCCACAGGATCAAACTTAAAAGCACCCCAAAAATCAGGTAGTCGGCATCGCTCATTTTGTGCCAGATCGAAACATTGGAAGGGTGAACGGGGTAAAGCAGCTAGACGCAGATGGGGGTGCAGATGAAACCAGGACTTTATGCCAATATCCATAAAAAGAGAGAGCGCATCCGTAAGGGATCAGGCGAGCGTATGAGAAAGCCTGGAAGCAAAGGTGCGCCAACCGAAGCAGCATTTCGTAAGTCTGCCAGGACAGCAAGGAAAAGAAAAGCCCGCACAAGGCGGGCATAAGTTTAATTACCAAATATTTCATTAAACAAACTTAATGGCATTACTTCGACTTCAGCTTTTTTGATTTTTGTTTCATGCCCTAATTTTTCAAATTCAGCAGCTTTTTTCTTTGCTGCTTTTTCTGTGTCGTAAGAGCTATAAAACTTGCCATCTTTAATAAGTTGATAGCGAATTTCTTTGCGCCATTTATCGGTCATATTAATTCTCCAGTTAGGTTAAAGAACAGTAGATAATTTCTCATCTACATAATCATTATAACATAACTAATCTTATTTGTCAAGTGCCAAATTTTGAAGCGCAGTAGTCGGTAACGATCTGATTGCATAGTTCTTCTTGATCTGGTGTTGCAACCAGAATGTCAAAGTACCAAATCGTTGTATCGCTATGACCTTGCTTCATACGCCAGATGTAGTTCATTAAATGCAACATCTGTTCAGGATCGTTGGTCTGCGTTACAAATTCCCCATAATTATCAAATAGATAGAATTGACTGTACCCTTGGGATAATAGCTGAATGGGTACTTTTGAGAACTTGTAATACTGCTCTGCTGTCCTAAAGTCTGCTTCATAGTAGATCAACGGTTTCTTTTCAAACGAGCAGCTCTGAATTACATCCCAGTCGTAGCCATCGGTGTCAATCTTAATGAGCGACAAATCATCCACCTCATACTCTCTAATAACAGTATCAAGCGGAATACCGACTGTACCTACCTTGCCTTTAACGAGCTGCACCTTGTTCTCTGGAAACACCTGGCGCACATGGTCATAGTTACGGGCAAGATACTTAAAGATGTTCTCCTCTGCTTCAACGCAAACAAAGGATAGTGCGGGATTGTTTGCCATCATGGATGCCATGAGTAATCCGCAGTTCGCACCGACATCAATGACTGTGCCATCAATGTACTTACCTAAGAATGGCAAGAAGCGGTCATAGAGCTTGTGTTTCTGCTGGTAGTGAGGAATAGGATTACCAGGGTTTACCTCTAAACGAATATCTTGAATTTGCATAATTACTCCGATGGGGTTAGTTGACCTTCAAACGCATAAGTACCAATGTGGGCTAATTGACACCAAGGCGCTGCGTACACCTTGCCACCCATTTCCCGCCAAGTACGGCAAAAGTGATAGTCTTCGGAGAGCAAACGGTTTGTTCCAGGTTCAATGGAAGTCGTAAAGTATTCTTTAATTGGCTCGGATTGTTTCATCATGCCACCTAAGTCAATCACATCATTGGAGTAACTTGGTACAACCGCATCCATCTTTTCAAAGACCTCACGCTTAATCAACATAAAGCCAGTACCGCCATTGAATATCTCGACTGGGATGCCAATTGGAACGGTGACCTCGCCCACATAATCCACCAGGTTCACCACAAAGCTACCCGTATGGTTCTTAAGCTGATCGAATGGTACACCCCGATCCATTGCTGCCTTGACCTGATACCAGTTAATCTCTTTTTTAGGATAGATTCCGCACAGAACATCCTTGTCAGCTCGAATCATGTGGATTACATCATCGGCACGAAAACGAATGTCGGAATCAATAAACATCAAATGAGTACATTCTGTTTTCAAAAAGGTAGATGCCAATGAGTTTCTGGCTCTGGTAATCAAGCTCTCATTAAACATAAAGCTAAAGTGAACATCCACGCCATTACCTTGGCAAGTGGTCATTAGCTGGATAACGGACTGCATATAGTAACCAGCGCACATTCCACCATACATCGGTGTTGCTACAAATAATTTAGTTTTTGGGGTTTCGATTTGCATATTCTTTAAATTCCTTTATTGGTGTTAATTGTTTAATAGTTACCACACAGTTATCTTGATAGCCTAAATTTTTTACTTGGTGAACACTAGCAAATCGATCACGACTGATTGCGCCACAAATACGAACCGTATCTTCGCTTAATATTTTTACAAGTATGGCAACATCGGCTACAAATTTATCCATACTCTGAAATAACAAAAGTTTTGCTCTTGTTGTTTTAACATCAACTTTCCAGCCTTTATAAATAAAATCATATCCAGGATCACCACCCAAATAATTATCGGTATTAACAGGCAAACCAAGCTCGTTTGCAACTGCCCATTCACCAGTTAAACCCTCTCTAGCTGTAGCAAAGTTATCTCTAGCTTGATCGACCCGTTTGTAATTAATTAATCCCTTATCTCTTTTATATTTGCAACGCTCGGCAGCAGCCCAAGCAATTTGATAAGTTTCCAAATCTGATAAAAACACAATCATATTTATCATTTACCAAAATGATCTGGCACGATCTTTATAATGACTTTGCCATTTGGTAAGAACCCTACAATCTCATAAGTCACATCTTTCATATCTCACTCGCTTTCTTTTCTTAATTTATCTACTTCTTCTCGCAAGGACTGTATTAAATCTGCAAACCTATTATTAATTTCTTGCAACTCCGCTATGCGGTCTGCTTGTTGGCGAATCATTTTTGCGGCACTGTCTCTTGGAATTAATGGACCTTTTTCCAATTCATCAGCCATTTCTAACGCAGTTAATTTATCTGCCAATTCGTATGCGTTCATACAATCTCCCCGTTAGTGCCAGCAGCTCAAAAAGATGGCTGGCGCACCTTACCTAACTATCCTTGCGGATTCTCTTTTGAGCTAGAGGGGATTACTTCAATCATTACTTGGCAGCCACCACCTTTGACTTGCTCTCCTCGCTCAATCAATAGCTTTTGCACCTGAACATCCGAATCGAAAATACCAGCGTGTTCTAAGCTATCCAGAATCGCTTTGGCGCAATTGTCAATATCCATCAGCTTCTTGTTTCTTGGCTGCAAAACAATATGAACCATGAGCGACTGTGAACCCAATTTCGGTACTCTCCGTTGTAAACATTCAATCCAAACTGCCTGGCGAAACTCTTGACCACGCTTGCTGATAAACCTACGATGCCCACTCGCAATCCAATAATTATTAATTGAGGGCGGGTAAGGTAGGTTTAATCGAATCATCAGCAGCCGATAGGTCTAAATGGTCCTTGTGTGCCAACATCCCAACAACACATACCACCTTTACCATCAGGCACGCACTTCACCTGGGCTGATACGCTTAACGACATCATGGATAACAAAACAATTGCAATTGCTTTTTTCATGCTCATCTCCTTAAAATGGTACTTCACCATCATCAACTCGATTTACTTCTTTGGGGTATTGCTGAGTATTCTGGGGTTTCCAGTTATCCTCTGACAAACTAATCAACTGCCCTTTTGGGGTGTTCTTAGTCCAGCCAGCAATCTTTAAGGTTTGACCCGCCTTGTAATCTTCTGATAGAAGGATCGTGCCTTTCCAATCAGGTGATCGCTCATGCTTGCGATCTGTGTTCTGAAACAACACACCTTTGCCCATCTGGGCGATATGTCCATTAGCCATTTAATCCTCCTTGTTCAGCTATCTTGGATAAAAACTTTGCCATCTGATTACCATTCCAGGTCTTAGTAAACGCATCATTAGCGTTGCGTAAACGGTTGTACTTTAAGGTTTTCTCTTTGGCATCGAGCTTCGAGTTCTTAATCTTGGCGTACAGATCCACAAACCCATTGACCCAATCCTCCAAGTTCAAATAGGTTGCATACGGTTCTGGGTTGTCTGGAATGTAGAGTGGCAGCTTATGGATCAAGCCACCAATATTTGACTTTGGGGGTGTGAATGTAACCTCCCCGCTATCTACATCAACGGTTAGCTCATCGCTTTTGATTTCCTCAATTGTGATCGCTTTCTCATGTTTTGCTGGTTCAAAGTCTGCCACTTCTTCAGGACTGTAGAATCCCGTAACTGAGCCAGGAAACACGCTTCGTATGCCTTCTGAAATGCATCGGGATCTAAGCATTGCTCTGGGGAACTTCTGCCAGCCCGAACCTGGTTTGACAAGCCCGATCCTGGTTGCCTGTTCAATTGTCCAGGTAACGGCAAGCTCTCCACCGTTGGGGTGACTAAATACGCCTGTAACTTTTTCATCGGTGTAATCCTTCCAATCGACTTTACCGCCAGCATTTTGAAAACGAGCCAGCATCGCATCGGCTTTCAATGCTGGTCTGCCCTGGATAATATGAAAGTCACGAGCTGCTGTGGCTGGATGTAAACCCTCTGCTTGAGCTACTGCCATCAACGCTAGAACGCTATTCTTATCCTTCATACCAAATAGCCCTGATTGTGCTATCGCACCCGCCATTTGATCCATATCATTAAAACTCACGATATTACTCATGTCATCATCTCCGCTAAAGTTAGGACTAAATCAACGACAGAAGTGGCTGCCATTACCCATACTGCTATATCGATGGTATTCATTTGACTAAGAACCTCCGAGATCCTGGCTGCTCGATTACGAACTTCTCATAAATATCTGGCATCGCCTGTTTGAATAGATCACTAGAAAAGCGCTTGGATGCTTTACTAGCCCTCCAGGTTACGAGTGTTTCACCTGAGTAAGTAGTGATACTGCCACGCTCACCCATTGCATTACGGATCGCCACCTCTACGGCTTCGGCTTGATCCTCTAGCGCCTTAATGCTCGCCTTGTATTGCTTGAGCTGCGCTACTGCGATCTCGATTTGCTGAGTAGCGACTAGGGCATCCTCGTTGCTGGTTGGATAGATTAGCTTGGTTTGCTCGATGCTTTCCGCTGGCGGTAGCGTATCGGTTTTACAGAACGCCCAGAGCTTCGCCATCTGTTGCACCAATTCATCTTTTTGAGCCTGGCTGATATTGAACTCAAAGGTAAGGAACTCTTGACCTCCAAAAAGCACAGCCAAAAATATACGATCAATGCCATGACAAGCGCACTCATGTACCAATTGGGCATAGTCAGCATCAGGAATCCGATTGGTGTCGGCATCAAACTTATTGCGAACTCCCGCATTGTAGTTTTTAGCTTCAATAAGCACACGACCATCTGCACTAATGAAATCAAAATGAGAACGAAACCAAGATTCTGTTGGATGTGTGAGAGCATAATCCGCTTCCTTTAACTCCATCTTATGCCGATCCTGGAATAAGCGCCCAATGATCGGTTGCATGACATGACCCATCTGCACCGCTTCATTGTCGGATAGATCAGGAATCTCTCGTTTACCTTGCTTAGTGAGTATGGCATCCACCGCACGACCATTCGCAGCCATGCGGGAATCACCACTCCACCATGCTGAGTTTCTCACCTCAGCAGCAAAGTCCGCTTGATTATTTGCCATATCAAGCTCCCTTTGTAAGGATGTTTAATAGTGCCATTAGATGATTAACTTGCTTACGATAGAATTCCACCTTATCCCGCAACTCGCTAATCTCATCTAGCCCTTGCTGGACAGCTTCATCTTGTCGCTCAGTTAATCCTTCTAACTTTGTAATGCGATTGTTTAGATCCCGTACATCTTGCTCTGTGTAAATTGGTACGGACTTTGGTTTGTTCTTGCTTCCTGGTGTTCTTGCCATGGTTATCTCCCGAAAGGAATGGTTGATAGATCGTCTAGTTCGCTGGTGTTACTCTCAACAAACCACTTCGCTTCTTGACCGCATTTGTTTTCTAAAAAGCGCATTTGCATTGCATCGGAATAGATCGAGCGCCCATCAACGGGGTTGATCCAGCTATCCTTTTTGCAAGTGTGAGCGCCTGGAATATAGTGTTCGCAATCGACACATAGCTTCATAAGTTCTCCTAGTTAGGTTAATTGATTAGGTACTACAACGACAGATTACACCATTATTTTTTCTAATGCAACTATTTTTTTAATCATCTATTTGCATAAAGCATACATAGAATTCTATATCATAGATATATAGTAATATATATATAGTAGTAGAATAGACATAGTAGTTCTAATAGACATCGTAGAATAGATACTTCGTAGAATAGAATCCATCTATTCTCTTTCTATCATATAACTTCGTAGAATAGACATAGTAGGGTAATAGATATAGAAGCATAATAGACATCGGAGAATAGTCTATTCGTCTATGTACGATAGAAGTAGGTCAGTCACCGCAAAAGCATGGGATCGCTTCATCATCCCCAAACATTTTGGATTGCTCTTGCGTGTATTTGAGCATTTGGGCGTAAGAAGGTCGGTCTTTTCGAAAGCGTGCGCCATCGCCTGTGTATTGCCCTTTGCTGTGGATGCGCTGTTCTTGTTCAGCCCACCAAGTCGCACGAGCTGGCTTTTCAGAAATTAAGGATTGGATGGTTTTTGCGCCCTTGAGAAAGCATAGGTCACAATTGCCATGTAATGTTTTGCCACCGATATTGGGTAAACCTAGGTCAAATGGTTGCTCTTGCCAAAACTTTCCCACATCCTCTGCGGTTACACCCGCAGCGACAAGCGGGGTGCGCTCTCGTGGTATTTTGGCTGCTCTGCGGGGTTCATCGGCTCTGATTCCAACCCAATCCATTTGTTCGTTGTGCTTCCATCCTAAAGACTTAATAAATCGGTGTATCGTGCGTATTTTCAATTCAACCGTACAAAAACGGGTAACGGGATTGGGTAGGTAGTTTTTCTTGGTTATCAGGGCTTCAAACGGCTCGCCCGATCTGCTGGCGGTAAAAAAGTCCACCTCTTTATATTTGGGTTCTTCAGGCGAATACTCCAACCAATGAATTTTGACCCCCCAATGGTCGGAACAGTCTTGGACAAATCGGAGGGTTGCTTCTTCTTCTTTTCCCGTATTGGCAAAACAGGCGAGAGCGTTTTCGGGTAAACCGTTATTAGCCTGAATCACCTGGTAGAGCATATAGGCGGAGGTGCGCCCACCTGAAAAGGAGATAACTGTAGGTTCAAGGATGGTGTAAGGATTCATTTAAAGCCCATTAGAAGCGAAAATAATTAGGGGGTGAGGTTACCCCCTTGGTGTTTGATAGAAAACGCTTCACAGAAGCATTAAGAGGGTCAAGAAAATCACCCAAAGAGCCGAAAGCGCTGCAATTTCCCAAGGCTTATCGTTGTAATTAATCATGGCGTAGAGTTCCCTTTTTGTTTGTGGATAACCAAGCGCCCAAAGACAAGGGATTTACCCCTTGCTTGGCGCACCAATAGAGGTAGGCTTGGTATTTGGTATTCATACGGTTTCTTCTTGGTTAATCAGTTCGTCTGCGATAACCTCGGCACAGAACCACACCACCGCATTAGCAAACGAGGTGAACCCCTGTGCAAGTGCTTTGGTTAAATATTCGGGAGTTTCGCCTGTTTGGTCGCACCAATCGCTAACAATGGTGTGTAATTCCTCGGTGTATTGACCATAAAGGGCAATCGTTTGACTGTAATAAATCATCGTACCCGCAGAACCATTAACGCAACCATAACGAGCAATTTCTTTTAATTCCTCGATTTCATAGTTCTGAATCATGTGGTTTTTGAATGTGTCTTGCATAGTAATTCTCCTTAGTTAGATAAAAGTGTTGTTTTTATGCTGGCTTTGTTTTTCGGATCAGGAAACATAAGAACCGAACAATCCCGCCTTGATGTATGTGTCGCAGCCCATTTCTACTTCTTTCCAAGTTGAATAAAAAGAGTCATGTGTAATGCAGTCATCATCATTGAAAAACTGAGCAACGAAGCCATTTTCTACTTTTGCAACTTCGCAATAGTTTTCGATTAAATACCACTCGGCTAAAGGTTTGTCGTTGTCATCGTCATAAGTGCCAAATGTCATAGAACCATCATTTAGACAATATAAGGCGCAATCAATCATAAAGTCATAGGTTTGATAGATTGGTGAGTTTGTATCAACTGAATACTGATTTTTTTTGACAGTTATGGGAAGGTTAACAATTACCGCTTGAGTTTCTTTGTCAATGAATATTAGCTTCATAAATCCTCCGATTAGTTGGTTAAATGATTATTCAAAGTAAATTAACACAGCAAAAAAAGCATAAGAAACAGCAATAAAAAAATATAAAACCTTGTGTTCTGCTGAATACAATTTATTTAAAAGTTTGTTAATCATAATTTCCTCGTTTAGTTAGGTTATGCAATTAGATTGCATAGATTGATTATACACAAATACAGGTTATGCAACATATTTGATTATTGTATTTTTTAATCGAAAATCAATTTTTGATAGCCAGCAACTAAGATCGGAAAAGTTGCATAGTCTATCTTCTATATTCTATAGACTATAATATATATGTCTATAGTTATATAATTAATTAGTAATGTAGTAAATAGTTATATAGGTAAATTGGGGATTTGGTGAAGTGATTGGAAGATTGCCCACCCTCCGCCCTCTGCGTAAATGGGAAAATGGACAGGGACACTCAACACAGTTCCAGGAGTGTTTTTCCGTTAGCGTTTAGGGCTTGGGTCGGTTTGTCCGTTGCTCGTCATGACACGCTAGACTTCGGGCTTTTTGATTGGACTTTGGGCGGTGGAGTGCGTGACCCCCAACTCAATCCCCCCAGAAAAAATTTACAGTTTTTGTAGGCAGACTGTATTAGGCGTTAGATTGATCGTATCGGAGGTTCTGCCGTAGATGGTTCGGCTAAGTACGCCAAAGGCATTGAAAACATTGAAGGTTGTCCAGAGTGGTCCAGTATCAATGGCTATGATGTGCTGGCAATAATTGGACAGATTCCCAATCTGCGTTACATCCATACCCCACTCCAAGGTGCTATTGGTGAGTCCTGTGGGGTGCGTAGTGATGACTTTTAACCCCTGATTACAGAGTTTTCGTACCAATTCCACGAAATATTGGGGGTGAAAGTCAGGTAATTGCCCACTCATCGGTGGTGCGTTAATGATGAGGTAGTCAAAAGGCTCAAAGGTTCTGGCGTTCAAAGCGGGGTAATCGAACAATAGATCCCCCTTGCTGGCTATAGGATTGGAAATACCGAGTACGGAGGATAGGTAAGTAAACCAATCCAGATGGAAGTTCACCCAATGTCTGCATTGTGGGTGCTGGTAAAAGAAGTTATTAACCCCAATCCAGGCGTTGACCGAGTTCGGGTGGATCGAGAGATCCTTCAGGTAGATCGGAAACTCGTCAATGATGGGCGCAAGCTGGATGTGATGCTGCGGATTGCAATGGTGTGTGAACTCTTTATCGGGATTGAGGATGGATGCCTTACGCAAATAGTTAAGGTGTATAAGGTTATCCCCTAGATGGTATTCATTAAATGTGTATATCATGTTATTATGGTACTACAGATTAATAAGGAGAGAATGATGATAGAGATTCAAAAAGACATTCCCTTGCCAGCCGAGAAAAAGCGCAATGTGTACCCATATAAGGAAATGGACATTGGGGAAAGTTTCTTGGTCAAAGAAGGCAAGATTCAAATTGTCTGCAATGCTAATTACCGAGCTGGCAAAGTTTCGGGTAAAAAATTTATCGCTAGACGAGAAGGGGATGGGGTACGGGTATGGAGAACGGCATAAAGACAGCAAACGGTTCAATGACCGTAGAGCAGTACATTGAGAAGGCAAGTGACGATGCCAAAAAAATGTACATGGAACGGATCTGGCGCATGGACAAAGAGCAGATCTTTCACGAACTGATGCGGGTTCATGCGGAAAGCTCTAAGCTCCTCATGCAAGCCCAAGCGGAGTTAGATTACCTTAAAAGCCTAGTTGAGCAAGATGACGGGGATGCAAGACATTGACAAGATTAACCAAGAGCGACTGCTTTACAAGACCGAGATGATGCGAGCCATAGCGTGTCGTAAGAAGAAGGACAAAATAGCACTAGCAGCCGAATGGAAAGCCAAGTATTCTGAGATGACTTACAACGCACTCATTCAACTGGCACGCAACCATTCCGCTAGACTAAAAGTCGCTTATTGGGATCTCCCGAACTTTGAACACAAACGATTAGGCAAACACCAATGAAAAGCGCAGCGGTCATTACCGTTACCAAAGGTCGGCATACTTTAGAAAAGACCATGCGCTCGGTGACGTACCAAAGCTATCCATGCACCCACTACATTTTGTGCGATGGCGATGATGAGAGTAGCCTGGCACAGTTTTACGATATGACCCAAGATTATTCCGAGTACAAAGCCAGGTGGTGCTATTGGGGTAATCGGATTGGTGGTAACGGCTGGCTTGGACAAAAATGGTTAGCAGCTGCACCACAACTCATTACCGAAGATGTGACTTTCTTTTGCAATGACGATGATTGGTTTGACGAACACCATGTTCGCTACATTATGGCGAAAATTAATGCGGGCTGTGATTGGGCGTATTCTTTACGCAATGTGTATGACGAGCAAGGCAACTTTCTCTTGCAAGACAACTGCGAAGCATTAGGAGAATTGCATCACGCCTGGAATATGGAAGGGCATCATTTTGTGGATTGGTGTATGTGGGGAATGAGAACTGACAAACTGCAACCGATTGCCCATATTCTCAATCGTAAAGAGTTAGCGGTAGATCGCCACTTTTATCAAGCAGCTAAACAAATTTATCCGAACTTTGCTTGCACCAACAAACACACCTTTAATTTTCGATTAGGTGGTGGCTGTGGTGTACAGAAAGAATTTTTTGAAATAGGCAACAAATGGATGTTAGAAAAATTTAATAACAAATTGCCTTGGATTACCACATGAATTTTAATCAAGAATTGTTTTACAAGTTTTGCTCACAGCTTCAGATTGAAACTAAAGAGCAAGGCTTAAAAAAGATGGGCAACCTACTCGGTAGCCAAACTTATGTAATGGATGAGATTACTAAAGGATTGCAAGACGATGTGCATTTCTTTGTAATCTTGAAAGGAAGGCAACTTGGCATCACAACAATTTCACTCGCACTCGATCTCTACTGGCACTTTACACACCCAGGGCTTCAGGGAACACTTACAACGGATACGGAAGAAAACCGAGATATGTTCCGATCAACCTTGGGAATGTATATGGATGGTTTGCCCAAGGAGTACCGCATCCCGATCCTTGCTCACAACCGAAATCAGCTTTCCCTCAAGAACCGCAGCCGTATCTTTTATCAAGTCGCTGGACTTAGAGCTAAAGGAAGTCTGGGTCGTGGCAAGGCTATTACATACTTGCATGGTACAGAAACAAGCTCTTGGGGAGATGAAGAAGGACTAGCATCTTTATTGGCATCACTCGCAGAAACAAATCCTGATCGTCTGTATATGTTTGAGAGTACAGCACGAGGATTCAATATGTTCCACGATATGTATGTCACCGCTAAACGGGCAAGAACGCAACGAGCAATTTTTTGTGGCTGGTGGCGCAATGAACTGTATATGCTCGATCCTGAGAGTAGCACCTACAAAGTCTATTGGGATGGCAAGCTCACAGGCGAAGAAAAAGAATGGGTCAGAGATATTAAAAAACTCTACGGCTATGAAATCAATTCAAGGCAGATTGCCTGGTGGCGTTGGAAACTCTACGAAGGAATTAAAGACGATTCGCTGATGTACCAAGAGTTTCCTCCTACCGAGGATTATGCGTTTGTGATGACGGGAACTTCTTTCTTTTCTAATGCGAGGTGTACGGATGCTGTCAAAAAGATTAAGCGAATGGACTGTGAGTTTTATCGATACAGCTTTGGAGTTAACTTCCAAGATACTGAAGTGGTTAAGTCCACAGAAAGATTGGCTACACTCAAGGTTTGGGAACAGCCTGTTGATACTGCTTATTATGTTATTGGCGCTGATCCCGCTTACGGTAGTTCTGATTGGGCTGATCGTTTCTGTATTCAAGTCTTTAGGGTATATGCTGATGGTCTTGAGCAAGTGGCTGCGTTTGCGACTTCCGAACTAAACACCTATCAATTTGCTTGGATTATTGCTCACTTAGCGGGTGCATACAAAAACTCTACGCTGAATTTAGAAATCAATGGTCCAGGTCAAGCCGTTATTAACGAACTGAAAAACTTACGCAGACAAGCCGCTGCAATGGGATCTGCTTTAGGTAAAGACTTAATGGATGTGTACGCCAATATGCAAAATTACATTTGGCGCAGAAACGATACTCTGGGTGGCATCTCCAATAGCATTGGCTGGCTCACTACATCGGCTACGAAAGAGAGGATGTTGACCTACATGAAAGATTACTTTGAGCGTGGCATGATGGACATTTACGACATGGATACCATTGAGGAAATGAAAACCATGATTCGAGATGGTGGTTCAATTGAAGCATCGGGTCGCAATAAAGATGATCGAGTAATTGCTAGCGCCTTAGCGTGCGCTGCGTTTGCTGAACAAGTGCAACCTAGGCTTATTGCTCAAAAGATTACACGAGAAGTATCCAAGGTTCAGGATGATTTCACCCCAGAGCAGTTGACAGTTGGGCGCAATGTGTCAGACTACCTCAAACGAATAGGGGTGTATGGGCAATGAAACCGACTTTACCCAAGTCTGTACTTCGCAAAACCATTAAACGATTCTTAAAAGATCGCAATCGAGGTATCAGTATTGAACTATTTGCCGATCTGTGCGGGGTGTCCTCTAGTATTTTGGAAGCCGTCTTTAGAGATGAAACCGAACCATTGACCGAATATATCCAGCGCAGAGTGTCTAAAGGCTATACCGAGTGGAAAAACGGGGAAGTAGCCATTATGCAAAACCGAGATACCAGCAAATTTGTGCAATACCGCAAAGAAGCAAAGCCAGTCTTGTATAAGAATACGGGTTTACACCTAGTTAATGGTGAGATAAAGATTAAAGTAGGTATTAGTAATAGATGTGATTATGATAGTGTAACGCTTGATGAGCAATTAGGAAGGGGATAAGATGCCAGTCAAAAATGATTACAAATGCCCGACACATGGGTATTTTGAGAGTACCAAAGCGCAATGTCCAATGAAAGGATGCCAAGATGAAGTTTTTATCGTTTTTTTGCAAGCTCCAGCAACTATTTCGGCTAAAACGAAGTTCACCGACAACTCCACCAAGCAACTCGCAATGGAGTTCGGAATGTCAGACATCAAAACCACGAGGGAAGGCGAACACCAAACGGGATACCTCACCCGCAAAAACAAGTTCACCGAAAAAGAGTACGAGCAAGCCGAAAAGTACGCAACCCGTAAAAGAGGGGTCAACAAAGACAAGATCCAACCTCAACAGATCCCGCAAACGCCAGCAGAAGCCCGCCCTGGTGATGCAGCGATCTGGGGTGGTGGATTCCAAGGACTAAATATGCAATCGTTGTTAACGGGTAGAGCAATTCAATCGGTTAAAGGTGAAGCGGTGGGCTTGACACCATCTCAGGCTGGTATAAACTCAGGACCTAGAGTAGATCCAAAAGCAACCTTGAGAGATCCTGATAATCTAAAGATCAAGACATGAGAATCCCGTCAAATAACGCAGACCGAGAAGATTTTTATTTAGACATTATGCAAAAGTGCATGGTGTCAAAAGAGGAAAGGCGGGGAGATTACAACACATTACGGGCTTATTACTTATTTGGCTCTGGACCAGAAGATCCTCCAGCCTACTTTAATAAGATTAACCCGCACCTCGATCAACTTTCATCCTTTCTTTATTCAGCCGAAACCACACGATTCTCCATCGGTTTAGGCGCATCGGTAAACCCGATTGAACACCGCAAAAGTCCAGCGTTAACTCAAGCATTGAATGACGAGTGGCTCAATTCTAATGCTGACCAAGTTTTTTCTTCGGCTTTGAATTGGTCGTTGGTGTACAACTCTAGCTTTGTGAAGCTGGTAATGAAAAACGGTATTCATCCTTACATGGTCGAACCCTCTGCAATGGGCGTACTGCGTGAGGATACCCCTTATACAGACAGGCAAGAAGCGCTAATTCAGACCTACTACATTACCAAGTCCGACCTCTACGCCCGTCTGTATTCCCATCCAAAACGGCAAGAGATTGTGGATAAGCTCTCCACAATGGTATCTCCCAAAGAATCCGAGATGCCCGATGCCGTAAACCGCATCATTACAAGCCAAACCAATCCGACTATTTACGGCAATGTCAACATGGACTTGTATGGTGAAATGAAATATGTTCCACGAGTCGCTGAAGATACCGTAGAGATGCACGAACTATGGGTGTGGAATGACGAAACAGAAGATTATCAAGTGGTGACCATTGCTAGCCCTAGGGTGATTATTTATGACCGCCCAGGTGCTAGCCTTTTTCTTAAAGGCGAATGTCCATTTATCCAGGTTTGCCCGAACCCCTTGTACGACTACTATTGGGGAGAATCCGAGTGTCAAAAGCTCATTCTCTTGCAGCAGCTTCGTAACCAGCGCATGAACGAAGTATTGGATCTCTTGTCCAAGCAAGTTAGCCCGCCAACCGCATTAGTAGGATTTACGGGTATATTGGATGAGAAGAACTTTGCTTTGAACCGAGCTGGTGGTTTATTGGCAACCGATATGCCAAACGCCAAAGTAGATCGTCTAGCACCACAGATGCCGACTGATCTATTTGAGGTCATTCGTGAGATTGATGCGATGTTCTCCGAGGTTTCGGGGATAAGCAATGTTCTTTCTGGGCGTGGCGAATCAGGTGTTCGCAGCCAAGGACACGCTAGCCAATTAGCCAGATTAGGTAGCTCCAGAGCCAAGAAACGGGCATTGGTCGTTGAGGATAGCTTAGAAAAGATGGCTACTCTATACCTCAAGCTCATGCAAGCCTACGATCCAACACATTTTGTGGACACCGAAGGCAAAGAGTTTATTGCCGAACAATTTACCAAAGACTATGTGGTTAAGGTCGATGCTCACAGCAACAGTCCAATCTTTACCGAGGATCTCAAGCAATTAGCGTTTAATTTGTTCAAGGCTCAAGCCATTGACAAAGAATCCCTACTTGACTTGCTTGAACCTCCAATGAAACAATTGTTGAAAGACAAATTAAAGCGTCAAGAAAAAGAGGGCGGTGGCGCAGCACCTCAGTCTGGTGGAGCGCAGCCGATTAAGTTACCAAAACGGGAGCAACAAGTTGGCTAATCAAAACATTGCACCAAAGGCAGATCAGCCTAGAGTAACCACAGAATCGTTAAAGCGTGGTGAAAAACCCGCTGGTTTGGAGTATCGTGTAACGAACATACAAAGTTATGGTCGTAGTCCAAAGACAAGGACTATGGGCAGACAAGTTAGGGGATAGTTAACTGGAGATGGCTATGTACGGCAAAAAGATGAAGCGTGGTCGTAAGACCCGTAGATAAGTTTCACTGTGAGGGTGAAAACAAGGTTGTGGCTGCCTGACCTTATAACTAGGTGACCGCTGCTAATTGGAGAAATCAAAATGGCACGCAAAGCTCGCAAAGGTCGTAAAGCTCGCAAGTAATCCGTAAGGATTATTCGGGTGACCGATAACCTCCCTTGGGGGGAGGGAAGCAAAAATAATACCCCCCACTTGACAAGCAATAGATTAGGTTTAATCTATGCAGTAATTTGATAGGAAAAAGTTATGGCAGTAGCACCAGACAAATTAATGGAAATGATTAGAAGCCAACGGGATTCCGCTACTCCTACTGGTGTTCCTCCTACCCCAGAAAATCCTTCTGCTGGTATATCCGATTCAAGCACACCTCCCATGAGCGCACCCATGTCCACGCCCGAACCTAAGATGGGAAATCGAGAAGGCGCAATGGTCAATCTGTCAATGGCAATGGATTTATTAAAACAAGCTCTACCAGCCATCGGTGCAGAATCGGAAGAAGGCAAAAAATTATTAAGCGCAATCCGTATGGTTACGGGTGTGCTTGGTCCTAAACAAGATCAAGCCAGCGCTTTGCAACCGTCAGAAATTTTACAGATGTTACAAACCTTACCTCAAGCTGGTGGCGCTACGCCTGAAGGTAAAGCAATGTCACAAGCGCCAGCAATTCCTGGAATGGCTGCTCCAGCACCATCGCCTGTAGCCACTCCTTCACCTCAACCCATGTAAAGGACTAAAAATGGAACTCTTTAAACCTCGTGGCGCAAGTCAACCACGCAAACCAACAGACAATAACCAGAAAAACGGTCAAGTAATTAACACTCCCCGTTATTCTCAGTTCGGTGGCTTAACCGCTGCGAACAAGGCTGGCTACAAGAACATGATGTCGATGAGCCAACCTGGTGATACTAAAAAAGTTATTTAATCTAAGTTAGGGGATAAAAAATGAGCTTAGAAGATATTAGTTTAGAGCAACGGGATGAGTTAGCCCTCTTGATGAAAGAGTTGGCTGAAAATCCCGCTACTCGTAAAGAAGCCTTGCGTTTGACCAAAAAGGTTAGACCCAATTTGCCTATTCCTGAACTAGAGCTTGAGGATTACACCGAGAAGAAGGTGACACAAGCTGAAGATCGGGTAGCCCAATTGGAAGCCAAGCTCAAGGAAAAAGAATCGTTGGAAGAACTACAAAAGCGCAGAGATAAACTAATTAAAAAAGGTTTAGCTTCGGAAGAAGATATTGAGGAAATCGAGAAAATTATGCTTGAAAAGAAAATATCCGATCACGAAACTGCTGCCGAGTATTTCGACTGGATGAAACAAGCTGCTCAACCCACACCGTCTGGTTACAACCCAAGCCCACTCAAAGGATTTAATTTGAATGAGTATTGGAAGAATCCAGTACAAGGCGCAAGGAATGAAGCAGCAAAAGCATTGGCTGAGTTGCGTAAAAACACTCGCCCAATTGGTATTTGAAGTTTGCAGTAGAAGGGGATATTTGAATTTTGTTTGGAGATAAACTATGCCTATAGGTGGCGGTATTCTTCCAGCATCGGGTACATCGCAATATAACGAACTTACTTATGTAACTCGTAGAGCGTTTATCCCCAAGCTGGTCGTACAACTTTATAACAGCACACCCTTGATGGCTGCGTTGATTGCTAACAGTCAACAGGCTTCTGGTGGTGTATCCCAAGTAACTGTACCAGTTCAAGGCGCACAATTCGTTAACGCACAATGGTCTGACTACTCTGGTAGCTTTACGCAACCAGCCGTTCAGCAAGGTGCATTTAACGCTGAGTTCAACCTCAAGCTGATGATTGCTCCCGTACCGTTCCTCGGTATGGAAGGTGCTGTACAGCAAGACTATGCCATTATTCCATTAATTGAAGCTCGTATGAACGATGCAACCAATGTAATGATGGATGCAATGGCTACTGCGTTGTACAACAACTACACCAATACTCAGCAGTTTATTGGTTTGCCAGGCGCAATTGACGATGGTACAAACCTTGCAACCTACGGTAACATTAACCGTTCTACCTACACATGGTGGAAGTCTAAGGTTTATGCTGCTGGTGGTGTAAACCCAACTCGTCAAAATGTCCTTCAGTACATCTCTGGAACTGTGAAGAACGGTGCAGAAGTGCCTACTTTTGGCGTTTGCGGATTCGGTACTTGGACACTTTTAGCTCAAGATTATGTAGGTCAAGAGCAATATGTGATTACCCCAGGTAGCGGATTTGATGGCGATGCTAACGGTCCTCAAGCTGCTTTCAGAGCGTTGATGGTCGCTGGTGTACCTATTTATCCAGATCCTTATTGCCCAGAGGGTACTGTCTATTTCATTAACTCGAACTACTTGAGCTTGTACATTCACGATCAAGGTAGCTTCGTATTTACTGGATTTGAAAGCACTCTACCAAACTGGCAGATTGGTTATGTTGGCGCTGTCTTGATGATTGCTGAATTAGTAAGCACCAAGCCGAAGTCAATGACCAGAGTTTCTGGCTACAACTCTATTAGTCTATAAGGAGAACTAGTCATGGCACTCGGCTTAAATAAAATCCTGATTTCAGGTAGCAACGCTAATACACCTGGTGCGTATTGGCAGCTTACAACCATCAGCGCAACTACCGCTGGTAATGTCGTACCCGCTGGAACTTATATTGCATTTGCAACAGCTAATGTGATTATTCAAGCAGTATCGGCTTACAACACAACCACAAGTACTGCAACATGGGGTAATGTGGGCGCAATCAATGTGGGTGGCGTTGTGATCTCTGATGGTGTGAATGTCCGTATGTTGGCAACTACTAATGCTACAGTCACCTTGGCTGAAGTAAATGGTGGACAAGCTGTTTCTGGCACTTACAACAGTTAAGGAGAACAGAAATGGCTAACTCGAATCGTGTTGGTGCGCTATACCTAGACAGTTTTGGATATGGCGTACTTGGAAAATTAACTGCTCAGTCCTTAGCAACAACAGGTACTGCTCAGATTAAGATTCCTTTGTTGTCAGGCGGGTTAACCAACAGCGGATCAACAGCAAACTCTGGTGGGGTTATTGTTCGGCAAGTTACCGTACAAAATCCTACTGGATCTATTGCTAGTGCAAATATTGGTATCACTATTTCAAGCACAGGCGATATGACCTCAAGCAATGTGGTTGTTGCTAATGTGGTCTTGTCATCTGTTAGCGCTGCTGGTAAATACCAAGATTTGACGGTTGCATATCCAGCAAATACGGAAATTACTGGAAACCAAACGCAAGCACTTTATGTGAATGTGAATACCGCTTCTGGTAACTCAAACACCGTAGATATTGTTGTTTATGGACAAGTGGTGAGCTTCTAATGATTTATGTAACCAACAACACCCAAGAACCCCTTAAAGATGGCTTTGGTGGTGTCTTTTATGATTTTCTTCCAGGTAAGACAATTCAAATACCTGAAGAAGCTGCAAGACACATTTTTGGTTACAACGATCCTGATAAAGCGCCTTACTTGGCAAGGTTAGGGTGGGTAAAAAATACCAAAGAAATGCAGATCGGTTTAGACCGTTTAGCGCAATGGGATTTATCCACACAACCGCCTAAAAAGAACCAATCGTTATCCCCGTTGGTAGAACGAGTACCTCTCCCTTCCCAAAAGAAGGGCGGGGGAAAAGTCTTATCGGTGGCAGCATGATTTATGGGAAATAATAAGTGGCTACACTTAACACCTACATTACAGAGGTTCGTAGGTTACTGCACGATGCTAACGGGAATTTTTATAGCGACAGTCAGTTAACCGATTACATTAATTCTGCTCGTGAGCGAACAGTACGAGATACTGGATGCTTGCGTGAAATAGTAGTAACTCAAACGCCTTGCATGGTAGCTCCTGGCGCAACCATTGGTGGCGTAAATCCAGCTTATCCTAGTGCGTGGGAAGCTGATACTGCTTATTCTGCTGGTGATTTTGTTTTTAGCAACATTTTTATTTATCAAGTAACTACGGCTGGCACAACAAGCGATACCGCACCACCGTATCCACAGGCTAGTCAAAACAATTACAACAACTATCCACCCTCAACCGAGTTTTTTAACGGTACTTGCGGATTAACTTATGTGGGTAATTGCGAAAATATCAGCTATGCAGCTCTAACTTATCTTGTTGGCTCTAGTCCACTTGCACCTTCTACGGGTACTACGGTACTGGATGTCATCAATATCAACCTGTATTGGGGTAATACTCGTGTACCAATGGACTATTTGTCCTGGTCAGACTTCAATACCCGCTTGCGTTTTTGGCAAAATTACATTGGCAGACCCCTTGCATTTAGCATTTACGGGCAACAACAGATCTTTTTAGGTCCTGTACCCGATGAAATTTACCAGCTAGAGATTGATTGCGTGGTATTGCCGTTGCCATTAAGCTCATCAACACCTAATGCAACCGATGTTATTAATGATCCATACACTTCTGCGGTCAAATTTTACGCTGCTTACCTAGCTAAGTTTTATGAACAAAGCTATGGCGAATCAGAAATTTACAAACAAGAGTACGCTAAACAAGTTAACTCCATTCTTAATAGCGTATTTACCCGTAGGATTCCAAGCCCATATAGTTCAGGATTCTAAACATGGCTGCTGCGGAACAGAAAAAGTCCTACCAAGTCATTAAGCAGTTTAAAGGACTAAACACCAAAGCCAACCGTACAGCCATTGGGGAAGATGAGTTTAGTTGGGTAGAAAACGCTCAACCAATTGGTTATGGCAACCTAAAGATTACGCCAGCAGAAACAACTGCCAAGGATTCTGGCAATGTAGCCGTTACTTTTGCCAATACCGTTAGTTATTTATCCTCAATTAACATTGGCGTTAAAGATTATGTGGTGGCGTTTGAAGAAAATGGCGCAGCGCAATATTTTGACATTACGAGCGATGTAACTGGCAATATTGCTTCAGCGGGTACTTTCTCTAGTTCTGGAATAAATGTTACCCAATGGAACAATGAACGAATGCTTATTCTTGATCCAGACAAGGGGTATTCAACTTGGGATGGCAATAATGTTGTAACTATTGGTTCTGTCGGATTGATAGGAATTACTAATGGAGGATCTGGATATACCAGCGCACCAAGCGTAATCATTAGCGGTCCAGATCAAACGGGTGGGGTGCAAGCCAATGCGACTGCAACAATCTCTGCTGGTGCGGTCACAGCCGTAAATCTATCCAATGCGGGTACTGGATACACCAATGCAGCTAACTTAACCGTTACCTTTAGCGGTGGCGGTGGAGCAAACGCAACTGCCGTTGCAGAACTTTTGTCTTTTAAAACAGGCACTTTAAACTTAGTGGTTGTCAACGGTGGTTCAGGATATACAAACGCAGCCAATGTAACGGTTAGTATCTCTGGCGGTGGTGGCACAGGCGCAACGGCAAAAGCGATTGTGGCTGGCAATGTGGTCACCCAAGTCATTATGACCAATGCGGGAAGCAACTACACCAATGCTGCCAATGTGACGGCTACGGTATCGGGTGGTGGTGGATCAGGTGCAGTATTAAAAGCAATTGTCAATAGCGATCAAAATGTGGGCATAGCGACCTTTTCTGGGCGGGTATGGATCGCATCAGGGCGCAATGTCGCTTACAGCGCTGCGGGGTCGTATAGCGACTTTACAAGCGTTTCTGCTGGATCAATTACCCTAACCGACAGTACCTTGCATGGCAACATTGTTCAGCTTCTATCAGCCAATAACTTTTTGTACATTTTTGGCGATGATTCAATTAATGTGTTCTCAGATGTTAGGGTTACTACTAGTGGTACTACTCTGTTTACCAATACCAATGTGAGCGCTTCCGTTGGTTCAAAGCTACCCCACGCCATATTCCCATACTTCCGTTCAGTTCTATTTATGAACGACTATGGGGTATATGCCTTAGTTGGATCAACGACTTCCAAGATTTCAGACGGTTTAGACGGGATGTTCCCCAACATTGACTTTACCTCGCCCGTTTATGCGGGTCAGGTATTACTCAATAACATTCTTTGTGCAGCCTTTAACTTCCGTTATTACGATGCAACATTTACTCAAAGCTACCGTTATATCCAGGCGGTCTTTTTTGAGAAAAAATGGTTTATAACCAGCCAGGGCAATAGCCTTAAATACATTACTTCCGTACCCGAAGGTGGTCGGATTGTCTTGTATGGGGTATCAAATAACGGTCTTTACAAGCTCTATAACGACAGCACTAGCAGTATTACTAGCCGAGTGCAAACGGCTTTGTTGCCATTAACCGATCCAATCCGTACCAAGCAAGCCTTAAAGTTTGGCATTGAAGCTACCCTTACTCAAGGAGCTGCTTTAAATGTAACGGTAGATTCGGAATATGGATCAAGCCCAACTTATACCCTTGGAAACTTTATTACCTGGTACAACACTAGCAGCACTACGATCCCTTGGATAAATAGCAGTTCTACAGTAATATCTTGGATAGGTGGATATGGCTCAGGCTATCAATTATATAAGTCCGATGCTATGCAATGGGGTAAATACTTAGGGTTAACCAGTACTTCAGATAATGCTGGTTTTGTGTACAACACATTTGAATTTGAACATGAATTGAGAGTGAGGTTCTAATATGCCAGTTCCGTATGTATTTGGTAATGCAACGGCAGCTATCCCGTTAACAAATCTTGATGCCAACTTTAACACCGTAGCAACACTTGGTAACGCATCAATTGGATTAGGGAATACCACTACTGCTGTCGGAAACTTAACCCTAAACAATGTCACCATCAATAGCGGAACAATCAATTCTGCCGTTAGTTTATCGGGCAATGTCACCATTGGTAATACTACTGTTGGACTAGGTAACACAGCGACTACCGTTGGAAACTTAACCTTAACTAATACAACGGTTACCAACTACACAGAAACTCTTAGTAATAGCTCTGGCGGTAATGTCACTATTAGCTTGGCTAACGGCACTTATCAGAATGTCAATGTAAACGCTACGATCACGATTACCTTGCCTTCCTCTGTAGCGGGTAAGAGTTACACCGTACAAACCTATTACACCGCTAATAACTCGTTCTCTTGGGCGGGTGGCACTAGCATTAAATGGGCTGGAAACACCGCACCAACACCAACGGCTACTAGCGGAAAGGTGGACATCTTTAACTTCTACTGCGATGGCAATGTGACCTATGGCGCAGTTTACGGACAGAACTTCTAATGTTTAGCTCACGCAAAACTGGTTCGGCTAGTAACGCTTATAACCTAACCAACTCCTTACGCTTTCGGTCTAGTGCTTCTGCTTATCTAAATAGAACTCCAGCTAGTGCTGGCAATCGTCAAAAATGGACTTGGAGTGCTTGGGTAAAACTTGGAACTATTGATGCTAGTAACGGCACTTTATTTAATGCTGGAACAACTAGCGGTGAAGGAACTAGATTTTATTTAAGATATACAGGAAGCTCATTACAAACTGGTTATGGTTCTGCTAACTATTTTTCAACAAGTAATTTATTGCGTGATCCGTCTGCTTGGTATCATATTGTTTGTGCTTATGATTCAACGCAAGCAACAGCCAGCAACAGAATTTTGCTTTATATAAATGGTGTTTTAGCTACTTATACTTTTGGCACAAATGTTACTCAAAATGTGAACGGTGCTGTAAACAATAATGTTTCACATCAAATAGCTAGTGACCAAATTATTCCAGGTGGGTACTTTGATGGCTACATGGATGAGATTAACTTCATTGATGGTCAAGCTCTAACCCCATCTTCATTTGGTGCTACATCTGCTGCTACTGGTGTATGGCAACCTATTAAATACACAGGCACATACGGAACGAATGGATTCTATTTACCATTCACCAACACAACATCTACCTCAACTTTAGGTAACGATTTCTCAGGTAACGGCAACAACTGGACAACTAATAACATTAGCTTAACTGCTGGCTCTACTTATGACAGCATGACCGATGTGCCGACATTGACAAGTGCTACTGCTGCTAATTATTGTGTATTGAATCCTTTGATAACTCCAGCAACAACAACAATTATCAATGGAAATTTGGGATTAAGTGGTTATACAGCATATTCTTCTGAAACTGGAACAGTTGGTGTTTCAAGTGGCAAATGGTATTATGAATTTATTGCTCAAGCAGATGCAATGAGTGGTATTACTGGAACTCCAAATGGTTCAAATTATCCAGGTCAAGCATCAAATGCTTATGCTTGGGATTCTGCTAATGCAACAAAATATAATAATAATACTGGTTCATCTTACGGCTCTGCTACTTCTGCTGGAGATATTGTTGGTGTAGCATTTGACTTAGATAGTGGTTCTATTACATTTTATAAAAACAATGTAAGCCAAGGAACTGCTTATACATTTACACCTAGTGGAACATATTTTCCTGTTGTTAGAAATGGTTCTTCTACTAACACATCTGTAAACTTCGGTCAAAGACCATTCGCCTACACCCCACCAACAGGCTTTAATAGACTAAACACATTTAACTTACCTACTCCTACGATTGGTGCTACTGCATCTACACAGGCGAATAAGTATTTTGATGCTACTACTTATACTGGCAATAACAGCACTCAGTCGGTAACAAATAGTGGTTCTATGCAACCAGATTTTGTATGGGTTAAAAACAGAACTAATGCTTATACACATCTTTTATATGATGTTATTCGTGGTGTTGGAACACTAAAAGCAATTAGCTCAAGCGAAACAACTGCTGAAGGTGGAATGAGTGATAATGCTACTTTTGGTTATTTGTCAGCACTAAACTCTAATGGATTTACTGTTGTATCGGGTTCTACTGCGAACTCTTATACAAACTCATCTAGTAATAATTATGTTGGATGGCAATGGAAAGCTAACGGCTCAGGCTCAACCAACACAGCAGGTTCTATTACATCTACAGTAAGTGCTAATACAAGTGCTGGATTCAGTATTGTTACTTATACAGGCACAGGAGCTAATGCAACGGTAGGACATGGTTTAGGTGTTGCACCCTCATTCATTATTGCTAAAGCAAGAAATTCAGCACAAAGATGGACTGTTTACACAGCCGCTTTAGGTAATGGATACTATGGCTATTTAAATGAAACTTTTGCTTTTGATACAGCTAATGCGAGCTTGAGATGGAATACTGCACCCACAAGTTCTGTGTTTGGTGTTGGAACTTCTGTTGATGTAAATGGTAATACAACAACTTATGTAGCCTACTGCTTTGCACAAGTCGCTGGTTACTCTGCATTTGGTTCTTATACAGGGAATGGTTCTACAGATGGTCCATTTGTGTTTACTGGGTTTAGACCTAGATTTGTGCTGGTAAAAGAATCGTCTGCTGCTGGAAATAACTGGGTTATTTATGACACCGCAAGAGATACTTACAATGAGTGCAGTAAGATTCTATATCCAAATTTATCTAATGCGGAGTTTGATGGTTCAACTGTTAATTTAGATATTTTATCAAACGGATTTAAACCTCGTGACAATTGGGGTGGGAACAATAATAGCGGTTCAACCTACATCTACATGGCATTTGCCGAATCACCCTTTAAGTATAGCAATGCCAGATGATAAATAGACAAAGAAAACCTCGCATTGATTTATATGGTTATGAAAATGACTATGGAGTTGTTGTTAAAACTGAAAATCCAAATAAATGGTTTATTTCGTGTAAATCTTGCGGAAAGGAGCATGAACAAGTTGGTAGAGAAATACAACGAAATCAAGCTCCTAGGTCATGTGAAAATTTTGAACCGTACAATAAAATTTTTAAAGAAAAGCGTGATGGAATAATTCGTAGGCAATATGGAATTACATTAGAGCAATACAATGAAATGCTCATTGACCAAGATTATAAATGTGCAATTTGTGGTAATGAGGATGAGGTTGAAGGCAGAAAGCTAGCAATAGATCATTGTCATAAAACAAAAAAAGTAAGAGGTTTATTGTGCGGGAAGTGTAATAGAGGTTTAGGTTTATTTTATGACGATTTAGAGTTGCTACAAAACGCAATATCTTATTTAGCGAGGTAATTATGTTTGCTTTAGTTCAAAACGGAATTATTCAATTTTTAATACAGCCTGGAGTGCCGTTTAGCTGGAATGGGGTTAGTTATCCTGGAAACTGGATTCAGTTAGCCAGCCCTGAACAAAGAGCTTCTATCGGTATTTGTGATGTAGTGTATGGTCCACAAGAAAGCGATCAATACTATTGGGTTCAGCAAAATGCACCCGTTTATAACGCACAAACCAATCAGGTGGACATTAGCTTTACTTGCACACCTAAGAATCTAACTGATATTAAATCTAACGCATTTAACCAAATAAACAATACTGCTTATTCCATCCTTTTTCCTACTGATTGGATGGTGGTCAAGTCCGTAGAAACTAGCACACCGATCAATCCAGATTGGAATACTTGGAGAGCATCCATTCGGGCTACTGCCGATCAAACCAGAACTGCGGTAACGGGTGCTGCCGATGTTGCTGCGGTGCAAACTATTATGAGTAATATCCAATGGGCTAAATCACCATCGCAAGTTGCATTAGAAGCAGAACAAGTGGAGGTGCAAGATGGGAATTAATGCTTTTACCAAAACGGGTAATACCGTCACATTTACGGCTGCTGCAACTGCTCCAACTCCAGTTCAAGTTACCAATACCACGATTGGCGGTAACCAATATCGGATCATTAATGCTGGAACAAGCGTAGTTTTTTTAGGTTATGGCACAACGGCTGCCGAAGCGACTTCTGCATCAGCCAATGTCACCAGTAGCGGTGCTGCTTTTCCATTATTAGCGGGTACAGACGAAATTTTGACTTTTGTACCAAATGCGTACTTTACGGGTACAAGCACAGCAAACGCAACAATTTACATAACCCCTGGCGATGGAGTGTAAAACATGGTTCTCAAGGTCGTTACAAGCGGATCGGGCGGTGGCGGTACAGGAACAGTAACCTCAATTGCTGCGGGTACTGGCATCAATGTTAGTCCTAGTCCAATTACTACTACGGGTACTGTTTCACTTGCAAATACCACAGTAACGGCTGGAATTTATGGCAATGCAACAACTGTTTCTCAGGTAACCGTCAATGCTCAAGGACAAATTACAAATGCAGCTAATGTTACGATTAGTGGTGTTTCTCCTGGTGGCGCTGCTGGCGGTGACCTTACTGGCACTTATCCTAATCCTACGCTCAACACTTCTGGGGTTGTTGCGGGTATCTACGGCAATGCAACAACTGTTAGCCAAGTTACGGTAGATGCTAAAGGTCGTGTAACCACAGCAGCCAATGTAGTTATTGCCATATCCAATACTGCAATCACTAACGGCAACATTACCATTGGTAACACTACCATTGGTCTTGGAAATACTGCCACTACCGTTGGAAACCTAACATTACAAAATGCTAATATTGCTTCCGTTGCTGCTACCTTTCCTAATAGCTATCTTGCTAACTCCTCTGCTACCTTGGGAAATACGACTGTAACCCTTGGCAGTACAACAACATCAGTAGGAAATTTAACTCTTAATAATTTGACGGTTAACGGATTTAATAAAGCCTTAACCACTAAAACAGCAAACTACACCGTTACATTAACGGATTGCACCGTTTTAGCTAATGCTGCTACAGGAAATGTCACCATTACTTTGCCAACATCGGTTGGCGCAACTGGAAGAACTTATGCTGTCAAGAAAATTGATAGCTCTGCTAATGTAGTAACTATAGCCACTACTTCATCGCAAACGATTGATTCGTTTACAACTGAGGTTTTGGCTAGACAATTTGATGCGGTGCAAGTGCAATCAGATGGATCTAACTGGTTCATCATCTCATTTGTACCAGGTAGAAACGGAACTTCGGGTAGCTTCTAATGGAAACCACACAATTTTTAATTGACGAAACACGAGCTAAACTAAACACCCATGAAGCGGTGTGTGAAATTCGCTATGACAGTATTTGCGCCCGCTTAAAGCGGATTGAAACCATTTTGATTGCTTCTGCTGGCTTTATTGTGGCTTCTTTAGCTGCAATTGCCTTCAAAATCCACTAATTATGAACATGGAAACCCTCTCAATCGTGAAATTTGGAGATATTGATTCTCTCCAAGACTTTCTTTTTGAGAATGGCACGCAACATAAGCTCTTTCAAGAAACATTTATGGATTTAGGAGTGTCTGTACCCGTTTTTCCCATTACCGATGCTTCAACCGACAACTTAGACGATTGGTTACTCGCCCATCAGGTCGAACACCAGGCT
>Ga0214923_10001306_pt1 | contig 35620 bp, 30 predicted proteins | sample LL1510_MetaG_FD_177993 | JGI IMG/M metagenome (GOLD analysis project Ga0214923, IMG submission 177993) | Freshwater microbial communities from Lake Lanier, Atlanta, Georgia, United States - LL-1510 | ecosystem: Environmental > Aquatic > Freshwater > Lake | place: USA: Georgia | collected...
GGAGGCAGCAGAGAGGGCGGCGGCGGAGGCAGCAGAGAGGGCGGCGGCAGAGAGGGAGGCAGCAGAGAGGGAGGCAGAGAGGGAGGCAGCGAGAAAGAGGCAGGCAACTAGTCGCATCGCTCGTTTAGCAAGTTATCTCGCAGGTAAAACACGAGCAGAGGCGGAGGCAACTACACAGAAGACGGCGGTACCACCAGGGTATAAATTCAAGCAGGGCGAACGCGTCCAGTGTCGCGACATTTATAGCAAGTTCGGTTGGGAATATGGCACAGTGATGACTGTAAATCCGCTCACGGTAAAAAGCGACAAAATATATGGAATCGAAGGTTTTGAAGGCACATGGGACGAGGTGCGACCTGTTCCACCATCCATCATGTCTCGTCTCAAAACTGCTTTCAACCGTCCTAAGACGGTTAGTGTTAAAGTTGGAGGAAAAAGAAAACAAACTAAAAAACGAAGAAAAAGTTAAACCAATACAAATATGAAAATTGGCAAGCGGTCGCCGTACAAAAAAAACAAAAATTAAACTATAATAAGATATTTATATAAAAATCTTATATATAAATATCTTATATATATATATATATATATATATGATTTTTAACGGAGGAACTGTTTTATTTAGTGATGAAGTTTTACAAGATCAATCTAAAATACATGCGCTAATACTTGATATATTAAGTCATGAGGACACAAACATAGAAGTTATTAGAATAGTTAAGGATACTGTGACATATGATAATGAGGAACATGATTATGTGTTTACTGGAATATTTAAGATAACATTATTAAATGCTACATTTAGTAGCTATTTTAAAAGTAATCCAACACAAAATATTAAGGCACCAAGTGTATTAATAATTAAACTTTTTATAAACTATCCAACTCATGAAGTTGACAATGAGATTGCCATTCAAAAAGAACTCGGTTCGCTAAGTAATGAAATGCTAATATGTCCCAGTTTTCTTTATGCTGAAACTATAAAAACTCATGAAGGGCAACCAACACGTATTGGTCAAGCCTTTTATACATTATTCCAAACAAAAAAACCACAAAATTTTCAAAAGTTTTGTAGTGACTTTGGGAGTCGAACCCCAATACAAAGTACCATGTATGTTCAGGACATACTTATTATGGAATTTATTGACTGTGAAACATATTTTGATTTTTGTAAAAGAACTCTAGCAAATAATGCCGATAAAACATTTCCCAAAGACTCTTTTTATAAATATATAACACTTACTATAGAAATAAAATTAAGCACAGATGAAGAATTACAAAATTTTTATACATATTATATGGCGTCATTATTAGCACTATATGGATTTCATCATTTCGATATTCATAATAAGAATATAATGATATGTTCTAATATAGAATTAAGTGAGTCGATACAAGACATTAATCAATTAAATACAGAACGCACAAATATTTTTCCATTTGTAATTGACTTTGGAAGAGCAGGAAAGATTAATAGTGAAGAACTAGAATTTAAAGAGTTACAAACGCCCGAAGCGAAACACATATTAGGACTAACTGATATTACTAAACCACCACCAAGGGGGGGATATAACGCGACCTATTTAAGACCTATATATTTAAAAGCTCTAGATAATAGCGGTAACATTGCAGATTATGTTTTAGATTTAATAGCGAAAGAAAATTATGTTGATGCTGTATTAACACTTAGTATGTGTATAAATCCAAAAGTAATGCCTGACCTACCCCCAATGTTTGTAGCATATTATGATTTGGACCATATATCATATAGCCATTTATACAAGATGAATACAGACAGGAAGGAAAAGTATAACACTATATTAAAACAACTTATAAAAAAGAAAAAGCAATTATTTCCAATTCATATTTATAGAATTAAATACAAGACCACTACATTTATAATTGGTATTGACAAAACAGAAGACAAAGATTATGACTATGACAATCCAAAACAGCAAACGCTGTATATTAATACTTTAAATCGAGCTATAATAAATGTATCAACTGTATTAGGATTAAGTGTACAATTATCAAAAAGGTTATGGTCGGGACCTAAAAAGAATATTCATATTTCTATACCAGGCGCAATATCAAAGAATAAGAATAAAGAACAACTATATGAATTTATATTTAACTTTCTAAAAGTGTATATTAGTAAAGAATTACCACAGGTACAACCGGTACAACTACCACCACCTCGACAAGATGATCTACCACCGCCTACACAGACGGTTGAGCTACCACCACCTCGACAAGATGATCTACCACCGCCTACACAGACGGTTGAGCTACCACCGCCTCAACAAGATGAGCTACAAGAGCATACACAACAAATCAACACCCTACATCCTATATTAAGTGACATAGCTCTCCCACCACAGATGGAGGAAAGTATTGCCAAACCACCGGCAAATGGAGTCCCTGATAATATACAAACTAGAACAACTGTGGGCAATAGTCGTCGCGCACCTTGGATGCGTTTTAATCCGTTCGCAAAGACAGGTGAAATATATGGACATGCATTTAATACGTTATCTAGAACGCAACAACCACCTAAGAGTGTTAGAGTTGGAGGAAAAAGAAAACAAACAAGAAAACAAAGAAAACAAAGAAAACAAAGAAAACAAACTAGAAAACAAAGAAAACAAAGAAAACAAACTAGAAAAGGGAAAAAAGGATACTCAGTATAAATAGAATAATATAAATGTAAAATTATTTATAAGCACGTCTAATATTAGTAAATATATTATGTGTCCTTTTTGATTTTATAAATTCAATAAGTTCCTCTTTTATTGAATCTGAATCAAATTTTTCAAAAAATTCTTCAAAACATTGTTCTAAAAATTTAATACTCAAAGCAATAACTTGTTTTTGTTCAATAAAACTTAATTTGCCATCACTAATATTTATATTAGGATAGTTAGCATTTCTGGAATCATAATAACTAATAATGTTTTTTGTTAATTCATTTTTTTCATCTCTCAGTGTCGCAATTTGACTATTTAATTTTTTTTGTTGGTTATCCAAAACAACCCATTTTTTTATACTATCTTCAATGTTCATAGTTATGTAATTTAATAATTTATATTTAATTATATTTATTATAATTTTTACAGAAAAAATTATAATAATGTTAATATTTATTAATAACGTCTACGTCTTGTTCCTCGTGCTCTTCTAGAACCTCTTCTTCTTGCTTTTGTATAATAACCATTTTTTCCCGTAAAACCATAACCGGCTCTTCTTTTAGAATATTCAGTAGCACCTAATAAACCGGTAGCACTTATAACATCCATTAAATAACCTCCTCTTCTTTTTCTGCCTTTTCCTCTTCTTGATCTTGTTCTTCTGCGACCTCCCGATTGTTGCTGTTGCTGTTGCTCTTGCTCTTGCTGTTGCTGTTGCTGTTGATGTTCTTCTTGTTGTTCCATCATACCTCCATAATGCTTTTGCTGAGAACCCATTCTTTTTATATATTATAAAAAGATAAAAATTTTTTTTGAGTATTTAAATATTCCTAAATATTATCTAAATATAATTTATTTAGATAGCGATTGTTTTTTTAATTTATTATTATATTGAATTAATAAAATTAAAACGCCTAAATGTAAAATAAAACTACTAAATATAAAAAATAAAAAAAAACACAAATAAATATGTATTTCTTTCAAAAAATATTCTAAAATAGGGGTTAATATATTATGTAATTCTTTTTTTGTTTCTTCGGCTTTAAGAAAATTAATACAATAATCAGTCAGTGTTTTTTTTGTTTCCATAATATTTTATAGTAACTTTAATATTTTATATTACATTTGCGTGGAAATATTAATCCGTTTTTCTAACGCTTAATATAAATTAATAAATGACTACATTAATATATGATATTACAGAAAACTTCAATTTTAAAAATTTAAAACTGGAAAATCCTTCCTTAATAAACGCAAATAATTATTTTAGCAAAATATATAATAATGTTAGCAATAAGAACTTTTATATAAAACTTCCTAAATGTAAAACAAAGCATGGAATCATTAATTCAAATAATAAATGCTTTTGCGAACTTGAATTCAATAGTAATGAAAAATCAGTTGTTGAATTTTTTGAGAATTTAGAAAATTTTTGTATGACAGAAATATATAATAATAAAGCTTTATGGTTCTACGATGCCGATAATATAACAAATGATGATATTCAAGAATATATTACTCCTATTATGCGGTCATATAAAGGAGGCAAGAAATTTTTAATTAAAACAAATATAAAACAAGATAAAATTATTATATATGATGAAAATGAAAAAAAAATAAGTCTAACCGATTATGATGTAAATAATGAAATAATACCGTTATTAAATATAAATGGTATAAAATTCTCAAAATCAACTTTTATTATTGATATTGTTTTAGTACAATTTATGGTATTATATCCAAGCGATAGTTTTGAAAATCAAATATTAATTAAACTAACTAAACCAGAACCCAAGGAAATAAATGAACCTAAGGAAATAAATGAACCCAAGGAAATAAATGAACCCAATGAAATAAATGAACCCACTAAAATAAATGAACCCACTAAAATAAATGAACCCAAGGAAATAAATGAACCCAAGGAAATAAATGAACCCAAGGAAATAAAACCGGAAGCATGTAATTTAGAGAAAAATATAGAGTATTTAAAACCATCAGAAGAATTAATAACAAACAATTTAACTAAAAATTATGATTGCACTGCGGAAAACGAATTTTCACAATTAAGCAATATTAGTAATAAAGATGATTCTTTCAAATATTTAATTAATAGTTTAGAAACAATTGAATGTAATAATGATGGTTCTATTGAATTAAATAGTTTAGATACTATTGCCGAAAACACAGAACCAATTGAAATAAAAACACACGAAACAATATATTTAGAAATATATAAAAAAGCCAAGCAAAAAGCAAAAGAAATAAGAAAAAATGCAATTGAAGCTTTTTTAGAAGCCAAAAAAATTAAGACAAAATATAATTTAAATAATATACTTGATGATTCTTCAAGCGATGAAGAAAATGAGTTGTTAAATATTGATTAAAATTTAAATAGCTAAATATTATTCAAAATAAAATATTATTCAAAATAAAATATTTAATAGTAATTTAATTTTAAATAAAAATTAAATATTTAATAGTAATTAAATATTTAATTAATTAAATATTATTGAAAATTTTTTATTGTTTATTTTATATAAAATGACAGCTATGAAGAAGTTTACAAAAGGGGTTAAAATAGAGTACGTTCTAGGAACTATTGCTTTAGTTGTTGCTGGTCTAGCTTTATATAAATATTCTGAAGAAAAAAATATGTCCCAAGCACCTATGACACCAGGACCAGCCACTTTAGGATTTTCAGATGTTATGAATGGTAGTGTTCCAAACGAAACAAGTTATCAATCGTTTAATGGAGGACAAAATACAAGTGTTGCTGTTTCATCGACTAGTGGCACGCTAAATAGACCAGCCTCTAATCCGTCTGACTTATTACCAAGCGATATGAATAATTCTTGGGCTAATTTAAACCCTGTTGGAAATGCTGATTTAAGAAATATAAATTTATTAAACCCTAGCCAACTAACAGGAATTAATACACAAGGTTCAAGTTTAAGAAACCCTAATCTACAATTAAGATCTGAACCTCCAAATCCAAGAACTAATACTAATTGCCCTTGGAATATTTCTACAATTGAAGCCGACCAATTTAGAAAAACATTAGAAATAGGTTCTTAGAGCAAGTTTGTAAAATTTGTAGTGTTTTATTAAATTTCGTAAATTTTATTATAAAATTTAATATTAGTGAGCAACAATGTTTACCAATAACATTTTTAATATTGTTTTAGTAATATTTGTTGTAATAATTGCTTGTAAATTATATTTTGATAGTGATGCTTATAATTTAAGATGTATTATATCAGATGTTAATGGTAATAAATATTGCGTTCGTGATAGAAATAAATTAGAACTGGCAGCTGATAGGTTAGCCCATGTAAATAATAATTTAAATAAATTAGTAAATCATTTGGCAAAAAAGTATCCAGACAAAGAAAATGTTAAAAGACTCGTAAAAGGATATAACCCACAGAAAATATATGAAACTTTACCTACTAGCGAATTTACAGCCTACAGTGAAAATAAGGGTGAAAAACTTGCGTTTTGTTTGGATACTGAAAAAAACAGCAAAGGACGTTTAATTGATATAAATACATTAATGTATGTAGCATTACATGAAGTTAGTCATATTGCTACTAAGTCAATAGGACATAATGATGAATTTTGGAATAATTTTAAATTTATGATTACAGAAGCTAAAGAAATAAATATTTATAATCCTATTGATTATAAAAAACAACCAGCGCGTTATTGCGGTATGACTATAAGCGACAATCCTTATTATGATGTTAAATAGTTTATGTATTACTATTTTTCCACAATTATTTATAAAAATTTATAAATAATGTCATAAATATTATAATTAATGTTTGGGTCTTTAGTTTTTATTATATTTTTACTATAAAAATATAAATTGTAATTTTTTGTGTACTCTTCTAAATTAGGAAAATAACTAGTACATATGAACTCTTTTTCTATATAAGTTATTATTATTTCATTAATCTTGAAAATTGTGTTTTTATTAACCAAATTAGTTAAAAACAAATTGTATATTTGTTCTCCACCAATGATCCATATTTCATCATAATTTTTTGACTTTACAAACTCTTCTAGTATTTGTATTGTTGTAAATGTTTTAACAATATTTTTATTAGTAATTTTATCAATGTTGAGAGATTTAGACAAAATCAAATTATCTCTATTGACCAATCCATCAACATTATTTAAACTTTCATATGTTTTTCGCCCCATAATAATAGCATTATTCTTGTTTCCAGTTGTTAGTCTTTTAAATTTTGCCATATCTTCTTTAATATCCCATAATAACGCATTGTCTTTGCCGATTCCACTATTTTTACAATAGGCTACAATAATATTTACAATCATATTTATATAAAATTATAGTCTACTATTTATATAAATGTCAAATATATTTAAATTTTATATTAATAATAATAATCAGTTCAATAAAGTATATTTATTCATTAAAAATAAATATTTAACAAATCAATTAACTTTGCCTAGTATTCAAGAATTAAACGCTAACTATAGCAAACCTTCTGTTTTCTTAAAAAGTAGTATATATGAAGAACATTTTAGTAATGGCGTCGATTTTAATGAAAATGATTTACTATATATAAATACATTTAGTAGCCAACTTATTTTTGTTGATAATGTTATAAATAGCGACGACACCATAGAAACAATAAAATTAAAATTTATTAAGACTATAAATGAAACTATGAATGAAGATGAAAAGATTTGTTTTGAAGAAATATATATGTATGGACTAGCGCCAACAATAATAAATAAACTTGATTTATTTAATAATTTAACAAATAATAATAAAACCGATTTAACACGTAAAATGTTAATAAACTACTTTAAAAATATCTATGAAGGTACTACAATATTAAACAGTTTAGAAATTAAAGAAATATATAGTTATGATGATATTAATGCTATTAAAATTACCAACATAAATGAGTATAAATCTATAGGTCAAAGTTTTATAAAGTATTATGAAAAATTTATTGTTAATCCTTATAATTATGAAAAGAGTCTAACAAAACAATCAAGCGATTTAATAACATTAAATAATTATAATATGTTGTTTGAATACAATGTGTCAAATACAATATATGTATGTTTGGCAAGCAATTTCTTTAAATTAGAACATAACATTGCCGAGGATGAATTATTAATTAAAATATATTTTAAATCATTATATTCCAAAAATATTATTAACATAAAAGATTTTATTAGGCAAAAAACAGAATTAATTAAAAAAACTAATGAATCATGTAATGACGAACATTTTATAAATAAAAATGAGTTTTTATTTTTATTACAAACAATTCAGGCTAACTCTAGTGGTTTAAAATATGAAAATAATGGAATAAAATATATTAATGTAAATATTCACAGCACTATTAATTCAAATATTTCATTAGAAACAATATTCAAATTATTTAATAGCAGTCAACTATATCCATTTATTAAATATAATCCAGGAAAAAAATTAGAAAATTTGTACCGTCTTTATTGCTCTAAAGCAACTAATAAAAAAAAAATACCATTGCTTAGTAAAACATTAATATTAAAGTATGCAAAATTCTTAGGTAAAGCACATACTATAACATTTTATGTCAATTCTGAGGATGAGTTATTTGTAACTAATGTTAATGAATTTATAATTGAATTAGAAGATAGTGGTATTATTAATGTTAAAATTGACTTTAAAAATATTATAAGTATTGAAAATATAAACATTTTAATAGCTAATAATGTAAATACATTAATTAAATTTATTAAAAGTTTAATTGTTAATAACACCATCGAACTATTTGACAAATTAACGGATATAAATATTGAAATAAACTCAATTACTTATATTTCTAACATTAATATTAAAGGAACACTTAGTTTAAAAAATATAATTAATTGTATTAGTTTTTTATTTAACGTTATTAAAAATGACGCTAAAGAAATAGTAATGCGTTATAAACATGTATCAAATTTTAGTATAATGAATTCGGAAGAATCATTTATAATTGAACTTATTAAACAAAAATTTACAGAAACAGAAATATTAAACAAACTAGAAGAAAATTATAAATTATCTTATGATGAATCCCGTTCAAAGTTAATAAATGTTATTAACTCTTTGAAACTTGTTCAAAATACATTTAATTATAAAAAATTAACTATCAAAAATAATCCAGGATTTTTAACAACATTTAAAAAAACAACTTCGCACAATCTCTCAATTGTTATAGAAAATATTGATGCTATTAATTATTTAAAAAACATAAACATGTATATTGATTCAATTATTAAAATTATATTTAATCAATTAACAGATACTTTATTAGAAAAAAATATCAAAAATATATGTAAAAAAGTTTTACCTAAAGAAGAAGTTGAAAAAAAAATAGACCTACCAGAACCAGAAGAAACAAGAGAGAGTATTAAAAATATTGCTCATTTATTAGAAAATGATGAACAAGATGAAACTGAAATAAGTTCAATGAATAATGACTTATTAAATATATTATTAGATGACGATGACGAAGACGAAGACGAAAATGAAGAAGACATAGAAGACAAAGAAGACATAGAAGACATAGAAGACATAGAAGACAAAGATATAGAAGACGAATACAAAGAAGACAAAGAAGACAAAACTAAATCTATTAGTGAAATTATTCAAGATTCTGTAACGCAAGACAAAAAAATAAGTATAGAGGAAGAAACTATAAAAGACAAAAAAATAGATGATCCAAAAAAAGAAGAAGATGACGAAGAAGGTTTCAAAGAATTCTCAGAAAAAAGTAATCCAATATTAAAACGATTAATAAATAAAGAACCCACACTATTTAGTACAGATAAAAATAAATTTTTTACTGAATACTCCAGATTATGTCAAGCAAACATAAAAAAACAACCTGTTATATTAACACAAGAAGAGAAAGACATTATTGATGAAAAAGATAGACAAAATAATGGAATAAAATCATATACGGAGAGTTTTCAGTACGGAACAAAAGAAGGAAACACTTATCACTATATATGTCCTAGATACTGGGATTTAGAAAAAAATATTAGTTTATCACACGAAGAAGTACTAAGCAAGAAATATGGAAACGTTATTACAAAAAAAAATAAAGATGGAACTTATGATGGAAACATAATGGAATTTACAGATCCAAAACATCATCTTGATGAAAAAGGAAATTATATAAACCATGTTCCTGGTTTCTTAGATGAAAAACATAATAGAAATGGTTTTTGCTTACCTTGTTGCTTTAATAATAAATTATGGAACAAACCACAACAAGAACAACGACGCAGCAAATGTTTAAATTCTGATTATAAAATTAATGATGAACAAAAGAAAGACAATTTTAATTATGTTAAGGGACCAGAAAAATTTCCACTAGAAAAAAACAAATTAGGGTTTCTTCCAATAAGCATTCAAAAATTATTACAATTTGATAATTTAGACTGTGTAACAAAACAAACGCCTAACTTATTAAAAACTAATCATAAATGTTTATTGCGTTATGGGGTAGAAAATAGTAGCAATCAATCATTTATAGCATGTATTGCCGATTTATATGAATCATTAATATTAAAAAACAAAAAATCTATAAGTATTAGTGAAATGAAAAACATTATTAAAAATAGTATTAATATTGATAGTTTTATAAAGTATAATAATGGTAATTTACCACATATTTTTATTTCTAAAAATTTTAATGAAGTTAGCAATTCAATAAGTATTAGTAAATATGAATCCAGTAATTTTTATCAAAAAGTTATAAAATCACCAAGCGAAGGTTCAAGTTATGGAAATATTGATAAAATTATATTATTCAAAAAAATAATCAATAGCTTTGAGAATTTTCTACGCTATTTAGAAAGTAATTTAACAATTGATTATACTTATTTATGGGATGTTATTTGTAAGAAGAATCCATTGCTTTTTCCAGATGGATTAAATTTAATTATTTTAGATATTACAATTGAAGATATAACAGATAATATTAAAATTGTATGCCCCAAACAAAATTACAGCGATGAATTTTTAGATATAAAGAAAAAATGTTTATTACTAATTAAAAAAGACGATAATTTTGAACCTATTTATTTAATAAATAATACAATAAATAATTATGATTTTACAAAAATATTTCCTTTTGCCAGTAATAAAGAAGATGGTAGTCTTAAAAATTTTAAACTTATTTTAAATAAAATTAGAAAAGCAATAACTATTAATTGTATTCATAAAATAGATACCAAAAAATACGCTAGTTCAGTTTATAATTTTAAAACCAACATATCATTAGACGCCATAATTAATATACTAATAAAATTAAAATACGAAATTATTAATCAAATTATTGATTACAATAATAAAGTTATTGGTATAACAATAACTAAAGAAAATGAAATGGGATTTACTGAAAAAGGATTTATTCCATGTTATCCATCGGGATTATCCAGCACTCATGAAGAAATTCCATACAAACTAATAGATGAAATTAGTACAAATGAGTACAACGATTATATTAATACTAAAGAATTATTACAAAAAATATACAAATTAAGTGAATATAAAATTATATGTAAGCCTGAATATAAAGTGCTCGAAGAAGGGGTAGTAGTTGGTATTCTTACTTTGGGTAATCAATTTGTTAGATTAAGTAATCCAGAGCAAAATAATGAAGATGAGTTAATAAAAATAGAAAACAAAGATTACGTTTTTGTTGATAAAGAAATACAAACTAAGTATAATAAAACTATTACTAGAAATGAATTAATAACCAACATTAAATTAGAAACATTATTTTATAATAATTTTAAAAATACATTTAAAAAAATATTAAATATTAACATAAATAATAAAAAGAAAAATGAACTATTACGAATAATAAATAACAATTCCATGTTATATTTAGATAAACTTTCAAATATTTACGACATATTGAATACCTTAGGAAGTAATTATATTATATTTACAGAAAACATGCAGCCTATTTTAACTAATATTAAAATGTCTTCTTGCTTTGATGATGAGAAATGTCCAGATATAATTTGTAGAAAAGTAAATAGTACTTGTTCATTAATAATACCGAAAAAAAATTTAATTAATAATGAAAAAAACGAAGAATTATATTATACTCGATTATCGGATGAATTTGTTAGATATAATAAATTTAGAAATTTTATTTTTGAAAATAACAATGTATATAGTTATGGTTCGCTAGAATATAATATTTTAAGTAATGAACTATTATTATTTCAATCATCATTAACGCAAGATTTTTTTAAAGACCTAGCGCCTACAAATAAAGAGAATAGTTTTTTTGATACATTTGATACGTTCGATACATTGGGGTATGTAAATACAGACAAGCTGTTAAATTTAAAAACTTTAAAAAAAGAAAAAGGAGAGAAAATGGTAATAGAAATTCCGACTGCACTAGATACAGAAATTATTACACAAAACAAATTGTTTCAAAAAGAACCCGAAAAATTTAAAACAATAGATGAATTACAAAAATATGATGCTAATCCAGAGAAAGATATAACTGAATACAAAGACAAAGACAAAGACAAAGACAAAGACAAAGACAAAGACAAAGACAAAGATGACGACGAAGATGAAGACGAAATCTCTCAAGAAAATGAAGAAATAGAATTAGAAAAAAATATAGCATTATTAACTAATTATATGGATAAAAACCATTATTGTGTTTTTAATAAAAATATAATAACAGAAGATTTTAGAAAAAATTTTAACACTACAATACATCAATTAAAATATTCATTAGATGATAAGATTTGTTCTTTTCAATTAATTTTAATAATAATAAAATATCATAATAACCAAGACCACGGCAATTTAACTATTGAAAATTTGAAAAAGAAACTTATTAGTTTATATCAAAATAATAGTAATTTTGAGTCTTTGTGTGTTATTTTATTAAAAAATAATAAAAAAATGATTATTGAAAAAGTTATAAATAAAACAATAACTATTGAAGAATGTATATTAAGTGCGGAATACTATGTTACATATGTTGATATATATTTACTATCAAAAGAATATAATTTGCCTATAATATTATTATGTAATACCATTATTGATAAAACTATTACAAGTGAAAATTATATTGTATTTAATTTGAATAGATTAAATAAGGATTATTTTTTTATAAAAAATCGTAGTCTATATGATAGAAAAAAAATACATAATTATAAGTTAATTATTAATTCTTCATCTGTTGTTTTTAATATAGATACAGATTTACAATATACTCCCGATGACTTACAAAGTAAATTACAAAATACTATTGAAAATTTTGAAGATGTTTTAGGTAATTACATAAATAATTATAGCGTACCCGGGAAAAAAATAAAACAAAAAGTACAACAGCATGTGCTAGAGCCAAAACCGAAACCAGAACCAGATCCAACACCAGAACCAGATCCAACACCAGAACCAGATCCAACACCAGAACCAGATCCAACACCAGAACCAGATCCAACACCAGAACCAGATCCAACACAAGAACCCGAGAAAAAACAAGAAACTAGTCAAACAAAAAAATCAAAACGTTGTCCAAATGGAACGCGTAAAAATAAAAAAACTGGATTATGTGAAAAAATTTGATACAATTTTGTAAGTTATATTTTTTATAATTATAAAAAATATAAATATTAATTTTTTGGTAGCAACTATTTAAAAATCTAATTCGTAATCATTACTTGTTCCATTATTAATACTTTTAATAGAAGCAACACTTGACTCAATTAACAAACTATTTGTGCTACACTCATTGTTTGTTTCGCTGCTTATTTGATTTAGCAATGATTGCTCGTCGCTGCCAATATTTTCTTCTACAGTTGGTGCTTGTGGTTTAATAGACATTAAGAATTCATTATCAATTAATACTTTAAAACAATTGGTTCCATAATATCCTTGTTGCCCGCACATAATGTTTGCCGATACACCTTTCATGTTGTCTAATTCGCCATGTTTGGCTGCTTTTAAAAACATCTCAGGTGTTTCTTCAAAAGACGCCTTAGCAATTGCTCCAATATCATCATTATTAATACCATGACGGAAAATTGATACCATTTTATCATTACATGTCATTCTATCGGCCAACATAATCAAATGATGATAGTTAATATATGTGCTATCAAACTCAATAACTTCTGAAAATTCATCAAATATACTTTGCCGAGCTGCCTCAATGCCAAATGTATTGTAAATTTCTATAATATGATTTGAAGTAGTTCGCGTTTTATCTACAAAATCTAGAGCCAAAATATCTAATAAATTAGTGCCTAATGTATCTAATACCCATAAATCTTTTTTAATATATTTTGTATCGTTTTCCTCAAAATTATCACTAATTTTACGCAATGTTACTTTGTCAATATTTTTTACTCCACGTAAAATTAAATTGTCCAGCAACTCTTCTTGTAAGTTTCTTAATAAATATATTTCATCACTTTGGTCTAATGACTCTAACACATTTTTATTCTTCTTTTTCTTTAATAATTGAAGATTTTTATTAATGCGAATTCTAAAAATTAATTTTTCCGAGTTATAATCAGTATACATACAAGTCAAATTATTATAACTATTCATTAGCGCAAAATGAAGGTCATCCATTGAAATATTTTTATCTAACATTTCTATTTTATTCATATACATTCTAATAATCCATTTTGATTTATCTTTGCTACTATCATAACTAGAATTACAATCATCTAATAATTTTTCAAACTCATTATATTCTTTCATTAAATCCACATCTTCACTCATTAATGTATTTAAATCATCTGGGTCAAAACAAATCTCAATTGACTCAACTAGAGACCGCAATTTAGTATTCTCAATTTTAGAAATATATTCTTTTGTTTTATTTTGGTCATAGCAAGACAACTTATTTAAATAAATTGTGCATGATACACTCTTGGGGTTGTCGCTCAATGATAATATTTCTTCAATACGAGGAACACCGCGAGTAACATTAGATTTTGAAGCTACACCAGCAAAATGAAAAGTATTTAATGTTAATTGTGTTGTCGGTTCGCCAATACTTTGCGCTGCAATCATACCAACCATTTCTCCTGGTGCTACAAGTGCTTTCTTATACGCATTATTAATTATGGTTATTAAAATATCTACTGATTTACGAGTCAATCGTTTGTGCATCAATAATTCTTTTGGACTTAAATAGTAATAATATAATACTTTGAATAATTCATTTGGCTTACAATAGTTCAACATGTTCAATTTTTCAAAATTGGTCTCAATAATTTCAAAAACTTCTAACGGTGTAATGTCTATGATTACATTTTCTTCTTGATTACCAGCAATATTATTAATAATATGTGTAAATGATACTGGCACATTTACAGATGGTTTATAAAGACGATTAAATATTTTTGCGATTACCTCATCTCGTGCTTTAAGTATGAAATCAATATAATATTTACACTTTTTATCTAATTCGGGTTTTTGCCTTTTAAATTTACTATAGGCTTGTTTTGTATATAATGTCCCATAAAGAGAATCTTTAGAATAATCATTTGGCATCTGATAATGACCATATATTTCTTCTATTGTCATATTAACAAAAGGAACCTGTTGTGACTCAACCCTTACTGGGTCAAAGTTATCATCTCCATAACTAAATTGGATAATTTTATTTTTATTATTTCGAACAGTCATATCATAATGAACCATTAAATCTTCCAATCCTTTAATCAATCGTCGCTGAATATATCCCGTTTGACTTGTCTTACATGCTGTATCAATTAAACCAACGCGACCACCCATAGCATGAAAGAATAATTCATCTGGATTTAATCCACCAATAAAGGAATTTTCAACAAAACCACGAGCATTTGGAGAATCATCGTATTTAGTATAATGAGGTAATGTCCTATCCTCAAAACCATAGGGAATTCGTTTTCCATCTACGTTTTGTTGTCCTAGGCAAGAAATCATTTGTGATATATTTAAGTCGCTACCTTTAGAACCAGCATTTACCATAATAACAAATCGGTTAGTGCTATTTAAATTTTGACGACCTAATTTACCGGCTTCAAAAGACGCCTTATTTAAAATATTGTTAATGCGTGTTTCAAATTCTTCCAAATTTGAGCGTCCTGTTTTATTTTCAAAAATACCCAAATGTGTTTCGTCTATTAAGGATTTAACTTCTATTTTTTTCTTATTAATTGTTTCATTAATTTTATCATTAGTTTCCTTATCAGCAATAAGATCGCTAATTCCAACACTGTAACCATGAACTTTCATATATTCGGTCACAATGTCTTGTAAATTATTAATAAAATCGCATGCGGCATCTACATCATAATCATTATAAATCCTATGAATCAATCCACGAGTTGTATCGCCCAAAATACTTTTTTCAATATGACCACGCTTAATAGTTCCTTTATTAATTTCTAAAACATTATTTGACTTGCTATAATCTTCGGTTTCACTATATTGCTTTGTTTTATATTTTAAACTAATATTTGGAATAATTTGACTTAATAATGAAAAACTACTGTGCGACTCTTCATCAAAATTTATTTTTTTTAAATCAATAGTTTTAAGATGCGCCATTAAATTCATTGCTGTGCGAGAGTTAAAATTAATAGCTTCGCGTGTAAATAAATAACTACTTAATAATGAATCTTGAAAAATACCGACAATAGATTTATTATTTGCGGGACTAATAATTTGATATTTTACAGCTGCCAAAGTCTTAAGTTCAATTTCAGATTCATCGTCTTGTGGCATATGTAAATTCATTTCATCGCCATCAAAATCGGCATTGTATGGTTTAGTATCGGCAACATTCATTCTAAAAGTGTCTCCTTTATACATTATTTTAGCAATATGACACATCATTGACATTCTATGAAGAGTTGGTTGACGATTGAAAAGGATCGCATCACCATCTAACATATGACGATGGACAATATCGCCTAATTCTAAATTTATTGAATCACGATCAACATAACGCAAACTAATACAATCGCCATTTTTTCGTTCATAAATTTTTGCTCCTGGATGCTCATCTGGACCATTTAAAATTAATTTGCGCAAATAATTTATATTTTTAGATGTTACAACAACTGGCTTTGTTAAATTTTTGGCAACTTTTAACGGGACACCTAATTGACTAATAGATAAATTTGGGTCAGGTGTAATAACAGAACGAGCACTAAAATCTACACGTTTTCCCATTAAATTACCTCTAACACGACCGCTTTTACCATTTAACCTTTCTTTAATTGCTTTTAATGGACGACCAGAGCGTTGAGCAACGGCAGCAACACCTGGGATTTTATTATCTACCAATGTAGCAATATAATATTGTAAAACAGTAGTCCAATCGTCTATTACATTTGATGCCGAGTTTTGCTCTATTTTTTCTTGTAACATTTTATTGGCTTTAATAATATTAATAATAATATGTGTTAAATCATCTTCGCTTCGTTGTTGAGCATCATGTTTAATCGAAGGTCTTACTTGTGGTGGAGGGACTGCTAATACTTGACAAATCATCCATTCTGGACGCGACCAGATTGGACTAAAACCCATAAAATTAACATCTTCATCCGATATTTTTTTGAAAATTTTTAACATCATTTCTGGAATAATTTTCATAGTCATTTTTGTATCTTCTTTTTTAAAATCATAGTTGTTAAATTCTTCTTCTTTATCGTTCCATTCAGCAATAATTGTTGCTAAACCTTCTTTTCTTATTTTGGGTTGTAAACAACCACAACCATTTTGTGAGTCTTCGCCACAACGATGTTTTTTACTTGCCAATGAAAACACTTTGTTCCATCGTGTTTCTGCGTTTGATTTCAATAAGTAATTATATTTTTCCTTGTCAATTAGAAGCTTGCTACATTTAATACATACACATCGACATATTTTCATAATTGTTGATAAATATTGAATATAATAAACAGGTCTAGATAAATTAATGTGTCCAAAATAACCAGGCGTTTGAACATAATCTAGTCCATCTGTGGGACAAATCATTCCTGGATCTAATACTCCCATTCGTGGGTCAAATAATCCACCTAATACTGGTTTATTGTTTATGTGAGTATCTCTACTTGTAATTTCTACAACGGAACCTTTTTGTATTTCATAAGGACTTAAAATACTAAATTGAATACCGATGATTTTAGATGGTTTCTTATTTTCAAAATCAGTCATTCTTTTATAATAGTTAAATAATATTTAAATAATATTTATTCAATTTTTAATTTTATAATGCTTTAATAGTTTTTTTTATAAAATAATAACTCTTAAAAATAACTCTTAAAAATAAATCTTAAAAATAATAAATATTATAAAATTAAAAATTGAATATAATTTATATAATATATTTAAATACTATAATTATTATGCCTCATAAATATAATACTAGAACTAAATCAGGTGCTCTTATTCCATTCCTTTACATTGATGCTGATGATACTAGTCATTATAATGATGATTATGATTACAATGATACTGATGATACGGATGATGATGATACAAAAAGTTCTAGTTCCAATGACACTAATAGTACTAGAGAATCCAGCGATTCTATTAACTCTAATAAAAATGTTTTAAATAAGAAAAATAAGGCTAATAAATTTAATAAATGCAACTATTACAAATTTTTGAGTGAGTTATATCCATCCAATTATAGTAAAAATAAATATATTGATGAAATTAAAAAATCAATTGTTAACAAAGAATTTTCAAATAAGCGTCTTAAAAAGTCTGATAATAATTTTGTAAATAATCCTTCAAAATCAAACAATTTATTTAGTAATAAGATTATAAAAAAACTTAGAAAAATTTCTAAGAAGAAAAAAGTAAATCGTTATAATCATCTAGACAATGAAGATAATGAAGACAATGAAGATAATGAAGACAATGAAGACAATGATGATACTAACTATGAAAAAAGTTTATTAGCGCAAGGATTTAAACAAATGTTTAATAATCTACATGGTTCTGACAAAAATATTAATATTATTTTGAATTTAAAAAAAGGTAAAAACAAAATTTATAATAATGAAAATAATAACCCACATCATATGCTAAGTAATTCACTATTTTCAACTATGCATTATGATAAAAATAATCATTATGCTGATGATGAGGATGAAGACGACGAGGACGATGATGACACCGAAGAAGAAGACATAAATAAAAATGTTAAAAAAGAAAAGAATAGTACAGGCAATAAAGATGATATTGTTCCAGCACCACAAAAAGTATCAAGTAAAAATTATAAAAAATTTGATAGTGTTTTAAACAATGAAGAAAAAGAGTCAGAATATTTCAAAAAATGTTTATCTAAAAATTTACAATTAGAAGCAATTGCTAAATTAGAAAAACTTACGCAATTAACTAAAATTAACAAACCTTACTTACTTCATTTAGTTGATCTCGATATTCCTGACCAATATAAGGCATGTGCTTTGAAAAAAATTAATACAATGCGTTCAATGGGCAACTATGGAAATAGCGAATACTATAAAATTAAATCTTGGGTAGATGCCTTTTTAAAAATTCCATTTAATAAATATAATAACTTACCAATCAGTTTTGCCGATGGTATTGAGCAATGTCATGAATTTATGGAAAATTCAAAAAAAATATTAGATAGTGTTACATACGGATTAGAGGATGCCAAAATGCAAATTATGCAAATGATTGGTCTATGGTTAGTAAACCCAAATGCTATTGGTTGTGCTATTGCTATTAAAGGACCCCCGGGAACCGGTAAAACAACACTAATTAAAGAAGGTATTAGCAAAATTTTAAACAGACCCTTTGCGCTTGTTGCATTAGGTGGTTGTGGTGATTCTGGATTTTTAGATGGATTTGACTATACATATGAAGGCAGCAAGCATGGTAAAATTATTGATATACTAATTCAATGTGGTTGTATGAATCCTGTTATATTATTTGATGAATTAGATAAATTAAGCGATTCTTTTAAGGGGCAAGAAATTACAGGAGTATTAACACATTTAACGGATAGCACACAAAATAATAAATTCAGTGACAAATATTTTTCAGAAATTAGTATTAATATGTCAAAAGCATTATTCATTTTTAGTTATAATGATGAATCGATGGTAAATCCCATTTTAAAAGATAGAATGTATAAAATTGAGACAACAGGATACAAAACAAAAGATAAATTGATTATTGCTAAGGATTATTTATTACCAAAAATTAGAGAAGAAATTAAATTTTCTAGCGAGTCTATTGTTTTCAGTGATACTATATTAGAATACATTATTAATGATTTTACAGAAAAAGAAGACGGTGTTCGTAATCTAAAACGCTGCTTAGAAATTGTTTATAAAAAATTAAATTTATATAGATTAATGAAACCTGATGTAAATTTATTTGAAAATAGTGAAGGTTTAAAATTAAAAAATAAGATTAGTTTTCCATGTATATTAACTAAGCAAATGATTGATGATTTAATTAATAAAGGTTCAACAAAAGATATTCCATATGGTATGTATGTTTAATACAATTTTATTAAGGAATTATTCTTACTTGAAGTTATAATAATTTTTTTTAATACTTTTTTAACATTTCAAACTATAATTCTTTAGTTACATAAAATAAATATTATAATTAAAGTATGGTTGAATTACAATATTTATGAAAACTAAAAATAGTTAATATTAATTTATTAAAATATTAAATTGATTTAAAAATATATAATGCAATATATTATAACTATTAAAAAATGTCTAAAATCAGTTGTGAAAAATGCGGTAAAGAGTTTAATAGCAAGTCTCATTATACTCAACATCAAAAAAGAAAAAGTCCTTGTATTAATGAGAGCAAAATTAAAGAATTGATTGATAAATCAGTTGAAGAAAAATTAACTAAATTAAATGTTATATTGTCTTCAGTAATTGAAGAACCATTACATGTGATTCAATGTACAAATAAAATAACGGTTGATACATCAACCTTCAATGAAATTAAAAAATATTATGATGAAACACTAAATACTGATAAAAGCACATATAAATCAAGCAATGATGAACCGACACCCATTGATTGTATAAGTGAAATGATAAGTAAAATTCCTAAAGAGTTATGGGGCAAAAGCGATTTAGCTATATTAGACCCTTGTTGTGGTAATGGAAATTTCAGTATTCCTATCCTATTTGAATTGTTAAAGTACTATGACAAACAAACAATATTAGAACAAATATTAGAATTTAATGATATTAATGAAAGTAGATTACAAAATGTGCGTAGTGTATTTTGTAATGAAAAATACAATTTACAAATAACTAATCATGATTTTATTACATTTAATACTAGTAAAAAATATGATTTAATTGTTGCTAATCCACCATACGCAAAACTGTTAGAAAATGGTAAAAGAGCATCGAAAAATCACAACTTAATTAAGGATTTTATTGAAAAGGCATTATCACAACTAAAACCAAATGGTTATTTATTATTTATTACACCTGATAATTGGATGTCTTATGCTGATAGAAATGTATTAATTGAAATAATTACATCATTACAAATAATTCATTTGGATATACATAGTGCGAAAAAATATTTCAAAAAAATTGGCTCCAGTTTTACTTGGTATATAATTCAAAACTGCGCTTCCTATAAAAACATTAATATTTCTGGAGTATGGAAGAAAAAAGAATATATTGGTTCGGTCATATCAAAACAACGTAAATACATTCCATTATTATATAATCAAATGGTTCATAATATATTATCAAAAACAATTGATAATGTAATGTTACCAAAATTTAATGTTAAAACCAGTAGTGATTTACATAAATATACAAAGGCAGAATTTATTCATCATGAAAAAACAGAAGAATTTAAATACAAATTAATTCATACACCAAGTCAAATAGTATATTCCTCAAGACCACATAAATTTCAAGAAGGGTATAAAATATTTATATCAACGACAGATAAGTATAGTGTATTTATTGATAATTGTGGTATGACACAGTCAATAGTATTTATAATGTGTTTTAATGAAGAAGAGGCAAAAAAATATTTAGAAATATTAAACCATCCTTTATATGTATTTATAAATAATATTTGTCGTTGGGGAAATTTTAACAACATAAGAATATTACAAAGTTTTCCTATTCCAACCATAGAATATTCTGGAAATCATCAAGAGCTATATAATTATTTTAATATTACAAAAGAAGAAATTGAATATATTTGTGCTAATTTATAAATTTATGTATAAAACTATTCTTTGTAATCTGGGTCGCAATTGTCATTTAATATAGGATATTCGTTATATTTTTTTTTATAATCTTCCAAAAATGTGCTTTCATAAGCATGGTATGTTTGTGCTATTATTTTTGTTTCTTTTCCAAATATTTCAATAATAATTTCAGTTTTTGGTAACTCATATCCATACATTTGAATTTTACAACCTAAATTTAGGTAAAACTCAAATGTGTTATAAATAAAACCATTTGTTTTAGAGCAATCGCCAGATTTTCCTCTTTCTTCTATATGGTGACCACAAAGATAAGACCCAACCCTTTTTTTAAGTCCAGTTCTTGTACCACCAATTTTAACAATCATACCATTAATTACAAGCAAATATAACCATTCATTTTTTTTATTATATGCTTCGGTTGAAATTGTTGGGATAAATTGAATTAGTGTATTTCTTTTTTTATTGCCTTGATTTTTTCCATTTGTAATTAACTCACTATCTAAAACTATATCTGCTATTGGAATAAAATAGTCTTTTCTATTATATTCATCAAACGGAATTGTTTTTTCGGTTGGAATTAATTTAATCCATTTTTTTATTAATGAACTTTCATAAAGTTCATTAATATTTGATAATCCGGAAATATCGTTGTTAGAAGTCATTTCACTCATCTTGTATATATATTATTACTATAATTTATTTAAATCAATTTTTTTTAGCATACACGTAACTCATTTAATGACTTCGTGCTCTTCTTGTAGTGATTGCCATATTTCTTGGTATTAGAAAAACGTATATGCATGGGATACTGATTTAATAGACTAACTATTTTTTGTAAATTTTTTTCATGAAATCTGTCTTGAATTCTTGACGCAGAAAATTCTCTGAATATTAAATCTGATACTTCGTGTGGTATTCCGCGTCTATCTAAATCTCTTAGTGCTTACCTTGTTTCTCTAAAACTTTGCACTGAACCAGCTTTATTTTAATTTTTTAGGATGTTTTCTATTTTTATGTGTTTTAGGCATAGTTATTATAATATAAAAATATTTTATTAAAATATGAATTATTCATCATACAACCAACTATAATAATATCTCTCATCTTTTGTATGTTTTAGATTAGAAAATTGTAAAAAAACACCAGCATCGTTACATAAGGCTTCTAATTCTCTCTTAAACTCAACAAATTTTGTTGTGTCAAAATTATTATTAGTAAAATAATATGGATTTTGTATTATTGCGTGTGTTATAAAATGTCGTTTTTTAGGTTGTAATTCAAACGCACCAATAAAATAAGGACCTTGTTTTAAATTTGCTGTTTTTGGAAAAAAACCAATATAAAAATACGTTCGAGAACTATTAATACTTCCAAAATCACGCATTTTAAACATATCTTGATACATAAATGTTGGAAAATGATTTGCTTGGTGTATCATTTCATAAGTCCAAGTTTTTGCCCATTCAATAGATGACTCGGGAGTTAATAATTTTAAATCTTTAGAACTTGGTTCTCTAATATATTTCTCATAACAAGTATAACTTGTTAATAATTTATGTGTTTCTGTTTGTGAATTATTTTTATAATAATTGTCTACAAACTTAGTTATATAGTTTTCTACGTAGTTTTCCTCAATATTGTTTTTTTTTACATCATTTTCTTCAATAATATTATTGTTATTTAATGTTATATTATGTTGTTTTATAAAGTCGTAAAATGATTTGCTATTGCTATTGCTATTAATATTACTATTACTAATATTTATAATATTAGATGTATTTTCATTATTATTAGAACACATTGTTAGCTTATTATATTTAACTTTATTTGTATATAAAACACCATTTGTTGTTTTTATTTTTATGTTATGGAGAGAAAAACAATTTATACATATAATATTTGAGTATAAAATATACAATGTTTTTATAATAGTCATAGTATATACTATATACTTATGTATTTAATTAACTATTATAATTAAATATATTAATTATTAAGGTCTTAAATTAATGAGTCCATTAAATTCATTTAATTTATTAACATTTAAAGGTCCATAATCAACAATATAGTTTGTATCATGTTTTACAAATTGACTTTCATTTTGTTTCAATACTGATGTTGGAGAAAAGTATATATTTTTATATTCATCGTTTTCTTGTATAAATGATAAATATGATTTATTTTTTCCCCGAGCCAATAAATAATTTTCTTGCTCTGGAGTAATACAAGCACATCCTTTAGATGTGCTATATTCGCTATTATAAAAACAACATTCTGGTAAAAATTTATTGCCTTGTAAAAAAACTTTTTCGGGGTCTATTAGTACATCATTATAAGAATTTAGATTTAATTCTGGGTGTTTAAAAACTTTAGCAAGTTCGCTAGTGTTATCATAATAATTTTCTATAGCGCTTCTTGAAGATAAATTATTATAGTTTTCTGAAGTCTTGTTTTTGTGAGAATTATAATAATTGATTGCTAGCAATACAAGAAAAATTGTAAGTTTATCAAATATTAATACAAATATTATAATGGCAACAAAAACTTTCATTATTTTATATTTAAATATAAAATGATTGAAAACCTTGACTTTTTCTAATTTATTATTTAATATGTTTGCCTGTTTTAATAAATAATTATAGAACTTACGTATTGAGTTATTTAATTTAAATGTCATAGTTGTCTACTATTATATTATAATACATTAAATAAATTATTGTTATTGAAAAGTTATTTATTTGGGAAATATTTTTTGAACAAATCTACTAAATAATCCATACATTAAGCAAACAACTATTAAAAAAATTAACGCTACTAAAAATCCTACATAGTATATTATAATTACAAATAATAAAATTAATGCTAAAAATAAACCAACAACAGGAATAGATGACATCTGCAAAAACATAATAACTACTGTTATTAGAACAATTATTAATCCAACTACAGTCATAGATGCCGGTATGACCATTGTTAGTAACCATCCAAATACAAAAAGAACAAATATTAATCGAAACGCTTTAATTAATAATACAAGCGTATAAAATACAACCGTGATAGATGATATTATTTTTCTGAGAAATTCATTTGCGTTCATAAAAAATAATTTAATATTTATTAATATAACTGATAGTTTATCCATAATCAGTTTAAAAAGTTCTAAAATTAAATTAAATAAATACGCAATAAATTTTTGAAGTTCTATAAACCCGTTATATACTGACCCAAATATTCCTTCAACTGATTGTTTCATATTGTCTATTGGTTTTTTTGTCTCATTTGCTAACTCTGCGTTTAATATATTTAAACATTCATTAAAATTGTTAATAATAAAATCCATTTCATTGCCTTTTGATTCTTCGCTGTTTATTAGCGAAGCAAATGGCATAAGTATTGGATTACATTTATTTTGCTGCCATGAACTTTTATTTGATTTTATAGAACCTAGTATATAAAAATATAGCGCTATAAAAATTACAACTAAAAAAATTATAATTGTAAACCATATATCATTACTATAAAGTTCGCCGTAATTACTATTGTCAAAATAATTATTTATTTTATTAAGTATATTTTCATTGGTAGTTGCCATATTAATATAGAACACTAAAATTAAAATACATAATAATTTATCAAATTATACAAATTATTTTATACATAACTAATGAGTTAATTTGTTTATAATTGACGCCCTGTAAATGTACGAAATGCTGTTCCGGGAAGATCCCCTACTAATGCTTTTCCTAAAGTAGCACTCGAACCTATTAAGTAATATACAACCGTGACCATCGACGTTATTTTGCCAAAAACATTAGATATAGTAATAAAAGAATCACTTAATCCGCTAATTAACATTTTAAATCTATTTCCTAAATCTTCTACAAGATTAAATGTTGTATTTTGTTGAGAATTAGCTCCTAGTTTTAATGATTCTAATATTTCTGTAAAAGTATTTCCTGCGTCGCCAAGAGAGTCAAAGGTATCATATACAGGAGTTAAAAAAGATTTCATAAAATCTCCTTGTGTTTCTTTTGTACATTCTTGAAATGTTAAAACGGGGTCATATCCAACAAGTCCGGCAAGAGGTATTACTCCGGGATTACATTTATATTTATTCCAATTATTTTTAAGTTGAACTAATCCAACACTTAATGTTATAGTTAATTGAATTATGCAAAAAATTAATACAATTAAAAAAGCATTACCTATATCGCCTAATCCCATTAAATATTATAATTATAATATAATTATAATATAATTATTATTAAACTAATACCCAGTAATTAATATTTGTTATTAGGGAACAATTTTCCAATATTAACCATTTTTTCAATATTAAAAATTTCTCGAACATAATGTAGCATGTACTTGGTTTATTTTTTGCATTCTTTTTGATAATGGATTATTTATTCCGCCTTCTCTTACAATAATTTCTATATTTTTCTTGTTTAAATCTTTATTACAACCACTATCAAAAGGCACATTGTCTTGTAATACAGTTGTAGTATGTTCATTGTTTCTTAATAATGAATCTAAATTGCTCATAACTTGGGAACTTGTATCATTACCTTCTATTAAATTATAGTTTCCTAAATATAACATTACCATTAATAAAATTATTAATAGAGTTATTACTAAATTATAACTACTATTTTGTTTATATTTTAAACCCATAAAAAATATTATTTAAAATAATATTATATTTAAAATAAATTTAATATTTTAAATATTAAAGTAATTGTTAATAATATAAATATATTATGGGTGACTCGCGTATTTTAAATCCACAACAACGCTTAGACTTGGCATCATTAATTAAAGCAAATGAAACAGATGATTGTACGGAAGAAATTCGTTCAAAAAAGCAGAGTGTTCTAATTAAAAATGATGTTAAACATATGATTATACTAAAGCAAAAATACGAAAGACTAAGCAAATCTAATCCTAATGAATTTGATGCTATTTGTGTTAAACAATGTAATTTTTTATTCAATAATTATACCGATTTATATAACAAAATTAAAAATGATAATTTAAACTTAAGTATATTAGATAAATTTTTAGATATATTAAAAAAAATAGAAGACGGAGAATTAAACCAACACGAGGGTTCATACTTGGTTGGAAAATATTTAAAAGAAATGTATATAGATAGTGCGCTAAAAACAAAAGAAAAGTTAGAGACAAAAGAGAGAAATAAAAAAGTTCCAAAAAAACCTTTTGCTAATGTTGAGAAAAAAATAAGTTATAAAGATTTTAAAATATTAAATAAATTAAACTAAAGTAAATTTAATTACAATCTGTAAATTTTTCATATTCATCTACATCTACATCTTCAAGTTCTATAATTTTAGTTTTTAATAGTGCTATTTCATCTTGAAAACTTTTATTTGATTCTTTTAATTTCAGATTTTCTTGCGCCAATGTTTTATTTTTATTTGTTAAATCACATATATTACATTTTAAATTTCTTAAATCTTTATTTTGTATATTAACAATATCTTGCGGAGCACAACAATGTCCATAAATTTCAATGTGTTCTTTTTGACTTTTAATAACCCAATTTTTATGTTTTTGACTATTAAAATGACTCTTTACAAATTGTGAAGTTATTTGATAATTTCTATTCATACAAGGACATATAATATTTGGACCATAATCTTTGATTAATTCCGAAAATGTTCTATCACGTAATCCTTCGGATTTTTCATCATATTTCAACGAATATTCACTTGCCGTTTCCACAATCTTTGTGTCATTAGTAATCATAGTTTTATAAATATTATAAAATTATTTAAAAATTATCAATTTTACAAAAAAACATTTAGCAAATATTATTATTAAAATATTCAATAATATTTAAAAATATTATATAAAATATTTAAATAGTTTTTAATAATAATAGTATTATTATAAAAAACTGTTTTATAACATGCTTATACATTTATTCTATAGAATGAAGCATAGTAATATTACATATAATGCTAATACTAGAGTAACACTTATTGATAATTCTCTCATAAAAGCCTTAGAAATTGCTCAAAAAAGAAAACTTAAGCTTGCTAAAATTATAGAGGGAACAATGGGAAAAGCTCTTGAGAAAACATTGGGAAAAACAATTGAAATGAGTGAAAGTCATACTTCAACTCCGTACATAAGAAAATAAGTTTAAATTATTTTCTATTATTAAAAAAGTGTGAAACCAATATCTCAAATAATTTAAAAAAATTTATTATTTTAGTTTAACATATTAAGTTAAAATAATAATTTAATTATTATAAAATATTATAATATATTAATTATGAAAACTAATACAAATTATACTTTTATTACATATGGATTATTGGCGTTATTAATAATATTTATTTACGCTATAAGTTTTAAATATAAATTTAAAACGGCACAACAATTATCATTTAGCAGTTTTACTAATGCCAATTCAAATAAAGAAACTTTTAATAATAAAATTAAAAGTGATAAAAATAATACTAATATTACAGAAGGATTTACAGATGATAATACTAGTACTACAAAAAACGATGATGTTTTTAAAGTAATAGAAAACAAACTAAAAGGATTAGTTCAAGAATTAGGAGGAAATGACGGTAAAACCGAAACAAAGAAAATTCTTGTAAGTACTAAGAAAATATGCGATTTAGAGTGTGCCAAATGTATGATGACTTTAATTAGTGATAAAAAATCTCTAAAAACTATTGATTTAGAAAATATATTAGACGATGAAACAGATGAAACTTGTATAAAATGTAAAAAATATACAGAATTATCAAGTCAAATTAAATCTATTATTGATAATTTATAATGCTATTAGTGTGATTTTCTATATACATAGCGTTCTTCAAAGTCTCCTCTATTTACAGCATCTAATGTATAATTTTTGCCTCCCCAATGTGGATCCATTGGATTTACACTTTTTTTGCCTGGTTGATGAAAAATTTTATCAAGCGGAGTATCTAATCCAATATCTTGATTTTGAGAATCAAACCCATTGAACATATTGGTATTAAAAATTTTATTATTATCTTTTGATGCATCTAAAATTTTATTATCAACATCGGTGTCTTGTTTTAATAAATCTTTAATTTTTACAGGCAATCCTCCGTCATTTTCAAATATAGAGGGTTTGACTTGTATTAATTCATTATTTTGTGCGTCGCTAGAATATTGTAAATATAATATTGGACAACTTATATTTTTATTGTTTTGCCATTCTATATATTTTGTATAATCTTCTAAATTATCAAATGTTATTGGATTTACTCCAGAAACTATTTTTTTTTTGGAATTATATAAATGATACTTTCCATCTTTTTCAATTAACATGTTAGGACATTGTGTTGTTGTATTATTTTCTAACGGTTCATAATATTTATAAGAATTTATATAATAATATAATCCCAATACCATAAAGCTGGTTATTAATAACAAGTTTAATTTATTATTAATTAATAAATCAATATTCATTTTCATATTATATTATTAATATATTATTTTCACAAATATATATAATATTTCTTAATTAATTCTTAATTAATTCTTAATTAATTCTTAATTAATTCTTAATTAATTCTCAAATATTATATAAATAATATATAAATATTATGCCTATTAAAATATTGAACACATATGTAAATAATGAGCAATTAAATAATTTATTAAAAAATAATACACTATTTGTAGGTATTTTTAGTGAATCATGTTCTCATTGTATAAATATGAAAAACGAATGGAAAAAGTTCAAATCACTTTTAGTAAAAAAAAAATTAAATGGAACTATTTTGGAAATTAATGCCAAAATATTACCATCTATTCATAACCCATTAATAAACAATAACGCTAGAGGATTTCCAAGTTTATTTATAATCAGTAATAATAAATTTGTAGCCAGTTATGACTTAGAAAGAACTGCGGGACAATTTTTACAATTTTTTAAAAAGTATATTCCTAATAAGGAAATTTTTACCAAGCGTTTAATTAATAAAAAGAATCAAACTTTAAAGAAAAATAAGAGACTTTTACCGATGAATCCTAATTTTATAAAAAAAGCAAAACACTATAATAATGCGTTAAAACTTGGTGATAATATTTCACTATGTAAGCACGCTAAAAATGGTATAAATGGATGCCATATATGTTGTTCTCAATTTACAAAAAGAAAAACATATAAAAGATGTATAAAGAAATGTATGAAATGATCAATAAAATGTACTATGAAATAATAATTTAGTATTGTTAAAAATTATATTAAATTATTTAATTTATTTAGTTTATTTGGTTTATTTGGTTTATTTAGTTTTTTATGGTTTATTTATCTTATTCTTGGATTAATACATAGATCCATTGTTGGAAATATGTCCCCTGACATACATTTACTTTTAGATGATACTTTTGCGCAATGTCTTATATTATTCTCTCTACCAACATAACAAAATCCATGATTTTGTGAATCAGTGCTACTAGGTTGGGGTAGTTTATCTTCTTTATTAACAATTAATTTTTTTACAGAATCTGATACATCTTGAATGCGTTGTTCTATTTTTCTTTCATTTTTTAAAATACTATCTTCATCTTCATCTTCATTTTCTTCTTCATTTTCATCTTCTTTAGTTTTTGTATCTTTACTTGTATTTACTGTTATTTTATCTTGTTTAATAGTTGATTGTAAATAATCAATAGCAGATGTCGAACTATTTGCTATAAATTTTACTGAATTATTAAACATATCTGTTATTAGTTTTAATAACATTTGTAAAAAATTTGACGATTCACTTGCTATAGTTTGTGCGCCTTGTGATGTATTTTGTAATGTCGTCTTGGCAGTATCTCCTGTTACCATTGTAACTACATAGGCTATTGGAGATAATAAACTTGTTATTATATCTGTTCCTTGTGCCAAATATTTAAATATATTAAATCCCAAAAATGCAAGCACTAATATAATAAAAATCCAAAAGAAAATACTTTTTTTATTATCTACTTTAGGTTCATTGTTAGTTGAATTAATATTTGTCATAGCACCAATTGGTGTATTTGAAAAAGTATTGAGTGCTTCTTTAAAATTATTTTCACTAAAATAGTTATTATTATTCATTATATATTATTTTATATTATTATAGATTAATAATAATTTATATTTGCCTAATTATTAATTATTGTATTATTTATATAAGAATAATATGAAATCGAATACGCGGAAATTTAAAAAGAAATTTCTTGAATCATTAAAAACACCCAACATTACAAGAAGACGTTCTTTTTCACCGTCATTAAATAAACACTTATATGTACGCTCATTAAAAACATTAAGACCCAGGTCTATAAAATTATGTGATGGGTTATTAAATTTAAGAATTACTAAAGACGGCGCTAGTTATTGTGAACCCTACAATAGTTCTAGTGTTAAAGAAATAATGCTCCATAATTTAAAATCGTCTAAACATTTAGATGTTTCTAGATTCATTCCACCAATTCAATTATTATCAAATTGTTGGTTTAATACAATGTTTGTTTCATTTTTTTTTAGCGATAAAGGAAGAAAATTTTTCAGATTTTTTAGAGAATTAATGATAACAGGAAAAAAATTAGATTCTACTTTGATTCCTTCAAATATTGCGAAACTTTTCTTTATTTTAAATTTATTTATTGAAGCATCATATAATCAAACTACTAAATCACAAGAACTATTTAAAACAATCAATGTTTTAACTAAAAAATTAAACACTAATTTTTTCATATATCACATATATCAAATTATTAACAATAAACCCAATTCCATAAATATTGATTTATTATTTTCTAATAATGATAAATTATATGATATACCTAATATAAAAGATGCTGGAAATCCACTTAGTTATTATGAAGCTATTTTGAAATTTTTAAACTATGATACTTTAAAATTAATGAAGCAAGTTTTTACAAGTAAATCGAATGTTGAAGAAGTTATTAAAAAGAAATTTCAAAGTTTAATCAATGTTATACCCGATATTATAATTATAGAAGATTTTCAAAGCAAGTCATTGTTTGAAACCTCATATAAAATAGTAACTACCCAAAAAGAAGTTATTAATTATGTATTAGATTCGATTATTATAACAAATAAAGATCATTTTGATCCTAAAGCCAATAGTCATTTTGTAAGTTTGTTAACAGTAAATTCTCAAGAATACAAATTTGATGGAAGTAGTTTATCCAAATTAGAGAGATTTAATTGGAAAAAACTGATAAATACTAATAAAAATTGGAAGTTTAAAGAAAATCCTAACTATAAACCCGAACTTTATAATTTTACAAAAGGTTATAAAATAATGTTTTACTATAGAAGTTAAAGACATAAAGTATTACGTTTAAAATAAAATAAATTATATTAATTAAATTTAAAGATTAATTAAATTTAAAGATTAATTGATTAATAATATAAAGTAATGCTGCTTACAAGTTTTACAGGTAATAAAGTTGAAAATTATTTAAAAGAAAATATTGGAAAAAATTTATCTTTACGAAAAATGCATAAAGATTTAAAAATTAGTCGTAAAACAATTATATCCTTAGTTAAGCAGTCTAAAAATATAAAGCCTGTAAAACCAATAGACGTAGGTTCAAATGCTTTTTTTTTACATGTTTATACATATGTAATTAAAAAAGAATAATAACAAAAGAAACTTAGAAATTATTTAATAACTCTATTTTTTCCATAGTTTTTTCCAAATTAGATTTATTTAAATCTTTAAATAAATAGTCTGTTTTTGGAGACTCTTCATTTTTCTTTATTTCTTTATATATTGTATTTATTTTTGATACAATAGCTTCTGTTTCTTCGCGTCTATTTATAATAGCAATAGCAAAATTATTATTTTCTATTAATAATGCAAAAGCATAATATATTATATATTTTCGTTTTTTTTTAACGCTATTATTGTATTTAATAATAAATAATTCAAATAAATTTTTTATTATTTTACATGTTAAGTTATTATTATTAGTACTATTAGTACTATTAGTACTATTATTACTATTACTATCACCAATTATTATATTATATTTTTTATCTAAAATATTGGGATCACTATAATAAAATAATATATCCCAGATTATCCATATTATGTCGTGTGTATTTCCAGATGGAGCATAATTCCTATTTTCACATACACATTTCTTCTTTTTTTTAACACAAATATTTTCGTATTCTATAATCCATTCGTACCAATAATACACATTTATTATATTTTTATTTATTAAATTAAATATAAGTTCATTTATTGGTATAATTAACTCTTTGGGGTCATCTTCTTTCAAAATATATTCTATATATGACACGTTAGGTGCTTTAAATTTTTCACTCATACAAGTCAAATCAAAGGAATTATTTTTATCCAATTTTACATCACTTATTACATTCTTCTTATTAGAATAACATAATACACATATTATTTCACAAAATAACTTCCGTACTTTTTCATTATTTCTTAAGGCTAATATATTTTGACTATAACCATTTTGCAAAATAGTTATAAAATTGGTATAACGCATATTTAAATATAATGTTAATTTAGGATTACCATTATGTATATATTTATATGAATAATATAATATTATATCCCATAAATCTAAATAATGACCGGCACATATAAATTCGGCGCTCCAATAGCATGCGTTTTCAATTTTTTCATCATACATATTTTTAATTAGTTCTAAACGAGCTTTGGATTTTTGAAATTTCGAAAAGGTTATATTTCTAAAAGATAAACGAACATCATTAATATTATTTGTATCCATTATTTTCAATAATAATAGTATTATTAATTTAACTTACATAAAAAATATAATATTAATACATAATAATAGTATAATTATGAAATCATTAGAAAATAATTTTGGAGAGAAACTAGTTAAAATGTTTTATAAAAGTATAACAGATTTCCTTAAATTATCATTATTACATAAAATATTTTTAATTATGCTTGTGTTAATATTTTTATATTTAGTAAATAGAAAATTACTTATTTATGAGTATTATGAGGATATGACATCTGGTAAAAGATTTGATAGTAAATTTGATGATGCTATATATGATGCTTTTTACTCTAAATACTATGATAAAATTTATGAAAATAAAGAACGAGATGTAGAACAATTAAAAATTGTTGTAAGTTATGCCAAAAATAAAAAATTTGTTAAATTTTTAGATATTGGTTGTGGAACCGGGTATCATGTTCATATGTTAAACAAAATGAACTATGATGTCGTTGGATTAGATAAATCAAAATATATGATAGAAACAGCACAATCAAAATACAATAATTGCGAATTTATTACAGGAGATATACTCAAAAATAATTTGTTTGATTATAATTCATTTACACATATTTTATGTTTAAATAAAACTTTTTACATTATTAAAGATAAGGAACAGTTTTTTGAAAATTGTGCATTATTATTAGCCCCGGGTGGTATATTAATAATACATTTATTAACTAGAGACAAATTTAAACCTTTTATTCTTCCTAAAGATGATACAATTTTATATAATCCAGAAAACCATAATAATGCCATTACTAAAAATATTATAAAATTCAGTTCTAATTTAGAATATACATGCGAATATGAAGTTTTAAATAGTCACACAAAAACAGATGCTATTGATTATTTTAATGAACCATATTCATGTTATCAAGAAAAATTTGAAAATTTTGATACTCATAATATTCGTAAAAATTTAATAAATTTATACATACCTAATATTGATGAAATATTAAAACTTGCTAAAGTAAAAGGGTTCATTATTAAAGATAAGAAACCGTTAGATATTGTTGGTCATAGCGATGAATATTTATTTGTTTTTAAGAAAATAACATAAATTATCGAACATATTTACTTGCTCTAGCAAATGAATCTAATACAAATAATATAAATATTCCCAAAAATAAATATAACACTAATTCTTCTGTAATATAATTTGTTTTTTCATTATGTTGTTCTTCTAATAAATGTACTATATAGTCTAGTTTTGTTAATAGTTTATTATTATCGTAATTGTGTGTATTACTATTATGTGATGATGTATCGTAACTTAATTTATAACTATCACTGTAATTAGATAAATTATTTTTAGATAAAAAGGAACTATTTAATACATTTAAATTTTCTAAATTAGAAACACTATTAGTATTATTAGTATTATTAGTATTATTAGTATTATTAGTATTACCTTGTAATTCATTATTGAAAAAATTGTTATGTGGTATATTATTTCCGACCTCTCTCATTTTTTGTATTTTGGCCAATTGTTCATTCAAGTTATCTGTAAAAGATGTGCTTAGTGACTCATCTATTGTATTAGATTGATAATTTGTATTTAAGTTATCGTCTTCTTCATCATTATTCTCGTGAATTTTTGACATTAAATTTCCTAAACTGGTAATCTTATTTTTTAATATTTCGTTGTTTTTAGTATTTGTTATGTTAGATTCATCAAATTCTACAGTTTTTTTATTTTTAACAGTTTTATTATTAGATTTTTTATATAATTTAGATTCTGATAAATTATTATTTTCAGAATCTAATGGAGCCGGATTTAATTGAAACATATTATACTATTATAAAAAAATAAGATTATATTATTTTCAAAAACTACTAAATAAA
>Ga0214923_10001309_pt1 | contig 35573 bp, 31 predicted proteins | sample LL1510_MetaG_FD_177993 | JGI IMG/M metagenome (GOLD analysis project Ga0214923, IMG submission 177993) | Freshwater microbial communities from Lake Lanier, Atlanta, Georgia, United States - LL-1510 | ecosystem: Environmental > Aquatic > Freshwater > Lake | place: USA: Georgia | collected...
CTAAAGGCGGTTTCTTCCGGCGAGGAGCTTCTCGCCCTGCGCGATCAGGTGGACGATGTGCACCTCAGTCCGCCCCTGCAGGCCTACATGCTCGCCCTGGTGCGGGCGACCCGGGAGGCCGCGACCGGTTCGAACGGCGGGAACAAAGGCGGGGCCAAGGTTCTTTCGTATGGGGCCAGCCCCCGCGCCTCCCTGGCCTTGGTGCAGGCCACCCGGGCCTTGGCGTGGCTCCAGGGAATGGATCATGGAACCCCGGAGGTCGTGCAGAATGTGTTTTTCGATTCTCTCCGTCACCGCGTAGGCCTCACCTATGAGGCCGAGGCGGAGGAGACGACCACCGATGAAATTCTGCGGGGGGTGCTGGAGCGTGTGCCGGTTCCCGCAGGAGTTTAAGGAGGCGGCGGAGGAAATTTCCGGATGACCACCGTGACCGGCCCCGGCGAAACCGCCCGCAAGGCGCCGCTGGCCATGCTTCGCCGACTGGAGTGGCGCGTCCGCATGGCAGCCGACTCCTTTCTCGGGGGTGAATATCGCTCCGCCTTCCGGGGGCGTGGCCGCGAATTCGATCAGGTCGTCAAATACGAGTACGGTGATGATATCCGGGACGTTGACTGGAACGTTTCGGCCCGGTTGGGCGAATTGTACCGCAAAAAGTTTATCGAGGAACGGGAGCTTACCGTAATCCTGCTGCTGGAGGACACTCCCTCTCTCCAATTCGGTTCCGGTAGCCGGACCAAACGCGAGGCGCTGCTGGAAATCGCCGGACTTTTTGCCCTCACCGCCGCCGGCAACCGTGACCGGGTGGGTTTTTGGCACGCCACGCCCACCGGTCACGAGGTTCGACAGCCGGTGCGCGGCCGGGTGAACATTGTCCGCACCGCGGCCACCCTGCTGGGCCAACCCATCCCCAAATTGGAAGACGGGACGGAAGTGGCGGTGGATTGGAAGCTGTTCTTTCATGCCTTCCCCAAGCACAGCGTGGTTCTTTGGTTTGGGGACTTTCCCCCGCGTTCGCCCGGAGCGGGCTGGGCGGCGCTGAAGAAGCGCTATGAGATCATCGGGGTGCGCGTGGACGATCCTTGGGATCTGGAACTTCCCTCCGCGGGAATACTTCCGGCGGTGGATCCGGAAACGGGGGAAGTCTTGGCGTTCGACACCGGAACTTTTGAAAGCCAGAGCCGCCATGATGCCTGGAAACAGGAGCGGGAACAGGCATGGGAAGAGTGGTTTACCAGCCCGTTGCAGCGTCTGACGGTCGGTACCGAAGGCGACCCCTTGGACCCGATGGTGGCTTTCTTCAAAAGGAGAATGAAGGGAGTCCGGCGGTGAATCCGGCGCCAACGTTTCTCCCTGGGGGCTGGACCCTGGCCGAACCGAGCTGGTTGCTGGCCTTGCTTCTCCTGCCCTTGGCGGTGTGGTGGAGAAGTCGCCGTCCGCGTCCCGTGCTGGTCATTCCCCGCGTGGCAAAATGGGCGGGGGCGCCGGCGGTATCCATGGGGAGGATGCCCTCTGTTCTGGCCGCGGCCGGGTTTTTGGCCTTGGTTGTGGCCTTGGCCCGGCCCCAGCAGCTGGAGGAGAAGAAGCAGGTGCGCCAGAAGGGCTACGATATCATGTTGGCTATCGATCTTTCCCCCAGCATGCTGGCCGAGGATTACGAAGGGCCGCAGGGCCGGATCAACCGGTTGCAGGCGATTCAGCCGATCATCGAGGCCTTTATTTCCCGGCGGCCTGCCGACCGGATCGGGGTGGTGGTTTATGGGGGCCGTGCCTACACCCTCTCCCCGCTGACCTTTGATCACGACTGGCTCGCCCGGCAGATTCGGCGCCTGAAAATCGGCTTGGTGGAGGATGCCACCGCGGTTGGCGACGGCCTGGGACTCGCCGTAACCCGGCTGGAGCAGGCTGAACGAGATAAGGGCGGTCAGCGAAAGGGCGCGTTTGTCATCCTGCTGACCGACGGCTCGAACAACAGCGGCGTCTTGGCCCCTCTTCAGGCGGCGGAACTGGCCCGAAGCCGCGGGATTCCGGTCTACACGATCGGAGCGGGGCGACCCGGGATCGTGCCGATGCCGGTGGTGGACAACGCCGGCAGAAAATTGGGCTACCGGCAGGCGATCTCCGATTTGGATGAGGAGACGTTGCAGCAGATTGCCTCCATCACGGACGGAAAATTCTTTCGCGCCATGGACGTCGGCACGGCGGAGGCGGCTTTTGCCGCCATCGACAAAAGGCAGCGGATTGAATTCAACGCCAAAGCCCAGATCCGCGCACATGAATGGTTTGCCGCCTTTGCCGCCCCGGGTTTGGCCTGTTTTTTTGTAGGGATCGCTCTGGCTCGTCCGGGCCGGTGGGGAGGAGTCGTATGAGCCTGCTTTCTGAAATTCACTGGGAACAGCCGTGGATCCTTGCGCTTGTGCCTCTGGCCTTCCTTTTGGCCTGGCAGGTTTTCCGCGGGAAAGGTGGGCGAGGAAGTTCCCTCCGGTTGCCCAAAGTGTTGCGGCGGTGGGCGGGAGCGCGTGCGGTGACCGAGCGGCCTGCCGCCAGACGTCAGGCAAGGGGCGGGTGGCTTGGATTGGGGAGCGCGCTGGTGCTGATGGCCCTGGCTCGCCCCCAGTGGGGAAATCTGGAGGAGACCGTGTTTGACCAGTCGCGGGAAGTGCTCATCGCGCTGGATCTCTCCGCCAGCATGTTGGCGGAGGATGTGAAGCCGACGAGGTTGGCCCGGGCGAAGCTTTTGATCGGCGCGCTCCTGGACGAACTGCAGGGAGAGCGGGTGGGGTTGGCGGTCTTTGCCGGAACCGCGTTCCTGCAGGTGCCGATGAGTTCGGATTACGAAATTATGAGGGACATTCTGACCGGCCTGGATCCCTCCTATTTGCCCCAGGCGGGCACGGACTATGCCGGAATGCTGCGGGTGGCCAACGAGGCATTCGGACAAAGCACGGCGGCGGACCGGTTTCTCATCGTGCTGAGCGATGGAGAGGCGCACGACCCGAACTGGCGGCAGGCTCTGGAAGAGCTGAAGAAAAAGGAGGTGAAAGTCATTTCCCTTGGAATTGGGACGGCTTCCGGGGGTCTGGTTCCCGACGGCCAGGGAGGTGTGGTCAAAGATGGTCGGGGCGCCGCGGTGTTGTCCAGGCTCGAACCCGCGACCCTGGAGGAGTTGGCGAAGGTCACGGGAGGTGTCTATCGCGAGGCATCCAACTGGGTTGATTTGGCGGAGGTGATCAAGGAGACCGTGGCTCAGGGGAAAGCCGGGGATTTTTCCAAAACACGGGATGTCAGAATGGCCGAGCGGTTCCAGTGGTTTCTGGCGCCGGGAATCTTGTTGCTGGCCGTAAGCTTCGCGCTGGAAATTCCGTCCCTGCCAAACCGCCGTCGGCTTGCGATGGGCACAACCACCGCGGGCGAGCCGCTGCCCTTGCCGCCGGAAAAGAAAAGCACCCGATTGGTTTCCAAGGAGGGCCCGCCGGTGCTGGCCAGAAAAAGATGAAAACCCTTTGCCGATCGGTTCTTGGGGTGGTGCTGATGGGACTGGATGCGCGGGGTGCCAGTACCCCGGCCACCGCCACTCCGCAGTCTGACATTTCCGGATCCCTGCGGGAGACGGTGACGGCCTTGGCGGAGAAGGCAGAGCGGCCGGCAGGGGACTATGCGCGGATGGCGGAGGAGACAATTTCCTTTGGGTCGAAACCGGAGGCCATCGCGGAGTTAAACAAAAAAGTGCCGGACGATACCGATCCCCATGCCCCCTGGCGGAACATGGTCAATGATGCGCTTTCCGGGGTGGATGAAGGGGAGCGCCTGGACGCGAAGGCGGCCGACTGGCCGGGCTTGCGCGAGCGACTTAAAAAACTCCAACCCCCGCCCCCTCCCCCTTCCCAAGGAGGATCAAAAAAAGATAAACAGGACAAAAACAAGAGCCAAAAGAAGGACAAGAAGGAGCGAAAGGATTCCGGCAAGGACAAGCAGGAGCCCGCCTCCGAGGGTGGCCAGCAGTCGAAAGAACAGGACGGTGGGCAGGGGCAGGAGGGCAAGGGGGAGTCGGAAGGGCCTCCCTCGCAAGGTCAGCCCGGCAAAGGAAATCAAAAGGGCGGCCAGCAGGAAGGAGGTGCGGAGGGGGCCGGAGGAGGAAAAGATCAGGCCCAGAAGGAACAGGCCGGCGGCAAGGATCCCAACCAAACGCGGGAATTCAGCACTGGCAAAGAGGGAGAGGGCCAAATGAAAGAGCGTGGTCGGAATGAAGAAATGAAGGGCATAGAGGATGAGAAGGCCGGGTTTGGAGGCCTTGGGCAGGAGAAAAAGGAAGGAGGGAAGGAGCCGAAAAGCGGAGGAGGCGGACAAATGGAGGGGGAACAGCAGGCGGAAGCCCCGGCGGGCATGAGGAGAGTAGGCGGTGGCTCTGGGCAGAAAGCAAACGACAAGACAGGGGACCCGATGACTCTGGAGGCGATATCGCGACTCGATCAGGTCAAGCAGTCCGACAGTCCGGCCATTCTGCAGCAGCGGATCCAGATCCAGGATGCGCGTCCCCAACCCTCCTCCTCCGGAAAGCCGTGGTGATGAAAAAATTTTTCCCATGGCTTGGTTGCCTCCTGCTCGGCTTGGGGGTTCGCACACAGGCGCAGTCCGTTGTCTGGAATGATCCCGGCCCGGTGCCCCCCAACAGCGTGATTCAGCTGGAACTGGTCTTCACGGATTGCCAACCCCAGGGAAATGTTTCGATCCCGAAGATCAACGGTCTGCAGGTGCTGGGCCAGCCCGGACGGGCCACCAGCTTCTCCATGATCAACTTTCAAACCAGCTCTTCGACCACGCTGAGCTATTCGGCCCAGGTGAATCAAGGCGGACGGATCCAGATCCCCGCGTTTGAGGTGCAGACCGATAAAGGAAAAAAGACCGTACCGGCCCTGACCGTGGATGCGAGCGCCTCCGCTCCGCCCCCCCAGCAAGCCGCTCCTTCTCCTTTCCCGTTTCCTCCGGGATTTTTTCAGAATCAACCTCCCGCTGGCGCCGCGCCGGTTGTTCCTCCGAGCGCGGTCCGGGCAGAAGCCAATGCGGAGCCACGGAATCCCTATGCGGGCGAGGTGTTTGATATAAATTACCGGGTGATGATGGGCCCGGGTCGGAGCGGCCGGGTGAAGACCACCCCGCTTTGGGACGTGCAGAACTTCACCGCAGAGGCTTGGGACCGGGGCCAACAGATCGGTCCGGGCGGAAGCCAGGGGTTGCAGTTCCATACCCGCGCGATGGTGCCCAAGGCCGGGAAATTTGAATTGCCCAGCGTGCGGCAGAAGCTGGACATCGACACTCCGCTGGGAGGACGATCCTTTTTCTTCACCGCGCCGGGTTCAGTCGAGGTGGAAGCCTCGACGGACCCGGTGACCATGGAGGTGCAAGCTCTGCCCGGCGGGGCTCCGGCTGGGTTCAAAGGGGCGGTCGGGCAGTTCACACTCGAATCAAAAATGGTGCCCGAGCAGGTCAACGAAGGAGAACCGGTCACCTGGACGCTCAGCCTGAAGGGGACCGGCAATTGGCCGATGGGGGTGGAGCTACCCTCCCGAACTGTCCCCGCCAAGATGCGGACGATTCAGCCGAAATTAAGGCGAGAATTCGACGGAACCCAGGTTTTCACCGGGGGTCTGGTCGAGGATTTGGTTCTGATTCCCACTGAGTCGGGGGAATTTGAACTGCCGGCGGTTAAATTTGTTTACTTTGATCCCAAGAAAAAAAGCTATGAAACCATCGAGGCCAAACCGCCCAAAATTTCTGTGCTGAAGGAAGGCACCCTTCGTCCCGCCGGACCGGCCCAGGTGACCATGGCGCCCTCAGGTACGCCCGGCCAAAAACAAGGAGGCGGACCTGGTTGGGGGGGCTTTGGATCCGGGCGACAGGCCAAGGTTCTGCAATATGGGGCGCCCGCGCTTCCCCGCGAGCCGTTGGAGGGAACCGGGGTTGGGGTGGCTCCGGTGGCGGCCAAATGGATTCGTCTCCTTGTGGTGGCGCCTTGGTTGGCGTTGGTGGTGGTTTGGTGGAGGTGGGCCCAAAAGCGTGCGCTTTTGACGGATCCAGAACGGAAACGGAAGGAGGCTCTGCAGTCATGGAAATCCACCGTTCAGCTTCTCCGCAACGGGACGGTAAACGTGGAGATGCAGGAGAAAAGCCTGCTGATCTGGCAAAAAGCCGTGGCCGGCACCCTGGGGGTGGATGCGGCCACGCCGGCTTGGCCGGAAATTTCCGCGGCCGCACCGACTTTGCAGGAAAACGATCGGGCGGATCTGGAGAAGTGTTGGCTTGAGTCGGACGACGCGCTTTATGGGCGAAATCCGAGTTTGAACGGGAACTGGTGTGAACGGGCGGGTGCGCTGGCCAACCGCATTGATCTACCTGCGTTAAAAATCTGGGAGCCTTTGCGCCCCAGGAACCTTCTACCCTGGCTCGGGGCATTGCTGATTCTCGCCCTGCCTTGGCCGATCGTCGCTGAGGAGAAGGCCTCAGCCGCCCCGGCGTCTTTAGCGGAGGATCCGATCCGACTTTATCGGGAAGGGAATTTTGAAAAGGCCGGACAAGTTTGGGGGGAGAAGGTGCGCAAGAATCTGACGGATCCTAAATCACGCAATAATCTGGGGCTTTCCTGGTTTCAGGTCGGCGACAAGGAGAGAGCGCTGGCAAATGGACTTTCGGCGTATTTGGTCGCTCCCCAAACCGGCACGGTGGACTGGAACCTCGGTATCTTTGCTGAAGCCGCCCACCAACTTGATCCTGCTGTCCGGCGGTTACTGGAAGACACATGGGCAGCCCGGTTGACGGCACGGGCTGGGGTTTCCTTTTGGCAGCTTTTCCTGGTAACGGGGAGCGTGGTGGCGGCGCTGGGGGCCGGGCTGTGGTTGGCCTCCGGCTACTTCACTTGGCGGAGAAAGTTGTTGTTTCGGCTGGGCTCGGGCGGCGTTTTGCTCGGGGCGGCCTTGTCCTTTGTGGCAGGATCAGCGTTGGGTGTTTACGGAAAATTATCCGACCGTGCCGCCGTCATGATTGTGGATGTGGCTCCCCTGCGCTCCGTGCCCACCGAAGTGCAGCAAACGGAAAAGGCTTATCCTCCGGGATCGATTGCCCGCCGGGAAAAGGAATTCCTCGGCTGGAGCAAGGTGCGTATGCCCAATGACGATGCGGGGTGGATCCGGACTGAGAACCTCGTGCCGCTCTATTGATGACCCGACATGGACGTGGCGGAGCGCGTCCTACCGGGGTCTTTTTAATTCAACCCTCCTGCCCGGGGTCTGCGGTAGCTCCTCCTCGGATTCCGGTTGGGGGATGTTCGAATCCGGAGCGATATCCTTGGTGAAAAGCTTTTCCATCAGGGTGCGGTCGCCCTTGGCCGGCAGGACTTTCACCACCAGATTGGTGGTTTGGGCCGGCGGCACCGAAACGGGCTCCCAAAGGCGGCGGTAAGCCAACTTGAGGTTGAACCTTCCCTCGCGGGGAAAAACTACCCGGAGGATCTGGGTCCCGGGCGTTCCGACGGGTCCGCCCGTGGCTCCAGCCTCATAGCTCTCCGCGAGGATTCTTCCGCTCTGCAAAGGGGGATCCAGCATCCACCGGTAGCCGGTGGACGGGTTGGCGGGCAGACGGACTTCGACGGGATGCTCGGCCTTGGCCTCGATGTCGGGCGGGTTGTGAAAACAGCCGCTTGTGCAGAAACAAAACCAAAGAGCAGCCGGAATCAGGCCACTAATTTTGCGGATGGGTAAGGCACCCATACCGAAATATTACTACTTTTTTCGGAGGGGAGCCAGATCCTCGTCGGACTGCGCGGCATCGGCCCAAGTGCGGTCGAGGGCGATGGCGGCTTGGACGTAGGTGCGGGCTTTTTCCAGTTCCTGCAGGACGCAGTGATAGCAACCAAGTTGGAACTTGATGTGGGGATTCTGGGGAAACTTTTTCTCCGCCTCCTGGAGGACAACCCGGCCTTGTTGGATGGCCCCGCTTTGGCGCATGGCATCCGCGAGGGAAACCCAGGCTTCAGGTTCGTTGGGGCAACGCTCCTTGAGACGCTCAGCGCTTTTGCGCATTTCGGCGTAACGTCCGGCGGCCCGGAGAATGCGGGTCCGGAGAAACGAGAGGGTGATTTCTTCCTGCCCCTTGGTGCGGATGGAATTAAGGATGCGGAGAGCCTCGTCATACATTCCGAGTCCACAGTACCCCTCCATTTCCTCCTGCAGTTTGGCGAGATTGGCCATCGGTTGACCTGAATTTTCCATGAGGGAAAAAAGGAACAAGCCCCAGCCGGGGCTTGTTCGCACCCCGGCTGGGACAAATTGCGAGTGATTACGCAACCCGGACCTCAATGGTCTTCGGCTTGGCTTCCTCCCGCTTGGAAATCTCCAGCGTGAGGACTCCGTCCACGTACTTGGCCTGGATCTTTTCCGGATCCACGTCTTCGGGCACGAGGAGAGAGCGTTCGATTTCCACCGAGGTCTCCCCGCCGTCGCGAAAAAGCCGCTTCCGGCCTTTCACGGCGAGAACTCCGTCCGTCAGGGTGACCTTCATCTCGTCCTTTTTCAGGCCGGGCAGTTCCAGGTCGTACCGGTAACCGGACTCCGTCTCGTGGGCGGAGATGGGGTTCCATGCGTGGCTGGAGACCGTGGGGTTGGGAAAATCAAAAAGACGGTCGAGTTCATTCAGCAGGAACCCGAAGCCGCTCCCGTTTTCCGACCGGGTCGCTAGCGCCGCACTTGTTTCGCAGTTGTTTTTCATAGCTTGGTCCTCCTTTCTTTGGTTGGACTTCATCAACCTAGAAGATGCATAATTCTTACCAAAAACTTGAATATCACAAGTTGTTGGCCTTAAGAACTTTTCATAGGAATACGAACAGCCAAAAGAGACAAAACGGCACACATGCTGTTAGAATTAAAAAAAAGTGAGACAAACTGCCAATTGTAGTCTGGGTTTCACATGGGTAGCCCATCGCTCTTTAACAAAATCTGATTCTTGAAGTTTGATCCGCCCTTTGTTTTCGCGAACCTGAGATTTCATGAAAGTCCTCGGCATCGACATCGGCGGAACTGGGATCAAGGGGGCGCCGGTGGATTTGCCCTCCGGGGAAATTTTGGCCGAGCACCTGCATTTACCGACGCCGCAGCCTGCCACGCCGGGCGCGGTCACGGCCGCCATCAAAAAAATGATCCAGCACTTCCAATTTTCAGGACCTGTCGGCGCCGGATTCCCCGGAGTGATGCGCCAAGGGGTGGTGGAAACCGCCGTGAACCTTTCCCCGAGCTGGGTGGGCAAGAATGCGGAAAAACTCTTCAAGCAAGCCACCAAACTTTCCTTTTCGGTGATCAACGATGCCGATGCCGCCGGCCTTGCCGAGATGACTTATGGCGCCGGGAAAAAAGAAAAAGGAACCGTGGTCATGATCACCTTGGGCACGGGGATTGGCAGTGCGGTCTTCATCGGGGGCGTGCTGGTGCCCAACACGGAGTTTGGACACCTAACGCTGCGCGGGAAAGACGCCGAGACGATCGCCAGCGCCAAGGCTCGGGAAGTAAATGACTGGGGTTGGAAAAAATGGTCCAAGCGGGTGCGGGAGTATCTTCACCTCGTGGATCGGCTCATAAATCCCGATCTGATTATAGTTGGCGGAGGAGTGAGCCAGCGGGCGGAGAAGTGGTTGCCGCGGGCGTCCAAGGGGGTGAAGGCAAAAGTTGTTCCGGCGAAACTCCACAACGAGGCGGGGATCGTCGGAGCCGCGATGGCGGGGGCGAAAAAAATCTCAGCTTAGGTGGGGCGGCCTCGATGAGGCCGCCTGAGCCTGTTCTTGGAAGGTCAAAAAACGGCGAGGCGGAGCCATCGACCCCGCCCTACCAGTGGCTATTCCAAATGCTGATCCACCCCTTTGACACACCGGACTTTTCTAGTCCGGAGAGCTTCATCCAAGCGTGCCTGGCTTTTGGGGACATGGTCGCGGTTGAGAATGGGGTGATGCAGGTGGTAAAGAATGCCGCGGCCGTAGACGAATTTGCGCGGTCGACCGAGGTGGTAGAGGCGGGAACCGACGTCGGAATCCTCGCCGAGACCCCAGCCCTCAAACTCCTCGTCCCAACCATTGACCTCGAGCAGGTCCTTTTTCCACATGGCCATGTTGCAGCCGATGATGCCCCGTTGGCCGGTGTCGCGTTTGATGATGGGGAAAGGGAGACGAAACCCCTTGGCGGCGCCCCTCATTTTTCCCGACAAAAACAGCCGGCCTCCCGGAACTTTCCGTCCGGGTATGAGGGCGGCGGAGGCGGCCTCATGGAGATAACAGCGGCGCCCCTGGACCCAGAAGCCGAGCTCGGCCAGCGACGCGTGATCCTCCACGTAGCGCGGGTGGGGGATGCAGTCGGCATCGGTCAGGACGAGATAGTCCCCTTTGGCCTCCGCTAGGCAGCGGTTGAGGATGATGTTTTTGCGAAAGCCTTTGTCCTCATGCCAGATGTGTCGGGCAGGGCAGGGCAGCGCGGGGAGGAGTCTTGCGATCAGGGCGCGGGTGTCCGGCCCAGAGCCATCATCTGCGATGAGAATCTCACCAGGCGGAGCGGTTTGGTTGCGGAAACCGGCCAGGCAGAGCTCCAGCGGCCGGAGATGGTTGTAGGTACTGATGACGACGGTGATGCGGCCGGGTGAGATCATCCGGATAAATCCTTCACCTTTTGTTCGAGGATGGAAAGGTGGGCCTCGGGATCCAGAGGTTTACCGGTGGCGCGTTGGATGAGGTCCCCGGCGAGATAGCGTCGTCCATGGGCATGGATTTTTTGGCGAAGCCAGGCGAGGAGAGGCCGGTAGTCGCGGCAGACTAGGAAGGCTTCGAAATCCGGCAGATCACGGTGGGCGGCCTGCCAGAGTTGGGAGCCGGTGAGGTTGCCCAAAGTGTAGGTGGGGAAGTAGCCAAAGCCGCCCAGCGACCAGTGGATGTCCTGAAGGCAGCCCTTGGAGTCATCGGGTACCTTTAGGCCAAGAAGTTTTTGAAAAAGCTCGTTCCATGCGGCCGGGAGATCGCGAACTTTGAGATCCCCGGAGATGAGGAGGGTTTCGAGCTGGAAGCGGAGAAGGATGTGGAGGTCGTAGGTGACCTCGTCGGCCTCGACTCGGATGAAGGAGCGCTCCACGGCGTTGGCGGCGCGCCAGCCCTGTTCCCAGCTGTGGCCGGTGAGATCGGGAAAAGCACGGGCGAAATCGGACCACCAGGACTTCCAAAAGAAGTGACTTCGACCCACGCGGTTTTCCCAGAGGCGGGACTGGGATTCGTGAATACCGAGAGAAGCGGCTTGGCCCAGCGGTGTGCCGAGCTCTTTCTCGGGGAGACCCTGGTCATAGAGCCCATGGCCGGCTTCGTGGAGGACGCCGTAAAGGGAGACCATGAAGTCCGTTTCGTCGTAACGGGTGGTCATGCGGGTGTCGTGGGGGCCGAGTCCGGAACAGAAGGGGTGGGTGCTGGTGTCGAGCCGGCCGGCAGCGGTGTCGAAACCGATTTTGGGCAGGAGGGCTTGGAGGAACTTTTCCTGATCGGAGCGAGGGTAATGGCCGGAGAGGTTTTTGCGGGAGGGGTGAGCCGGAAGGGAGAAGGCTTTTTCCGCGATCCTGACGAGGCGAGGTTGAAGTTTTGCAAAGAGGTCCGCGACATCTTGGGTTTTCCACCCGGGCTCATAGCCTTCGAGGAGGGCGTCGTAGGGCTGGCCGGAGTGGCCCCAGAGGTCGGCCATGCGGCGGGCGAGGGAGAGAAGTTTTTCGAGGTGGGGGGCGAAGGAGGCAAAGTCGGATTTTTTGCGAGCCTCGACCCAGACGGAGCGGGCGAGGCCGCTGGCCCGCTCGTTTTCCTCGACGAGATCGGCGGGGATTTTGGTGGCGCGGTCGTAGTCGTGCCGCCAGCGGGCGAGACAGGCGGCCTCGGGGCTGTCGGCGGGGGGCTGGGTGGATTCACAGGCGGAGAGCCAGTCGCCGACTTCCGGGGCGGTGGCGAGGCGGTGGGCGATGCCGGCGATTTGGGCGGACTGCTCCGCGCGGAAGGAGTGGGATTTGGGCGGGAGAAGGGTTTCCTGGTCCCAGCCGAGGAGTCCGCCGGTGGCGCCGAGGAGGGCCAGTTCCCGTCCGCGGGCGCGCAGTTTCTGGTAGGCCTCAGGCAGGGCTGGCATTTGCCAATGATGCGACAAGAAAACATCCCATGGAATGTTTTCGTATGGATACAAAAGGGATTAGATCATGGGTTCTGTGGTCTCCAAATCCTGTTCCATATCCATATGCTTGGAGCATGATGAAAGAAGCTACAAAAGACTGGCAATGGTTCGGCGGTTAAATCCGAAAACTCGGTGAGACAAAGAAGGAATTATAAGAACAACCATTGTCCACACGTGCGGGCTTAAACTTTTGTGCGGAAGAATCCCATACAACAAAACGATATCCACGATCGATGAGCCAGGACGCGACCTTGTTCTCTTGGCTTCCTTGGCGCGCCAAGTTGTTTGGGTCTAGCTCGATCTGCAAAACAGCACAGGAACCCGCGAAAAACAAAGGCTCTGCACCTTCCAAGGCGCGCATCTCAAAGCCCTCGACATCCAACTTGAGAAAGTCAATTCTCTGAACTCCTTCAGAACGGCAAATGTCGTCAAGACGGATAATCTCGACAACCAACCCAGAGCCCTTATTGGAAAAATGGCTGCGCGAGCTATCATTGGCGTTCTCATAAAAAAACCCGGTTCCCGCGCAATCTCCCACAGCGAGAGGAAAAATATGGACGTTATCGGCACAATTTTTTTCAACATGTTCTTTGAGCCGGCTAAAGTTTTTGGGTGAAGGCTCAAAGGCCAGCACCCGTCCCCCCGGGGCAACGCGCTTTGCCATAAATAAAGTATGGAGGCCGATATTTGCACCGACATCCACCGCAACCATCCCTTTTTGAAGAAAGGAGTCGTAGAATGCGAAGAGGTCTGGCTCACTATTTCCGAAATAAAACGTCAGGCGCGAGACACCCTCGCCTGGTTGGAGTCGGACAGCAAAGGTACTGTCAAAAACAAAAGGAATCTCCCACTTAAAAAACTTTGCCCCCTCCCAAATCAGGGCACGCCAGGCAACGAGCAGCGGGGTTTTTTGAAAAACAGGGTTATGAAAAAGCCACCGAAGCTTACTAAAAAAAGCAGAAGCCAGCTTCATTCAATCACTGCAAAGAATCTTTTTGCAGCAGGCCGCGGGCGATGAGTTTTTGGGCGAACTCGATCTGACTAGGGGCGAGTTGGGCAGCGGGGGCCTTAAGAAGGGGGCCGTCGAAGAGCTCGTAGTTGAAAAGCTGGTGGGCGACTTGGGGGAAGCGGTCGGGCGGGAGGATGGGGATAGCGAAGGCGAGGCGGTTGTCCGGATTGTCGTCTGTCTCCTGAACAGGAGCAGGGCGTCCTTGGCCAAGTTTTACCTGACCCTGGAAGCTGGTGACGCCGAGGTGCTGGGCCACGTGAAAATTGTAGAGGAGGACTTCCTTAAGAGTGGCCTGCACTTCTGTCGGCGGGTTATCCCCGTTGCGGCACAGTTCGTCGAGCATTTCCTGCGGGGAGGCTTCCGCATCGTAAGCTTGCGCCAGCCAGAATAAGACCAAATAGAGCTGTTTTTGCATCTCGGCCGGGGCCCGGAGTTGGTTCAGGGCGGCGGGGTTAAGAAGTTTTTGGAGGTTCTCCTTGGCAATTTCGATTCGTTTGAGCTTTCCCATGCCTTCGGCTGCCGCCATAGAGTCGAGGATAAGGTTGTCATCCGGGGTCTCATAATTTCCCCCGCCGAAAAGATCGGTATTAGCGTCGTAATCGTGTTCGATCAGAAACGGGAGGGGCACAGGCGGTGCTGAGGTACAATTACCCGCTATCCATATGAATAAAAAAACCAAGCACCTCATTAATCAAAGCTATTCCTTAATTTGATTAAGGAAAGCCTTGAGCTAGAGCGCCTACACCCGGCCTGTATCCGACTACTTAGATTTTCCCAACAAGACTCCAGCCCGTAGGGCGGTGGAAAAATTCCGGAATCAGGACTCCCTGAGGATTGTCAAAAGACAGTGGTCGTTTTGCACCACCACCGGCAAGTAGGTGGCACGGAAGAGCTTGTTTGACCGTTTCAACAAAAGAGGATGAATTTGTAGAAATTCGCTTCGCAAGCTCCCCGGGCCTGGTTGGGGTTGGCCCAATTCCTTATCCGGAGGGCTGAGAACGGCGAAGTGGGGCATCCCCACTAATTCTTCCTGGCTTTGTCCCGCCAATGCAGCCAGGGAGGTGCTGGCCTGAAGAATGTTACCGTTCGGATCACTCAGAATCCACGGAAGCGGCAGATTTCGGATCACTACGTCAAACTCACGCATCTGACGATTGAGGCGTTCTTTGTGCCAGGAGGCCCAAGTAGCCAGAAGGCCCCCCGCGATGACTGTGCTCGAACGAACCAAGGGGTACCTCGAGGCGTCTCGGATTAAAAAAAAGCTCAAAGCCGCAAATAATGGAACGGCAAACAGCACCAAGCGCCAGGAAAACAAGAAACCCAGCAACCCAACGCAAATTACGGAAAGGAGGGGCGAAAGAGTTTGGTCACCAAGAAGGCGGGTTGATATCTCCTCTGTAAAAAATATGAATGTCAAAAGAAATAGCAGCCAACAAAAGAAGCGAACCTCTAGCGGCAAAGTAATCTTCATAGATCTACTCTACCCATCTTTGGATGGATTTATTAAAGCGGCGAGGGTTTTCTTGGGTAGCTTCCAACCCCGTACCTGGTGTAACCAGGCAGCGGTCTGAAGAATTCCCTGTTCTAAACTTGCCCCCCCCCGGCCCAGGACCTGAAAAGAGGCGGCCATGGGAATCGGATAATCTGTGGTCATGCTCTCCACGCGGGTGGAGTCGATATAAAAACGCCGGCCTGTCAACCGAGAGATGGCATCTCCCCCCCGGCCCATCAAACGGAGGAAGGGACGTGGGATGCGGGGAGGAGTGCGTCCGTGGAGGATTCTGCAAAAGCCGGCAGCCCAGCGCCAGATGTCGTCGGTCTCGTCACCGACGTAAAATGTTTTTTTTGCAACCTCGCGTTCCGGAAGGCCAAAGAGGCCGCCGATTTGGTCAAGCACGTTGCCCACAAAGGCATAAGCCCGGCGAACCGGAGCCCCGCCGGGATGGAAATACCAGCCACGATGGGCCACCCGCCAAAATTCCCGTTCATAACGCGCATGCCAAGGGCCCCACACATTCGTGGGGCGGATCAGGGTCCAGCAAAAGGGAAGATTCGCCTGCCGGGTCACTTTTTCCGTGATCACCTTGCTCGCCCCGTACACAGTGGATGGGGCGTAGTCCGTCTCCGATTTCGGTTGGTAGCCAGGGCCGCAAACATATTGGCTAGAGGTGATGATTGCCCGTCGGACGGTGGGACAACCTTCGATAGCTTTGAGAAAATTCAAGGTTCCGAGAGTATTGTCCCGATATCCCTCTTCCACGGTGGTCGTTTCCACACAATCCGAGCGAGCCGCCAAGTGCAGCACATGGGTCGGGCGAAACCCGTGTATTTGGGCCTGCAAGCGGGATCCCTCCAAAAGATCGGCCTTTTCCCAGAAACGAAGATGTTCGGCCAGCTCCGGGGCCTTTCGGTCCAAATTGAGAAGCGCCTCCGCGCGGGGCAAAAAGCGCTCCACGGCGTTCAAGCCGATAAAGCCCGAGCCGCCGGTGACCAAAAGTCTCATGCCCTGGGCCCCAAAACCTCGCGGTAGATTTTTACTATGCCAGTCATGGTGTGATCCAGGGTAAGCATGCGGGCGATTCTTTCGCGCCCAGCCTGGCCGAATTGAAGCCTGAGCATCGAGTTTGCACAAAGCTGTTCCAGCTGTTGAGCCAATGCCTGAGCGTCCCTAGGAGGCACAAGGAAGCCTGTTTCCCCCGGAACGACCTGTTCCGGTGAGCCCCCGATTTCCGTGGCGATGACGGGAAGCTGCAAGGCCATGGCCTCCAGAACCACGCCCCCAAAGGGCTCCGGCTGGGCGGAAGGAAGCACCATGATATCCATGGCCGCGTAGGCGGGACGGGCGTTGGGTAGCTCCCCGGCAAAAACGGCCGCTTTTTCCAGCCCCAGATCCCGGGCCAACGCCTTCATCCGTGGGATATGCTCTTCCGATCCCGGAGCGGCACCCCCAGCCAAAAGAATCCGCAGCTTGAATCCCCGGGCCCGTAGCTGTTGGGCCGCTTTCAGAAGATATTCCTGTCCTTTCCGGACAAACTTGATGCGGCCCACGGCACCAACCACGATTTCCCCGTCTTCGAAACCAAAATTCCTGCGGGCTTCCGCACGCTCCAATGCCGAAATGGGAGGAAACTCGGCCAAATCCAAGCCGTTGTGAAGAACAGAAACTTTGGGCGAAGGAGGGAACTGGGCGGCGATGGGCTGGGAAACGCAGATTACCTTTTGAGAGAAGGCCAGGATATAGCGGGAATAAGGCCGCCAGAGTGCCCCAAACTCCTGAAACCAGTCTCTGACATGCCAAACGTGGGGCAAGCCAGCCATGCGCGCAGACCAAGCGGAGGACACGACCGTGCCAAGATTCGTGTGAACGAGAGAAAAACCCTCCTGCCGGATCCAGCGGGCGGTTTCGGCGGTCGCGCAGGGAAGGCCGGCCAAAAAGCGAACCAGCCCCATCGGATGGAAAATCTTTCTGCTGATGACCCGCAAGGAATGCTGAACTTTGACCGGGAGCTGAGCTTCCCGGGCCAAGACGGCCAAGGGGCCATCGTTCGGCAAGAGGAGGGTGGGGCGAAATCCCAGCCCAGGAAGACGGCCAGCCATTCTTAATAGGGACCGACTGGCCCCATAAATGTCCGCACTGTTATGGACCAGAAGAACCTTCATGGGTTATCCAGTGTGCGGTTGACCACATAACGGAATTTTCCCTCGCTGGCCGTATCCAGCTGATCGACCCGGGAAATTTCAAGCCGGGCGGAAGGACCCAGCAAGGGCAGCAGGTCTCCGGCCATTCCTTTCCGTATTTCCGCAAGGGACGTATCCCCGACGACGGAATCCAGTTTTAGCCTGAGCTCGTACCGGCCTTCTGGGAACTGCAGGAACTGATACTTTTCCAAGGCCGGGTGGCCATGCACGACCCCGACAAGGTGCCGAATCAGAACCGGAGAAATGTAATCACCCGAGGTTGAGGTGATGAAATCCGATCGACGGCCCTCGATCGAGCGCAGGGTGGGGAAAGGACTGGTTTGGCCGTGGGCGCTTCCCTGGATTGCCATGTCGCCGATTTCATATCGGATCAAGGGGAAGGAGAGGTTGCCCAGGAGGGTCACCAGAATTCTTCCGGACTGCCCCTCCGCCACGGGACGGTTGTGGTCATCCAAGACCTCCAGCAGCACGTGGTTTGCGTAAATCAGCAACTCCCCGGCGGTGTTTTCGCAAACCATATCGGTGCACTCGCGGCTTCCATACTTGTTGTGGACTTTTCCACCGAAGGATTCCGTCAAAATCCGACGATTTCCCTCATAGACCGTTCCAGCGCACGCCATTACGGACCGGAAATGAGGAACCGCAAGATTCAGCTGCCGGGCCAAACGGGCGAGGCTCTCGGCGGCATCCACATAGGCCATCAGATGGTCCCGTGGGGCTTCAACCATTTGTTGCAGGTAGGCGCGGCAGCGGGTCTCATCCATTCGGAAGGCGTTGAGGGGGGCCATGCCGGATAAGTGTTGGTCCACTCGTTTGGCCAAGTTTTCTGCCTGATCCTTCAGCTCGGCCGTGGAACCCCAAAGGTAGTAATAAGGCGTGCCGTAAGGAAATCCGCAAAGGTATTTGGAGAAAAGGCGTGAAGCCCGGCCACGATCCCGAAACTCCCGGTCATGAATCACCGTGACGGGAATTCCGGTGGTGCCACCGGAGCGGACCTCCGTCCAAGAATAGGCCGAACCCGACCTGCGGCGCCGGCTGCTCCACATCAGGCCGGATGATTTTAGTTGCTGAAAATAAATCCGGAGGTCGTTTTTGGTTAGGATTGGAAATCGATCCAGACCGTCCCCGGGGTTCACGCGGCGGCGATAAAAAGGAATCCGATGCGCGGCATGGGCGAGCAGCGCTTCCAAACGTTGATGTTGCACGGCGCGGATTTTTTCCGGCGTGCTTTGGGATAGGGCAACGAACTCCTGATAGTGTTTTTCCAGTTCCGAGCCGATAAGGCGATGGAGACCAAAAAGGGCGGCTTGGGATGCGCGCGGTTTCACGGATCGAGCTCAATGTGACCGCGCCAGCCCGGGGGGGCAAGAAAGCGACGCAGAATGGGCAGACCGCCAAGACCGTCTGTCCGGATCCGCCCATTCTGCTCCACCCGGAAACCATCTGGCGAAAGCAGGCTCCAGGCAGGATCAGGGAAGCGGTGCAAGGAGGCCAGCAGACGGATTTTGCGGTAGTCAAAACCCATCATCTTGCACATGGCCAAGTCGACAAGGAAGGAATTGGACGAAGCCAGCAGAACACCGGTGTTCACGGGAATAGGTTGAAGAGGGCCGTTTCCTTCCCCCGCAACCCAGCCATCCATGATGGAAACCAAGGTTCTCTGGGGGCGCGTCTGTAGGCGTCCGCCCCGGGCAGGGGCAAAACGGACAATCAGATTCAGGTCGTAAACCATGCGCCAGACGGAATCGTTGCCGTACCAGGATCCCGAACCCACATAAAAATTTTTTTCCAGGTTTTCCCTCGTTCCCACCGTGCGGATACCCCAAAGCCTCTTGAGGATTTCCCATCCGGCCTTGGCCGATCGAAAAAGGATCGGCGATCCTTTTTGCAGTTTTTCCCGCAGACGGGCCTGCCAGTAAAAAAGGCGACTGGCCTCTTGGGGAAATTCGTCGCCCCCTTGGGAAGGAAAACCGACCTGATGATGCACCAAGTAGGCTTTCGACCCGTTGATCCCCACCAGATTTTTCAGAGCGCCGGTCACCCCGCTTTTTTGGTGGGTCTTCATTTTGGGAAGGTTGATGACCAAATCAGCCTCCAAGACCGAGCCGGCAACCAAATAGCGGTGGTCCCCCACCCGATGTTTGCTGGTGGTTTCCTGGGGATCGTAGTCTGAAACCCGGAAGGTCGCAGCCCGATGGCTGATTTCCTCCAGCAGGCTTTGATGATCCAGCACGACCTCCTGGTAGCCGCTGGGATCTCCCGGAACATCGTTGACCAGCGCTAAGAAACCATTTTGGGATTCATATCTCTCCCGCCGCAAATCAAGGAACTGAACCCGGGAACCATATTTCCGCTCGAGCCTTCCCAGGCCCGCCTGGTGGTGAAGCTTCTGAAAATCGCAGCTTTGCAAAGGAACATCGCCCACGCGAATCCAGTCACAGGAAGGATATTTTTGGAGACATTCGTCAAGGACGGCCTCGATCAGTTCTGTGCTGGTGACCAAGGCCTCGATCGGAAAGTCAGGCCACTCGGCGTGTTTGACCCAGTTGGGCTTGAGAAGGATGCGTTGGAAAGAGCCGTCCGGGAGGCATGGTCGGACAAAATCGCGGGCGGTTTGGTGGGTGCGAAAACCGAGCCGAAGAAGGTCGTCCGCCATCCTCATTGGATACGGTGAACCTCCATCCGGTGCAAGAGTCGGGGCTTGAGGAAAATGTAGGTCATTGGAATCCCTGGTGACCTGCCAGGCCTTCCCCCTTAGGATGCCTTGGTGGACTTTTCCATCGTCACCGCCAGCTTCCGCCAGCTTGACCTTTTAAAGCTTTGCATCGCTTCGGTGGCCGATCAGGAGGGTGTTCGCCTTGAACATGTGATTCAGGACGGAAGCACTCCGGGTTTTGAAGGCTTTGCCCAAGAGGTGCAAACGCTCTGGCCCGAGGGACCCCAGTATGTGAGAAGCATGGTCAGTGAGCCTGATGGTGGCATGTACGACGGGATCAACCGAGCCCTCAAGCGAAGCCGGGGCAGGATCTGTGGGTATTTGAACTCCGATGAGCAGTATCTTCCCGGGGCTTTGGCTTCCGTTCTAAAAATGTTTCATGAACAACCGAAGCTGGGGGCGATCTTGGGGGATGTCCTGGTGATTCGCCCCGATGGCAACCCGCTTTGTTTCCGAAAGATGGTGATTCCCCACCTAGCCCATACTTGGACCTGTCATTTTTCCGCCCTCACGGCCGGAATTTTTTTTCGACGAGAGCTTTTGGAGCAGGGCCTTCTGTACGACACGAGCTACCGGATCGCGGCTGACGCCGAATGGTTTGTCCGCCTTTTGGCGATGGGCACGAAGGTCGGCCTGTTGGGTAAGACCACTTCCACCTTCATGGAAAGCGGTCAGAATCTTGGTTTGGGCGATAAGGCTAGAGCCGAAGCGCGCCGGCTTTGCGCGGAGGCCCCCTTGTGGATGCGCTGGCTTAGGCCTCTATGGGTTTTGCGGCATCGTTGGAAAAGACTAGCGCAGGGCGCTCATCGGCGCCGCACGTTTGATTATCAGATCTACGCTCCAGGATCTTCCATGAGGCAGGGCTTCCACGCCCATCGGCTCAGCCCCATCTGGCCTGGGCGGCTTTGGAATTACTAATCTCCTTCTTGGGACCCAGGGGCATGGGAGTCACTAAATTCTGCTGATGACTGGCTGAGGAATGGAAGGCTGGGAGAAAGCTGTGGTCATAGGGTCAATAAGTTGTTGCACCAAGGCCCCTTTGGGCCTGAGACGCTCACTGGCAATCAAGATGGCCCCGATGGGGCAAAGCTGAAAAAGAGCGGCTGACAAATCTCCAAACACAATAAAAAAAGACAAAGAATTTTGAATTAAAAGTGCAAAAGCCCAAATTTGAATGGGCCAAACTTGATTGGGCGGAGTCGACAAAACCGTTTTCAACGCAAAAATGACTAAGGAAGCGCAAAATGCCACAAAAAAGGCTGCGCCGACCACACCCACGACCAAAAGCGCACAGATGTCTCCTTCGTGGGGCTGTTTCATTTCAATAAAGCCCCTTACATCCGCATATTCATCCCTTTCAGCGAGTGCCGCGATTCTTAAAAACAACTCCTGCTGTCTTCTTGCAAGGTTAGGATCAAATTCGTAGCCATCCCCCAAAAGGGGATGCTTGTGAAAATACTCCGCAAAAAAAAGCTCCCGAATCTTTTGTCGCCATTCATTGGAGGCCTTGGCCTCATGGGAAGCCCGCTGGTTCCACGCACCGGGAAGAAATGAAAGGGCCCTTTGAATTCCAGCCGGGTAATTAACAACGGTTCCTTGGGTGCCCGCGATAATCAGGGCACCGGCAAGTGCGAGGGGCAGCAAAAGAGAGACCTTCATTCTGGCGGTAGCATACAGACCCGCAGTCAATACGATGATAAAATTGAAAATAAAGCTACGGAACCCGCTGATGGCTGTAAGCACAAAACCCAAAAGAAGAGAAGGGACGACCCACAACTTAGACGGGCTCAGCCATTTTTGGAAAGGAAAGTACGAAAGCATCATCAAACCCCAAGCCGCGCCGAGTCTGCCAAAAACCTGAAAGCGGGTTATTCCTTCTTCGCCTCCGAAGTTGCCGGCCAAGCCCTTGCCGTATTCAGCCACATTCACGGCACTGTAAAAACGGAAAATGTAGGGAGCGGTGGCGGGCAGAAAAGTGGTGAACGTGTCGGGAATCAGGTCCACAAACACCCCAGCGAAATATAAAAACGGGATTTTTTGAAAATCCTGATAGGAGTTGCCCGAAAAGGAAAAGAGGATCGGCATCGAAAGTACGGCCATGGCGATGGTAAAATATTTTCGGCCACCCCACCCAGTCCCTCCCAAGGCGCGGATCCCGATGTCTCCCGAGCTGATCCAGTGGTAAAGGAAAACCGAAAGGAGCCCGGACAAAGGCAGCCAGATCAAGGCGGGCCCAAGCCGCCAACGGATTTGTCGCCCCATCACAATTTGGATGAAGATATAGGTGAAAACTGCCGCCACGGCGGTCTCTTGCATGGAAAAGTTAAGCGGCAGGAAATTAAACCTGCCATCAATCGGCAAACAAAAAGGGATCACCATCCAACAGCGATCTTTTAAGACAAAAAGGAACATCAGTAGCCCAGCCACCGCAAGCAAGGCGATCAGGGGCAAGCTGTTGCCTTCCAGCAGCTCCGAGGTCATCCAGGGCGCAAGGACGAAAAAAGCCAGGACCACCAGACCGATGCACAGCTTTTGCACCGTCAAGTTCTGCATAAGCCAATTTAAGGGGAATTTTCTCTTGAAGCAAAGAAGCTTCGGGATCGCCGGAGCCGACCCGGCCTGTTTAATCTAACCTCACCGGAATGAATAATTGTTGTAGCGAGGCAGGCCATCCGAAAAATCCACACATTCGAAATGGACGGTTGGCGCGCTGGTTGGTGGTGGCCTCCCATAAAACGAAAAATCCGCTCGCCCGGCTTTTGCTTTTCCTTTCCGGTTGTGATTTTGGAGTCCCGCTGCCGGCCACCACATATCTTCCGCATCCCCAAGGGATCGTCGTGGGTTGCCGGGTAACCTTGGGTAGCCATGTGGTGATTGGCCATCAAGTCACGCTCGGGGGACGAGATTTGGACATTGATCACATGCCGGTCATTCATGACGGGGTTTACCTGGGGGCGGGCTGCAAGGTCCTTGGCAAGGTGGTGGTGGGCCGGGGTGCCACGGTGGGGGCTAACGCGGTCGTGACCAAAGACGTGCCGGCGGGAAGCGTGGTCGTGGGTGCCAACCGGATCCTGGAGGGCCATGCCAGCCCCTACGCCTGATGCAAATCGCCTTTGATTGCCATGTTCCGTTTTGCTTTGCCCATGGGGGGGTTCAAATCCAGGTCGAGCAGACCATGGCGGCTTTAAAACAGCATGGGGTGGAGGTTTCCCCGCTGCCATGGTGGGATGATTCGATTTCTCCGGACCTGATTCATTTCTTCGGCAGGCCACCATTAAGCTATGCCCGCCTCGTGAAGCAGAAGCGAATAAAGCTTGTGGTTGCAGATCTTTTGACATCCCAGGGATCCAGGGCCGCGTGGCAAAGGCTACCATTTTCGATCATCTGTTTTTTTGATCGATTGTTTGGGGGAAAGCTTAGGCAAAAGCTGGGGTGGTCGGTTTACGATCTGGCCGATTGCTGCATTTGTCTCACTTCTTGGGAAGCTTCCTTGGTTCGCAACATGTATGGGGCACGTCACGCCCGCATCAAGATCGTGCCCAACGGCGTGGAAAAGGTTTTTTTGGAGAATCGGGGCAATCTAGTCCGGGAAAATCATCTGGTGACCACCGTGACGATTACCCCAAGAAAAAGGGTGGTGGAACTAGTACGGGCTGCCGCCCTGGCGAGGGTCAAACTCCGCGTGATCGGCAAGCCTTATCACCTTCAAGATCCCTATTACTTGCTATTTTTACAAGCTCTTCAGGAAGCCCGTCCCTGGGTCGAATATGTCGGACCCATCGAAGATCGTGCCCTCCTTGCCGCAGAGTATCGGAAGGCCGCCGGATTTGTTCTGCTCAGCGCGATGGAAAGCCAGAGCCTTTCCGCACTTGAGGCGGCGGCTTGCGGATGTCCCCTGCTTTTAAGCAACCTGCCTTGGGCGAAAGACACCTTTGGCCCGCAAGCTTCTTATTGTGCTCTGGACCGCCCTGAAGGGACCGCGCTTTGTCTAAAAAATTTCACTGCTTCCCTAAGCTCAGCACCAGTCTTTAAAGGCGTCCTGGGGTGGGATGAGGTGGGTGACCGTCTTGCGGGCATTTACCGGACCCTTACGAAGTCCTGATAAATCTCCAAGTGTTTTCGGGCGATGGTCTTTGGGTGGTATCGTTGACTGTCCCAGCTATCCAACAAGATCCGGTTGGCCGAATGGGTTTCGGCCTCGATGGCGCTTCGCCATTCCAGGGGCAAGCGGTCTGAGACCAAGCGAATTTTCGGATAGACCTTCGCAAAATCAGGAAGCCCCCCAGTTCGAGTTGTAATGATAGGGAGCCCGCGGACCATGGCTTCCGCAACGACCAAGCCAAATGCCTCTTCCGTCGGAAGGTGAACCAGCAAGTCCGACTCGTCCATCTTTTGGATTAGTGCCTCCGCGGAAAGTTCGGCGAGATGATCCGCCCATCCTTGTGATTTTGCATCGCTAATTTCCTGTAAAAACTGCTTCGCATAGGCATGGCTCGGATCCGCGCGGCCAATCCACAAGCATGAATTCACCGGACAGTCCGGGTGTTGCCACCATTCACGCAGAAACCTAAGAAACTCCAGCGGCTGTTTGTAAGGCGAGATAACGCCCACCATCAAAAGTCTAAGCCCCGTTTTTCCGCGGGTTGAAATTTTTCGGGGGAAATCGAAAAAAAGCTTCCGAACCGCATTTGGAACGAGGTGGGTTCGAGGATTTAAGGGTAAAACCATTGATTCGGTATAATGCGAATTGCAAAGAACCCTGTCGGTTTTTTTAAGGGTCCATGATTCAAGAAAAGACTGCAGTCCGTAGTAAGAAAAGGGAGACGCCCCCATTTTTTTTGCCACCGAGCGGATATTTCCGTGAAGAGTGAGAAGGTTCGGATATCCACTGGCGACAGCCTCGATGGCACAATCCCGTTCCGTGCCTTGTCCATGGACCAAGTCAGGTTTCAGGCTAGCCAGCTGTTTTCGAACAGCCCGGATGCAACCTGCGTATCCTATTCTAAGCCATCCCAACTTCGGCACCGTGAGGCCGTGGTACCAAATGTTCTCTTCGAGTTTCGCGGGGGATATTAATTTCTGCTGGGCACAACTGATCACATGAACTTCGGGCTTGCCGATAAGAGCGAAACCTTCCAGAAGGGCTGTGGGAGCCGCGCCAAAAAAAGGAACCCTTTTATGATACTGATGAAAGTGATCCCGGGCGTCAGTAGTAAGAAAAGCAATCTTCACGCTGGTTCAGATTGCTTTGTAAATTCAACAAGAACCACATCGGCGCCCGCGCCCTCGTTGTTTCGAGACCTCTGTCGCATTTTAAGCCACATTTGGAACAGCTCTTTACCAGAAAAAGATAGCCGTAGAGCTTTTGCAAAATTCCCCCTTTTTGAATTACAGCCAAAAAGCTTGAGATTAATAGTCTGGAGAGCTTGACGAAAAAGGTTTGCTCTGGGGAAGTGAAACTTGACTTGAAGACCCAAGATTTCTGCGGCGCGACGGAAGCTGGAAACATTCCAGCGCGTCATGTGATGAGGAGGATGATTCATCACATCGAACCAGTCGCCTTCAAAAGACATAGGAGAAAGAGGGGTGCTTATAAAAATGTGCCCCGAAGGGCGGAGTAGTAGAGATAAATCCCTTAGAAAGTCTAAAGGTTCGGGCACATGTTCTAAACAATGAAACGATGTGACTATTTCAAAGGAACCCAATTCAAATTTGCCTTGCCCAATACCTTCTCTGACAGAACCGCAAAAAGCGCTTAGGCCTGCCTTGTGGCACTCTTCGATAGCCGAGAGGTTGAAGTCAAGGCCTTGAAGAGATTTGGGCCTCACGCCTTTGGCAATTTTTAGAAAAAGCCCGCTGCCACAACCTACGTCCAAAAGCGAAGAAATTGGAATAGACCAATCACGAATTCTGGCAATGGTTTTAAAGTATTCCCAGCGCTCGTGCGGATAATAGTTAGCAAAGCCACTTATCCATTTATAAAAATCAAAGTTTCCAGGCTCAAGGGGCCAGGAAAATTCCAAACCGGTATCCCGGCACCTCCAAAGCGAGTAGTTGGTCTGTACGGCAGAGTCTGGGCAGGGGGCGCCGAAATAATTGGACAACTCTTCGAGCAAAAAAGAACGAGGAAGGTCTCGAACCTTTGTTGGTCGGGCTGGGCTTAGCGGGGAATGTGAAGGTTCAGACATTCGAAGGATTTTTCTATGCGCGCGGCTATTTTAGAGGAAAAGCCACTTTTCATTGCGTGTCATCTCACCAGGAGTATGCGAAAAAAGGCTTCCAAAAATTGCGAAAAATAGCGGGAGCTTATTATTTGATAAGATGTGGCCACACCACGGAGGGATGATGTGAGCTTTTGGGTCTCCGGCTTTCATGTTATTAATAACAAATCGAGATCGACGGGAAAATCTAAGAGAAAAGCAGACCAAGAAGCTAGCAAAGAAAATGCTAAAGTCTTCGATCGAGCCGGCATTCACGATCGCAAAGTTGGTTTCTTCGAAACAAGAAAAACAGCTCTGCAGTTCCAACAAAAAGCACCGCAAACAGGCGAAAATGCCACAAGAAGTACGAATGTGGTAAACTGTGTTGAAAAGAGGAGAATGGTTAAAAGAAGCGCCAGGGCCAAAAAATCCAGTAGGGGTCCCCAGCGAATTTGAGGCCAAAGCAGCATGATTTTTGTTTGATCAGCAATGCCCCTGGAAACCGTCGTGGTAACCAACCAAAGCGCAACTCCTAGGGTTGCGTCCTTGGGCCAATCAAGTCTCCCGTTTGTCCACCAATCAATAAATGGCTCGTTAAGAAAAATTATAAGAGATGCAAAGATCAAGCCGAGACCTCCGGCTGCCGTAAACACGGCAAAAAACCGTCGTCTCATTTGGGAGAATAGACTCTTTTCCACCAACTCGCTCAATCCCCCAAAAGAACTCTCATAAAACTTCGAGAGGATCTGAGAAAGCACCGTGGCAACTTTTGCGCCCACATTCCACAAGGCAACCCCTTCCAGTCCGAAAAGACGGGAAAGGACGGTCGATTGCAAAAGACCAGCCGAAGTGGAAAAAATAGGGCTGCTGGCAAATCCCGCGCTTTCTTTGAGTAGACTGGGAATCAGGCTCTTTACCCCCGTGGTCTGGGATAGAAGCGGGGCCAACCCGCCAAGGCTTTGCACCCCCCATAGGGAGGCCAAGCTTGAGGCTACGATCTGAAAAAGACTCCCCAAAAGTATGGACCAAAGTCCCCAACCCATATGGAAGCCTCCCCAAGTCAGTAGAAGGGCCACGCCGAACGAGGCTGAACTTACCAGATAATTTGCTTCGAAACGCTGTGCCGCCAGAAGAATGGAGCTGAAAGGCCGTATGGGGAAGCTGATCCCGACCAAAAAGCATTGAGCCATGAAAAGCTGAACAAAAAGCGTTTCTATGCTTCCGGAAATTTTAAAAATACTAGCCCACCAGGAACCGGTGAACCCAAAGAGACAAATTAACAGTCCCTGTATCGCGGAAAGGAGGAGGGTGGCCTGAAAACGAGGTGCCAGACGCCGGAAATCCCGCTCACTCGCCGGACCGACGAACTGCCGGATGGAGAGTGCTGACAGACCCGCATCCACCACAGTGAGATACGTCCCCACCTGCGCGACCAGCAGCCAAAGGCCTAACATTTTCGGATTCTCAAAATGCAGAACCATGGGAATGAGAAAAAAGGAATAAAGGGTGGCAGCCCCGAGATGGACAAAAGAGGTCAACAGGGTGCGGAAAAATCTGCCAGTGCGGGTTTGGGGATCCAGAATCACGCCTGAACTCATAATTTTCATACTTGGGAAAATAAAAGGCTAAACAAGCCCAGCCAATCTACCACTCCAAGAAAACGCCTTCAGGGGCGAAAGCCTGTAAAAGTTCTTTTGCCACTCTTCTGGGTGAGAAAAACCAGGCGGCTTTCCTAGGTAGTATCTTCCGGCCGGAGAATAAACCCTTGTAAAAACGGGTAGCGTCAAGTCCCGCCGGCCCCAGGACCCTGCACCCGCAGGACATCGCCTCGGCCGCCGCCAGGCAAAAACTTTCGTAACGCGAGCTAAACAGGAAAAGTTTCGATTCTTGCATCAGGCGCGCCAGCTTTTTCGGGGGTAGCGGGGGTAAATAACGAATTCGGGGATGACCACTTTGGGCAGGGAGACCGCTGCCCACCACCCAAGAAAGCCAATTCGGATGGTCCTCCAGGTATGTGTTCAGCCTTTGACGCAGGGCCGGCAGATTTTTTTGATAAGACTCCCAGCGGCCCACCGAGATGGTTTGATTTTTTTTATGAACGGACGATTTGGTGTGAAAAAAGTGTGTCTGCACCGCGTTAGGCACAAAACGCATGCGTGTGGGATCCGCTCCGATTCGTCGGGCCAAATCTCGCCACCGGCGGAGGGATTGCGGGGTTTCCAGAGTTAAGCAAGGAATCAGGTTGAGGGTTTTCTTTAAGCGATACTCGATCCACGGGGACAAAAGAATTTGAGTAAAAACATAAAACCCAGCGGTGGGGATAGAGAGCCAGCCCGGCCAGGAACTTGAGCGGTCACGGAAATAGTCGTAGCGCCTCCGTGCATAGGTACTGAGGCCACAGGACGCAGTTCGCATGCCGTCACTGTCAGCCCGTTCGATGACGCAGGGTGTCGCCGAGAGGGCGGCCCGGCGGACGGGGTCGTATTTGGGCCGGGTCCAGAGTCCAAGGATAACAAGGTTGGGCTTATGGCTTTGCCACCAGGCAGGATTTCGAACGTCGTTAGGAGAAGCCCAGATTGCTGGTTTTTTTGACGTTTTTGGTGTTGGGCTTTTGGTTTTGGGTGGAGTTTTAAAGGCTGGATGAACAACTAACCAGGCATCGTGGCCGAGATCGCGAAAGGCTTTGGTGAGTAGGCCTAGATCCCGGTGCCAAAAGAGGGTGGAGGCGGAAACCTTCAAGTCGGTATAAAGCAATATCCGCACGAAAGTACTCTGCCTCGCGCGGGCCTCATAAGGGGAGTGCATTTTGCGTGGATTTTCGGCTCCCTTAACTGGTCCCAAGGGGGTTGTATTTCCCCGTGCGTATTCTCCTTGCGGCTTTTGCCTGTCGCCCGAACTCCGCTTCGGAAGACCAGATTGGCTGGAGCATTATCCGGATGTTGGCAAGGCGGCATGAGGTCGGGGTGGTTACCCATCCCATCCGCCAACAAGGGATCGAGTCGGGAGCAGATTCCGAGCTTGGTAAAAATGTCCGATTTGTCTTCGCGGGCAAAAAGTTCACCTGGCACCCGGTTCGCCTGGTGGCCCAGATTCAAAACCGGCTTATCTACCTGCAATGGTTGAAGGATGCACAGCGGGTGGCCAACGACTGGCTGAAGCGCGAAAAATTCGATCTCATGCACCATCTCACCATCACGACTTGGCGCCTCCCCCCGGTATCCAATACTTTGGGGGTTCCCTTGATTTGGGGTCCGTTAGGGGGCGCGGCCACCTACCCCTCGCGGCTTCTTCCTTGGCTATCTCCCGTGAGCCAAGTCTTTGAGGCGGTACGCACGATCTCCAGCCAGATCAGCATGTTGGATCCGAGAATCCGGCGTAGCGCCCGACAGGCCGCCCAAATCATCTGTGTGAACCGGGAGACAGCTGCCTTGATGAAAAAAATGGGGAAAAAGGACGACTCCCATGTCCACCTCCTCAGCGCGGCTTTTTTCAGCGAAGTCCAAATTTCAGAATACCGAAAAATTCTTCTTCGCCGGACAGCCCAAGAACCCCTGCGGGCTTTTGCCGGCGGCTTTCTCGTCGGGTCTAAAGGCATCCATTTTGCGCTGCACGCCCTTGCCCGGGTGAAGGAGGCCGGATGTCTGATTCCCTTCACGGTGGCCAGCGAAGGGCCCGAAAGAACTTTTCTTGAAAGAAGGGCCCAAGAGTTGGGGTTGAGAGACCAGGTCGTGTTTCGTTCCCCGTTTTCCGGCCACGGATACCGCCAGGCCCTGGCGGATCACAATCTGTTTCTGCTCCCCAGTTTCCGGGAGGGTTCCGCCATTACGATCTTGGAAGCCATGCTGTGTGGACAGGTCCCGCTGGTGGTGAGTTCCAGCACCCAGGGGGAGACGGTTACCCCGGCGAGCGGCTTTGCCGTTCCTTTGGAGTCAGCGGATCAAATTATTGGGAATCTGGCTTCCGCCTTATTAAAACTCGCGGGCGACCCCGAGCTGCGTCTTCGCATGGCCCGCGAAGCCCATCGCCGAGTGGCGGAGGGGTACAGTGAAGAACATTTTCGAAAGTCCCTCGAGGCCATTTACTCCTTGGCTTTGGATCGTAAGGCTTAAGTTGCTCCCTAAAGGGCTGGCTGTTTGCGATAAACAACAAAGCCCGGCTCCTCCGCCACCAGGGAGAAAGTGTTTGGGAAAAGGCTGGTCAAGGGCGCGGGCAAAGCCGGGGGAGGGCCCTTAAAGATGCGGCGCAGCGATTCAAAATAACCGGGTTGAGGTGGGGGGCGCGTGACGATCAGATAGAAGGCTGAGCGAAGAGCCCTTTCCTTTTCCCAATCCGGGGTGGAGCGGGTCCAAATCCAGGTTCTTCGCCCGGATGCGTGGCTCAGCAGGGGCTGATGTTCGTAATCCATCACCGCGGGCGCGTGGCGCGGTTGGTAGAGGATCAGGTCGTCCGCCTTCGTATGGTCCCGCACCCATTGTGCCGCCTGCAGGGTGGGGGTGTCCGGCTGGGAAAGGTAAAAGGCACCGGCGGCACCCCAGGCAAAGAGAAGAAAGGCTCCGGCAACGGCCCCCCACTTTTTCATTTTGAGCGAGGCCGCCATGGGCAGGGAATTCATCCAGGCCATACCCAGGCCGAAAAAGGCGGAAAAGCAAACGAGATTGGGCAAATTATAGTAACTTTGGGCGGCTGGTCCCTTGCCCCAGACAAGCCAGCTCACCCCAAGGCTGGTCAAAAGATAAAGCCACACCCGAAAGGAAAAATCGGAGCGCCCCTTCCAGGCTTTGACTAGGCCAGCCGCCATCCAGGGAGCGGTGAAGAGGGGGACGATCAGGGAGAAGTTGTAGGCAGCAAGATGACTCCAAAAGAATCCGCTAAAGCGTGACCTTTCGGGCATAATAAATCCCGTGAGGTTTGCGCGGCCCGTCCAGTAGGGAAAGTATGTGGAGTTGACGGTTTCCATCCAACGGGACCATGCGAGGAGAGACCCCAGAATCAGACATCCTCCCAAAAGGAAGACCGGGTGAAACAGGCTCCGCCAACCAAGGCGGTCGACGAGCACCAATGTCAGGAATAGACCCAAGTGAACAAAAGATGGGAATTTGATGCCTAAGCCCCAAAAGGCAACGACGACCAGAGCCATGGCCGTGGCAATTGATGGCCTTGAGGCGTGCTGCAGGCTTAGAAGAACCAGCGCGATGCTTAGAAACTGAACCAGGCTTTCGGGCATGAAAGCCGTGGAGAGATACCAATTCATGGGGGAAAAGATAAAGAGAAGATTGGCCCAAGGTCGGGCAACTTCCGGTAAAGCTCTCCGCCAGACCGCTTGCAACATGCAGAAACCGACTGCCCAAAATACCAGGGAGACTGCGCGGCCCACCAGGTCAAGGTTCGCCCCGGACAGGCGGCTGAGCGCCAAGACCAAGGCATTGTACAAGGGGAACTCTTGTGCCAGACGAGCCTTTAAATCCCCCCTCCACGGGGCAATGGGATCGAGGCGGAAATGACCTTCCTCCATCATATGTTCCGTAAGGCAGGCAGTCTGGGCGTTGCGTTGTCCTTCCTCCACGGGATGCCACAGAGCAGGGGCCCTCACGAGGATTCCAAGCGCCAAAAGCATCGGAAAAGAGGAAACGGTCGCGAGGAAAGAGGGGCCCACCATATTAGGTCGTCTTGCGATAATCTCCCCGGCTGAAATATTTTTCCAGCCAGAGGTAAAGGACGATGAACAAGTAGCGGCTGCCCATTTCGCGGATCTTCAGCTTGGCGATCCCGGTTTTTCGATTTCGCCAGGTGATGGGGATCATCGCAAAAGAGTAGCCGCGGATGATGGCCTTCAGAGGTAGCTCCACCGTGAGGTTGAAGTGGGGAGAAAGAAATGGTCGAAGTCCGTCCAAGCAACTCTTGCGGTAGGCCTTGAAGGCATTGGTGGTGTCGTTCAGCCCGTGGCGAAAAAGCAGGCGGATGTAAAAATTGGCCAGGCGATTGATCACATATTTGATCGGCGGGTAGTCGATTGTCCCGCCGCCCTTGAGAAACCGGCTGCCGAAGACGCAGTCGTACCCTTCGTTCAGCTTATCCCAATACCTCGCCACATCCCGGGAGTCGTCCGACTCATCCGCCATCATGATCACGGCGGCATCCCCGGACATCGCGTCTAGGCCACGGATGATGGCTCGGCCGAAGCCGTGTGGGGGCGGGTTCTGCAAGGGGTGAAGAGCTGCCGGGGAGGTCTGATTTTGGATTTTGGACGCCGAAGGGTGGGAGTTTAGGCGAGAAGCCAGATCCTGAAGAATGGGCCATGTGCAATCGGTGCTGCCGTCATCCACCACAAGAATCTCATGGGGGATTTTTTTCAGGGATAACTCCAGATGGAGATGCTCCACGGTGGAGGCAATACAGCCCTCCTCATCCCGGGCCGGAATCACCACGGAGAGAAGCCGCAGAGCCGGCTTGGAGGAATCAGCTGGCGGCGATTTCATCCAAAATACCGCATAGAGAACGGGTGACTTGCCATCCCCAAGCCTTTTCCGCGCGGCGGCTATCGAGGACGATCCAGGGCAGGTCAAACGGGCGGGGCCGGGGATCAGAGCCCACTTCACGGGGCCCAAACTTTTTTTCGCACCAGTCACTTAACTGACGCAAGGAGCAATGGTTGGCCGCGCCGCCACCAAAGTTGCAGATGCGCAGGTCGAGTCCGTCTCCGGGATCCTTCGGTTTTACCCCCTTCAGTTGGGCGATGAGAACCGGCATCAGGTCGAGCGGATGGAGGCAGTCCCGAACCTGGGAGCCCTTCCCGTCAAAACCGATATACTGGAGAGGCTTTTGTTTCCTCCAAGAGCGGATCCAAAAAGAAAAAATTCCCTGGTCCGCCTTGCCGAACTGGCCTTGGCCAGCCAAAACGCCGCAGCGGTTGATCCAGGCGGGAAACCCAAAGGCGTCCGCGTATTCCAAGGCCAGAAGCTCGGAGCAGCGCTTGGAGGTGCCGTAAAGCGAAGTGGGCGGGGTGGTGGGAAACTGTTCGGCGATGCCATGTTCAGTCAGGCCGATTATGGGGAGAAAGGAGGTTGGCCAGTAGGCTCCTTTAGCGGACTGAACCGGGAGCGATGCCAGGGGGGGAATGGAGTAAACCCGGCTGGTGCTCATGAGGATGAAGCCAGCGCCGTGGCGTTTGCAAAACTCCAGCATTTGGATGGTGCCAATAAGGTTGTGATCCAGAAGGTCGAAAGATTCCATCCCGGTTCCGGTGCCGGCCAAGACGCTGGGCTCGGCCGCGCAGTCGATCACCCAGTCCACCTTAGGGATTTTAGCTAGGTCGGCCGGACGACGAATATCGCCTTCCAGCACCTTGACTCCCTGGGCGAGGAGGGGTTGCAGATTTAACCGGCTTCCTTCCCGAAGAAAGTTATCCAAACCCCAGATCTCAAATCCCTGACCGGCCTTTTCCAGGCTGCGGGCAAGAGTGGAGCCGACGAAGCCACATACGCCGGTGATCAAGATCTTCATCAAAGAAGAATGGGTCGTGAAAAAGACTTCTTCAATGATCTTTGGTGTTCGTCCATTTTCAGGGTGATGGATTTTCAAATCGTACACCCTTGTCCGCAAAGGGGCGGGCCTGGCCGGAACCTGATGGGAGCGGGTTTCATCCGCTATCCACCCTCCGATGAGAATGTTTTTCTCGCGGGTTACGAGGCCATGCGAAGGCAAAATCTGAACGGGGGCCTGGCGGTGGAAATCTGCGGGGGACATGGCGAACTAGCCGCCCGTTTAGCCAGGGTGGAGCCCCAATGCATGGTCATCGGCACCGACCTGTATATTCCTGACTATCCGGAGAATCGGAATTGGCTCAAAGAGTTGCCGAATCTTTCCTATCAAAAGGCCTCGGCATTCGACCTCACTTTTTTGGACCCGTCCTCGGTAGACTTATTGTGGGGCCAGGCGGCCCTGCATCATCTCAGCCATGCCCCTCAGGATTTTTGCCGCGAGGCACTTCGGGTTCTGAAGCCCGGGGGGCGGCTAATTTTTATTTTTGAGCCCCTTGGGCACAACTGGCTGGTGGCCGCGATACGGGCCATTCGGATGGCCGCGGGAGAAGAGGGAGATGAGAGCAATTTGTACATTTCCCAATTTAAGAAAATGGCCCAAGGATTTACCTCCTGCGAGGTTCAGGTCTTCAATTTGCTTGGCTATCCCATGAAAGCTTTTTCGGATTACTGGAGTCCGGTGGCTCGTGTTGTTCAGGGCCTAGATGCGTTTTTATTTAGAATCTTTCCGCGCTTATTAATGTACGGAGCCAACTGCAACATCATCTTTACGAAATAGGGGAAGTAACCCTGCGGTTGATTTATTATCCAGAGTTCTTCAATGTATTTTCTTGAAGACAGAACCCCACCCTAAGGCAAAAATCCTCATCGCAGGAGCGGGGGGATTTATCGGCGGGCACCTGGTGGCACATTTGCGCAAGCAAGGGATCAAAGATATCCGGGCCGTGGATCTCAAGCCCTTTTCGGAGTGGTATCAGAAGTTTGACGATGTGGACAACCACCAGCTGGACTTGAGGGAGTTGGAGGCCTGCCGGAAGGCGGCCAAGGGGATGGAGTGGGTCTATAACCTGGCGGCGGACATGGGAGGAATGGGGTTCATCGAGCTCCACAAGGCCGAGTGCATGCTTTCCGTGCTGATCAACACCCATCTCCTGATGGCGGCCAAGGAGAGCGGAGCAAAACGGTTCTTTTACGCCTCTTCTGCCTGTGTGTACGCGGCCGACAAACAGACCACCCCGGAAAACCCGGGCCTGAAGGAGTCGGACGCGTATCCGGCTATGCCGGAGGATGGGTACGGCTGGGAGAAGTTGTTTAGCGAGCGGATGTGCCGTCATTTCCGGGAGGATTACAAGCTGGAGACACGGATCGTGCGCTATCACAACGTCTACGGGCCGCACGGCACCTACGACGGGGGGCGGGAAAAAGCGCCGGCGGCCATCTGTCGGAAAGTGATCGAGGCGCAAAAAAACAAGAGCGGGGAGATCGAAATCTGGGGGGATGGACAGCAGACGCGGAGCTTCATGTACATCGACGACTGCATCAAAGGATCGACGGAGATTATGGAGAGCGACATCCGTGAGCCCCTCAACTTGGGCAGCGCGGAGATGGTCTCCATCAACCAGCTGGTTGACATCGTGGAGGCAATCGCCGGGATGAAGCTCAAGAGAAAGTATAACCTGGGCGCGCCCAAGGGGGTGCGGGGTCGAAGCAGCGACAACGCCTTAATCAAGAAATTGATGGGCTGGGAGCCGAGCACCAGGCTGAAGGATGGACTGGCGAAGACCTATGCTTGGATCAAAAAGGAGATGGGCGGGGTTTAGTTCAACCTCTGGCAGTCTGCGGACTGGAATGGGCCCGGGCCCATAGGCATGATTTGCCGATGACGGCCAAGAGCCAGCGGGTTGATGTTTTGGGAGTTGGCATCAGCGCCCTGAACCTGGATTCGGCCAAGCAAACCATCCTGGAGCGGCTCAAGAAACGGGAGAAAGGTTATATCTGTGTCACCGGGGTGCACGGGGTGATCGAGGCCCAGGACGACTCAAAATTCCGCAACATCCTCAACGATTCTTTTCTGACCACGCCCGACGGCATGCCGATGGTGTGGATCAGCTGGCTCCGCAAGCATCACGAAGTGGACCGCGTCTATGGGCCTGATCTGATGCTGGAGATGGCGGCGGCCACCCGGGACGGAAAGTTCAC
>Ga0214923_10001310_pt1 | contig 35572 bp, 43 predicted proteins | sample LL1510_MetaG_FD_177993 | JGI IMG/M metagenome (GOLD analysis project Ga0214923, IMG submission 177993) | Freshwater microbial communities from Lake Lanier, Atlanta, Georgia, United States - LL-1510 | ecosystem: Environmental > Aquatic > Freshwater > Lake | place: USA: Georgia | collected...
ACAAGATTTTCGTAGTCTTCAAGAAGCATATTTGGAAGTTTATCAACTGGATGAAGAAGAAACTGGAAGAGGTCCAAGACTTATTGATACCTACGATAAACCTCCATATTCTGATGAAGTAAAGGACGCTCCAAAATATAAACCAGTTATAAAAGGTCCAAAAAGAAAGGATGTTATTAAAAAAGAAGAAGTAGACCTTTACGACATCATTCTTTCACACTTACTTGATGAAGGATATGCCGAAACACCAGAAGCAGCAGAGGTTATTATGGTGAATATGAGTGAGGATTGGAAGTGCAATATTCTTGAGGCAAAAGTAGATGATGATCTTTCTCCTGAAGAAAAACAAAGGGTAAGAGATAGAAGATCTGAAAGTTCTACTTTTACTAGACAAAATTTAAATAGGGTAAGAAGAGGTAAACCTACAAGAGGAATGAAACCCCCAGAAACAACACCAGCAATGACTTCGGTGAGAAAATATGAAATGGCACTCAAACACCCAGAAACACCGATTGGAAGAAGTGTTCGAAACAATATTGAAATGGATGCTGCAGAAAGAGGACCTTCAGGTCGTCGTGGATCTTAAATATTAAAAATAATGTTTAATTTTGGAAACAAAAAACCAGATATAAAGCAATATGCAATTGTAGGAATTGTATTAACATCTATTATTGCAGCACTTTCACAATGCACCAAAATTCACGAAAACAATCTTTGGGACATACTAGACGAAATTCAAAGAAGATATTTCCCACAAACTATTATTAACGAGTTTATACTTAAAGATCCTGAGAAATTGAATCGTAGAGTTCAGAGGGATGTGGACAACGCAATTGCCGATTATGAACGCTTGACAGGAGATGATGGAAAGGTTAGAATACCTAAACCACGATACAGCGAGAAACCACTTGACTCTTCTGTTTGTTATACAAAGGAATGCCAGTCATTAGGTGGTGAAATACGATTGTGTGCTCCTTGGGTGCTTGATTGCCCTGAGGAAAATAAGGGCTCATAGTTAAATGGAGATAACCCGATCCTTCTAAGATTGTGTTCTTGGTTCGATTCCAAGTGAGCCTGTTGGAGATTTATTCTCCAAACTAATAATCCCCCTCAACCAAGCAAGCGAATGGGCCCGACTGTTAATCGGAGATTGCTAGGAGCGTTACCTAGGGGGGAAGTCTGCCCCCATAGTTATAGCAGTTAAAATAATCGCCTTGTAAGCGATAGTCGCGGGTGCAAATCCTCGCTGGGGGCTCTTGACATAATACTCATTATGTCTTATACTTGATATGTCCGTGTGAAGTGAAGTGCTGGGAGTGACGCCAAAAGTAAGGCACCCCGATAAGGGATGCGGTAGAAGAATACGAAACCTTCCACTCTCATATTGCGTGATTGATGTAGTGGTAACATTCCTCCCTTCCAAGGAGATATCCTCGGTTCGAATCCGTGATCACGCTTTTTAACAAATTTTAGTTGACGACTCAAACCATCCAGAGTATCACACATATATACTGGAGTTGTATCAGTCATCTATACTTTTAAACTGAGTTTGTTTGGAGTATTATAAACATGAATATTAATCTTTGGTATTGTAAAGATATGAAGCAGTGGCGTTGGATCTTAACTGACGATCATCGTCCAGTGGTCAAGCAAGAATCGGGTCAAAAAGAAAACATTCGTGATGCAATGAATGATGTGGCAAATACTGTAGAATATATGATTGGAAAAAAATAGATATGGATTTTAAATTAGTTGATCTAATATATCATGTTCCTGGATTTCTTTCCAAAAATGATTGTCTGCAACTCATCAATTTCTATGAAAAAAATAGTTATAGATCTCAACACGAATCTTCCTTTGATTCTAGTGATAAAGTGCAAAAAGTTTCTCTGTTTAAATCTTTAGAAATAGAAGAAAATACAAAAGAATATTCTACAATATTTTCTGCAACTGAAAAAGTTATTAATCTTTATTGCCAATATTTAAATCGACAAAAATTATTTTTTCATACATTTAAAAATCATTTTGCATATTCACGCGCACAAAGACTCTTAAAATATGAAAAGGGGGCATATTTACATCAGCATACTGACTGGGGATTATTTTCTCAAGGAAGTATCACTTTTAACTTGAATGATGATTATGAGGGTGGAGATTTTTCTTTTTTCAATGGGAATTATAAAGTTAAACTTGGGTGTGGAGATGCTTTAATATTTCCTGCAGGTCTTCATTGGTTGCATGGTGTAGATGAAATTATATCTGGAACTAGATATAGTACTAACTCCTTTTTACAACCATCTCCTCACTGCTTTGAAAAAAAAGTTTTAAAATATATGAAAGAAATTATGGACGATTCAATTCTAAAACAAAATAGATATAATATTATTGAATGATATATTGGCGATTAGGATTGATGATACTCCGTTTAATCATTCTTTTTCTAATTTGCAAGTTTTATGTCCTAATTCCCATACTTTAAAACAAAGCGATCAAAAAGGAACTCATCCAAAATATAATGCCCGATGACCCAGCAAGAGAAGGGACCTGATTTACACTCAGACATTGACGGGAGCGTTACCTGTATCGGGCACTTGCATAAATATTTAAAAAAAGAGTATAATGGAAAAACTGTTTAAACAATTAAGTGATGCTCAGGCATCTCTTTTTGTTCTTTTTCAAAAAACTTGGATTTATCATTGGGACGTAGTTGGTCCTGATTTTCATCAGTTGCACACTGTCTTTGGTGAACAATATAACACTATGTTTGAAGAGATTGACACACTTACTGAACATATGAGATACTTGGGTATGAAACCCGTAAGTACTCTTAAGAGAATTACTGAAGTAACTCAAATTGATCAAGCATCAAATAGCGCACAAGATGTTAGTGCTATGGAGATGGTAAGACAACTTAGAGATGATAATAAAAAGATTATAGAAATCTTTACTGATATTTCCGAGGAAGCAGATAAAGAAAGACAATTTGCAACTTCAAATTTAGTTCAAACTATAATGGAAACACACGGCAAATTTCACTGGATGTTAAGATCATTTTTAGAATAAACTGGTAATGAAAAATGGATAACATAAAAATAAGATGCCGTTCCTGTGGTAAGGAGTTAAGCGGGCATCAAACTAAAACTATTTCTTGTGGATGCCCAAATATGGCAACCATTCGTGGAAATCATATTTCAGCATTTGATTTATCAAATGTTGTAATGTTAAACTTTTATTCCAAAAAACCTAAAGGTGGAGTTTTAACTAGTGAAGATATTCAGTGGCAAGAAGCACGTCGTCAACGTAAAGTAAGAAAACTTGATTTTGAAGTCAAATAGGTTTTAAAATACAATTTTCATTATATCGTGCATATTGAAAACCATCTTCTTGTAAATCTCCAAAACCAAACTTTCTAGCAACTAATGATCTTTGATGTTTTCCTATTGCTAGAGATGATTCTGTAAATCCTTCATTTATTTTTGGTCCGTGTGGTTTTGCAACAAGAATGTCACCAGGTTTTGGTGATAGTTTTGCCATACCATTTTGTATATTTTCATATGTATGCTTCATAAATGTATAGAAGATTTTTTTACGTTCTTCTAATGAAAAATCTTCGGGTTGTTTTGTATACTTGACTTCCCACCCAACTTCAGCAAGTCTTGTTTTTTCTTCGAAACGAATTTTTTTCGCAAGAGATTTGATTCTGTTTTCTAAATCTGAAGACTTATAATGATCTTCAAACTCCAAGAACAAATAACTTTTTTTAGTTTGATAAAATATAATAAAAGTATAAACTGCCATAGCTCCATCAGAGCATTGGAAATTTGTTTGTTGATATCTTTTATTTTCTTTTGGATATACTGGTAGGCGATCTTTATATCCAAGATTTTTAAGAATTCTTTCGAACTCAATTCTTTTTTCTGATGGTGTTATGAGCACTTGAAAAAATTAAATACATAGACTATATTATAGCACAAATGGAAGATTGGCCGAGTGGTTGATGGCGATAGTCTTGAAAACTATTAACGTTAATAGCGTTCCAGGGTTCGAATCCCTGATCTTCCTTGTTACAAATCTTAAGATTTTCTTAATCTATATTTTTGTATTGACACAAACTTGGCAAGTTTAAACTATCCACTGGTATAATTAATAGTATTCAACCTAAACTTTATGGATCAGCATACCTATAATAACTGGGTGAAAATCAAGGAGACTTTTGAAGCCTCTGGGAACACTAATAATATATTCTATAAGAGAGCCGTAGAAATAGTTAAAACTAATAGAGATCCTCTTGCAAAGTTTCTTGGTGAAGAGAAATGATGCACTAACAAGAAGTATTATAATTAGTTCTGTTATGGGGTAAAACCACTCAGCGCAACGGGGTGTAAGTCAGCGGTAGACGGCTTGCTTTGGGAGCAAGAAGACACTGGTTCGATCCCAGTCTCCCCGATTGCCAGTTACTTCACTGGCACACTTGACACACAACTCCAAATACATTATAATAACAAGGTAAACAAACAAAACAATGTCTCTGATCCAAAAATTCAAGAAAGATGTTAGCATTCTTCGCCTTGCTGCTAACGGAGAAATCTACCTTGATATAAAGAGTCCGAAACTTTATAAAAAGGTTCGACGTTTCTATAAAAATGAAGGAGTAGTATTTTCTGGTGACCCCCTTGACGACTACGATATTCTCATGGAGTATATTGCTAATGATCTTGAATCTGTGGGGGTTGCATGACAAAAGTTCTTCTGGAACGTGAAGGATACCGTTTTGTTGAAAAAGGTATCATTGAACTCAACGGTATGCCTGATTACCGTATGCAAAAGCAAGATTACTACACAAAGAGATGGAATGATATTTATTTGTTTGATAACGGAATGCAGTGCTGTACTGCTATGGAAGACATAGAATATGCCAAATGGTTAGACCCTGACATGGTTCCTTGTTATGTTGATAAAAATGATATTTTAGATTGGAATTAATCGTCACGGATGGACGTTAACAGCACTGGTCGGTAATGAAAACCCCTTATGACTAAAACAAGTATTCTAAGGTATCTTGGGAACTTTCTTCTCATAATTGGTTATCAAACTATGTTATGGGGAGAATTTAAATACGGTTTGATGATTAAATGTATTGGGGGTTTACTTACAATACCTTTTGCTATCAAACTTAAACTGTGGGATGTGCTATTTTTATGTACATTTTTTGGAATTAGTGAAATATCTAAATTAACGCAAATGTGGTTATCTAGTCCTGGAATGACTTAAAACTTATACTGGTGGAGTCAAATTTGACCCTATTACCACACACAAACACACACATTAAAGGAGAAAACAAATGACACCTTATGAACTACGTTTTGAAATCTTTAAGCAAGCAAATGGTCTTGCTCAAGACAAATATCATGCAGCATTTGCCATTGTTGAACAATGGAATGAACATAATTCTGTAAAAACAGATTATCCAGATTTTCCTTCTTATGAGGAGATTGAAGCACTTGCTGATAAAATCAATGCTTTTGTAAGTAAAAACTAGGTTTCCAATTCCCAGAAAAAGAATTAGTGACGAACTTAGGTTATTTTAGAGATGGGTTGCATAAACCCATCTTTTTTAGTATAATGATAAAAAATATACTTGTTTATGAAAACAGCTCTGATTACTGGCATTACTGGGCAAGATGGTTCATATCTTACTGAGTTTTTATTGAGTAAGGGATATGATGTTCATGGAATAGTTAGAAGGTCCTCTCTTATCAATACTTACAGAATCGATCATCTCTATCATGATCCAAAAGTTAAACTTCATTATGGAGACCTGACTGATTCTACAAGTCTTGTAAACATCATTCAAAAAGTTCAACCTGATGAAATTTACAATCTTGGTGCTCAAAGTCATGTCAAAGTATCCTTTGAGATCCCTGAATACACTGGCCAAGTGGATGCTTTGGGAACTCTTCGTGTTCTTGAAGCAGTTCGTCTATTGGGTATGGAATATCGTGTTCGTATCTATCAAGCCTCTACGAGTGAACTTTATGGTCTTGTTCAAGAAACTCCTCAGACGGAAACAACTTCATTTCATCCTCGTTCCCCTTATGGTTGTGCCAAGATTTATGGATATTGGATAACTAAAAACTATCGAGAATCATATGGAATGTATGCTTGCACTGGTATTTTGTTCAATCATGAGTCTCCGAGGAGGGGTGAGACTTTTGTTACACGTAAAATAACCAGAGGTCTTTCAAAAATTTCTTGTGGTTTTCAAGATGTTCTTGAACTTGGCAATCTAAATGCAAAACGTGATTGGGGACATGCTAAGGATTTTGTAGAAGCAATGTGGTTGATGCTTCAACAAAATGAACCTGATGATTTTGTGATTGCTACTGGAGTTCAATATTCTGTAAAAGACTTTATTGCAGAAGCAGCGCCATATTTTGGTTTTAATATTATTTGGGAGGGGCAAGGACTTGATGAGGTTGGTATTGATAAAAATACTGGTAAAACAATTATTAGAGTCAATCCTAAATATTTTAGACCTGCTGAAGTAGAAACCTTATTAGGTGATGCCACTAAGGCAAAAGAAAAACTAGGTTGGAAACCTAGAACTTCATTTAAACAATTAGTTGAGGATATGTGTATTAATGGACAATAAATCTAGAGTTTTTGTTGCTGGTCATCTTGGACTAGTTGGATCAGCAATCGTTAGAAATTTGAAAGAAAAGGGATTTAAAGAAGAAAATATTATTTGCAGACCATCTGGATCTCTAGATCTTAGAAATCAGTATCTTACAGGAGAATTTTTTAGACAAGAACATATTGATTATGTATTTCTTGCCGCCGCAAAAGTTGGTGGAATTAATGCAAATGCAAATTTACCCGCCGATTTCCTATATGATAATCTAATGATTCAATCAAATGTAATTAAAGCATCTGTTGAATTTGGAGTTAAAAAACTTTTATTTTTGGGATCTTCTTGCATTTATCCAAAGTTTGCTAATCAACCAATCTCAGAAGAACAACTGTTAACTGGTCCATTAGAATCAACTAATGAATGCTATGCTCTTGCAAAAATTGCTGGACTTAAGATGTGTCAGGCATACAAAAAACAATATGGATTTAATGCCATTTCATTGATGCCAACAAACCTTTATGGTCCAAATGATAATTTTGCTGTCTTAACTGGGCATGTTATTCCAGGGTTGATCAGTAAAATTCACGATGCTTTATTGAATAATGCATCTGAAGTTGAAGTTTGGGGTGATGGATCTCCTATGAGAGAGTTTCTACATGTAGATGATTTGGCCGAAGCTTGTTATCTTTGTATGCGAGAGTATGATATCTCTGATATTATTAATGTTGGAACAGGTGAAGATGTCACTATTAAAGAACTTGTAAACATTATGGTTGATATTTTTGGTTATACTGGCAATATTAAATGGAATACCGAATATCCAAATGGAACTCCTAGAAAAGTTTTGAATGTAGATAAAATTAAATCTTTTGGGTGGAGCCCAAAATATACTTTGAGAGAGGGGTTAGAAAATACTATTAATTGGTATAAGAAAAACTATTATGGGCATATTTACAAATGACCAATTATCAGTGGCCTTTAATGAAAAATAATATCACTCTTCGTGATAGATTTTCTTTGGCAAAATTTGTTTTAACCTCTGATAGATTTACGAATGGTAAAAAAGTTCGTGAGTTTGAGATAAGGTGGAGTAAGTGGTTGGGTGCGAAATATTCTTTATATGTTTCCTCTGGCAGTACAGCAAACTATTTGTTACTTTCTGCTGTTAAAGAACTTTATGGTCTTAAAGATGGTGATAAGGTTCTAGTTCCTTCTTGCACTTGGGTTACAAATATTGGACCTGTAATTCAACTGGGATTTACTCCAATTTTTTGTGACATTAATGTTGAAAATTTTAGTTTTTGTGAAAGTGATTTGGAGTATATTTCTTTAATTCATCCAGATATTAAACTTATTTGCGTAACTCATTTAATTGGATTTTCTGCAAATAATGAAAAGTATAAAGAACTTTTTCCAAATGCTATAATTCTTGATGATGTTTGTGAGTCTCATGGATGTTTATCCCCAGATGGTTCTAAGAGAGGGTCTGATAGTTTAGGGTCTACTTTTAGTTTTTATTTTGGACATCACATTTCAACTATTGAGGGTGGAATGATTTCTACAAATAACTATGAACTGTATGACTTGATGAGACTCAAAAGAAGTCATGGTTTAGCTAGAGAATCTGAGAGATTTAATGAATATGCCAAAAAGTATCCAGATATTTCTAAACAGTTTTTGTTCATAACAGATGGGTATAACTTTAGAAATCACGAACTTGGTGCAGTTCTTGGCCTATCTCAACTCAAAAGACTTGATAAGTATGTTCAAATAAGAAATACAAATTATAAAAGATTTATTGATTTGGTTAAAAAGTATTCTGATAAGTTTATTGTTCCTTACTTACCTTCTTCTTGTAGTAATTTTTGTTTTCCTCTTTTGTGTAGAAGAAGGGGAGATGCGGATAGGATTAAGGACTTATTTGATGAGCATATGATTGAGCATCGCCCGATTATTAGTGGTAATCTATTAAAACAACCATTTTTGAAAGGATATCAGATTGTTACAAATAAAAAAATCTTAACGGTTGATTTTGTTCATAACAACGGAATTTATTTGGGAAACAATCAATTTGTTGGAAAAAAAGAACTTAAACTACTTGAATCTGTTTTTGAAAAACTATGAGCTTTTCTACTAACTCTCTTGGAAACAATGGACACTTGGGAAACCAAATGTTTCAGTATGCATTTGTAAAATCAATGTCTATTAAACATTCACGACCATTTTCAATAGCACCAAATGAAATTTTTGGTAAACATTACTATCAAAAACTTTTTAGTAATATTGATGAGTGTTTTGATATTAAATGTGATAGAAAGATAACTAAGTATCTTTCCATAAATGAGCGGTGTTTTCACTTTGATGAAAATATGTTTGAATTTCCGCCAGAACAAAGTGTAGATTTTGTTGGATATTGGCAATCTGAAAAATATTTTAAACACATTGAAGATGATCTTCGCGCAGATTTCACCTTCAAGGAAGATATTCTAAATCCTTGTAAAGAGTTTGTGAAATCATTTCAAAGTTTAATTGCAGTTCATATTCGTAGAAATGATTTTTTAAAGAATCCAAATCATCCAGTTCAAGACAACTCATATTATGAAAAAGCGTTGTGTGAGTTTGATAATGATATTCCAGTTTTAGTATTTTCTGATGATGTTGAGTGGTGCCAAGAACAAGAAATGTTTTCTGATGATAGATTTATGATATCCGAATCTGGAGACGCTTATTCAGATCTTTGTTTAATGAGTTTATGCGATCACCACGTAACTTGTAATAGTACATTTAGTTGGTGGGGTGCTTGGTTGGCAAATAGTCAAAATGTAATCGTTCCCAAAAAATGGTTTGGGGGAAGTAATATAAATCTTAGTACGGATGATTTGTATCTTTCACACTGGAAAATAATGTGAGGTTAAACTATGCTTGCAAATGATGATTTGGGGAACTTGGGTAGACTTGGAAATCAAATGTTTCAATATACTGCTCTTAGAGGTCTTTCTCAAAAACATGGATACGAATACTGTTTACCACCAAGAGAAGTGGTGGCAACAAGAGATATTAATGTTGTCAATTCAGATACTACCTTATTTGAAACTTTTAAAATTCCTGATGCTCCAAGATGTGTATCAAACTTTCCAAAAGCAATGGAATCGACTCATGGATTGGATTTAAATCTTTGGAATAACTGTCCAGATAATGTTAGTCTTTATGGATATTTTCAAACCGAAAAATATTTTAAACATATTGAAGATGAGATAAGAGAGTCATTTATTTTTGTTGATGAGATTGCAGAACCGACAGAGGATAAGTTTAAATCTTCTTTTGGGTCCGAAGAAGTTATTGCGGTTCATGTTAGAAGAGGAGATTATCTATTAAATGATGCTCATATCAAACAAACACCAGAATATTATGAAAGAGGATTGAGTATTCTTCCCGAAAACATACCAGTATTAATTTTTTCTGATGGTATTGATTGGTGTAAAGATCAAGAAGTTTTTACTGGGGAAAGATTTTTCTTCTCCGAAGATAATAATACTAGTGTTGATCTTTGTCTCCAATCTCTTTGTACCTACCATATTATTGGAAACTCTTCATTTTCTTGGTGGGGATCTTGGTTAGCAAAAAGTAAAAAAACAATTGCCCCCAAAGAATGGTTTGGTGGTGATTATAAAGATGATTATGATTTGTATTTGGATGGGTGGGTTGTATTGTGAAAATAGCATTTGTTGATTTTTGGGATGGATTTAATCCATTTGATAATCTTCTTTTTTATTTGTTTAGGGATGTTTATCAGAATGTTGAAGTAACACCTCCTCATGTGTGTGATATTTTAATATATTGTTCTAGCAACTGGTGTAGTACCTCACATAAACAGTTCAATCATTGCAAAAAAATATCTTTTAATGGAGAATGTCTTCCTAATCCAAATTATAATGAATGTGATTATTCTATTAACAGTTTTTTTAACGATTTTGGTGGAAAAAATGTTAGAATACCGTTGTGGATGTTTTATATTGATTGGTACAATGTTGGTAGTTGGGGAAATCCTGGTTGGTTGATTCCTGTAGAGTATCTTATGAGTTCCAATCCGTTTTCTCAAAAAGAAAAAAATAAATTTTGTTGCACTGTTTTTGGCAATCCAGAAAAAACTAGAGTTGAGATGTTGGATAACATAAATCAATATAAAAAAGTTGATTGTTTTGGTCGATGCTTTGATAGTTGCATACCAGGTAGCGAGTTAGAAAAAATGAATGTAATATCAGATTATAAGTTCTCATTGTGCTTTGAAAATAGAATTCATGAGTGTGGTGGATGGTATACTGAAAAATTATTTCACGCAAAAGTTGCTGGTACAGTTCCTATCTTTTATACGGATAATCATTTATCAAATGATTGTAATGAAAAATGTTGTTTAAATCTTTCAAATTATTCTGATATGCAATCCATGCTCGAACACATTATTAAAATAGATAATGATAATAATCTATATGAATATATTTTAAATCAACCCTTATTTTTTGATATGCCAAATTTGAATAATGTCAAAGAGCAAATTTCTAAGGTATTTTCTATATGAATAATATATTGCCAGTTGATAAAATTTTTGTTTGTCATCACAAACCATTAGTTCATAGAAAAGAAAGATTAAATGGATATTTTTCTTCTCAACAAATAACTGACATTGAGTGGGTTGAAAAATATTTACCAGAAGATATTTCTGATGATTATAATGAACTAGTAGGAAAACAATATTTAAATATTGGTGGTATGTCAGAACCTAATCAATATCCTTGGGAGAATGATAATGTCGGTAAATCTGTGTCAATTTCAGAACTTTCTTTGTACCTAAAACATCAATATTGTTTTGAAGAGCAGATTAAGCAAAATTATGAGTATATTTTGATATTAGAGGATGATGCTATTATTCCTGATAATTTTAGAGAATATCTTAATCTGTGTATGGATGAATTTGTAAATCATAGTCCTAAACTTGATTGTCTTATGATTGGAACTTGTTGTGGATTTAAATGTAAAAATATATCCAGCGATAAAATGGTTTATTATGATCCTGGTTATATGACTAGATGCACTGGCGCAATGATTTTTTCGATTGAGGCATCTAAAAAAGTTTTAAAATATCTTTATCCAATAAATTGGCCAATAGATTTTAAACTTAATCAGATAATGTATAAAGAAAAATTTAGAGTCGGACATGTTGAACCTCCAATTTATCAGGGAGCTGATCTAGGACTAGATACTTCATATATTCAACATTAATACATTAATTATGATTGATTTTGTTATTCCGTGTCATTCAAAAGATTTTCCTTCATTAAAATTAGTTATTAATGGTATAAAGGATAATATTTCTGTAGCGAATAAAATTTTTGTTATTACAGAGGAAGATCCAAATATAAATGGAGTTGTTCATATTCCAGAAAAGATATATTATCCGTATGTTACGAAGGAAAAGATTGAATCAATATGGAAAAATATAAATCCCAATCTTGCTTATAGATCTAAGTGGATATATCAACAGTTTCTTAAGTTATTATCTGCAAAACTAATACCAGAGTTGACTGATTCTTATGTAGTTGTTGACTCTGATACTGTTTTTGTTAGAGATGTTAGTTTTGATATTAATAAGTTTTATTATTCTAGAGCACAAGAATATCACTTACCATATCTAAATCCAATAAAAACTCTTTTAGGTATCGAAAATACAATAGGATTCTCGTGCATTTGTCATCATATGATTTTTAATAAAGAAAAACTTAATGAGATGATTTCATTTATTGAAAGTAAATTTGAATCAAAATCATTTGTTGATTGTGTTTTAGATATTCTAGATTATGATGAAGCGTCATGTTTTAGTGAGTGGGATTTGTACTCTAACTATATGCTATTAAATTACTCAGAAATGTGTGTTCAAAGACAGTTAGTTTGGGAAGATATATCATTTATTCCTTATAAATCTATATTAGAAGAGTTTAAAGAGTATTATGATTTTGTTTCTTGTCATGCTTATAAGAGAGGTATAGAATGATTAACTATGTTCATTGTCATCTTGGAGAAGTTCCAAACTACTTGATTGATTCTTTCGAAAGCATTTATGCTGTGGATCCATCATCAAATATATTTCTGATAACAGATCAAAATATAGAGATTGATGGTATACAGATTGTTCATAAAGATGATATTGTATCCGAACAAACTTCTAAAGTTTTTAATATGAGTTTATTTGGTGGAGATCCAAATCCACTATGGAGAACATCTATTTTTAGATTTTTTCTTGTTAGAGATTGTAAGAAAAAATTCAATCTTAACACATGCTATCATTTTGATTCTGATGTTCTTTTATTTGAACCAGCATCTTCTTTTAGTCATTTAATTAATGATAGTGATGGGTTATCAATCACCTACCATACAGAAGATGAGGTTGTATTTGGATTTTCAAATTTTGGGGATATTAATAAAATTGATCAAATATGTGATATTCTATTTGGAATAGTTTTTGATCCATCTAAGCAGTCTGAGTATTCTGTTGGTCATCCTAATGAAATGCAGTTACTTGGGGGCATTTATAAAAGACGACCAGATTTGATTAAAAGATTGGATATTCTTCCCAATCCTAATGGGATTGAAGTAGTTTTTGATCCATCATCTTATGGTCAGTTTTTTGGTGGAACCCATCAGGGGCATCCTCCTGGATGGTATGGTGATCATCACATTGTTGGAAATCAGATTGGTCAAGGTAACATTAAACCAATAATGATTGATAAAAAACCATATGTGGAGTTTAATGATAAAAAATATCCTATCGTAAATCTACATATTCACTCTAAAAATACTAAACAGTTTTTGAAATCATGACCAATAATATAATCAGAGGTGAATATTTCCCTTCATTAGCAGATAAAGTTTTGGTTCATTATGACGTATTATATTGCGATCCTAATACCATAAATGATGGAGATATTGTTTATTGTGACACACATCATATTTTGGCATTTAAAGATATTTTAAACCAAAGAAAAAATCTTACAATTATTACTCATAATAGTGACCATTGTGTTTGTGAAGGTAGTCCACTAAATGATAATATGGTTAGTGTTGATGAATTTGTATGTTATAATAAATGGTACGGTCAAAATTCATATTGCTTAAATCCAGATATTTTGCCTATTCCAATTGGATTTGAAAATACAAGATGGGAATCTAGTTTTGGTCCAAAAACACAATGGTTGAATCAAGTGTTGGAAGAAGAAATTAATCCTAATTCTTTGATTTATTTAAACTGCAACAGTAATACTAATATAAGAGAAAGAAGTGAATGTTATGAGTTTGCTCAAAACTCTAATTTTATAAACGTAGATTTTCCAAATCTAACCTATGTTGAATATTTGAGAAGAATAAAGCAGCACAAGTTTGTTTTAAGTCCAAGAGGAAATGGGTTAGATTGCCATCGAACTTGGGAGATATTAATGATGAAGAGAGTTCCAATTATAAAACGTGAAGGAAATCTAGAACAACTTTATACTGGAATTCCTGTTTTATTTGTAGATCAATGGGAAGATTTAAATAAATCGAATCTCGAATCTTTATACGCGGATTTCTCTTTTGAAAAACAAAACTACCTTTACTTTAACTTCTGGAGACATTGAATATGGAAAGTTTTTCTAATTTGACCAACAAAGGTGAACCATTTGACTTTAAACTAAATGATAAAATCTTTAAAAATAAAGAAAACGGGTTTTTTATAGAACTCGGTGCTTTTGATGGTTTAGTACAATCTAATACTGCTTTTTTTGAAAAATATAAAAACTGGACAGGAATTCTAGTTGAACCTTCAAGAGAAAAGTATTCTTTGTGCCTAACAAATAGGCCAAAGTCTAAATGTTTTAATACCGCTTGTTCATATGATAGTAATATAAAGGTTATCTTTAATCATGAAAATGGGATGTGTTCGAAGGTTTCTGATGAGGGTGAATATGAATGTGTGACCAGAACACTTGAAAGTATTTTGGATGAATGCAATGTTCACTGTAACATTGATTTTTTATCATTAGATGTTGAAGGATATGAGTTAGAAGTTTTACATGGTTTAAATCTTAATAAGTATAGGCCAAATTATATGTTGATTGAGTTGTGGGATTATAATGAATATGATGTAAAAACATTTCTTTATAATAATCAGTACAAATGTTTAGGTAATTTTTCAAACTATAATAAAATTGCAAATCCAAATTGGGGAACTGATGGGTATCATAATGATTATTTGTTTGAAGATTTGCAAGGAGTGGAAATCAAATGAAAATCTGTATTTTGACTATTGCCACAAACAAATATATTCAGTTTGTTGAAAGATTGCTTGACAATATTGCAGATAACTTTCTTGATGGTCATGAAATTGAGTGCCTACTTTTCACAGACCATGAAGTTGAAGCATCTGATAATGTGAGAGTTTGTCAGATTGACCACGAACCTTGGCCAATGCCAACTTTAAAGAGATACAACTACTTTGTAAAAGAAAAAGAGTTTATCTCTCAGTTTGATTATTGTTTCTACTTCGATGTGGATATGGGTCTGATAGATAAGGTTGGTGATGAGGTTCTGAGCGATCTGGTTGCCACTCAGCACCCCTACCAGTCCTTCTATCCAAAAGAACAGAGGTCTTATGATAGAAACCCACAATCGCTCGCATACGTGCCTGTGGGGCAGGAAGGCGAGAACTATTATGCTGGCGGATTCAATGGTGGTTCTACCAAAAGGTTCCTAGAAATGGCAGAGGTTCTTGCTGATCGCGTAACCAAGGATCTTGAAAACGATGTGATTGCCCTCTGGCACGATGAGTCTCAGATGAATCGTTACCTTATTGATAATACGCCATCATTAGTATTGTCTCCAGAATATTGTTTTGCTGAAGAGTTTATTGGATCTGAACAATATCCATACAAAAATCCTAAAATTATCGCTTTGAAAAAGAATCACAATGAACTTAGATCTTAGAGAAATACCTGCTCTTTATATGAATTTGGAGCAGCATACTGAAAAGAACGAGAGTATGCAAACTCTTTTGAAGGAATGTGGATTTAAACATACCATTCGTATAGAAGGAGTTGCTCGTCCAGATAATCCTGTGGCGGGATGTTCGGCTGCTCACCATAAAGGTCTTTGTGAAATTGACCCACCATTCATTCTTTTTGAAGATGATTGTGTGATCAAAAATTTTAGACCACAAATCGAAGTTCCAGATGATGCTGATGCAGTCTATCTTGGCATTTCTTCCTGGGGAAGAATGAATGGACACTCTGGACCCTTTGTTCAGTATGAAAAGGTGGATGGTGATTTATACCGTGTTTACAATATGTTAGGTGGTCATTCAGTCTTGTATTTGACTGGAGAATATGTTAAAATGTGCCAGAGGATCGCTTATCACGCTGGATACATAATAGAAGATTATCAAGATATTGGATTTGCTGAAGTTCAGCGTTGGTTTGATGTTTATACTTTTGATAATCCATTCTTCTATCAGACCAGTGGATATCACGGAACCGTGAATCCATTGACTAGTTATCCATCTGAGGAATGCTTTACATATAATAAAAACTATTTTTTACCTGAGAGAGTTGTATGACTAAATCACTAGTTACTGGCGGTGCTGGATTTATTGGTTCCAATCTTGTAGACCGTCTACTTGAAATTGGGCATGAGGTTGTAGTAATTGATAATGAGTATTCTGATGCTCACGATCATTTCTATTGGAACGATAAAGCACAAAACTATAAGTATGATATTCGTGACTATGAAAACACACGTCCTCTTTATGATGGTGTAGATTATGTGTTTCATATTGCAGCAGAAGCACGTATTCAACCTGCTATTGAAAATCCTATTGAAGCAGTCAGTATTAACTCTGTTGGTACAGTAACCGTTCTTCAATGTGCCCGTGAAGCAGGCGTAAAACGAGTAATGTATTCTTCCACTTCTTCTGGATATGGTTTGAATCAAACTCCAAATATTGAAACTCAATCTGATGATTGTTTGAATCCTTATTCAGTTTCAAAAGTGAATGGTGAAAAACTGTGCAAAATGTATACGGATCTTTTTGGATTGCAGACAGTTTGCTTCCGATACTTTAATGTTTATGGGGAGCGTCAACCTCTTCGCGGACAGTATGCCCCTGTGATTGGTATTTTCCTTCGTCAACGTGATGCAGGCGAACCTCTAACCATTGTTGGAGATGGAAATCAGCGAAGAGACTTTACATATGTTGGTGATGTTGTAAATGCCAATATTCTTGCTGCAACTAAAAAAGTTGATAATGAGGCATTTGGGCAAGTTTATAATGTTGGAACAGGAACTAACTATTCCGTCAATCAGATTGCCAGGATGTTAGATCATCCAACCGCAAATATTGCTCCTCGCCCAGGTGAAGCGAGGGTAAGCCTTGCCAACAATCAAAAACTTCGTAAAACTTTTGGGTGGGAACCATTGATGAAACTTGAAGATTGGCTAGGAGCACATTTATGATTCATATTTTTACATCTGTTGTTAATCGCCCTGATTTTGTTTCCATTCAGGATGATCTATTTAAAAAGTATATTGTAGGTGACTATACTTTTCATGTTGTTGATGATTCTGTGGATGAAAATATTTCATCACAGTTTAGATCATTGTGCAAAGAGAGGAACCTTGAATACTATAGAACACCAAAAAATTTAGAGAATAGTAATCCGTCAACAAAAGTCGGTAATGTTATTCAATGGGCATTTGATAACATTATTAAAGAAAAATATTCTTCCGATATTGTTTTTTGGACAGACTCTGATATGTTTTTAATTGATGAGTTTGATATTGAATCTTATATGTCCGATTGTGTGATTGCGGGTTTACCACAAGTGAGAAAGCATATTAAGTATATGTGGAACGGATTGATGTTTTTTAATATGCCAAAATTTATGGAAACCGATAATCAAATTGGTTTCAATATTGCTAATATTGATGGTGAGCATCTTGATACTGGAGGGCAAACCTATCATTATTTTAAGAGAAATAATATAGAAATGAAAGAAACTGACGTTCAATATCCAACACATTTTAATGATATTGAACTTCAAAATAATGAAATAACTAGAGGTTATAACTTTGAGTTGCATCTTGATGGTAAGTTTTTACACTATCGTGCTGCAACAAATTGGTTTTCCAACTGGAGAGGATCTGAGGATCCTCTTACTTTAAAAACAAAAATCTTTAATCAAATCATTGAAAATATTCTTTCACAATAATGGATAAAAATAAATCTGCATATAAACTAAAAAATATTCCACCAATATATTACATTAATCTTGATGGGCAACCAGATAGAGTTGAATATATGGAAAATCAATTTAAATATTGGGAAATAGAAGATTATACTAGGATTTCTGGATATGATGGTAGAGAAGATGATCTAGGCCACATCATTAAAGGAGTATATCCTTCAATGATGACCTCTGGTGAGATTGGTTGTGTAACTTCACATCTTAAAACGATTAAACATTGGTATGAAACTAGTGATAGTGAATATGCATTAATAGTTGAGGATGATGTTGATTTTAGTCTTGTTCAACATTGGAATTTCACTTGGAGTCAGTTTTTCTCCAAACTTCCTTATGATTGGGATGTTGTTCAACTTGCGATTATTTCTACTGGAGATATTCATGTCGAACTACACCAACGTTTTGTAAATGATTTTTCAACCGCAGCATATATTATTACTCGGCATCATGCAACAAAGATTATTAAAAATCATGTTAGGGGTGATAAGTACAAACTTGATAATGGAATCAAGCCAAGAGCTGTTGCTGATGATTTGATCTACAATTCTGGAATGTCATATGCTTGTCCAGTTTTTAACTATAAACTAGAACTAGGATCTTCTATTCATCCAGAACATGTTGATATCTATCATCGTCAATGTAGAGATGGTATTAAAAACTATTGGGTTCAAAGTGGACCGACTGTTAATTTAGAAGCGTTGTTGAATTATGATCCTTATTTGTCTAGGGTAAGTTCCCCATCTGGGCCAAATGGAGAAACACAAAATGAAGTTTAATTTTGGATGTGGTGCAAAAAAACTAACAGGATTTTGTAATGTTGATATAAGTCCAGTTTTTGATCCAGATAAAATACTGGATTTGGAAAAAACTCCTTGGGATATTGAGACTGATTCTGCAGATTGTATCATAATGCATCATATTTTTGAGCATCTTGGACAAACACCAGATTCTTTTATTAATATTATGAAAGAACTTTATAGAATTTCTAAACATAACTGTGAGATTATGATCAAAGTTCCACATCCATATCATTATGTTTACATTAGTGATCCCACTCATATTCGACCGATTACTCCAGAACTACTTGTTCCTTGGTCCAAAAAACAATGTTATTATTGCATTGAACATGGCGTGTCTCAAACTAATTTTGCACTAATTCATGATGTTGATTTTCATTTAGAATCAATTGAGTATAAGTGGGATCAAGATATTTTAAGGACATTAAAAGAAATGAACTTAGTGCCTAAGGATCTTGGAGATAGGTATTATGATGATGTTTTTTCTAGAATATTTTCTAATCTTGTATGTGAAATTGATATGAAACTAATAGTTAAAAAAACTTCTTAAGATTATGATCGAACAAACTTCTTTATTTCCAACCATTGTTTTTAATACACATTTAAACTACTTTACTGAAGACTATTTGAATGTTATTGAAGACTGTAAAAATAATTTAAATAGTAACGAAAAATGGAAAGATGGTAAAGTTATCTATCAAACCTATGATAATGAGTTGCATAAAAATTCTAGATATAAAGTTTTAGTCAATTTTTTTCATAATACATTAGATGAAATAAAAAAACTTTATGAATATGATACCGAAAGGTTTGAAATAAATTTAATGTGGGCAAATAAAACAAATAAGGGAGGATATCATAGAATACATTATCATCCTAATTCTTATTTTAGTGGTGTATTCTACTTAAGTCCTGGAGCGCCTACAATTTTTCAAGATCCTAATATTTTTAAAATATCTTCAGCATTGAATGTATTTTCTAATGAACCTAGAGAACAAGGTTATGTTGGAAATCCTGGATCGTTATTAATATTTCCTAGTTGGCTTTATCATGGGACTAATAATAACGATGTAGATTCAAGAATGACTATTAGTTTTAATACACTTCCTTCAGGAAAAACAAATTATAATATTAACGATCACCTTTATTCCAGAATGAATATTAAATCTAGTTAAATAAGTAAGCATTTATACTTATTATGTGTGAAAAACATAACAAGAGGGACTTGACCTCTCTTTATTTTTACTATATAATGCTGTAATGTTCCTTAACAAAACTACAATGACTGTTACGACGAATGAATTTGGCCAACAGAATATGTTTGCTAAAGAACCACAAATGTATATCTCTCAATCGGATGCAGAGCGTTATGCACTACAAACACATGCTGAGCGTGCCGAACTTGCAAATGGACGCTGGGCAATGGTCGGTATTATTGCTGGTTTCATTTCTTATGCTCTCACTGGTAAGTTCTTCTTCGGTATCTTCTGATGACTGAAGTAATTTTTACTACCACCAGTATTGTTTTCTTTGTGCTTCTTGCACATTCTGTCAATCAACTTTCCGAAACTTACTAAGGAGAAACAACAATGAAAAACTTTGGATGGACTCACGAGGCAGAACGCCTAAATGGTCTTCTGGCTATGATTGGAATTATTGCAGCAATAGGTGCTTATGCTTTGACGGGACAGATCATTCCTGGAGTGTTCTGAAACACTAACTTAAATAATCGTTCATACATATCCTTACTCTAAATATGGGTGGGGATTTTTTTTCTTTTTTTTATGCCCAGAAACGAACTTACAAAAGAAGAAATTAGGTGTTACGTTGAAAAGTTAAAAATACGGTTATGTAATGAGAAAATCGGATATACATCAGATCCAAAAGGACTAGCACATAAGTATTTAAATAAAGTTTTAGATAAAATTCAAGAGTATTATAGATGATCTATCATATTCTTGAGTTTTATTTTATAATTGCTGTGATTACTTTGATTCTCAAAACGGCGATTTATAAGTAGAAATTAGTGGATATTGGGTATAATAAATACTAATAAAGATATAATATCTCAATAAAGAGTTAAAAAAATGTCGTGCAGATCTGCAATATTAATCGATAATTTTTTATCGGAAGAAAAGTTCAATATCATATCCACAAAAGTAGCAGCGACAAGTCATTATACAAATAATGAGTTTGCAGAAACTAAAGATAGTTTGTGGGAAGAAATCTACACCTTAGTTTTAGATAGGTTAAAAGAAATAGGCTTGTATCAAGAACATTTTGCAGAATCTGTAAAATTATTTGGTTACAATCAATTTCGTCCAGCAAATTATGGGCATGGAAATTTTAATGGACCGCATACTGATCATGGTGGATATGTATTTTATGTTCATCCACATTGGGATGAGAATTGGGAAGGACAATTAAAAATCACTCATGCTGAAGAAGAGCAATATCGCACAGGAATTTTTGCAAAACCAAATCGTTTTATTTGGATGAATCCTGATACATTTCATGATGTAACAACAACTTTTTTAGATACAACTCATGCTAGAGTTGCTAATATTGCATTTTTAGGTGGAGATATTTTTGTAGATCCTGTTGGGGTTAATTTCATAAATATTTTTACGACAGGTAATCTGGTACAAGAGTGAAGAGAAACCGTTATAGTAGAGCATTAAAACATTTAAAGTCTACTGAGATAGAAGAAAAAATTCAGCGTCTAAATGAGGCACCAACAAATAATATTGGTGGAGTTTATTCTCTCAATCAACCTGGATTTCGTTTAGGTGGAATTGAAGAACAGGATCCAGAAAGAATCTTTTATCCAGATGTTGATGGAAATTGGCCCGCAGGTATTCCAGGAGATCCAAATTCACTTACTTATACAAGACCGAGAGGATATTGGGATTCTGGTCCAGGAACTGTTCCTGCAGTTCAGACAACAGTAGATGCCTCTGCTAATTTTACAACTTTATCTGGTCAGAATGGAACAAATACTGATGGTTTGATTCGACCAAGTGATGGATATGTAAAAGCAGATTTACCACCAAATACAAGAAATTTTATTCTTGGTCCGTTAGTTGATGGATATGTTATGAACCATGGTATTAGTGTATACTCACCGAATGGAAGTGATTATACTAATATTGGATATATTCAAAAAGACACGAGGCAGTTTGTTTTACTTGGAAGAATTAAAGGAACGTGGGGTGAAATTACAAGAGGGGATGTAAATATTGGATTTGGATTATATAAGTCTTACATATGGAAAGGGACTGCTGATGAATTTACTTCTTATAATCCCGATTTTACTTTAGAACATGCTTTGTGGTTTAGAGATAAAGTATTAAGCGGAAAGTTTACAAAAGCGGTTCCTTACAAGTATTCTGGTGGATATCCTCAACCACCAGATCCAGTTAATCCTGGATTTTATAATGGAAATTTACCTGATGATGGAAAGCGTGGTGGGAAAAATGATAATCGGGGGAATCCACAAAATCCTGCTAGTAAAGGTGGTCCAGATCCAAACCTTGTTCCTGGATCTGCTTTGCCAAAGAAAAAGAAAACTGCTTTGCCAAAGAAAAAGAAAAATCAAGATCTCTATCTAAATGTTTTGGGTAGAAAGGTTAGAAGTGTTACCGATCCTATTCGGTATTCTGGAACTAAAATGTATCAAGGAAACCCTGCAGGAAGAACTCCAGGATTAAGTCCATTTTGGACTCCCGATCCACGAACAGCGGGAACTTATACCAGAGGAGGATCTTTAAAGGGTATTCCTGGAGCTTCTCCATCATCTTCTGGAACTTTATCTACCGCAGAAAGAGTATCTGGAGTAAAAGTTGAAAGAAGTGTTCTGGGGCAACCACAGTTTGTTCTTCCTCGTGGAGTTATTGCTGGAGAAATTACCACTCAACAAGCAACCCGTCTTGCAACAGACGCTGCAGCATCTGAGGCAAAGGCAGGTTCTAAAATATTAGGAAGAGCTGTCCCGCTTTTATCAATTGGTCTTGCAGTTGCCGATGCTGGAATTAGAATATCACAGGGAGATTATGTTGGTGCTGCCCTTTCTGGTCTTAGTGCAATTCCTGGACCTCTTGGATGGGCTGCTCTAGGTGTTCAAGTTGGATATGATCTTTATGGGTCAACTAAAAAAGAAGATGTTGATTTAACAAAAGAAAAACAAATTCAAATTGCTGGAGAAGTAATTAAAAAAAATAATATTGACATAAATCCCTCAGCATATATTAGAAATCTAATAACAATGTTGAATGCAGAAAATCTTACAAAAAAAGAAAATGAGATAATTCAAAAAATGATTTTTAATGAAAAAATAAAAAAAGAAGATGAAAAAATATTTTTTTCTGCTATTGATAAATTAAATAAAAAATATAAAAATGAAAGAACTGATAAGACTATTGAAATATCTTCATTTAATCCACAAGGAGAACTTCTTTCAGAATCCCGTAAAAAAATTGCTCGTGATATTAAAAAACCAGTTGTAGTTAAAGAACCAGCAGTTGAAAAACTTAAAAAGTATCGTCCAAATTTTGCTGGTAGATATACTCCCCAAAATACACCTGATGTAACTGCATCTTCACAGTCTGATGAAATTGTTAAAGCAAAAAATGCTGCTGGTCAAACTTGGAGAACTTATGATAAACATTGGGCTCGCTATGAAAGCACTGAAAGAATGAATATCATTTACGATAATATTGGGCATGGATCTCAATACTGGGATATGATAGAAAATCATAATCAAAATAGAAAAGTTAAAAGAGATCGTGAAATTCAGGAGCAATTAAATATTATTGCTCATGAAAAAGCTATGTTAAAAGAAAATCCTCTTTATGAAAGTCCTTTTAGAAAAGCATTAGAGGAACAAGAAACTCTTCAAGCGGATAAAGATCCACTGTTTAAAAAAGTTTCAAAAAGACTTAAAAAAGAAATTGATTATCCAGACAAGCCATCAAAAGCAGGATATCCAAATGATTCACCACCAGAAATGGTCAATGGTTGGCATCCAGAATATGGGAAAGATAAAGGATATTATAATAAGTTAGATCCCTATAGTGCCGAGTCAATGCCAACAACTGGTAATCCTCAAATTGACGCCAATGTAAGAAGAGCAAACACACTTAAAAAAGTTCTTGGAAAGAGGGCTTGACATCAGAACCAAACCGTAGTATGATAAATAGGTAAACAAATGTTACGAAATCCTCATATTTCCTAACAGAGTTCCTCTACCTAACCGAGACCTATGGGGAGGTTAAACACAGTCTCTCATACCTACACTGGAGGGTGGTGTAGGAATACTGTACTCGTTCAATTCCCCTTGAACTTTACTTACCCTTTTAACAAAAAATGACTGCTACAATTGCTTTACGCAAATCTACTAACCCTTGGGAATCTTTTTGCCAGTGGGTTACTTCAACCGACAACCGCCTTTATGTGGGGTGGTTTGGTGTATTATGTATTCCAACACTTTTGGTTGCTACAACTTGCTTTATTCTTGCTATCATTGCTGCTCCTGGAGTAGACATTGATGGTATTAGAGAAATGGTTTCTGGTTCTTTTATGGATGGAAACAACATTATCTCTGCTACTGTTGTTCCTTCTTCTAATGCTATTGGATTGCATTTTTATCCAATGTGGGAAGCACGATCACTTGATGAATGGCTTTATAATGGAGGACCATATCAATTGATTGTTTTTCATTTTTTGATTGGTGTTTGGTCTTATGCTGGAAGAGAATGGGAACTTTCTTATCGTCTTGGTATGAGACCTTGGATTTTTGTTGCTTTTACTGCACCTGCTGCTGCTGCAACTGCCGTTCTTTTTGTATATCCAATTGGACAAGGTTCATTTTCTGATGGTCTTCCTTTGGGAATTTCTGGAACGTTTAATTTTATGTTAGTCTTTCAAGCTGAGCATAATATTCTTATGAATCCTCTGCATATGCTTGGTGTTGCTGGAGTATTTGGAGGAAGTCTTTTCTCCGCAATGCACGGTTCACTTGTAACTTCTTCACTGGTTCGTGAAACAACTGAAACTGAAAGTCAAAACTATGGATATAAGTTTGGACAAGAGGAGGAAACTTATAATATTGTAGCTGCCCACGGTTACTTTGGTCGTCTTATTTTCCAATATGCGTCCTTTAATAATTCCCGTAGTCTTCACTTCTTCCTTGCTGCTTGGCCAGTAATTGGTATTTGGTGTGCTGCTCTTGGTATTGCCGTTTCTTCAACCAACTTGAATGGTCTTAATTTTAATCAAAGCATTTTAGACCACACTGGTAAAGTTGTTCCCACTTGGGCTGACATCCTAAATCGTGCAGATTTGGGTTTGGAAGTAGTTCACGAAAGGAATAGCCACAATTTTCCATTAGATCTTGCGACAGCATCTATTACTGAAGTTGCCTTGACTGCTCCAACCATCGGATGATATAAAACCTAAAATAAATAAGGGAGTTCCACAAGAACTCTTTTTTTTATGTTCTTCATCCTCATAAGTTTCATAACATTTGGCATCTTTCTTTTCATAATCTCCATCACACAAGATATATAAAATAAACATTTAATTATGACTTACGATACGGTCTTCATATCAGATGTGCATTTGGGTACAAATAGATGTAATACTCAAAAGTTCTTGAAGTTTATTAAAGAACTTAAAACAAAAAAGTTAGTATTGGTCGGAGATATTATTGATATTGCTTGTATGGAAACATATAATACTCACTGGAAAAAGGAACATACGGAGTGTGTTCATCAGATTCTAAACTTAGCAAAGAAAGGAACAGAAGTCATTTATATTCTAGGAAATCATGAAGGGCAGATTCGTCGGTATTGTGATTTTGAACATAAGAACTTTAAAATGGTGAATGAATACACGCACAAAGATTCAAAGGGAAATAAGTTTCTTTGTGTTCACGGAGATAAGTATTCGGAGTATTCTTCTGGATCTTGGAAGCAGTTGATATTCAATAAAGGATATGAGTTTATTACACCACTCAGTTTGTTTCTGGAAAGATTCTTTCGTTTCTCATTGGTCTATGCTTTGAAGAATACCATTCGTGGAAAAAAATATATCAATCAATATGAGACTGATATTGCATCATATTGTATGCAAAGAGATAAGAAGTATTCTGGTGTGATTTGTGGGCACATTCATCACGCAAATATTCGTTACTTTAACAAACTTCTGTATATGTGCTGTGGTGACTGGTGTGATACCTGCTCTGCCATTGTAGAGAAAAATGGAATCTATGCTCTTGAAAAATATAAATGATTAGTTCGGAGACACCATACAAACTCGCAGAGATTATTCGTAATACTTGGCCAGGTCTTTACAGAAACCCAGAATCATCTTATAATAAGGAAAAGAAAATAAATGATGAATGAATATTGGATCGTAACAGAGAATAAGACGGGAAGAGTCATTGCTGATTGTGGTGATATTAATGATGCGATAATGATGGTAGGATTTGATTCCGTATATCGTTCATATAGTTGCCAAAGATTTATTCTAGATCAGGTGATTACAGTGACTTCTACCACGGATAAACAACTTCCAGGTCAGATTGGATTACCAGCGGTACAAGATCTATATATTCCAGAGGGTCTGGGAGAACCCATAGTGATATGAATCATCGCAAACATAAGCAGGCAGAGAATGCTCGAAGACCCAAGAAAGAAGTTTACAATCCTTATGCCAATGATCCGCCAGATGCCAAGTGTCCTTATTGTGGGCAGTCTGGAAAGATCTGTTCTTATATCAATAGTGTAAGTCGTGGATGGGGTAGAACTGCTTGTAAAAAGAAGAATGAAAACTAGAATCACTTTGAGCGAGCAACTTTCCTACATTTATATCACTCTTAAAGAACTGATTGTTATAATACGAACTCAAAATAAATAGTTAAAATCGCAGTCGCTTATGGATCTCCTCCGTTCGCCACAGGAATATTTGTTTCAGTTACAAACAACAAGTCCAGGAGAAGCGAAACGATTATGGAGACAAAAGATAAAAGAAGAATGGAGTCATCAATGTGCATATTGTGGATCAGAAGAAGATCTAACAATTGATCATATCATTCCTCAATGTAAAGGTGGAACAGACTTTACAAAAAATGTAGTTTGTTGTTGTAAAAATTGCAATCAATCGAAAGGACACGACCATTGGAAGTTATGGTATGTTCAACAAGACTTTTATAGTGAAGAAAAATTTGATAAAATCGAGAAGTGGATGAAACCAGATCCCCCAACTGACTTATTTTCTTATCGCCCTAGAAGGAATAATGCATCTTGAATAAATATATCAAAAGCAGTATATACTGCTTCTTCTGGTAAATACCGAATGCGAATAGATGGCGACTCCCTTTAGAATTAAACGATCTGCTGTACCTGGAAAAAGACCTCAGGTTTCAGATTTGCAAACAGGAGAACTAGCTCTTAATACGTTTGATAATGAACTTTACACGATAAGAGATAGGTTTACTCAAACTGGAATTGCCACGGATGTCGTTCGCGTCGGTTCTGGAGCAACTGTTACTAATATTTTATATGTCACAACAGACGGAACAGATACAAACACAGGAAAAAAACTTGGAGACGCAAAAAGAACAATCAAATCAGCACTCGGATCAGCAACAGAAGGAACTGTTATTAAAGTTAGTGCTGGAACTTATATAGAGGATAATCCTTTAGTTGTTCCAAAGCAAGTAAGTATTGTTGGAGATTCTCTAAGAGAAGTCACCGTAACTCCACAAAATCAGGGAGACCTCTTTTACGTTGCACCAGGAAACTATATTGCTGAAATGGCGTTTGTTGGGGCAGCAAATACTGGATCCATTTTTGCATTCAATCCAAACAAACCAGAATATTCAGCACAGTCACCATACATTCAGAACTGCACCAACTTCATTTCTGGAAGCACTGGAATGAAAATTGATGGAAAACATTCCATCGGACCATTAAAGAGTATGGTATTGGATTCATATACTCAATATAATCAGGGTGGTATTGGAGTTTCTATTACAAACGGAGGATATGCTCAGTTAGTTTCTCTCTTTACGATTTGCCCAGACACTGCCGTTTTTGTTGGATCTGGTGCTGCTTGCGATTTAACAAACTCTAATGCTTCTTTTGGTAACTATGGATTGGTTGCTGATGGAATTAGTAATAGGCAATATACTGGATTTATGACTCAGACTTCATCTGTAAATGATGATACTTTTACATTAAGTTTAACTTCTCCAATTATTGGAGTTCAGACAGCAACATATGATCAAAATAATGGAAAACTAACAGTTACTACTTTAAGTAATCACGATTTTGAAGTTGGAATGGGTGTTAGTATTTCTGGACTTCAGTTTACTTGTACATCAGGTCCAGGCATTGTTACATATCCAAGCGGTAATAGTGGATATGTATTTTCTGTAGATCAGATAGTATCTTCAAACACTTTCACCGCTTATGTTGGAGTTTCAACTTTATCCCACTATTATTATGGTGGTGGAACAGTAAAACTTAATATTCAAAGACCTTTTGATGGGCAAGTTATATATTTTGATAACTTATATTATACTGTAGGTAAGATTAAAATTACAAATCCTGGTAGTGGGTATCTATCAAATCCAGAGATCGTGATTGGTGACCCAGATACTGCAAATACTTGGGGCGTAAAGGCAACTTCTGCGGCGGAAATTGTAAATGGATCTATATCTTCAATTGAACTCATTTCAAGCGGAAGAGGATATACTTCAGTTCCATCAATCACAATTGCTGCTCCTGATGTTGGAATAAATACAGCAACGGCAGTAGTTGAGTTGACTCCAACTTACTATTCAATTCAAAAATCAACTTTACCAACAGCATCTGGAATTTGTACAGTCACTATTAGTGAAAATGTTCCTTATGCTATCGGTATAGGAAGCACAGTTCCATTCTTTAAACAAAGTCGAGTTCTTGCTTCTGGTCATTCCTTTGAATATATTGGATCTGGAACGGATATTACAACTGCTCTTCCTTTTGCTGGAGGTGTTCCCATTCAAGATAATGAAGTTGATATGAGAAATGGTGGACTAGTTGTCTATACCAGCACAGATCAGGCAGGAAACTTCCGAATTGGTGAGGGTGTTGCAATTAATCAGTTGACTGGAACCATTTCTGGAAGATTTTATTCTAAAAGTTTATTCTCGACAATGACACCATTTATTCTAGCACTAGGAGGAGATTAATAGATGGCTTTACCATTAAATGTTTTTAGAACAGTTACAAAAATAGCAACCACAAATACAGTTGGAATTTACACAGCACCTACTGGATATAGTGGTGTAGTTCTTTTGGCGCAGGCATCAAATATTAGTGCCGATACGAAGACTATTTCTTTTTCTCATAAAAGAATCAGGGCAGGAATTGCCGTTACGACAGAGATTGTTGAGAGTCTTCCTCTCCCAGGAAATGATTCTGTTAGTCTTCTTTATGGAAAGTTAGTTCTTGAATCTGGTGATGTATTACAGTTATCTGCAAATGATTCTGTAAGTGTAAAGTTCATCGGAAGTATCTTAGAAACTCTTAACTAATATCGGAAATGTCCCAACCATATAAGAGCGGTAGACAACAGAATCTTAATCTTGGTATTACCTCAGTTACCGAGAATCGCACAGTCTTACAGACGATTGGTAAGGTTGGAATTGGGACAACTAACGCGCAAAATCACTCTTTGTTTGTTGTTGGGACTACAAATATTATTGGTGATATCCGAGTAGGTGGTGCATCTACTTTTGTTGGTGTCGGAACATTTCAAGATGATCTTTATGTTAGAAATCAATTATATGTTACCAATACCTCTTTTATTAGTGGAACTACGATTGGGCAAGATATTGTTACTCGAAATTTAACCGCAACTGGAGTATCAACACTTGGTGTTACATCTGCATCTAGTTTAACTGCACAACAGATAAATGTATCTGGTTTATCAACATTCTCTGGAAACTCTACATTTCAGTCATCACTTTCTGGAACTCAAGCAAACTTCAGTGGTGTTGTAACTGCTTATAGTTTTTCTGGAATAGGATCAAATTTAACTTTACTTAATGCTTCTAACTTAAGTTCTGGAACAGTTCCTGCAGAAAGAATCGCTGCATCCTTTGGCGATTTTACGGTTGGTAGTAACTTATATGTAAATGGAACACTAAGTGTTGGTGGTACTTCTGTAATCTTGAATGTTGCAACGTTGCAAATCAAAGATAAGGATATTGTTATTGGAATTGTAACTGATGCATATGGCAATGATATATCTGACGATAATACTGCAAATCATGGTGGTGTTTCTATAGCATCCACTGTAGGAAGCCCTCTGGTTAATATTCCACTTCAGGCAGGAATTAATAGTAGCCCACCCACATATAAACAATTAATGTGGGTTAAGCAGGGTAACTATGCTGGATGGGGTACTGATAGTTGGTTAAGTAACTATCCTATTTCTATTGGAACTACTGTTATTCAAAATAATAGTAGATTTACTGTTGGGGCTGGATTTACTGTTTATGATACTCTTCTTGATGCGACAGATATTAGAGCAAGAAACATAAACATCACTGGTATTTCATCGTTTACGAACATTTTAGTTAACGGAACATCTACATTTGTTGGTGTCGGAACGTTCCAAAATGATCTTTATGTTGGGCAGAATCTATATGCAAATGCGTTAAGCATCGCTGGTGGATCATCGGTTGGTGCTGATATTGAAACCAGGAATCTTAAAGTAACAGGTATTTCGACACTGGGTATCTCATCGTTTACTGACATTTTAGTTGGGGGAGCATCTACTTTCATAGGTATTGGTACTTTCCAAAATGATCTTTATGTTGGGCAGAATCTATATGCGAATGTATTAAGCATTGCTGGTGGATCATCAGTCGGTGCCGATATTCAAACCAGGAATCTTAAAGTAACAGGTATTTCGACACTGGGTATCTCATCGTTTACTGACATTTTAGTTGGGGGAGCATCTACATTTGTTGGTGTCGGAACGTTCCAAAATGATCTTTATGTTGGGCAGAATCTATATGCAAATGTATTAAGTATTGCTGGTGGATCATCAGTCGGTGCTGATATTGAAACCAGAAATCTTCAAGTAACTGGTATTTCAACGTTTGTTGGATTTAGTACTTTTAGTAATAATGTTTCAGTTGCTGGATCATTTGATGTCAATGGTAATATTAACTTTAATGGTGCATTATTCCAAAACAATCAACCATTTGTTGCTTCTCGCTGGACTGCTGGTGATGGTACAGAAATATATCGTTTATCAAATGTTGGCATAGGTACAACAAATCCAACACAAAATCTAGATGTTAATGGTTCAACTAGACTACGTGGTGGAATTTATGATAATAATGATTATGCTGGTGGTTTAAATAATGTTCTATCTGCAGATGGCACTGGAGGTTGGAGATGGATCTCGGTACAAGGTGCTGGTGCTGGTACAATCAATGGCATTACAATACTTGATGAAGGAGTTGTTGTAGGAACATCTTCGAGCGTTACTTCAATAAATTTTGTAGGAAATAATGTTTTTGCAACTGCATCTGGAGTTGGAGCTACAGTTTTTATTTCTGATACTCCTACTTTTTCATCATTACGTGTTACTGGACCATCCACACTTTCTACACTTGGTGTAAGTGGAGTTTCTACATTTTTCTCAAATGTTGGTGTAGGGACAACAAACCCACAATATAATCTTGATGTCTTAGGAGATATAAACTTTGGTGGATCTTTGTATCAAAATGGATCTCCATTTGTAGCATCTAGATGGACTGTAGGTACTGGATCCTCCATTTATAGACTTTCAAATGTTGGTGTAGGAACGACAAATCCAAGATTTATTCTTGAAACTGGTCCAGTTGGATATTCTGGAACTTCTTTATGGGTAAATGGTGACACTAATATCGCTGGAAACGTTTATGCAACGGCATATTTTGGTAGTGGAGTTAATCTAACAGATTTAATTCAAACGATTAATCTTTCAAAACTTGAAGGACTGGAGATTCAAAATCAGGGATCTGTAGTTGGAACTGGTGCAACATTTATATCATTAAACTTTGTTGGGTCTAACATATCTGCAACTGGTATAGGATCCACTGCAATTATAACATCTTCTAATAATCCAACATTTTCTAATTTAAATGTATCTCCAGGAATCACTACCGTTGGATTTATAACTGCTTCTAATTTAATAGTTTCTAGTGCATCTACATTTAATCAGGTTGTTATTAATGGCACTGTTAGTGCTGGAAATACTATTGGGTCTGATGGACAATACTTAAAGTCCACTGGTGTTGGTGTTACTTGGGCATCTTTCCCAACTCTCAGAACATCTCAAACATTTACGACATCATTAAATCAGACAACATTTAACTTTGTATATAATATTAACTTTATTGATGTTTATGTAAATGGTGTTAAGTTAACAACAAGTGAGTACACTGCAAATAATGGAACAACGGTTGTTTTATCAACACCTTCCTTTGATGGTGACATTGTTGAATTAATTTCTTACAATACTGTTAGTGGTGGTAGTGGAGGTGGAGGCGGTTCGAGTACTGTAATCCTCGATGATCTTTTAGACGTTAGTTTAACTTCTCAGGTTGAAGGAGATTCTCTTGTATATTCTGGCACATCTTGGGTTAATGACTATACAGTTTCTGCAACAACCACATCAACATCACAAATAACTCTTCATAGTTTGAGTGTAAGTACATATCGTTCGGTTGAGTATATGGTTCAGGCAACTCGGGGAATAAACTACCATGTCACGAAAGTTCTTGCTATTCATAATGGAACTTCTGCATATCCAACTGAGTATGGAACACTTTACACCAATGGATCTCTAGGCACATTTGACGTTGATGTTTCTGGTGGAAATATGAGATTGAGAGTAACACCTACAAGTTCCTCTTCTACAACTTATAAGATTAAATTTATTGCAATAAAGGTTTGATAAATACATAAAACGTAAGGGGATAGTGATCCTTGCCTAATCAAAATTTCAGAGTCAAAAATGGACTTGAAGTAGGAATTGGTGGGACTGTTCTCAGTGCCTTTGAAAGTGGAAAAGTTGGTATAGGAACAACAAACTCAAGATATACACTGGAAGTTGGTGCAGTTGGTGCTGCAGGAACCTCTTTATTAGTAAATGGTGGAGCAAGGATAACTGGAATACTATCAGTCGGACAAGGAACTATTGTCATTGATGGTAATACAAATACTATAACTGCTGATACAATAGTTGCAACTAATTTTCAGCAATCTGGTGGATCTGGATATGCAACTCAGGGATATGTAGGTACTCAAATTACTAACTTAGTTGATAATGCTCCCTCCGATCTGAATACTTTAAGTAAAATAGCATCCGCAATAAACAATGATGCTAGTTATTCAACAACGATTAATAATGCTTTAAGTTTGAAGGCAAATACGACAGATCTAAGTTCTTTAAACGCATCTAATCTAACATCTGGCACTATTCCAAACGGTAGATTTCCTGCAACTCTTCCTACAGCGTCTGGTGAAAATCTAACTGGATTGAATGCGTCTAACTTAAATACTGGTACAGTTCCTACTGCTAGGATTGTTGGTTCTGTTGGCGATTTTACGGTTGGTAGTAACTTATATGTAAATGGAACACTAAGTGTTGGTGGTACTTCTGTAATCTTAAATGCAGCACAGTTGCAAGTTAATGATAAAGATATTGTAGTTGGTTATACGACTAATACTAACAATAATGATGTTTCTAATGATGTTACTGCAAATCATGGCGGTATTTCAGTTGCATCCACTGTAGGAAGCCCTCTGGTTAATATTCCACTTCAAGTAGGAATTAATAGTAATCCATCCACATATAAACAATTGATGTGGATTAGGCAGGGCAATTACTCTGGATGGGGTACTGATAGTTGGTTAAGTAACTATCCTATTTCTATTGGAACTACTGTTATTCAAAATAATAGTAGATTGACCGTTGGGGCTGGATTTACTGTTTATGATACTTATGTTGATACAACTGATATTAGATCCAGAAATATTAATGTTGTTGGTATTGTTACAGCAACGTCATTTGTTAAATCTGGAGGGACCTCAAGTCAGTTCTTAAAAGCAGATGGAAGTGTTGATTCATCAACATATTTGACGACAGAATCTGATACTTTATCAACAGTTACTTCAAGAGGAAATACTACCACTAATAGTATTAGTATTGGAAATATTACAGTTTCTGATATTAATTCTTCTGGAATCAGCACTGTAAATATTAAGCAAGTTGCAGAAGTTTCTACAAATAATTTTAACACAACATTAGCACCATCATCTGGAACACTAACTATTGATTCGTCACAAGCAACAGTATTTTTGGGATCTTTGAATGCTTCTGTAACTACTTGGGCATTTACAAATGTTCCTACTACCAATAACAGAGTGACAACAGTTACTCTTGTTATTGCTGGAAATTCTTCTTTTACTTATGGCGATGCCTGCAGTGTAAATGGAACTTCCATTACAAATGGTGTTAAATGGTCTGGAGGATCTTCTCCAACTTCTACAAATAACAGTGACATTGTTAGTTTTATGATTGTTAGAGATGGTGCTGGGACCATTAATGTTTTTGGATCTGGAAATACTAACTTTAGTTGAGTGGGGATTTAATAAATGACACCACCAATTTCTTTCGGAGTTGCTAGATTTGCTTTCGGTAAAGGTCCACCATCATATTCTGCCAGTGCATCTTCTTCTAGTGTTAATGAAGGAAGCATAGTTACACTGAATGTGTCTACTTTAAATGTTCCCAATAATACAACTTTATTTTGGACATTAAATGTTATTAGTGGAACTATAAACTCTAATGATATTGTTGGTGGAGCAACTTCTGGAAGCTTTAATATTACTAATGGGTCTGGATCTGTTGGGTTATCTATTTCATCAGACAACACTACTGAGGGATCTGAAAGTTTTCAATTTCAAGTTAGAACTGGAAGTACTTCTGGACCAATTGTTGCAACAAGTCAAACGGTTACTATTAATGATACATCAACTGCACCTTCCGTTAATCAACCTACTATTTCTGCCTCTACTCCAACACCGATGAATGCTATTTCATTGTCATCATCATCATTTTCTGGGTCTGGTGGAGTAACACATTCCTCAACACAATGGCAACTTTCTACAACCTCAGATTTCTCGAATGTTTTTTATGATAATACGTCATCATCTAATTTAACTTCAGTATCTGCAGATTCTTCATCTGTTGGATTTTCAAATTCCTGGAATCTAACCTTTTTTGGGAGAGTGCGACACAATGGTACACTTAGTGGAACTACTTACACTTCAAATTGGTCATCAACATCTACTTTAACCGCCGCAACAACTACTTTAAATGTTGAACTGATTGCTGGTGGTGGCAACGCTGGTGGATCTGGTGGAGGCGGTGGAGGAGGCGGAGGACAGAGAAGCACTTCATCAATTTCTAACGTTGTTAGAGGACTTCCAATAACAATAAATGTTGGTGGGGGTGGAGGATCCTCTTCGATCAATCAGAGAAATTCTGCAATTTCTGCAACGGCTGATACTGGTGGAAGTGGAAGTGGTGAGGGTAATGGTGGAAATGGAGCTTGTGGGGGGGGAGCTGGGTCTCAAAATAGAGATTGGACGGGTGGATCTGGAACGGTTGGTGGTAGAGGTGGAAATGCTAGAGGTTGGGCAGACTGGACAGGTGCTGGCGGCGGTGGTGGTGGTATGACTAATCAGGGACAAGATGGTCAGGTTAAT
>Ga0214923_10001311_pt1 | contig 35570 bp, 28 predicted proteins | sample LL1510_MetaG_FD_177993 | JGI IMG/M metagenome (GOLD analysis project Ga0214923, IMG submission 177993) | Freshwater microbial communities from Lake Lanier, Atlanta, Georgia, United States - LL-1510 | ecosystem: Environmental > Aquatic > Freshwater > Lake | place: USA: Georgia | collected...
GAAGCCAATTCTGTTGCGCAGCTTTCAGGTTAGGTATGAATTAATATTAGCCATGTTAGGTTTATTATTTCACCTAATTTTTCCCTTTAGGTATATGGCTTATCCGGGTTCTTTGTATTGGACTGAGGAAGGATATAGGTTTGGATGGAGAGTGATGGTAATGGAGAAAGCGGGAACAGCCACTTTTTATATTTTAGATAGAAAAACAGGGAGAGAAGGTGTGGTTGATAATCGGGAGTTTTTAAATGATCATCAGGAAAAACAAATGGCGATGCAACCGGATATGATTTTGCAATATGCTCATTTCTTAGGGGACACTTATAAAGCCCTGGGAATGAAGCCACCTCAGGTTCGGGCAGAAGTTTATGTTACCTTAAATGGTCGTCCGAGTGCATTATTCGTGAATCCGAAGGTAGATTTGATGCAGGTAAAATCATCAGATCCTTTATCTGATTGGATCCTTCCTTCCCCGGATACCTCTTCAAAAAATATATTTAAATATAATATATAATTATAGATATTTATGCTTAAACATTATATAATAATTATAGTATTAATTTATAGCATATTTAATACTTCCTCATTTGGACAAGGGGGTAGAATTTGGGGTCAGTTGAAAACTTCTGATGGTTCTCCTTTAGAAGAAGGTTGGGTATTTAATCGAACCTTAATGAAAGCAGTAAAGTCGGATAGTTTAGGAAATTACCTCTCTCCGATTTGGCCACCCGGAACGTATGTGATTTATGCATTCTCCACAGGCTTTCAAAGCCCTGAGGTAAAACTCCAGATAGATTCTGGAAAAGTGATGCATGATTTTATATTAAAGCCGGTAGTTTCGGAATTAGATGCCCTATTAATACAAGCCCGAAGAACCGAAACACTAGGTTTAAAAAGATTAGAATCTATTGAAGGAACTGCTATTTATGAAGGCAAAAAATCTGAAGTGATAGATTTAAATCAACTGGTCGCCAATACAGCGAACAACAATGCCCGACAGATTTATGGTAAGATTACCGGGTTAAATATTTGGGAAAGTGATGCCTCCGGACTTCAATTGGGAATTGGAGGAAGAGGCCTGAGTCCAAATCGTACGGCTAATTTTAATACTCGACAAAACGGATATGATATTAGTGCAGATGCATTAGGCTATCCGGAAAGTTATTACACCCCACCCCCCGAAGCACTCGAAAGAATTGAAATTGTAAGAGGCGCAGCTTCTCTACAATATGGAACACAGTTCGGAGGATTATTAAACTTTGTATTTAAAAAGGGATCCACAGATTATGGTATGCAATGGACTTCGAGAGCAAGCGCAGGCTCCTATGGGTTTAAACATACTTTTCAAAGTTTGGGCGGCACTTCGAAAAACGGTAAACTTCAGTATTATACTTTTTATCAATATAAAGAAGGAAATGGATGGAGACCCAATGGTGAGTTCTCCGTAAATACTGGATATGCTTCAGTCGCTTGGCAAGCGCTACGATCATTCCGTGTTACCGCAGAATATACCCATCTCGATTACCTTGCCCACCAACCCGGAGGATTAACCGATACTTATTTTAACGACAACCCCCAACAATCTGTACGATCTCGAAATTGGTTTAACGTAAATTGGAATTTATATGCCCTCCATTCTGACCTATCCTTAGGCTTCCGAACTCGCATGAACTTTAGAGTTTTTGGTTTGCAAGCACAACGTTTATCCTTAGGAAATTTGGAACGAATCAATGTTGCAGATTTAGGGGGAAATCGAACGCTCATTGATGGACGATTTAATAATGTAGGAGCAGAGGGAAGATTGCTACATATCTTCGGGTGGTTTGGTCGTCAACATCCAGGGGTTATTGGGGGTAGAGTTTATCATGGGAGAACCCAATCAATTCAAGGAACGGCTAATAATCAAAGCGGGCCTTCCTTTCAATTATTAACCCCTGAAAATCCCGACAATAGTGATTATACTTTTCCTAATTATAATTATTCCTTGTTCGCTGAACAAGTAGTTCAGCTTTTACCTAAGATTAGTATTACCCCGGGTGTTCGTTGGGAATACATTCAAACCTCGGCAAAAGGGTATTATCACCAACAAATTCGTGACCTTGCCGGGAATATAATTACAGATACTAAAATAGCAGATCAAACCTCCAGAGCCCGAAGTTTTATGCTGGCAGGACTGGGGTTATCTTATAAAATCACTTCTCAATTAGAATTATATAGTAATCTATCCCAAAATTATAGAGCCATTAACTTCACCGATTTGCGAATCAACAATCCTAATCTTATTGTTGATTCTTTATTAAAAGATGAATCCGGTTACACCTTTGATTTAGGAGTCAGAGGGGGAAAAACCGGAGCGTGGATGTATGAAATTACAGGCTTTTATATTCGTTACAAAGATAGGATTGGGCAAATATTAAAAGCCGATCGCCCTCCTTTATATTTAGATTATCGGTTCAGAACGAATATCGCCAATGCTGAAAACACAGGGGTTGAGGCCTTTGGAGAGTATAATATTTTACAAGGAATGAATCCTTTAAGTTTGGCTTCCTTATCTGTTTTTGTGAATGCTGCTTATATTCATTCCGTATATGTTCAATCGAAAGATCCATCTATAGAAGGAAATTCAGTAGAGATGGTACCGCCTTGGGTTTTCCGAACAGGAATCACTTGGAAACGAAAAGGAGTTAAAGCTGCAATACAATATTCGTTTACCGATAAACATTTTTCAGATGCCTCTAATGCCATCCGAACCTCCTCTGCTGTCGAAGGATTAATTCCTGCCTATTCAATATTAGATGCCAGCCTATCGACAAATTGGAGAAACTGGACATTAGAAGCCAATCTCAACAATATGTTGAATCGAATTTACTTTACGCGTAGAGCAGAAAGTTATCCTGGTCCGGGTATTATTCCAGCAGAAGCTCGAAATCTTACCCTAACCCTTCAATATAAAGGAGGAATATTTCCGACTAAAAAATAAATTTATTTATTATATATAAAGATATAATTTATTCGGCGGCAGCAATTAACTGAACCTCACAAATTATTTTTATGTCATCACTTACCAATAAATTACCTGCTTCATTAAGCACATGAAAAGAGAGGCCAAAATCCTTGCGATTAATTTTGCCTGATAAAGTAATGCCCGCTTTCCGATTTCCCCAAGGGTCATTTGCAACGCCACCAATTTCCATGTCCAAACGAATCAATTTACTAATCCCTTTTAGGGTTAAATTTCCTTCTACTAAAAATTGGTCTTTTTCCTGAATAATTCTAACACTTTCAAATCGAAGGACGGGCCAATTTTCTACGTCAAAAAAATCAGCAGATTTTAAATGTTGATCTCTTTGTTCATTATGCGTTTGAATAGAAGATATTTGGGCTTCAAATTCCACATAGGTAGTTGAAAAATCTTCTCCTTCGGTAGTTATTTTAGCGGTATATTCCTGAAAGGTGCCAGAAACGGTAGTAATCATCAGGTGTTTAGCCTTAAATTGAATTTCGGTGTGGCTAGGGTCAATTTGCCAATTTTGTAAAGTCATAAGTTTTGGATTAGATAAGTAAATTTAGAGTATTAACAGTAAACATTTCTCCAGAGTTTTGTGGAATGTTAGGACAAGAGTTTCTGTAAATTTGAAAATGGGAAATGAGGTTCAAGAGGCTGAAGTACGAATTCAGGAGTTAACCTGGGAATTGAATGATCATAACTATCGTTACTATGTTTTGGCGCAACCCAGCATTAGTGACCAGGAGTTTGATAAACTTTTAGCTGAGTTACAAACCTTAGAAACCCAATGGCCAGAATTACAATTACCCGATTCTCCTACCCAAAGAGTAGGCGGCACCATTACTAAATCCTTTCCGATATTTCTACATCAAAAACCTTTATTAAGCCTAGGAAATACCTATAGTTTAGAAGATTTAGAGGAGTTTGATGTTCGTTTACGAAAAGGATTGGAGGGTCACCCATTTCAATATTTAATAGAGCATAAATTTGATGGGGTAGCTTTAAGTTTACATTATGTAAATGGGATTTTAAAACATGGGGTCACACGGGGAGATGGAAAACAAGGAGATGAGATTACCCAAAATGTAAAAACGATAAGAACCGTTCCGATTCGATTGAAAGGAGCATTAACCGGAGCAACGATTGAAGTGCGCGGAGAAGTGTTTATGCATACTGCAGATTTTATTAAACTCAATCAGGAACGGGAGGAAAACGGGGATCCAATATTTATGAATCCCCGAAACTCCACTGCTGGAACACTCAAATTACAAGATTCAGCGGAAGTAGCCCGCCGGCCTTTACGATTGGTGGCTTATTATTTAGATTCCACAGATTTAACGTTACCAAATTCTGATTATGAACGATTAGCACTTCTGCAAGATTCTGGTTTTTTTGTCAGTCCTTATAATCAAGTATATTCCACCTTACCTGAGATCAAAACCCATATTGATTCCTGGGAACATAAACGATCAGAACTTCCCTACGAAATTGATGGAATGGTATTGAAGGTGGATGAAATACAGTTACGGGAAGAATTAGGGTTTACTGCAAAAAGTCCTCGTTGGGCAATAGCCTATAAATATCAAGCCGAACAAGCCATTACACAATTGAATGGAGTGACCTTTCAAGTAGGAAGAACCGGGGCAATCACTCCAGTAGCTGAATTAGAACCAGTGTGGCTTGCTGGTACTACGGTAAAAAGAGCATCTTTATATAATGCAGATGAAATTAATAATCTGGATTTACACATTGGTGATCAAGTAGTCATTGAAAAAGGAGGAGAAATCATTCCTAAAATAACCCGTGTTCATTTACCGGGAAGGCATGCCGCCGGACTGAAAGTTTCTTTTATTCAAACCTGCCCGGCTTGCAATACTACTTTGATTCGAAACGAGGGTGAGAGTAATTACTATTGCACCAATCATCAAAATTGCCCTCCACAAATCAAAGGAAGGATAGAACATTTTGCCCATAGAAAGGCATTAAATATTGACGGTTTGGGTACCGAATTAATTGATCAATTAGTTGAGAAGGGATGGGTAAAAGAGGTCACCGATTTATATTCCTTAACCAAAGAAAATCTAATTACGTTAAATCGCTTTGGCGCAAAGTCTGCAGATAATTTAATAGAAAGCCTTGAAAAAAGTAAACGGGTACCTTGGCCCAAAGTATTATTTGGATTAGGAATTCGGTACGTCGGACAAACCGTTGCAGAAAAAGTTGCTAGGGCATTTCCTACGCTAACAGACTTGCGTTCAGCTGACCGAGAAAGTTTAGTAGCGGTTCCAGAAGTAGGAGAAAAAATTGCAGATAGTTTATACTTTTGGTTACATCAGGATCCGAATACCCCAGCATTTTTAGAGAAGTTAACCCAAACAGGATTACAACTCAGCCTTTCACCAGAGGATATCCCAGAAAAAATTTCTGATAAACTCGAAGGAAAAAGTTATTTGTTTTCCGGAGTGTTTACTCAATTCTCTAGAGAAAAGTTGCAACAAATGGTGTTGGATCATGGAGGAAAATTAGGAACCTCGGTAAATAAAAAATTAGATTGTTTAGTAGCAGGTGAAAATATGGGACCCAGTAAATTATCTAAAGCACAAGAATTGGGTATTCGTCTGATATCCGAGGATGAATTTTTATCTTTACTTAAATGACTTTTTTCCAAAGGCTTAAAGATGCCTTAACGCAATATTTTTATGCCAAACGAATCGGAAAGGCTCGTCCACGGCATGAATTTGTATCCCTACAACACGCTAAAAAAGTGGGTATTTTAATTCATATTCACTTTTTTAATCTTCGATATGCAAAACAAATAACGGATTTTATTACCCGTCTTGAAAAAGAAGGAAAACAGGTCATCATTATTGAATTAAATACCCGTAATACTGCAGATTCCGTTTTTGGAGATCAGAAATTATGTGTGTTTCTCACCAAAAAGTATTTTAATTGGTTAAAGATTCCAGATCATTACGCCACCTCCAGAATCAACAAACATCATTTAGATGTACTCATTGATTTAGATATTTCAGAGGAACCCTATGCTAGATTTTTATCTGGATTATCAAATGCTAAAACACGTGTAGGAATTTATCGGGAAGGATTAGATGAATATTATGATTTAATGGTATCTATGGATCCCAATTTATTGCCTCAGGAATTGTTACATAACATTGAACATTTTTTAAATCTTTTGAAGAAATGAAAAAAATAAAAGGAACTGGTGTTGCACTCATTACGCCTTTCCAACAAGATCAAAGTTTAGATTTAATTGCATTATCTAAAATTGTTGAAGGGGTTATTGCGGGTGGCGTTGATTTTTTAGTGCCATTAGGAACCACAGGCGAAACGGCTACTTTACAAGAGGCAGAATTAGAAGTCATCCTACAAACGGTAACGGAGGTAAACGCTAAGCGATTGCCAGTAGTCATCGGTTGTGGAGGAAACGATACTACGCAAGTGGTGCATAAGCTTAAGGCTTTTTCTCAGCGCTGGAATCCAGATGCATTTTTATCGGTTACGCCGTATTACAACAAACCCTCTCAGGAAGGTCTCTATAAGCATTATATGTTGCTGGCAGATGCTAGTCCTGTTCCTATTATTTTATATAATGTTCCGGGAAGAACAGGCGTTAATTTATTGCCGGCTACGGTTATTCGATTGACCGAACATGCCAACATTATAGGAATAAAGGAAGCGTCGGGTTCCATTGAACAAGGAATGGAATTAGCGGCCCAATGTCCGGATGATTTTTTATTATTATCTGGGGATGATACTTTGGCTTTAGCCCATATTGCCAGTGGATTTTCAGGAGTTATTTCTGTAGCCGCGAATGGAGCCCCAGGGCATTTTTCTAAAATGATTCAAGCTGCTTTGAATTCTGATTTTTCAACTGCCCGTAAATTTCACTATGAATTATTTTTATGGATGCAGTTGTTGTTTAAGGAAGGAAATCCAGCAGGAATAAAAGCTCATTTAGCCAATAAAGGAATTATTCGCCCAGTGCTAAGATTACCTTTGGTTCCGGTGAGTAAAGCATTGGAAGATGCTATTGTTGAGAAGGGAAAAGGTTTGAGGGGTTAATCAAATCCTATTGTTATTAGACCAACAGTGGGTTGTTGTAGTATATTTTGTTTCTATTTCATCACATAAAGAAAGTTTCTTCCAAATGCTATTCTACCAGAGATATAGCCCAGGAGAAATCCGCCAAAATCTAATTTAGCAAAAATTGTAATGTGTAACTTTTAAAAATTCTCCACTAGGGAACTCGGATTGTTTTGCCTAATGATTAGTAAATATATTTATTTTAACATTTTTTATTATAACCAAAGTTTTAAAAACATAAACAAAAATATAAAAACAAAAAATCCGGCTTTGTTGCCAGATATTATAATGAAAAGGTTGCCACTCAAATACTCGACAACAATTTCTGCTTTTGTTTTTTGACCCATTTTGTGCGAATTTAAGTTACTATTTCTGTCAACCTATTTCAGGACAAGTCAGCTGTAAGCAGTTGTACCTTTAAGGTTGTTCAATATTCAATATTTAATATTCCTTCAATAATACATCGGTTGGAATTCCCAAAGTATCGTGAAGTTTTCTGATCATATCCAAGGTCAACTTTCTTTTCTTGTTTAATATTTCGCTTACTCTGCTTTTTAGACCAATTGCTTTCGCCAAATCCTTTTGTTTATAGCCCAGCTGTTCCATCCTGAATTTAATCGCTTCTATCGGATCCGGTAAATCAATCGGGTCTTTTTCTGTTTCATACTTTTCGATTAACAAGGAAAGTAATTCTAATTCATCTGCTGTTTTAGAACCTTTCTTTGAATCAAAAATTTCTTCAAGTCGGTTAATCGCAACCTGATATTCTTTTTCAGTTTTAATTACTTTCAGTTCCATTGTATCAAATTGTTATTGCGTTTATCTTATCATATTCCGCGTGAGTTCCAATGAATCTTATCCAAACTATTGCGAAGTCATAATTCATCTTCACAATCAATCTATAGCTATTTCCTTTGATATTAAAGACAACTCTGTTATCTGCGAGGAAACTTGCAGAAGGATAATCTTTCTTAATCTGTTGTGGCGTTTTCCATGTTGCTTCTTCTGCCTCTTTATGCCAGGCTTTAAGTCTATCTTCACAATCAGGGTGTTTGAGCCAAAACTCTCTTAACGTCTTTTTGGAAATAACTCTCACAATGCAAAGATAATAAAGTTCCCATTTTGGGAACAACATTTTCAATTCTTTTTATTAGGTTTTTCTTCTTAGTTGGTAAAGGAAGAATATTTTTTAGAGGAGAACTTTTGTGATTCTAGATTCAATTTCACCTAGAAATTAAATTGAGTTTTGGTGTAATCCAGCGGTTGTTTTAATCCAACATTATAGAAACCTCTTTACGTATGTAGTATTATACTCAGGTTGGGTAATACAATAATAAAGGAGGAGCATATGAAAACCAGTGTAATGATTCGGAAACAAGTTTTGATTTGTAGTTTGGGGCTATTGCTTTGGGCTACTGGGATTGTTATTCTCATTTTATATACCCAATAAAAAAAGGACTCTATTGGGATAGAGTCCTTTAAATTTTAAACAAGTAACGTAAGATCAGCTTTCTTTATTTTTGATATCTTGAACCTGCAGACGAATCTGCTGAGCCATATCTTTAAGTTCTTGCATGCCTTTTCGTACACGTGTACCTGCAGCATTGTTTTCCTTGTCATAAAATTTGTTGAAGTCCTCTTCAAGGGACATAACGAGAGCCCGTAGTTCGGGGAAAGTGTTTTTGGCCATGGTTTATCTCCTTATTAAATTGTGAAATGATGAAGGTTGGGATTTACCGCTAGCAAAGTAGGAGTAAATTTTCAATCTTCAAAATACGTTAAACATTTATAATTGAGTTTCCGGAATAAACTCCTTTTTGCATATTGTCGCGGATCGTTTCAAAAGCTTGCAATGTAATATCCACATCTTCAATTGTGTGAGTAGCAGTAGGGATAATTCTTAACATCAATTCTCCTCTTTCTACCACAGGATAAGTTACTACTGAAACAAAGATTCTATGATTTTCTCTTAAATCAATAATCAATCTGGCTGCTTCTTCTGTTCCTCCTTTTAAATAAACTGGAGTTACTGGAGATTGGGTAATGCCAATATCAAACCCACGACTACGCAATCCGGATTGTAAATGGTGAACTACTTTCCAAAGATTTTCTCTTAATGCAGGTTCATTTTGGAGTAATTCAAGCCGCTTGATAGCTCCCACAACCAAAGGCATAGGCATGCTTTTAGCGTAAATCTGGCTTCTGAGATTGTAGCGTAAATATTTGATTACTTTTTCTTCTCCAGAAACAAATGCGCCAATCATTGCCATGGATTTAGCAAACGTATTGAAGATAATATCTACCTGATCCATCACCCCAAAATGTTCAGGGGTTCCTTTACCTGTAGCCCCCATCACCCCAAAACCATGGGCATCATCCACAAATAAACGAAACTTATATTTTTCTTTAAACTTTACGATTTCATCTAGGCGACCCAAATCGCCTTTCATCCCAAATACTCCTTCGGTGATTACTAAAATACCCCCTCCCGTTTTTTCAACGATTCTGGTAGCTTTTTGTAATCTATCCTCAAATTGAGTCATGTCATTGTGAGCATACACAAAGCGTTTTGCCAAACTTAACATCATACCATCAATAATACAGGCATGCGCTAATTGGTCGTACACAATCACATCTTTCCGATCGGTGATGGATTGAATAATCGATAACATTCCTTGGTACCCGAAGTTGAGTAAATAGGTGTCTTCTTTGCCCATGAATTTGGAAGCCTCGTCTTCAAATTTTTCATGAAGATTCGAGTTTCCAGTAAGCATTCTGGATCCCATAGGATAGCCTAAACCCCATGCTTGGGCAGCCTCCCCATCTACTTTTCTAACTTCAGGATGATTCGCTAACCCCAAGTAATTGTTTAAAGACCAGCATAATACTTCTTTGCCTCTAAACATCATTCGGGGATTAATTTCTCCCTCCAATTTAGGGAAGGTGAAATATCCATGACCTTGGCTGGCGTATTTTCCCAGCTCACCCATGTTACGGTCTATCTTTTCAAATAAATCCAATGTGAAAAAATTTAAGGTGAAACCTGTATGATGTTAATCTAGGATTAATAAAAACCCTTATTCAAAGTTAAGAACTATTCCGAATAATTCTACCTATACCATATCGCCCAATAGATTCGTTTATTTCTTACTTTTGCTCTTTATGCGAATTCCCGGCACTAAAATTCTATTTATTCTTTCTGCATTATGCGCAGGAATGATGATATTATTTTCGGGATGTAATCCAGTTAATCGATTGGCACGTAGTAAGAATGTGGAGGATAGAGAGAAGGCTGCCAGAATTTTGATGGAAAAGAAGGAGTACGAAAAAGCATCTTATCTTTTGGAAGAATTAATAGGTTTGTATCGAGGTACCACCAAAGCAGAAGATATTTTGTTTCTATATTCTGAATGTAAATACGAACTCAAGGATTATTTAACTTCTTCATTTTATTACGGTGAATTTATTTCCCAGTTTCCCAATTCCGGGAGAGCAGAAGAAGCTCAATTTCGATTTGCTTATTGTTTTTATAAGGATTCCGATCCTTGGTATTTAGATCAAACCTCCACACGCAAGGCAATCGAATATTTTCAATATTATTTAAAGACACATTCTCAAAGTGCCCGGATAGAGGAAGTAGAAAAATTAATGCGGGAACTGAGAGAAAGATTGGCTCAAAAGGCATTTGAACAAGCCAACTTGTATCATAAAATTGGCTATCATAAAGCTGCGGTGGAATGTTTTCGGCAGGTATTTGATGAATATCCAGATACTAAATACCGGGAAGAAGCCCAGTTTAAACAATTTAAATCTTCGATTTTATATGCAAATATGAGTGTTGAAGAACGGCAAAAAACACGTTACCTCGAAGGGGTAGCCTATTATAATAAATTTTTGGATCGTTATCCTAAAAGTTCCTATGCACGTGAGGCAGAGGACTTGTTTGGAAAAGCCAATTCGTTCTTACAAAAAGAGTATCTTTCTCCTTCTTTACAACCCTGATAATTTTAATAACAATGGACAATCCAGGTATTTTACCTTTAAATCAAGCTGAACTATCGGCTCCAACCGGAAATGTTTACAAAACTATTTCTATCATTGGCAAGAGAGCACAACAGATTTCTAACAATGTGAAAGAAGAGTTAGCCTCCAGACTAGCTAATTTTGCGCCTGCAAGTGACAATTTAGAAGAGATTACCGAAAATCGGGAACAAATTGAAATCTCTCGTTATTATGAGCGTCAGATGAAACCAGGGCAACAAGCGATTGAAGATTTCATGAACGGAAACGTATATTTCCGGGATCCACACGCTGCAGAATAATTTAATATGATGCCGGGTACCCGGATTATCTTGGGCGTTAGTGGCAGCATTGCTGCTTATAAAAGCCTATATCTGCTTCGCTTACTGCAAAAATCGGGGGCAGAAGTTAAAGTAGTTATGACCCCATCTGCCACAAAATTTGTAGGCGCTCTATCTTTTCGTACCCTTTCCGGCTTTCCGGTTTTTATCGATTTATGGGAAGATGGGGAAAACCTAAAATCGGCACATGTACAATTAGCTGAATGGGCTGATTTGTTGCTCATCGCCCCTGCAACTGCAGATACTTTGGCTCGCATGGCGACGGGTAGATGCGAAAATGCATTGGATGCTGTTTACCTATCTTCTCGTAAAAAAGTAATCGTTGCCCCAGCAATGGATCATGAAATGTACCATCACGCTGCTGTTCAACAAAATCTTCAACAACTCCAATCTCAAGGAGTAATCGTTTTGCCAACGGATACTGGAGAATTAGCTTCTGGAATACAAGGGCAAGGCAGAATGCAAGAACCTGAACAAATTTGGGCAACTGTTCAAGAACTTTTACAACCAGGTTTATGGACAGGAAAAAATGTGCTGGTAACCGCAGGCCCAACCTTTGAAAGGCTCGATCCTGTTCGATATATTGGTAATTTCTCCTCAGGCAAAATGGGCTATAGCATTGCCGAAGCCGCCGCTCAAAAAGGAGCCAATGTCACCTTGATTTCAGGCCCAGTAGCATTACCCTTCCCTTCTAATGTAAAAGGTATTCAGGTGGAAAGTGCGCAACAAATGTTAGCTGAAGTGCTTACCCATTTCCCCAATCAAGACATTACGATAATGGCTGCGGCAGTTGCTGATTTCAGACCCGCTGAAGTGGCTAATCAAAAAATTAAAAAAGCCAATTCAAATCCAATCCTAGAGTTGGTGCAGAATCCAGACATATTAAAAACTATTGGAGAGTTAAAACAACCAAATCAAAAAGTTGTTGGGTTTGCCTTGGAAACTCAACAGGAAGAAGAGAATGCCAAACAAAAATTAGCGTCCAAAAACCTGGATTTGATCGTGATGAATTCCCTTAATGATCCCGGGGTGGGCTTCGGTACAGATCAACATAAAGTTACTTTGTTCTTTAAAGACGGTAGGGTATCGGCAACTCCTTACGTATCAAAAAAAGAAATTGCCCAGCTTATCCTTCAAGCATGCGATACTTTATTATAATTTCTGTTTTTCTTTTCGGATGGGGATTTAGTCTCTTAACCGCACAAGAATTGGATATCCGAGTTTCGGTTCAAGCTGCCCCCGGTTTGTCTGGGGATCAATCCGTATTAAAACAGTTAGAACAAGATTTAACCCAATACATTAACAATCGTCGCTGGACCGAAGATGCTTTTAAAGCTGAAGAACGTATCCATGGAACTTTAACTTTTATTATTACCAATCGACCTAGTCTGGATGCCTTTACCGGAACCTTACAAGTTCAATCCTTCAGACCAGTTTATAATTCTAGTTATGAATCGCTGGTATTAACCTTTAATGATCAGGACTTAGCTTTTACGTATTTACCTCAACAGCCACTAGAATATTCAGAAAACGCGTACACTTCAAATTTAACCTCTTTGGTTAATTTTTACATATTGATGATGTTGGGTTTTGATTATGATAGTTATTCTTTAAACGGAGGTTCTCCTTTTTTTATCCGGGCTCAAAATATTCAAAATGCTGCTGCTGGCGCACAACAAAAAGGTTGGAACTTTTCAGATGGAACCCGAACGCGTTATTGGTTATTAGAAAATATGATCAACAATACCTTGAAAGATATTCGTAAAGTAAATTATGATTTTCATCGAAAAGGACTCGATCAAATGTCAGAAAAGCTTGAAGATGGAAGAAAAGCCATACTCGAATCTTTGATTGTTTTGCAAAAATTTTACAAACAAAATCCTCAGGCGTATATGATTCGGATATTTTGCGACACAAAAAAATTTGAAATCGCCGATATTTTTAAAAGTGCTTCCGATGAACAAAAGCGGCAAATGTTAAATATTATGTCGGAAGTAGATCCATCGAATCTGGGAACTTATAATCGAGTTTATAATAAGTAATGGGAAAAAGAACCCATAGACTAAGAATGCCGGATTCAGGCAGTATCTCCCAATTCCCACCTTTGGGCACCGAAATTTTTATTGTTCTTCTCAATGGAACCCAACTGCATGGATATTTAACTCAAGCAAAAGCAGATACAATTGTCCTAACAGATGTCCTTTTTCCTGTGTATCATCGCAAAGTGAATCAACATCATTTTAGTCTAGGGGAAATTCGGGAACTATGCTGGGATGAGGTAACTTTATATTAACATGCTCCTCAGATTACGTATTGAAAATTTTGCCTTAATCCGTGAATTAGATCAATCATTTGGAGAGGGATTACAATTGATCACCGGAGAAACAGGTGCTGGGAAGTCTATATTAATTGGAGCCATTGGATTACTGCTCGGAGATCGTGCAGACAGTTCTGCTCAGTTAGATAAATCTCGAAAAACAGTCATTGAAGGATTTTTTAGTTGTGTTTCGGAGGATATTTTCAGACAACTTCAAGACTTGGATATCTGGGTTGAAAAAGGAGAACCAATACGCCTGAAGAGAGAAATAGGAGCAGGAGGAAAATCACGAGCATTAATTCAAGACACCGTTATTCCCGTATCTCTCCTTAAAGAAATTGGACAATCTTTGGTCGAAATTCATGGGCAACAAGATACTTCATTGTTGAGAGACCCTAAAGAACAACTCAATCTCTTGGATGCTTGGTCGAATGTTCAATCTCTAAAAGATCAATATACAAACACTTTTTCTGCTTATCAGCACCTTTCAAATCGCTATTTAGCATTATCCGAAGCATTCACAGAGTGGAAGCAGAAACAAGCATTGACTTTATTTCAATGGGAGGAGTTATCCGCTGCGCATTTAGTTGCCGGGGAGGAAGTAGAATTGGAGCAGGAATTAAAAAGATTAGAATCTTCATCCCAGATTGAAGCTGCAGTTGGGGAAGCTTTTACAGAAATGTATGATGCCGATCATTCTATTTATACTCGGTTAGCAACACTAAATAAGTCGCTGGTTAAATATGCACCTCTGGAGCCCACTTTAGGAGAACTAGTTCAAAAAATACAATCTTCATTAGCGTTAATTAAAGAGTCGGCATTACAATTAGAAGCTTTGAGTCAGCAACCAGGCTTGGATCCTGAACGCTTAGCAACTTTGCAAGAGAAGCAGAATTTATATCAAAAACTTAAACTTAAATATCATTGTAATTCTGCTGATGCCCTTGTTCAATTGCGGGATGATTTACAACTTCAGGTAAATAGTGGAACAGCGTTAGAAACTGAATTACATACACTGGCAACAGAAAAGCAAAAAATTGTTAACCAATTAGTAGCAGCAGGACTGGCGTTAAGAAATGCCCGGGTACAAAATCTACCCGGATTAACTGCTGGAGTAAAAACAATTCTTGGGCAAGTTGGAATGCCTGGGGCTGAATTGATTCCTACTTTGATTCCAATCAGTTTAGGAGGGGAGGAGTTAGAATTTGAAGGGGAGAGATATAAATTTCAGGTTTCAGGATTTGACCAACTGCAATTAAAAATACAAACCAATCCTGGAACGCCCCCTGCATTGTTAGGGCAGATTGCCTCTGGGGGAGAGTTGTCGAGAATTATGTTGGCCATACGTGCAGTTATTGCAGGTAGGGCAGGAACCCCCACGTTGATTTTTGATGAGATTGATACTGGAATCAGTGGGGAAACGGCTATGAAAGTAGGAAAGGTGATGCGGGAGTTATCTCAAAACACCCAGGTGTTTACCATTACCCATTTACCCCAAATCGCTGCTTATGCGGATGCACATTATGGTTTGTTCAAAGGAGTAGAAGGAAACACTACGGTATCTGGAATTCGAAAATTGTCATCTGCTGAACAACAAGAAACGCTGGCAAAAATGATTGGCGGAGATCAACCCGGATCGGCAGCTTTAAAAACAGCAAAAGAATTACTAAATAAAGGCAAAAATTAGTATTTATTTATAGTATATATTTTAATAATAATATTATTAATTTAATAGTAAATTGTAATAATTGTAAATTCTGGGATATTGTAAATTTTATTTAAAAATCAATTTTTGGGTTGGTTGATAATTTAATACTCACCCTGCCAAGTAAATAGTTTTTTGTGGATAGAATTTCCTTCTCCTTCGCCAAGCAGGATTTTATCTTTACAATTCGGGAGTTTTTATTCCTTTCTACCCTATGTCTGAATTCGTACATCTCCATAATCATACTCAATATAGCCTGCTAGACGGGGCCTCCCGGATAGATCGGTTAATGGAGAAAACCCAGCAAAGCGGTATGAAAGCCATTGCCATTACGGATCATGGGAATATGTTTGGAGTTTTTGACTTTGTCGCCCAAGCCCAAAAACATAAAATAAAACCGATTGTAGGATGTGAATTTTATATGGTGGAAGACCGCCACATAAAGAAATTTTCCCAAACCACTCCTGACCGTAGGTATCACCAACTATTATTAGCGAAAAACGAAGAGGGATACCGGAATCTCACCAAACTTTGCTCTTTAGGTTTTATTGAAGGATTATATAGTAAATGGCCTAGAATAGACCGGGAATTAATTTTGAAATATCACACCGGCCTGATTGCCACAACTTGTTGTATCGGTGCTGAAATCCCCCAGACCATCCTGAATCGTGGAGAAGAAGAAGCTGAATTAAAATTTAAATGGTGGCTAGATATTTTTGGGGAGGATTATTACATCGAGCTCCAAAGACATGACTTACCCGAACAACATTTGGTAAATAATGTCTTGATGAAGTTTGCCGCCAAGTATAAAGTACCTATGATTGCTTCCAATGATTCTCATTATGTAGAAGCGGAAGATGCATCAGCACATGATATTCTATTGTGTATCAATACAGGGGATATTCGGTCAACGCCTAAAGGGGATGGAAAGGGGTATCGCTTTGGGTTTCCAAACGAACAATTTTATTATAAAACGCCAGCTGAAATGTCAACCCTATTTCAGGACATTCCAGAAGCCATTGAAAACACACTTGCGGTGGCTGATAAAATTGATAATCTAAATCTCAGTCGGGATATTATGTTGCCCAATTTTCCTATCCCGGATGATTTTAAAATTCACCAAAAGGCAGAATATATTGACGATAAAACAACCTTGTCGCCGGAGGTATTAAACCAATGGGAATACCTAAAACACTTAGCCTTTGAAGGGGCTCAGAATAGATACAAAGAGATAACCCTAGAAATTGAAGAAAGGCTGACCTTTGAGTTGTTTACCATCAAAACCATGGGTTTTGCAGGGTACTTTCTGATTGTTGCCGATTTTATTCGGGCAGGTCGGGAGATGGGAGTTTATATTGGTCCTGGTCGAGGTTCTGCCGCAGGATCTGTAGTAGCTTATTGTATTGGAATTACCAATATCGATCCGATAAAATATAATCTTCTGTTTGAGCGGTTTTTAAATCCGGAACGGAAAAGTATGCCTGATATTGATACTGATTTTGATGATATAGGTAGGCAACAAGTTATTGATTATGTGGTACAAAAATATGGGAAGGAACAAGTAGCACAAATCATTACTTACGGCACCATGGCTGCCAAAATGAGTATTAAAGATGTTGCTCGTGCATTAGATTTACCACTGGCTGAGGCAAATGTGTTGGCAAAACTAGTTCCAGAAAGGGCAGGTATTTCCTTACAACGTGTATTAAAAGCCCCGTTGGAAGGTGAAAAAAGTCTAAAAGAAAAAGAAAATCTTTCTAAAGAAGAATTAGAAGGGGTAATAACCCTAAGAAAAATATTAGAAGGTAGAGATCTAAAAGCTGAAGTATTAAGAGAAGCATTAACTTTAGAAGGTTCAGTTCGTAGCACTGGAATTCATGCTGCAGGGATTATCATTGCGCCTGAACAACTTTTTAATATTATTCCAGTTGCCTTAGCTAAAGATTCGGAGTTATTGGTTACCCAATATGAAGGAAACGTAATCGAATCTGCGGGAGTAATTAAAATGGATTTTTTAGGGTTGAAGAACTTAACCATAATTAAATCTGCCGTTGAACTGATTCGTGCCCGACATGGAATAGAAATACAACCCGATGAAATACCCTTAGATGATCAGGCAACTTTGGATCTTTTTAAACGAGGCGAAACCATTGGAACTTTTCAGTTTGAAAGTCCAGGGATGCAAAAATATCTGAAAGATTTAAAACCAGATAAGTTTGAAGATCTTATTGCGATGAATGCCTTGTATAGGCCAGGTCCTATAGATTATATCCCCAATTATGTAAAAAGAAAAAACAATCTGGAACCCATCACTTATGATTTACCTGAAATGGAAGAATTCCTTCAGGAGACTTATGGGATCACGGTGTATCAGGAACAGGTAATGCTGTTAAGTCAAAAACTAGCAGGGTTTACCAAAGGTCAGGCGGATAGCTTGAGAAAAGCGATGGGGAAGAAGGATCGATCCGTGCTGGATAAACTCAAACCGTTGTTTCTTTCTCAAGCTCAGGAAAGAGGGTTGCCCTTGCCCTCACTTGAAAAAATATGGACCGATTGGGAAGCGTTTGCCTCTTATGCCTTCAATAAATCACACTCTACTTGTTATGCTTTTGTGGCATTTCAAACTGGATACCTAAAGGCAAATTATTCTGCTGAATACATGGCATCAGTTTTAGCGCATAACCTTAGTGATATTTCAAAAGTTGCGTTCTTAATTGAAGAATGCCGAAGAATGGGATTAAAAGTTTTGCCTCCTGCTGCAAATGAAAGTATGCAGAACTTTTCGGTGAATAGTGAAGGAAATATACGTTTCGGCTTGGCAGCAATTAAAGGGGTAGGGTCAGGATTGGTAGAAGCCATAATTGAAGAAAGAAATCTTGCTGGGGAGTATAAGGACATATTTGATTTTTGTTCACGCTTAAATGGACGTCAAATCAACAAAAGGGTATTAGAAGCCTTAGCCAATGCAGGGGCATTTGATGCTTTTCCAGAATTAATCCGAGAACAATATTTAACCTCTTACCCAGGTTCAGCAGACATTACCTTATTAGATAAAGCTTTGCAGTTTGGGACCAGGTCAGCGCAAGAAAAACTTTCTTCTCAGGTAAGTTTATTTGGCGGGAGCATGAGTGCACAAGGGGAAGCCATAATTACCTACCCCGCACCACCACCTCCTGAACCTTTACCCTTAATCACAAAACTGGAGCAAGAGAAATCCGTTTTGGGTATTTACTTATCTGCACATCCCCTAGATCGATACCAGAAGGTGTTACAATTTTTAAGTGTAATTCCGCTTTCTACTTTGGATGAATATGTGGTTGCCAAAAAAGAAATCCGAATTCGTTTGGCAGGGGTATTATGTAAATTTCGAGAAGCCCTCACACGAAATGGAAAACCGTACATCAGTTTTAGAATAGAAGATTTCACAGGAGGCGCAGATTTGGTTTTATTTGGAGAAGGCGCCTTAAAGTTTAAACATATTTTATCTGGAATGAACCAGTTATTATTTATAACCGGTACGGTTGGTCCACGATTTAAAGGGGCTGAACAATTTGAGTTTCAGGTCAATGAAATTCGATTGTTAGACGAGGCCTTAAAACAACAAAAGATAAAACTTGAAGTTCAAATTCTGGTTACTGCACTTACAGAAGAAACAGTTGAAAATTTATTTAAGATTGTGGAGAAGTACCCTGGAAGCCATTCTATGCGAATAAAACTTAAATTGCCTCCTGTATCTGACTTGGAAATGGAAGTCAAGGAAAAAACCGTAGAACTTTGCCCCGAATTATTTCAGGAACTTGAACGGCAAAATTTTAGTTTTAATTTTAAAGCTTAACCCTTAAAACATGAGTGTCAAATTCGCAGTAGAACTTACCGATGCCAACTTCGAAGAAATGGTATTGAAATCTGATAAACCCGTATTGGTAGATTTTTGGGCAGAATGGTGTGGCCCTTGTCTAATGATAGCTCCTGCGGTTGAAGAAATTGCTCATGAATTAGAAGGCAAAGCGGTGGTAGGAAAACTAAATGTTGACTTAAATTCCAAAATTTCTGCAGAATATGGAATCCGCAATATTCCTACCCTTTTGATTTTTAAAAATGGTCAAATCGTTGACAAGCATGTGGGAGCTGCTCCGAAAAGTGTTTTGCTTGGAAAACTGACCACCCAAATTTAACCTCACTACAAAATTATTTTTCAGGCGGTTTACTGTTTAAAGGCCTGATGACAACCTCACTAATCAAGGTGTTCTGATCTGTATTGAGGATATGCAATACTGTATTTGCTACTGCCTCGGTCGTGAGCATGTTGTGGTGCGTGGAAATTCCCGGAACGGTATCGAAAAAATTTGTTTGGGTGCTTCCAGGATATACCACACTGACTTTTATACCTGAAGCCCTTACTTCCTGAAACAAGGATTCACTAAATCCAACTACCCCAAATTTAGTTGCAGAATAGGCAGTTCCCCAGGATGCACCTGTTTTGCCTGCAACACTTGAAAGGGTTACGATATGTCCTGAACCTTTTGCTTTCATCAGAGGAACTACTTTTTGAACGCACAAAAACATGGATTTTAAGTTAATGGAGATTTGTTCATCCCATAATGACTCTGGCATTTGTTCAATAGGATAAAATCTCCCTAATCCGGCATTAGTGATTAAAAAGTCAATCCGCTTTTCTGGAAACCATTCTAAACTTTGTTGTAAGCTGTTTTCTATACTAATTGCTTGGTCTAGCTCAGTCGGAATAAAATGAAAATTTTCAATTGGTTCTTCAGGGGCGGATCTTCCCCATCCCACTACATGCGCTCCTGCCAATGCCAAAGCTTTACAGAAAGCTAATCCTAACCCGGAATTTACTCCTGTGATAATTGCATTTTTTCCTTTTATATATTGCATTTTCAGTTTGAAAAATAATCTCTACAAAAATAGGGTATTACCATCGCAACATTATTTTCGCTGAAGTCGTTTGAATCCTGTCTTATCTTTGTAATCAGACAAAATTATATGCAACCCTTATTTAATTCATCTTCCACTTACAGTCCTTCCTCCGCAGTATCTGTAAACGCATTTCTGCAACGTGTGTATTTTATCATGGCCGCAGGATTATCCATTACCGGACTCACCGCATGGTTGTTTTTCAGTTTAATCAGTGATCCTGTAACCTTGATTAAACCTGAATACTCCTTCGTTGTTCAATCTCCTACCAGCTGGATATTAATGTTTGCTCCTCTGGTTTTTGTATTAATGATTTCTGGCTTAATTCAACGCGTAAGTTATGGCGCGGCAACCCTCATGTTTGCGGCCTACAGTTTGGTGATGGGCTTAAGCTTAAGTTTTATTTTCTTAATGTACACCACTTCTTCAGTTGCTAGCACCTTCTTTATTTCTGGCGGTACTTTCGCGGCGATGTCATTGATTGGATTAACCACCAAGACGGATCTTACCAAATTAGGATCCTTTTTAATGATGGCCTTGATCGGAATAATTATCGCAACGATTGTAAACATATTTATTGGTTCTACCTTAATGCAAACCGCAATATCTGCTTTGGGCGTTTTAATCTTTTGTGGGCTTACCGCTTATGATACCCAGAAATTGATGCGAATAGGAATGGAGCTAGATGCCGATAGCGAAGCAGCAAAAAAAGGAGCTATTCTTGGCGCTTTGACCCTTTATCTTGATTTCGTGAATTTGTTTTTATTCATGTTAAGATTTTTGGGAAATCGGAGAAGCTAGTTTTTATTGATTTGTAAATAATAAAGGCAGAAGAGATTCTGCCTTTATTATGATTATCAAGAGGGTAGATTTTACTAATTAAACGTGAAAGGTAAGCCCGTCCCAGGCAAGATTTACGTTGGGAGGTAATAGTTTGCTGATTTCATCATGCCTACCTAACAAATGGCTAATATGGGTAAACCAAGTTTGTTGAGGTTTAAGTTTTTCCACTACTGATAAGGCTTCCTCCAAATTAAGATGAGAAACATGAGGTTGGATTCGAAGTGCGTTTAAAATCAAAACATCCAAGTTCTGAAGTTTTTGCATGGACTCAGGAGGTATAGTTTTAGCATCGGTCACGTAAGCAAAGTTTCCAATCCTAAAACCCAACACAGGAAGTTGATGATGATGCACCCAAAGGGGTTCAATTAAGGTATCTTGTAATAAGAATGGAGTATCATCAATTTCATGCAATACCAATTCTGGTACTCCAGGATATTTAATTTCTTCAAAAGCATAATAAAATTCGGTCTTAACCTGGGCGAGTGTCATGCGATCTGCATAAACAGGCATATCTTTTTTCTGCTTAAAATTAAAAGCACGAACATCATCCAATCCAGCAATATGATCTTTGTGTTGGTGAGTCAGTAAAACTGCATCTAATTGAGATACTTTTGCCCGAAGCATTTGTTGACGAAAGTCTGGGCCCGTATCAATTACCCAAGTGGAATGTTCGGTTTCAATTAAAACAGAGCATCTAAGTCGTTTATCCTTCTCATTGGAAGAGGCACAAACCAAACAATCACAGGCAATAACTGGAATGCCTTGTGATGTGCCGGTTCCGAGTAAGGTTACTTTCACAACTTCAACTCTACCTGTCTTAACTGATTGAGCAATAATAATTGCTCCTTACTTAGTTTGTTTTCATCAACCTCAATATTTCGAATGACTTCAATCAAGGTGTTTACTTGACTTTCAAAAGGATAAAATTTATTGATTACTACAACTTTATCTTCTTTTAACACACAATTCCCCCCACGGAAATTCCCCTTTTCATAACGCACTTGGTAGTCAAGTGCGTCCAAAAGCAATTCCATTTTATTCAGCAGATTTTTAGTGATTTTTAACAACAAAGTCAGGATTGATTATGGGCAAAAATACGGGGGAATCTAGGGAGGTTATTAAAAAACTTTCAACACCGGACAAACCTCAGAATAAGGATCTGACCCATCACTCGGTAAAAAATCAATTTTGCATTGATAATCACCTTGAGATAAGTTTTCTCCTGCATCATTACTACCATCCCAATGAATAGTATATTTCCCTTTCACATACTTTTGATATTGAAAGATGGTTTTCACATTCTCTCCTTGTTTGTTTAAAATAAAAAGGCTCACATATCCTTCTGCTTTTAAGGCATATCGAATCAATTGGGAAGGATTACTTTCCTTTACAAACAACGCACTTACATTAGTTATTTCTGGCACTGGAGAAGTTTCAATTCGGTTTTTTTGTTTTCTGTTTCTTCTAGAAGTAGGATTGTTTTTTTCTTTGATAGACAAAGGAGCACTTTGTAGTATAGGATCAGGTACAGTTGCAAAATTAGGAACCGCGGATTCAGGAGTTTTTATATTGGCTTGTACCCATAATAAAGTCTGCCATTCTTTGCTGTATCCATTGGGGTGAAGATATTTTGCACGTAAGGGATAAAAACCGGGTGGGCAGGTAGCTCTTCCATATAAATATCCTTTAGAATCTGTATTCACCCAGGAAGGCCCTTCTAGAATTTCAACTTTTACTTCGCTTCCAAGGGGGTAAAGATGTTGAATAGGATTAACATTTAAGGAACCAAAAGTTTCAACCTTACAAGTATCTAGCTCTTCAAATAAAAGGGAAAATTTTTCTGGAACTCTAAGATTAAATTCACTTATAGTTACATCTGCTTTTTTACCACTTACAGAAGATAGAGATAAAGAAATTCCTTTACCGGTTTTATCACCAGGAATAAAAGTGTGAATCCAAAAAGGATCAGGATGATGAGAGATAAAATCCTTAACAAAATAGGAATTTCCTCCCTGTGCCATCAAAGTAACCGAAACTCCTGAGTCAGCTTCAAAAATAAAACTTACCCAAAGTGAATCACTGGAGGGAACTTTCAGATGGTTTATTTTAAAGATTATCCCTGTCTGATGTAAGGAGAAAACTGCATGATTGGGCTGACCATCTTTAGAATTTAAATTCCAGTGGGCATCACTTTGATTAATTGCATCGGGTTTTCCGTCTTGGTTTAAATCTAAGGTCAAATCTATTCCTAAGCTGGTATAAGGTTCTGTAGCTAAATATTGAGAAACCGTAGGGTCATCTTTAACTTTGCTATGCCAAGCGGTTACGATTTGAAAAACGGAATCCCGAACTTTAGGGGGATCTAGGAGCCTATGTTGACAAGCCCAAACATGGGCTAAATCATGAATAATTTGAGCTGCTTCTATTTCAGAATTAGTTTTAGGGGGTATTAAGGGGGAAGGATAGGGCTGATATTGTGCCCAAACCTTAATTGGAAGCAACCAAATCCAAACCCACTTGAGCAAAAATTGCATTTCTTAATTCTTTCGTATTATAAAGATACTATACAATACTTAGTATTTATCAAGACCACCAAGGCTTTAGCGCTTCTGCCAGATTCCTCAATTCTTCATAAGTATGTAATGCGGTAATGTTGATTCTTAGCCTTTCAGTTCCTGGAAGCACGGTTGGGGGTAGGATAGCTTTAACATTAAATCCTTGGTTTTGCAGTTGTTGTGCCACTTCCTTACATTCTGAAATTCCTGAAATAGGAATCGGGATAATGGGTGAAATCGGAGCAGAAACAGTTTTGCCAAACTGTGCATAAAAAAAGGCAAGCTTTTCTTGAAGCTCCAATCGTCTATCCTCTGCCATTGCCATTTTATGTATAACCCATCGGGTGGCCTCTACCATTAAATTGGGTGGGGCAGTAGTGTATATAAAGGGTCGGGCAAAATTGATAAGATAATTAATCAAGCGTTGACTTCCAGCAACAAAAGCACCTGCAAAACCGGGTGCTTTACCAAACGTATAAGTTATCGATAATGCAGTTTTATTGGGTAAATGATAATGAAACCATCCCCCGCCATTATCCCCTACAACCCCAGTACTGTGGGCTTCATCATAGATTAGATAGGCCCCATTTTGTTCACATAACGCATCTAAAATATTAGGGTCAGACCATTTTCCTGACATGGAAAACAAGGATTCACTCACCACATATAGCTGAGCATTGGGGAATTTTATTCGGTTTAGTTTCAGCTTTTTTTCAAGTTGAAAATAGTCTAAATGTTTATATCCAAATTTATGCGCCAGAGATAATCGCATTCCATCTTTCAAAGAAGCATGACATTCTTGATCAAACAAAATGATGTCTCCTTTTTGAGGAATAGAAGACATAACGGCAAGATTAGCCTGATATCCTGAAGAGAACCAAAGCGTAGCTTCCGATTGGAAGAGTAGAGCCGCTTCTTTTTCCAGATCAAGAATTTGCTGTAAATTTCCCTGTAGTAATCGAGACCCCATACTTCCCTCAAGAGAAGAAGTAAACTGTATATTCTTTCCATCTTGGGCTAAACCTAAGTAATCATTCGAAGTAAAATCAACGCCAGTAAAGGGTTTGGGCAAACTTCGAAAGGTGCCTTCAAGTTGTACTTTCTCTAATCTTTTTTGTAAAGACAAGGGTAGGGGTAGATGGGGTTCAGGCATTTGACAAAAGTTCAGCTAAGATAATCAAGATAAAAAGTTATACTGACATACAGTAACAAAGGGATATTCTGTAATTTAAGGCTTTAAAATATAACTTGCCAAGACCTGTGACTGTATTGGAAAAAAAAGCAAAAGAAGTGCAAATGAAATCTTTGCCTTTAACCCCTGAAGAAATAATTAAAGATTACCGAATTGCATATCAAAGTCGGCAAGCTAGCCTATTAGGTCGTAAGGAGGTTTTGACTGGAAAAGCGAAGTTTGGAATTTTTGGCGATGGGAAAGAAGTTCCCCAACTGGCCATGGCAAGGGTTTTTAAAAATGGGGATTTTAGATCTGGCTATTATCGGGATCAAACCTTCATGTTCGCAACCGGGATGTCGGGAATACGAGAGTTTTTCGGTCAGTTGTTTGCTAACACGGATGTAACCGAAGAACCTTGTTCCGCAGGTCGTTCTATGAATGGACATTTTGGAACCCGATGGCTCAACGAAAAAGGAGAATGGATTTCTCATATGTCTATGAAAAATTCATCTGCAGATGTTTCTCCTACCGGTTCACAAATGCCACGGTTGGTAGGGCTTGCTCAAGCTTCCAAAATCTATAGAAATTTACCTGATCTCCATTCCTTTTCAGATTTCTCAAATAAAGGAAACGAAATAGCATTTGGTACCATCGGAAATGCCTCCACTTCCGAAGGTATGTTCTTTGAATCAATCAATGCTGCCGGGGTGCTCCAAATCCCAATGCTCTTGTCGGTTTGGGATGATGATTACGGAATTTCAGTTCCAGCTAAATATCAAACTACCAAAGAATCTATCTCTGAAATTCTTTCTGGATTTCAGCGCACTTCAGATAAACCTGGGTACGAAATATTTACCGTAAAAGGTTGGAAATATCTTGATCTTTTGGCTACCTATGAAAAGGCTGCCAATGTTTGTCGTACTGAACATATTCCAGTGATTATCCATGTTCAGGAGGTAACCCAACCGCAAGGTCATTCTACCTCAGGGTCGCATGAACGTTATAAATCCAAAGAAAGATTAGCTTGGGAACAAGAATTTGATTGTATCCGCCAAATGCGTTTATGGATGATTCAAGAAGGCATCGCAACCAACGAAGAGCTTGAAACTTGGGAAGCTGAAGATGTTAAATCGGTAAGAGAAATTAAAAACACAGCATTTAAAGTTTATCTAGATCCAATTAAATCGGATATTCATTCGGTCTGTACTTTATTGGATCAATTAGCTACCCAAACTTCTTTTGCTGCTGAAGTATCTGCTATTCGTCAGGAGTTATCCAAAATTTCTGAACCTTTTCGGAAGGATATTTTAGTGGCAATTCAAAAAGTATTAATACTCTGTCGTAAGGAATCTCCTCAAGTATTACGTCCTTTAATCGATCTTAAAAAGAAGTTGGATGAAGATGGGCTAGATCGTTATACCTCTCACTTATATAGCCAATCCTCAGCTTCCTTAAAATCTGTTCCCATAATTCCTCCTGTTTTTTCTGAATCCTCTCCTTGGGTGGATGGACGTGAAGTTTTGCAAGCTTGCTTTGATGCAGCACTCACGCGTGACCCTAGAGTATTAGCTTTCGGAGAAGATGTTGGACATATTGGAGATGTTAATCAAGCATTTGCTGGATTACAAGCCAAACATGGGGAACTTCGCGTAAATGATACTGGAATTCGGGAAGTAACTATTTTGGGTCAAGGAATTGGCCTAGCAATGCGTGGTCTCAGGCCAATAGCAGAAATTCAATACCTAGATTATTTGTTGTATGCCCTTCAACTTATGTCGGACGATTTGGCAACATTGCAATATCGTACCAAAGGAGGACAGAAAGCACCTTTAATTATTCGTACCCGAGGACATCGCCTCGAAGGGATTTGGCATTCCGGATCACCCATGGGAATGATTATTCATGGCGTTAGAGGAATTAATGTTTGCGTTCCTAGAAATATGACCCAAGCCGCTGGGATGTATAACACGCTTCTTCAAGCCGATGAACCCGCATTAATGGTAGAAGTATTAAATGGGTATAGATTAAAAGAAAGAATTGCTGATAATATTGATACCTATACCATCCCATTAGGGGTTCCTGAAGTCCTTTTGGAAGGAAACGATGTAACGGTGATTACCTATGGACCTAATTGCCGATATGCGCTAGAAGCAGCGGATCGTTTGGCTTCAGTAGGGATATCTATCGAAGTAATTGATGTGCAAACCCTGATTCCATTTGATGTTTCCCATACACTTGTTCAATCCCTCAAAAAAACCAATAGGGTAGTGTTTTTGGATGAGGATGTTCCAGGTGGGGCATCTGCGTTTATGATGCAACAAGTTTTAGAAGTTCAGGGAGGATATCGTTGGTTAGATTCTGAACCTCGAACCCTCGCAGCCAAAGAAAATAGACCCGCTTATGGAACCGATGGCGACTATTGGTGTAAACCTGGTGTTGAGCATATCTTCGAAACGGTGTATGATCTTATGCATGAAGTTGATCCAAAGGCCTTCCCAGTATTTTATCGTTAAGGTAGATTGGAACTTAATGCACTCACAGCCATATCTCCCATAGACGGAAGATATAGGTCGCAAACCGAAGAGCTCGCCCAGTATTTTTCTGAATATGGATTAATGCGATATCGGGTAAGAATTGAATCCGAATATTTTCTTTTCTTAATCGCAATGGGACTACCTCCCTTAGCACGATTGGCTTCTATTGACCCAGAACAATTTCATCTTTCCTGGAAACAATTTTCCATTCAAGATGCAACTGAAATTAAATCCATTGAGAAAACTACCCGACATGATGTTAAAGCGGTTGAGTATTTTCTAAAACAACAATGGACGCAAAATCCCAATATTTTATTAACGGATCACGAATCAGAATTTATCCATTTCGGACTCACTTCTCAGGATATCAATAATACCGCAATCCCCACTTTATGCAAAGAGGCATTAGATTCAGTTTATTATCCTTTGTTAAATAATTTGATTGAATCCTTGACTCAAATGGCAGATCAATGGATTTCAATTCCTATGTTGGCAAGAACCCATGGTCAACCTGCAACCCCAACAACAGTTGGAAAAGAAATTAGAGTATTCCAAGCTAGACTTGAAAACGCTAAGGCAAGCTTACAATCCTTACCCATTCCTGCAAAATTTGGAGGGGCTACCGGTAGTTTTAACGCCCATAAAGTAGCTTACCCTCAATATCATTGGCCAAAATTGGCAGATCAATTTCTGACAGAAAAATTTGGCTTACAAAGGACTCAAATCACTACCCAAATTGAAAATTATGATGGATTAGCAGCCCTCTTGGATGCAATGGCAAGAATCAACATTATTATAATTGATGCCTGTCGCGATTTCTGGACTTATATTTCTATGGAATATTTTAGCCAAAAAACTAAACCTGGTGAAATTGGTTCCTCAGCAATGCCACATAAAGTTAATCCGATTGATTTTGAAAATGCAGAAGGAAATGCTGGATTCTCAGCTGCAATCGCAGGTCATCTAAGTCGAACTTTACCCATTTCCAGATTACAAAGAGACCTTACGGATTCTACTTTGTTAAGAAATATAGGCCTTCCCTTTGCGCATAGTTTATTAGCATTTAAATCTATGCTCAAGGGCTTGGCATCTTTAGAATTAAATGAAAATAAAATTAGAGTTGACTTAAACCAAAATTGGGAAGTATTGGCAGAAGCTGTTCAAACCATTTTGAGGAGAGAAGGCTATCCGAAACCTTATGAAACTTTATTAAACCTCACTCGAGGAAAAGAATCTTTAACTCCATCTGCTTACCTAGATTTTATTAATCAATTAGAAATCCGGGAAGAGGTTAAAGCGGAACTCCGGCAACTAAGTCCTTGGGATTATTTAGGGTACGCACCAACAAGTTAATCGTTTATGCTAACCTCCGGAGTGCCCTCAACTATTGGCATTCAAGCCCAACCTCTTTTTACTTTAAACTTACGAGGTACTGTATGGGCAAGCTATAGGCCTGTAATCATGGGGATTTTGAATGTTACTCCGGATTCATTTTCGGATGGAGGAAATTTCACTTCCCTTTCTGCTGCATTACGTCAAATTGAAAAGTTGATACAAGAAGGGGCTGATATCATCGATATTGGAGGAGCCTCTTCAAGGCCAAGTGCGGATATAGTGCCTGTTGAAGAAGAATGGAAACGATTGGAACCCGCAATTTCTCATGCCATAAAGGAGTTTCCATCTATACCCATTTCTATTGATACTTGGAGGGCAGAAGTAGCTCGAAGGGCATTAGACTTAGGGATACATATGATTAACGATATTTCGGCTGGAACTTTAGAACCAGAGATTATATTTCATACTGCAAAAGCAAAAGCTCCTTTAATAATCATGCACATGCAAGGAACACCCCTCACGATGCAAGTGAAGCCTGAGTATGGTGAAGTGATAGTAGAAATAGTAGAATACCTTACCCAAAGAATTAACGAAGTGCGCAAGCAAGGCATCTTAGATATAATAATTGACCCAGGATTTGGGTTTGGGAAAACAATGGAACATACGCTTTCACTTATTCATAATCTTAAATTGATATGCTCTTTAGGAGTGCCGGTTTTAACCGGCTTTTCAAGAAAATCTTTTTTATCTAAAATAACCGGAGCATCCGCATTGAATACTGAACCTTTACATGCTATTCTGAATTATCAAGCGCTTCAAGCGGGTGTTTTATTTTTAAGGGTACATGATGTGGCTTCAGCCCACCAAGCTTTAGCTTGGTATCTCAAATCAAATACGAAATGAAACCCTTTTGGATTGTAGCTGCCACCGCTCAAGAACTTCCGCCTTTACCAGAATCCTCGGACTTTGAAAGTAGGATATTAGGGATAGGTATGGTAAATACCGCTAGTAAGTTAACCCGTTGGTTAGAACAAGAAAAGCCAAAAGGAATGATCATGACTGGGATTTGTGGTTCTTACCTTTCTGACCTTCCTTTGGGTTCACTAGTGGAAGTACGTAAAGAAATTTATGCTGAAGCAGGAGCAAATACCCCCGAAGGTTTTTTAGATATGCAATCATTGAACCTTCCTTTAGGCCTAATGGGGGAAGAACAGATTTATAATATTTGGGAAAACCCATTTCCAGTTATAACCGAACTTCCTCAAGTAACAGGTGCTACCATATTTAGAATTTCAGGAGAAATGAATGCCATCTCTGAAATGAAAAAAATATGGAATCCAGATATTGAATCTATGGAAGGGGCTGCTTTTTTTCAAATAGCTACCGAATATAATGTCCCTTTTGCACAAATAAGATCGGTATCGAATTGGGTAGAGCCGAGAGATCGAAGTCGTTGGAATATACCCTTAGCCCTTTCTACTTTACATCAATTCTGGATGGAAAACCATCGGGATTTGGTTGCCCAATGGAAATAAAAAAGGTCACCCATAAGGTGACCTTTTTATGGATTAATAATAAAAATTAATTTCTAATAATTTTTCCACTTAACATCATTCGGTTATTATATACTCTTATATAATAAACTCCGATAGGATGTTGGCTTAAGGGAAGCGTAGTTTCTAATTGCTCAAGTATAGGGTACTCGGTTTTTTCAATAATCCTTCCACTCATATCTGAAATTTCCATGGTAACCTGTTCTGCACGGAAGGGTAAGGCTATTTTAAGATTTACATCTCCGTTAGATGGATTTGGAAACACAGAAAATACCTGAGAATGCTGAAGGTCTTGGGCATTTCCAGTAGTAAAGAGTCTATAGAAATAATAAGCCTCAGAAGTAGAAATACATCCAGTGTTAGGATCAAAATAAGATACCGTATAAAATCCATCTTGATTAGGGGTATGACTGGCTAACGTTGCCCCTGGGATCGGTGTATTATTAAAGTTCCATTGTATGTTGGTAGTAATATCAGAAGTCAATATTCCACCTGAAAAAGTAATCACCGGAGTTTGTGGAACAGAATGAATTATCACTTGAGTATTTGCAATAGCTACCGTGCACGTACTCGTAACATATACTACCTGATAATTTCCAGATCTTGTCATCCACGCTGGATTAAAATTCAAAACGGTTTGGGTAGAATAAAATCCATTTGGACCTGACCAAAAATAAGATCCTTGTGGTAAGCCGGTAACCGAAAGACTAATTGCTCCCCCAGCACAAGTTGGGCCATTATTATAAGCAATTACCCCGGTTGGAATAGCAATCACTTGAACACTTACTGTATCTTCTGAACTTACACATCCATTCATGTTGACGAAAACCGTGTATACCCCAGCATTGGATAAGGACGCACTAGAAATATTGGGATTCTGAACATTATTCAAGTACCCATTAGGACCACTCCATACATAAGATACTCCCGCCAATAAGGAAGCGTTTAATTGTAGATTACCACTTACGCATACTGGACTATTTGAAGATGCTGAAGGAGCTGGTGGGGTTGGGTTAACCACTAAGTTGACAGAACTTGGTGTTGCGGCACATCCATTTTCAAAAACCGTCAATTGATAAACTCCGTTATCATTTAAGGTGGCTACCCCAATAAATGGATTTTGTAAATTAGAATTAAAACCGTTAGGTCCTGTCCATTGATATACCGCACCAGGAGAGGAGGTTGTGGCTGAAAAATTCACCAAGTCCCCAGTACAAACTGGGGAGGGAACCGACGCAATTGAGGCAGGTGGCGCTTGATTAACGGTTACTGTTATGGAGTCTCCTAAACTTTGACATCCATTGGCTGAAATATAAACCGTATAAACACCAGATTCCAATACTGTTACCAAAGGAATCGAAGGGTTTTGTAAATTGGAAGTAAAGGTGTTGGGTCCAAACCAACTATAGGCTGCACCTGAAACAGTGGCAGCAGTTAAATTCAAAGTATTACCTGAGCATATGGGCGATTGTGCGCCCATAGAAGGCAAAATAGGTGCTGGCTGAACAGCAACACTTGTTAAGGCAACAGCACTTGTACATGCATTCTCGACAGCATATACAGAGTAAACCCCAGCCCCATTAATCAATACTTGGTTAAGGGTTGGATATTGGGTGTTATCAGTAAACCCATTCGGACCTGTCCAATAATATCCAGCTGTTCCAACCGTAGTTGCACTTAAATTTAAAACAGTTCCCTCACAGATGGGTGCATTTGAAGAAGCTATTGAAACTCCAGGAGTAGTAACCACATTTACAGGTAAGGTAGCTACGGTACTGCTACATCCATTTACAATCGCATACACATTATAAACTCCAGTAGCTAATGCGGTAACATTGGGAATAATAGAAACTGCTGTATTAGCAGTAAATGTATTGGGCCCTGTCCAATAGTAGGTTGCTCCAGATACTCCTCCACTACTTAACACAAGCGAATACCCTGAACAAACAGGCAAATTACTCGTTGCCACTGGACTTGCTGGAGTTGGAAACACGGTTACATTTACTGAAGCTACAGCACTTGTACAGGAACTTACAATACTTACCACGGAATATATTCCTGAATTGGTAAGTAGCACTGGTGATATAGTAGGATTTTGGTTAGTGTTGACAAAACCACCGGGTCCATTCCAAGAATAAGTAGCACCTGTGATGGTGGAAGCGGATAAGTTTAGAATTCCATTTTCACAAACAGGATAGGAGGCAGATGCCGTTGGACTAGCCGGTAAGGCAGCAACATTAATATTTATGGTACCCGCTGTGGTGCTGGTGCAACCCAAAGCAATGGCATAAACAGAATAAACGCCTTGATTTAATAAACTAATATTATTTACACTCACCACAGTACCTGTTTGATTAAACCCATTTGGCCCTGCCCATATATAACTTGTCCCTGCACCTGTTGCGGTTAGGCTCAGCGTGTTTCCAGTACAAGCTGGCAAATTCGCACTTGCCGTAGGAGCAGCGGGAGAAGGATTAATCGTAACTACCACACTGTCGGCTAAGGACCAACATCCCCCTGCTTCACGGGTTCTAACATAATAAGTGCCTGATGTGGAGACTGGCCAGGCAATGGTAGCATTGTTTGCCGTGCTGGATCCAGTAGCGGTGGTTTGCCAGTAATAAACATTATTGGCTGGAGGTGCACTTAAAGCAAGTATAGTGGATTGATTACAGGCTGGATTAGGTGCTGCAATTGGTGTGGGAGGGGGAGATGGTAATGCGTTTACTACCACAGCCACGCTTGAGGAAGTATTTGACCAAGTTAAAGTTGTTAAATTTTGAGCCCTAACATAATACGTTCCGGATACGGTTACAGGAAAAGTAGAACTAGTTGGATTGGCTGTGCTTGTTCCAGTTGAATTTGTCCCTTGCCAAAAATATCCGATTCCATTGGGTGGAACCATGGTATTTAAAAATGTAGGTCCACAAGAAGGACTAGCATTTGCAGTAGGATTTGGGGGAGTAGAGGGAACAGGGCAGGTTGCTTGGTAAGCCATCACCCTTGAGGGACCACCACAACTACCTGAAAAATTTCCTAAATGAATATAATAGGTTCCGGAGGTTCCACAAACCCAAATCAAATCAGAACCAACCCCACATGCATCATCATTCCAAGTTTGAGCTCCTGTCGTGGGTGCATTGGTTATTGTTAAATAGGTATCGTTAGAGTAAGAACCTCCATTCGAACAATGGGTAAAACGATAAGTGCAACCTACGGTTGCAGCAAAACTAAAATATCCTCCGGCAGTAACTGTTACAGTTTGCCAAGTGGGGCTCGGTGCTGGGGTTAATGCCCCCAAACTATTATTGCATATCCTTTGCGCAAATATTTGCCCAGGTATTGTAATCAATAAAAATAACAATAGACTAGTTTGGTAAACAAGACTAGATCTAACCGTGTATTTGTGGAAAGTAAAATATCGAACCATATTTTTATCGTACTAATATACCAAGCTAATATACTCTGTTTATTTTAACTCTCAAAATATTGATTAGCAAAATCATCCTATATCTAAACGATAGATAACCCAACGGTAATATTCAGGTGATGTACAGTGTTAAATTAGGATCAATTGAACTGAATATCTAGAGATGCTTTGCCTTTCCACCGGTGTTTGTCAGGATTCCAGGCATAAATTTTCCACCTAGATCCCGGGGGTAATAAATCTGGTAGGGTAAAAACATGATAAAATTTAAAAGGGATTTCTGAATTTGAATTCATGTCTTCCCCATGATAATAAACCTTTGAGGTCCCACTTTCGATATCTAACACCCATTTTATATCAGGATTCGGAAGAAGGGAATAGGTAACCCACATTCTTACCTCGCGAAATCGCTTTTCTGGTGCTAAACGAATAGTGTCTTCTGCAATGGAATAATATTCTTCTCCCAATTGAAACATTTCACTTGTTTTTAATTTGTAATCCGACGGATGCTTGCCTAATCGATACCGGATTTCACTCCAATCCCAGTCCCCCTTTCCTAAATAACATCGAGGATGGGAAATCATCAAATACAATCCTATGGTAATTCCTATAGAAAACATCAACGCAATCCCTCTTTTCTTCCAAACTGAAAATCGTAAAGCAGAGGATAAGAAATCTACCCAAATCCCAACAAATAATAACTGATATTCTACAAAATTTCGAGAACCAAACCCACACCCAAACGACCAAATATGCCAACTGGAAAATAGATAAATCGAAAAAATCAATATAACAATCCTTAAAATTCTATTGGGGGTAGGATACCTCAGGCAATACACTATTCCAACCAGTAAGCCCAAGCCTGTTACTGGACTATATATAACTAAACCATTGTTGGGAGAAAACAAAAACTCAATCCAAGCGGGATCAGTTAAATGTGAAAAAGTTTCCTTTTCATACGGATAATTAAAAAACTCTTCAGTGAGCCAATGCCTATAGATTAATTGAGGAACCCAACATAAAAAGCTAAATGCTGCGATTCCCAACGCTAGAAATTTTATCTCTTTACTTTCTTTCCTAATTATAATATACCTATTGAATTCAATCCATATCCCCAGCACTAATAAAAAATTTGTGGGTCGAATAAAAATCAAGAGACTAATTAATAATCCAATTAACAGGATTTTGTTTCGATGAGATTTGAAATCAGTATCCAATAAATATGCTAACAAAGCCCCTAATCCAAAGGAATAGATATGGCTCATCCCTCCACCAGCAGATTGATAATAAAACAAAGGACTACCGATGGTGATCAATAAGATTAAGCCTACTGCAATTCGTTCTCCATAACGCCGAGCAACTATTAATAACACTAAGCCTAATCCTAAGCATCCCCAAAAAATTGCATTTAATTGTAAGGCTAAAATATACGGAGGGGAGAATCCATCTGCCTGATGGGTAATAAGAGAATACAAATGGGCAATGGCAAAAGCCGGGAGTTCCAACAAGGCTACTCCAAAAGTATATTTAGTTATTATTTTTTTTTGCTCAACCTCAAACCCTTTTCCGCTACCCTGAATATGGTTTTCAGAAATTAAACTTCCATCCCAATGATAGATGAAAGTGGCAGGTAAATAAATATAATAACCCGAAGGGTCTGCCCATCTAAAGGCTCGCCAATCCTGATAAGGTAAGGTTTGGTGGGTAGGATAGATAACTCCTT
>Ga0214923_10001312_pt1 | contig 35532 bp, 38 predicted proteins | sample LL1510_MetaG_FD_177993 | JGI IMG/M metagenome (GOLD analysis project Ga0214923, IMG submission 177993) | Freshwater microbial communities from Lake Lanier, Atlanta, Georgia, United States - LL-1510 | ecosystem: Environmental > Aquatic > Freshwater > Lake | place: USA: Georgia | collected...
GTATTATATACTTATTAAATATAATAAATTAATAACTATGAAACTCATTAAATTAGTTAGTATATGGAATCCAAAAGGAGGACAGGGGAAAAGTACTTTAGCTATTAATCTTGCTGCCGCATCCGTAGAGCTAGGCTTAAAACCTTTAGTTATTTGCCAAGACCCGCAAGGAACTTCACTGCTATACTATAAGTCAGGCAACTTGCCTTTTGAAGTTATTGATAGTGTGCCAACAAATCGTCCAGAAGCAGATATCGTCATATTCGATCATCAAGCAAGCGACTGGGATGTTCCTAATAACAATTTAATCGTAATGCCTCTTAAACCAGCAAGAGACCAATATGCCACTTACATTGACGCTTATAGAAGAGCAGAGTTACTTGGAAAAAGAATAATCACTGTAGTAACCGATGGACAGGAACATAGAGCTAGCGAAAAGCAAACTATGGATTACCTCAAGAGTAAAGGTGCTTACGCTATTGCTGCCAGCGGAGTATTTAGCCGTGCTGCTAGCGAGTATATGACAATATTTGACCCAAAGATGAATAAGGCATACAAAATCAAGGAACGCAGAATAGAAATTAATAAAATTCTAGCAAACATATTAATTGAAAATGAGGAAACAAAAAATAATGACTAATAACTGGATAGATGAAGAAAACGCAAGAGCAAACCATTTAGCTAAAACAGGAGCTACTACTAACAATAACGCTCCGCTATTAGTAAAAAATACAAAAAAACCAGCTCCAACACGTCATATTAAGAGCATTTATATTCAGGACTCATATAGCCTAGCATTTGATAAGCTGGTATTTGAGCAAAAAATAGCCAAAGGCAAGAAAGCTCCCCAGTTGATGGAGGAGGCGATAGAGTTGTTGCTTAAAAAGTATAGCGGGGATTTATGAATATTTTATATAATAAAAGTTGATATTTTATCATATCAATACTTGCATATTAATTTATATATTGCTATAATAAGCTATGTATATTTAATGCAAGTAAATATCATGAACGATATAGCTATTAATAGAAATGAACTAATTAACCCTTCAGCACTCAACTTTTCCCAATACCTAAGAGAATTCATTACAGAACAGGACATTAAGGAAAATAGCAAGGAAACCTACAGAAGAGCCTTAAAACAGTTCTTTTCCTTCATGTCTAATAAATCTATAGAACTAAGTGGCAACGATATCTTGGACTATAAAAAGTTCTTGTCCGACCAAAATTTAGCAGCTTATACAATTAATTCTTATCTAGTAGTAGTAAGAAGGTTTTTTGCTTGGACTGAGTCAAAAAAGATATATCCAAACATAGCTAAGACAATCAAGGCAATGAAGAAGCCACAAGGGTTTAGAAAAGAAAACTTGTCAAATCAGCAGATTGTTAGGGTATTACAAGGAATTAACCAATCTACTCTGCAGGGTAAAAGAGATTTTGCCATTATCAACCTGTTACTTAGGACGGGTTTAAGAACTATTGAAATTCAAAGAGCGGATATTACAGATATAGCAAGGTGTGCAGACGAAGCTAAGTTTTATATTCAAGGAAAAGGAAGAGACGCAAAAGATGAATACGTAGTACTTACCTATGGTACTCTTAAGCCAATATTGACTTATTTAGAAGCAAGGGGACAAGCTGACGGTTCTGATCCTTTATTTGCGTCAGTAGCCGATAGTAATAACGGGGATAGAATAACAACGAGAAGTATAAGCAGACTTATTAAGAACGCACTGCTTAAAGCGGACATTAATGATAAACGCTTTACAGCACACTCACTTAGGCACACCGCTATAACTAACGCCCTAAAAGGCGGGGCAAGTCTTCAAGAAGTAAAAACGATGGCAAGACATGCCAATATTAATACTACCCTAATCTATAGCCACAATCTAGAGCGTATGGCTAACCCAGCAGAGAAGGTTATCGATAAATACATGGAAGAAATATATACAATCTAAAATAGTTAATTCTAATGGCAACAATAACAAACTTAAACCAGACTTCTACCGATCAATTAAGAAGAATTATTGAAGATAACGGCATTACTATAAAAAAGACGGATAGCACCCGTTTTCAAGTAATTTGTCCCGAGTGTAATAAGGCAGAAGCTTATATTTATTTTAATCAAGGTAACAGGGTAATACAGTGCAATCGTCAAAAAAACTGCAACTTTAGCCAAAGTCTCTGGGAATATATTGCTAGCAAGAACGGATACTCAAATAAGGAAATGACTGGATATATAAATCAATTACTAGGCTATGAGTTCAAGGATTTTACTAATGAACAGACAGGAAGCTTTATTGTTGCTAATAATCCCTACAAAGCAAAAAAAGAACCTGAAGTGTTAGAAAAGGTAACTACCGATAAACCTATAAAAACCCAAGAAGAACTGGCAGAAGAATGGGAGTTTTTTAAAGCTTGCCACCAGATATTTAAGGAATGTTTAGAGGAACAGGATAACGAGCAGGTATCTTTTTCCTTAAGGTACTTAAAAGAGGATAGAAGCTACGATGATAAGCAAATTAAATCTTTTGAGCTGGGATTTTTTCCAGATGAAGAAAAGTTTATTTTGTTACTTACAAATGTTGGCTATTTAAAGGAAGTAGGGAAGAAACTAATTGAGCGGTACTTCTTGGGTATACTGAATATCAATAAATACAAAAAAACAGATGAAGAAACTAAAAATCGTATTACGTTTACTTGGTTTAATCACGATGGAAATATAGCAGGTTTTACAATCAGGAAACCGACCGACAAAGAGGGTATAGAAGCTAGATACGTCAATAATAAAGGACTTGGTAAAGCAGACCATTTATATAATCTAACGACAGAAGCAAAGAATAAAAAAATCGTAATAGTAGAGGGTCAACTTGATGCTCTAGCAGGTACTTATTTTGCTTTACCACAAGAAGAAATGAAGAATTACCACTTTGTTGCCATAAGCGGTAATAACATCAGTGAACGTCAAATTGCCTCATTAAAAGCACTAAATTGCGGGAGGGTAATATTACTCTTAGATAATGACGAAGCAGGAAGAAAGGGAGCTATACAAACGGCAGAGAAATTAAGCACAGCAGGGATTATCCCCTATATTGCAAGTATTCCAAAAGATTGCGAATGCAAGGATATTGACGAGTTAATAAGAAAATATAAGGACGATATAGACGGGAAGTACCCAGACCTTAAAGAATTGCTGGATACTGCTACAAAATGCGAAATAGCTGTTAATCCTGATAAACCTATAAAAGAAACAAGAATGGAAGAAAACCAAAAATTAGACCCCGAACTGCAAGCACTAATGGACAAAATAAAAAGCGCAGGAATAGAACAAGACGGCACAACGAAAGAAATCAAACTCAGACCCTTAGAAGTTTTTAATTACGCAAAAGATATAAGCGCAATAAGGGCAAGACTAGTAGGGCAAACTATTGGCTCGGATAGAAAAAACGACCCTAATTTTATAACCCTTAATAATATATACTCTCATATCAGGGAATATAATAATTTACTCTCTTCAGACGAGACCGAGGATAAGCCTTACACTGGCGAACAACTTTTAGAAGAAGTTTTAAAAAATACAAATCACGGCTTAAAGACGGGTTTTAAAGAGCTAGACAAGGATATAACAATCCAGCCGTCAAGCCTTGCTTTTATTGCGGGTAGACCATCACACGGCAAAACTACGATGATGCTTAACATACTCAAAAACATGCTTGAGGATAAAAACAACGAAGATAAAGCGTTTTTGTTTTACAGCTATGAAGAAACAAGAAGCGATATTTTAATAAAAATAATACTTAGCGTTGCCGATGAAGGACTTAACCAAGAATTAATAAACGCAAAAGTGGAGGGGGTCAATTTAAGACAACGTGCATTAAATAACCTTAAAAATTACCCTTTTTGTGTGAAAGAAAATGCAAGGGGTCAATTATCCGCATTAAATTCTAAGCTAGGAATAGCCTATAATAAAGTTAATGCTTGGATAAAAGAGGGACGGCTTGAAATATTAACCGCTAAATCTAACGTAGAGAGTTTAAGCACCGCAATTTTCGAACGTTGTACGGCTTTTAAGGAAGAAGAATTTAACGAAGATAATAACCAAGCGGGACAAATAGCAGAACAAGCCAAAGAGGTACAAAATAAAAAGAAAGTTGCGGCGGTATTTATTGACTATGTACAAAAATTAACTACCGAAGAGGAGCGAGTTAATAGGCAACAGGAAATTCAAAAGATATGCCAGACTTTGCTCTCAACAGCACTAGATAAAAGCGTGTGTACTTCAATAATACTAGGTGCGCAAGTTAATAGAAATGTAACATCACTTGAAGAACTAACCCTAGATAAAATGAGAGAGGCAGGAGATATTGAACAGGATGCAAACCTTGTCCTTGGAATATGGAATGATCAAGCTGGGGAAATAGATTGGTTAGTGGCAAAAAAAGGAGAATTGAAAGAGAAAGAAAAAAGCTTAAAACTCGGGCTTACAAACTTAACAGTTGATAAGGCCCCAGAGAAGTCCACAAAAAAGCAATATGATAAGACTAAAATATCCGCAGCTATAGCTAACATTGATCAAGCATTAACGGAAGCCAAACACTCACAGAATAACACTATAAGGCTTAAGGTACTTAAAAACAGGAACGGACAAAATAACGGACTTTTTGAGTTAAGGGGATATTTAGATAGATATTTTATTGATGATGTTCATAAAGAAGAACAAGAAAGCCCAATGGCCAAAGCTAGAAAAGAATTAAACAACCAACAAACATAGGAGGATAATTTAGAACTATGGAACAGATAGAAGGAAAGAATTACTATACGATTAATGAGTTAGCGGAAAGGTTAAAGGTTTCACGCTATACAATACAGCGATACGTATATAGCGGAAGATTGCAGGCAATTAAAGTAAGGAGGATGGTATATATTACCGAGGAAAGTTATAACTCATTATTTGAGCCTAAACCACACGTTCATGTTAAGAGGAGCGAGAAAGTAAAAAGTTAATAATTATCAATAATTCTTATTTTTATTTCTGTGTCCGTAAAGACTGCATTGCAGACACAGAATTATAACCTAATACTCCTACTTATTAGAACTGTATCAGTAACAAAAATATTTATTATCAGGTATAATATCAAACAGTTAATAAATTATATATCCAACGAGGTTTATATGGCAAAAGTTATTCCACTACCTAAAAGAGACGTTATCAATTTTCTATTTGATCAACAAAAACAAGAAATTATAGAAAATAGAAATAACGAAACTGTCAACTCCTCTTTATTACAAAAAGAGTTATCCCATTTAAACAAAAAAGTAAATACATTAAAAAAGCAAATCCAGATTGTTCAATTTCTATCGGATAACAAAATAAAGTTTTTTGACGAGATTAAAAATGCGTCCTTAAAAAAAATTACACAATTTCCATCAGTAAATAAAAAAGATCATTTTTGCCTTAATAATGATAATAACTTCCGTGAAGCTCTCATATATTTGCCTTATATACCAATTGGCAACATTGTAAAAATTAATCAACAAGTCCCAATATCAAACATACCAGAACCTACTAAACAACAATTAAAAAATATAATCGAAAGCTTTATAAACAAATCATTATATCATAAATGGGATCAATTTATAAATAACCAATATAAGTTAGAGCCTGATGATATAGAATTACCAAAGTTAACTATAGAGCAAGCAAAAGAACTATACTACAAAAAGCAACAAATCTCTATAGAACATCCAGGAGCAACAGAAGAACAACAACTTGAATACGTTATTAATTTAACAGATCAAGAATTATATAATCATTATCAAAACACAATAGCCGATCTTAATTTTGAACTAAAATCTCTCCAAAATCTTCAAAAAATACTAAAAGTATGTTTAAGGGAAATAAACACAAGTCAGTTTAAAGCCATCCCTACATATAACGGGTTTGGTAACACAATGACTAAATCTCAACATGAACTTATTGCTGACCTTATAAGAAATAACAAATCCGAAGAAGATAAGAGAATTTTACAAGAAATCCTTGTAAAGCACGTGATGGAAGATAAGGATTTTACAAAAGAACAGAAAGAAGAGATTTTACAATTTATTGAAAATAGCAAGAGCAATAAAATAATAGAAAATTGCCTAATGTTTCCTCTTACAAGAGATGAAAAAAGAGTATTGAGAGAATTAAGAGCGGAAATATACGAGCAAATACAAACGGGCAAAATTACTGCATCTGGTGTAACTGATCCGCAAACTGGTGTAACTGAACCTGAAGTATATATTGCTCATATATCTTACGACAAATTTTTTACTCTTTATGGCGTAAGTAATGATGATAAAACTACCAAACATATAAAAGATATTTTGTTCGGGCGTTCATCTAAGGGGCTTTATAAACAAATTATAGTAGAACATCAACCAGCAATTACTACGCAATTAATTCTACAAATAAAAGAAAAAAAGAAAAAAATAAACTTACATAAAAAGGAGGTTGATACTGGTTTTACTATTACAATGCCGTCTTTTCTTTTTGTGGGCCAAGATAAAGAAAATGCTAAAGATTACTATAACCAAGAAGATGCAGGACATAGACGCTTTATGCAAAGTGGAAACATGGCTCAATCAGACGGAGCAAGCAATATAATATATAAGCTTGAAATGTTATGCCACTCGACCCTAAACAACAAAAAGAAAAAAAATAAAGTAGTAGATTGGGATTTAGACACAATAGTTAATATAGCTGGGTATGAAAAGCGTTATAAAGAGAAACCTAAAGAGGTAAAGGCTAGAATTGAGAATATTTTAAATAACATGATAGAAGCTAAATATTTAATAGAAAGTTGGCAACCTAAAAAAGGCAAATACGAGCAGGATCAATATATCATAACACCCTTAAAAATTAACTAAATATTAATTAATTGTTGCTTTCTTACCAATAGGGATAGGGTGCGCTCTCAATAGGGATAGGGTGCGCTCTCAATAGGGATAGGGTGCGCTCTCAATAGGGATAGGGTGCGAAAATTTAAAATTTTTATACCCCTCTTAATAGCAGTTCTTATATGGCTTTGAAGTAGATTTTAAAATTACTATTTTTAAGGTAATAAATATAATAAACTTAATAAAGTTTATATAGAGAGCCAGACTTTTCACTTACGTTTCAGCCTGTCTCTTTCCACACAAAGGAAAAGAAATTTAGCTCATTGGTTTAGTAAGTGTGCTAAAAGGTTCTTCCTTGATGTGATACTTACTCTCCATTGTTCCATTATATTCGTCTGGTACAAGATGGAAGTAACTTTGCCCTAGCTCCGTAAGAGAGCAAGGAGCAAAAGTTGCGCAACAGGTGGAAAGATGTTTTTGTTTACATAACACTCCGAGCCTATAAAAAGTACTTGTAATGAATTTTTAGAGTCCAGAATCCCTATAGAGAATATCACGGAATAAGTGAAATTGTAAAAAATAATGGCCTCCTGGAGAGGGGGTCCAAGACTTGCTCCTATTCCTTTTATTTTAATGGCTACAGGTTATGTAACACTTGGATAAAAAAGTGCCATTAAAACGAGCTAGATGTAAAGCTCTGGATGATCAATAACCAGTTTAGCAGAAGGAATTTGCCTACTGAAACAAGGCTAGCACTTGCTTATAGGTTTAAGGAGTTTGAGGTAGAGAAGGCTAAGGAAAGACAAGTAGCCGGGGTTAAAATTGAACAATCTCAAGAGCAAGATACCTTAGCCTACCAGTGGGCTAAGGTTGTTGATAACGATAACCAAGAAACTGCTACAGAAGTTGTTAAAGGCAAAACTTTAGAAATTATTGCTCAGAAAGCAGGTGTAATAAGCACTAGAACTGCCGAGCAATACGATGTTATCCAGCGCAAAGGTACTCATGAGTATAAAACTGAAATAAAAAACACCTCCAAAAGCTTATAAATACTAGGAAAAACAGGCATAAAAAGTTGTTTTATTAGCCAAAAAATGCTATAATTTATAATAAAACAGCAGGTTATTGCTTATGAAATTCAAAAAAGGCAAATCAGGTAATCCAAGAGGAAGACCAAAGCTATGTAGCTTAAACATTAAGGAAATGGCAACAAGGGATAGCGTCAAGGCTTATAAGTTGCTATGGAAGTCAGTGCAGGCAAGCGAGCCTTGGGCAATGGATATATTCTTTCGTTATTTTGTAAAAGGTGGGCAGGTAACATCTAACGATAACCAAGATCGCTTCCTTAATGGAATATCAAACTTGAGCTAACGTCATGTTACTTCGTAGCCGTCAGCAGGAGTTTGTTAATAGGTGTATGGTAGCACTAGCGGATAATGATAATACGCTGGGTGTTGCACCAACAGGGGCAGGCAAAACTATCATGCTTTCTAAAGTAATCGGCAACTTTTACGAGCAGAATCCAAACTTAAAAGCCTGTGTACTTGCTCATAGAGACGAGCTTACTGCCCAGAATGAAGAAAAGTTTAAATGGGTTAATCCCGCTATTTCTACCAGTATTGTTGATAGCTATGGCAAGTCATGGGACGGAAACGTAACGTTTGCTATGGTACAGACCCTTTCAAGAGAAAATAACCTTAAGGAGATGCCACCAGTTGATTTACTAGTTGTTGATGAGGCTCACCACGCGACCGCTCCAAGTTATAAAAATATTCTTGAGCATGCCTATCAAGCTAACCCTAACCTTAAACTTTTGGGAGTAACTGCAACACCTGAACGGGGCGATAAAAGCAGTTTAGGCGAGTTGTTTAATAATTGCTGTGACCAGATAAAAATAGGCGAGCTTATCCTTAGCGGTAATTTAGTTAGACCAGTAACCTTTGCTATTGATATGGGTAATGTTACGGAAAAGCTTAAGGCATTGAGGACTAGGGGTAAAGGGGATTATAGCGATTCAGAGGTAGCGTCCATTTTAGATAGCGAGCCACTAAATAGCGAAGTTGTTAGGCACTGGAGAGAAAAAGCAGGGGAGCGTAAAACAGTGATATTCTGCTCTAACGTTTCTCATGCAACAAATGTAACGAACAGCTTTAATGCTGCTGGAATATCTACGGCTCTTGTTACTGGTGAAATGACTAAGGAGCAGCGGGCTATCGTATTTGAGAATATGACCAAAGGCATGATACAGGTTATTGTCAACGTGGCGGTATTAACAGAAGGTTGGGATTACCCGCCTATTAGTTGTGTGGTATTACTGCGTCAATCGTCTTTTAAGTCAACAATGATACAGATGATCGGCAGAGGGCTTAGAACGATAGACCTTGCAATTTATCCCGATATTATTAAAAAAGACTGTGTAGTACTTGATTTTGGCATTTCCACGATGTTACACGGGTCGCTTGACCAGATGATAAACCTAAGTAGTAAAAATAAAGGTTTTAAAATTTGCCATTCATGTAAAAAGAAGATACCCAAAGAAGCGGAAGAATGCCCATTGTGTAACTCCAATCTAGTAGAGCAAGAGCAGGAGGAGGATAAAGAGCAAAAGGTCAGAACTGTTTTATCAAACTTTGAGATGGCAGAGATAGATTTGCTTGGGGCAGTTAATTTTCATTTCACAGAACTTGAGGACGATAGCTTACTTGCATCAGGATTTAATAGCTGGGCTTATATTCACAAAAAAGGGGATGTATGGTTTGCTGCTAGTGGAAGACAGACGAGAACATACACATTAAGCTCATGGGTTGATAATGAACCATTACCAGATATTCCGACAAGAGTAATTTATCAAGGTGGAAAACTCGAAGCTATAGCTGCGGCCAATGACTTTTTAAGCCTCTATGAGAAACAAGAAACAGCGATGAAGACTGCAAGTTGGAGGAATGAGAAACCAACAGAAAAGCAATTAAACCTTATCCCTAGAGATTATAGAACAAATAATAGTTTAACCAGAGGTGATGCTTCTGCAATAATAACTTACAGAAAAGTTGAGCCAAAATTAAGAGAATTGGGGGTATTATGATAACTAAAGAAGTCGACAAAGAAAAATTGACCGAAAATAATAGCAAAGATTTATCTGTATCAGAGCAGCAGGAAGTAAAAGCAATGCTGAAAGCGATGGATGATGTGATTCATGAAACAGTAGGGCGGTTAGCGGGAGGTCAAAAACAAAAAGATACTAAGCTTTATGGAAAAATGGTATATAACCAATTAAAGAAGTCTTGCCGTGATTATGATCTTAGCAAAGATGGTATCGGGGATACTGTAATAAAAATATTTACTGAACTTGCGGGGATAAATCCGCAAGACCAGATAGAAGGAATGATTGCCGCTCAAATGATAGCAACTCATCACGCAACAATGGATTGTTTTAGGATCGTTGCAAGTAGCGGACATATTGATGTAATAAACCAGATGTCAAGTTCTGCCAATAAGTTAAGTCGTACGTTTATGATGCAGATAGAGGCATTGAACCGCTATCGTGGCAAGGGACAACAAAAGATGACTGTTGAACATGTGCATATAAATTCAGGCGGCCAAGCTATTATCGGTAATGTAACAAAGCATAACTCAAGCTTAGAGGAGGGGGATAAGAATTTAGGGGAAGGGAATAAAATATGAGTAACAACCCCACGCAAATTAATGAAGATAACAGGTGTTTAGCTAGAACTCGCAAGGGAAAGAGTAGTTTTTGTCAGGCAAGGAAAGTCAGCGGCAAAAAACGCTGTAGGATGCATGGAGGAACTGGTGATGGAGCTCCAAAAGGTAATAAGAACGCACTTAAGCACGGCAAATATAGCAGGGAAGCAATTGAAAAGAGAAAAAGCGCAACAAAGCTTAAAAGGGAATTTATGGAGTTGTTACGCCAGATGAAAAAGTTTGATAATTATAAAATCTAATCTAAGCGTCTTGTAGCGTTAAGTATGTATAATTATATCACTTATTTTAATATCAAAAAACACTATTAAAAAATGCGTTATTATTTACCTGATGAAGATAAATTATTTAAAAAAATACAAAAAATTCCAATAGAACATCTTAAAAAAGAAGAACAATTAAATAAATTGAGTTTAGAAGAAGCTAAAAAATGGTTTAGATATAAAGATGGTAAACTTTACTATAAAAAATCACCAGGTAATAAAAAAATAGGTGATGAAGTTGGTTATATAAGACAAATTAGTAAATATCAAAATCACCCTTATTTAGTTACTACATTAAAAAGAAAATTTTACCCTGTAGGAAAGATAATATTTTTATTAATACATGGTTACTACCCAAAACATTTAATTTATATTGATGGGAATAGATTAAATAATAATATTGAGAATTTAACTTGTTGTAGTTATTCAATAATTAATTATAAATTGAGACCTATAAAAAATAATACAAATTTAAAAGGTATTTATTATTGTAAATTTAGAAATAGATATAAAGTTAGATTTAATGTTAATTATAAAACCTATAATATAGGTTCTTATAAAGATATAGAAACAGCTAAAAGAGTTTATAATATAATTGCTAAAAGAGTATATGGTCGTTCAGGTTATTTAAATGATTAAAAACCCCTCTCAAAAGATGAATATTTAAAGTTTAAATGAAGTGTAAATATTGCCTACAAACTACTAATGTGGTCAAAATCGGTAAATTAAGCTATGACCAGTATTACAAATGCAGAAATTGCAATAAACATTTTGCTTATACCTCGATAGATCAAGTTGACCCGCAAGAAATACAGCGTTTATTAAGTAGTGGTATTCATAGATACGCAATTGCTAGAGAGTATGGTTGCACTCATAACGCTATAAATAAGTATATAAAAAAGCATAATTTAATTGAACCAACTATAGAAAGGGTTACTTTTAAAAGTTAGCAAAAAGAAAAATACTAAGCAATTATAAAAAAAAGCTTTTTAAGCGTTATACAGAGCGATTTTAATGTTTTAGCTACTACCCCTATATGATATATTAGATATAACGCTAAAAACCGCTTAAAATGAGAAATAAATATATAAAATAAGCTAGGAAAGGATCATTTACTATGACACACAGATATTTAGACCCGACGAACGATGTTGCATTTAAAAAGCTCTTTAGCAATAAAGACCGCTTAATAAACCTGCTTAATTCCATTCTTAAGCTCTCGGAAGGTAATAGAATAAAAGAACTGGACTATATCCCCCAAGAGCAAATGCCTTTATTCCTAGACGGTAAGAGAAGTATATTTGACCTTAAGGTAAAAGATGAAGCAGGGCGTTGGTATATTATTGAGATGCAACGCAAAATGGAAAGGGACTATATTAACCGAGTTCAGTTTTATGGTAGCTACTCATACGTAAACCAGATAGAACAGGGAGTAAGTCATAAAGACCTATTGCCCGTGGTGGTTATTTCTATTATAGGTCAGAAGGTATTTGACGATGAGCTACCATGTATTAATTACCATTGCCTAAAAGAAACGAACTCCAATAAGCAGTATCTATTTTCCTTGATGTATGTGTTTGTAGAGCTAGGCAAGTTTGATAGTAACAAGATAGAAAACGATATAGACCAATGGTTACATTTATTAAAATGTGCTCACAATGAACAAGAGCCGCCTAAGGCAATAAAAAACAGTAGCGTATTATCTGCTTATGAGGATTTAGAGCAATACAGGTGGAATGCCAGCGAACATGATGCTTATATTAGGGCTAAGCTTGCTATGGAGGCGGAAGAAATAAAGGTTGAGGAATATTTAGAGAAAATAGAACAAGCCGAGCTTAAGGGTAAACTAGAAAACAGCATAGAAATAGCCAAAAAAATGCTGTCCAGAGGTAAGAACGCAGAAGAAGTAGCCGAGTTAACAGGTTTAACCCTAGAGAAAGTAAATAGCCTGAGAATAAGACCTTTTTAATATACTTCGTGAGTGTTATTACCACTTATAACAACATTATTGGTATTACGCTCTTCAGGTTGGGGATGTAATTCATCATAATTAAAAACTAACAAGTCTTCTAGATTTGAAAAACTGTCGTTTAACGTGTTGTGTTCGCTACTTTCAAAGTCTATATATGGAGATAATACTTCTTTTATTTCTGGTGATAGTTCTACACTGTCAGTAGCATTTTCTAATATTTCTACAAGTTTTTCTTTTGCCTCTTGGTATTCAGTATTTTTAGTCGGAAATTGTTTTGTTTCAAAGTAACTTAATAGGGATTTACATATTTCCACGTTGCCTTTTGATATTGCCAAGTCAAAGAAAACACCATTCTCGTACAGGATATCTATATCATCAAATAAGTCTAACAATTCTTGAGCTCTTTTTGTATCATTCCAACCACAGAAATTATAAAGGCTTTTATTACTCATAAATATCTTCTCCTGAATATTTTGAGTATTCATTTTGCAAACCAATAAGTTCTTTTTCGTAATCATCTTGGGATAATCGAACTGTAAAATCGTATTGTTCTTTAATTTTTGCCTGTGCTTCCTTATAAAGCTTTAGCGCTTGTGCTTCTTTTTCTTTTAGTTCTGTACTATAAGCTTCTAACTTTTTATTACAGGCTATAATATCTTTAAAATCTGAAGCTTGTTTTAAGCGTATAGGTTTATTAGTTGATGATATTCCATCTACAGCAAAATTATTTGTAATAAATTTAACTGTCTGAGACTTCATAAGGTCTAATAAACTTTCATAATTATTGGTATCAATATTTAATCCAAATGCAAGTTTTACAGTGACATCAATACAATCTCTAAATTTGTCAGAAGCGAAACCAGTTTTAGAACCTTCAGGACGGGAGTATATTTTATACAGATTATTTGGGGTATAAGTTGCTTCAAGAACTAAAGGATTAAAATTAGCTAAATGAGCACTAAACTGAGGGTTATTCGGATCAATTATTAATATTTTTTTACCTGTGTTATATAAAACTACTGTATGTGTATCTACTGGTTCGTCATCTTTCGGAATATTAATCATGCCTTTATCATTAGGTTTTGTTCCTCTAGGAAATAAATCAACTAGAGTAGTTTTAATACTACTATCTTTTAAGTAAGTAATGGCATAAGTTAGAACTTCTTGTTCTAAAGTAGTTAATTGAATTAAGCCAGAAAATTCTTTATATTTTGTTTCTTGTGATATGTTAGATAAGGTTTCTAATTTTTTGCCTGAAATCTCTATTTGTTTTAAATTATGTATATCTAACGCCTCTTTCAGACCGTTACAATATTTATTAATACCAAAACGTATAACTGCATTGTCCTTATATTGATATTCATCTACGTAAAATTGATTATCAGGTTCTTTTTGTAACATTATTGATTCTTCTTCAGAAACTTGTTTTTTAAAGAGCTCCAACCCCTTAAATAAATTAAAATTTGCTAATTCTTCTTGATCCTTAACAAGAGTTCTAGATTTGTGAGTATCGGGAGTGATAGACCTTTTTTCTTTTAATTCCGTTGTATGCTTTAAGAGCTGGTCTTCTGTAGTACGACCTCTAAATTTACTAATATAGTACTCATTATTATAAGTTGTTTTTGCTGCTTTCATTTTAGCTCCATAGCTTCAGATTTTATCCCCCCTAAGTATATACTCTTTTTATTTAACATTCAAAGAATAAATATAAATAACAGAGCTAAAATATTATAAAACAGGAAAAATATATTAACCCAAAAAAAGGAGCTTATACTAAAAACATTCAATACCAAGTTTTTAAGTTGTGGCGTCCATTAAGGTTTTTCTTTGGTGTAGTAGCCTTTTTAAAAAGTTTGAGACCAATTTTCTATTTTAAAAGCTTTAATATCTTTGATACCCTTAATCCAGTAATCAAGGAATTCAGAAGTTCACAAAGTGCGCACTTACCCATAGGAGAAAAAATCTCCTATGCTCCGCTCAAAGTAAGGCATTAAATTAACCAGATATTCTTTCCTAAATCTTTAATAATTAGTGAGCGCAGCAATGGAATTTATTTCATTGCTGAAGTGCGCATTTAGCAAAAACTAAATGAATCAATTCCCCAAAGCCGACCAAACCGAAATAATCAATTTCATCACTTGAAAATCGATTTCCTCTTCCTGAGTTTGTAAAAAGTTATAACATCTCTTTCGCAAGAAAAGTGTTATACGCAATAGGCAAACTAAAGTTTGCTTGCTCAGGATAAATAAACTGTTCTTTAGAGAAGATATTGCCTCAGCGTTTTTTACATTCAGTTGAGTTATTTGCCAAATGCGCACTTAAGCAACTTCTAAAAAAGTTGTGTGCGGTCTTGCAGACAGCTATCGCATTTTTATTCACTGTATATATTTTGTATTGTACTTTTTTAACTAATAATTAATAATTAAGGATAGGCTTTCATATCAATTTATAGTTTTATGCAAACTAACCATCACAAGCATTGTCAGTATTCAATTAGATTAATAGAGAAACTAAAGTCTTTAGATACTAAAAATGTACTAGATTTTGATTTAATCAATAAAGCTATCTATTGGGCTAAAAAATATCACGGCTACCAAAAAAGAAAGAGTGGTGAGCCGTACTATTCTCATCCTCTAGAAGTTGCTTATATGATTTCTGATTATAACCTAAAAACTGATTTAATTGTTGCCTCTATCTTGCACGATATAATAGAAGATACAGAAGTTACTGCTGGTATGATTTTGGATAACTTTAGCTGGCGAATAACTGAAATGGTTGACATGCTTACCCGTGATAGACCAGATGGAAAAAAGCTAAGTGTAGAGGAGATATTAAATAACGCTTATCAAAAACAAGATGAAGAAGTACTACTAATAAAGCTATTTGATAGATTACATAACTTGACTACCTTGGATACAATGACAGATGAGAAGAAAAAGAAAATTGCCTTGGAAACATTAGGTAGTTTTGTGCTACTAGCTTTGTCTATAGATTCAACTACGGAACAACTTATGACAAAGCTATGTTTCAGTTATCTTAAATTAAATTATTTTCAACCTAGTTTTTCTTTTACTAGTTCTAAATTAAAACCACTAGAATTAGAGTCTTTAAAGGATATTATACCGTATATATAGCCGATAATAATAGGCACTACCAGTATTAATATTCCTGTATGTCCATATTTATTAGTTAAGAAAACTAAGCCAAAAGAAGATACTACATACATACACGCCCTTGATATAGCAAATACCAAACTTGTACACGTAAACCTATTTAATACAGGAAAACGAATAAAAAATAAGGCTCTAGCTGGAAACCCAGTAGGAGCTATAACTGCTATGAATAATTGGAACATAAGTAATTCAAAAGGAGTAGTAGCAGAATCAAGCATCGTAGGAATAAATAAAGCAAACATTGCAAAAATTGTAATTCTAACAGCAAGGATTTTAAGAGGATGTATCCTACTTACCAGTAGCATTAAAAATATTGCAGACAATAGTTCAACAGAACCAACAATAAAGTTCTGACTTATAACTTCCTCAGGAGTAAATCCAAATTTAGTTTTTAATAAATTACCGCAATAAATATATGCAATACAGAACCATAAAGGACCAGTACATTCAATCAAGAAATAAGCAATAACGTGTCTTTTATTTATCTTCTGAAAATAGGCAACATTTTTATCAGGAGGAAGATTTACCGCCTTAAGCATATCGCTAATTCGCTTCTTAGCGTCCACAAATTCTGCTGTCTCTCTTAAACTAGTTCTAGCAATTGAACCTATAAGAGCAATTGCAGCTCCAAACCAAAATGCCATCCTCCAGTTAATTCCGAACGATGTAACAACGAAAGCTACGCCTAAAGCAACAGTAACCCCAACAGTAGCAGCTACAGTCATGGAAGATACAGCAGAGTATCTTAATGGAGGTTTAATCATTTCCGTTAGGTATAGCTCAGCTCCTACTACTTCCCCCATTGAAGACATACCTTGTATTATTCTGCATAAAGTAACAATCCAAGCAGCAGTAATACCTATTTGCGAGTAAGTAGGGAGATTAGCCATAACTATACAGGAGAACGACATCAGAAAAGTAGTAATTACAACAGTAGCTTTTCTTCCGATATTATCACCGATATATCCAAATATTAATGCAGCAAAAGGTCTTAGTATATAACTAGAACAAAAAGCCAAAGCAGATAATAAAGAAGCAGTAAAAGGGTCAGTTTTGGGAAAAAATAACTCGTTGAGAAGTACTGCCATATGAACGTAGAGCATTAAATCAAAGTATTCCAACATCGTACCTATAGACAATAAACCTACTGCCTGTTTCTGTTCTTTTGTAAGACTTCGCTGCCCTTCTACTATCAAAACATAACTATATTTAATTGCTCTAGTAGTTAGAAAAGCAAATTAAATTCAGTTATAGAAATGATTTTAGCTAAAACTATAAACTTTATTTTAGGATAGTGTTATTTTAGCTATTAATTAACTTTCTATACTGTTCTTCTGATATTACGAATACAGTATTATCTTTGTATTGAATGGCTTGTGCCTTAAGTAACGCATTATTTACAATAATATCTAGAAATAACCGAGCATCATTAGTTGGTAATTGTTGAAGAGTATGTAAATCAAAATCGTATTTATAATTGGTCATATTAAGCCTCTAAAACTAGTTGTTTATTTAAACTGGCGCTAGGGGCTCAAGAAAATTATTACAAGTAACAATCCGGCTATACTTCATGCCAGAGGCATTTATAAATAGCACACCCCTAGCATAAAGCATTAAAGGTTTAATAGAAGTTGATTGTAAATGATATTCTTGAGTATCACTAACAGCTTTTAAGCTAATAGAATTAAAGCTAATAATCAAGAACTATTTATTATTTAGTTATTGAATTTAATAATTATGTATTATATACTTTATTTAATATAATAAATTAATAACTATGAAACTTATTAAATTAGTTAGTATATGGAATCCAAAAGGAGGACAGGGTAAAAGCACTCTAGCTATTAACCTTGCGGCCTCCTCCGTAGAGTTAGGCTTAAAACCTTTAGTTATTTGCCAAGACCCGCAAGGAACTTCGCTGCTATACTACAAGTCAGGTAATTTACCTTTTGAGGTTATTGATAGAGTACCAACTAATCGCCCAGAAGCAGACATTGTCATATTCGATCATCAAGCAAGCGACTGGGAAGTCCCTAATAACAATTTGATCGTAATGCCTCTTAAACCAGTAAGAGATCAATATGCTACCTATATTGACGCTTACAGAAGAGCCGAGTTAATGGGAAAAAGAATAATCACTGTAGTAACAGATGGGCAAGAGCACCGAGCCAGTGAAAAGGAAACCATGGACTACCTTAAGAATAAAGGGGCTTATGCTATTGCTGCCAGCGGAGTATTTAGCCGTGCAGCTAGCGAGTATATGACAATATTTGACCCAAAGATGAATAAGGCATACAAAATCAAAGAACGCAGAATAGAAATCAATAAAATTCTGGTAAACATATTAATTGAAAATGAGGAAACAAAAAATAATGACTAATAACTGGATAGATGAAGAAAATGCAAGAGCAAGCGAGTTAGCTAAAACTGGAACTACTACTAACAATAACGCTCCGCTACTCGTAAAAACCACAAAAAAACCTGCTCCAATACGTCATATCAAGAGCATTTATATTCAGGACTCATATAGCCTAGCTTTTGATAAGCTGGTATTTGAGCAAAAAATAGCCAAAGGTAAGAAAGCTCCCCAGTTGATGGAGGAGGCGATAGAGTTGTTATTAAAAAAATATGGGAGTTTATGAAACTTTTTTCTCTATTTTTTTGACCCGTTTTGATAACTTAGCTAATTTCTCACTTACTGCTTTTTTATCCATGTCTAATATTTGTTGCTTTTGTTTAGATTTGCTTTGATGCTCAATATTTTTTTCATGTTGTTGCGTATAATCTGCCAACTCGAATTCTAGGTAAATATTCTTAAAAGTCTTAAAATTCATTGAGCAAAGTTGAGAATCTGTTAGTGGTTCTCGCTTCTTATTATAAAAAGTATAATTCGATGTCAATATTCCTTCTTTTTCTAACTTTTCTAAAGCCTCGTCAAATGGAATTTGAATTTGTTTTTTTAAATTGTAAATACCCGCATCGTTTTCTTTAGGCAATGTTGGCATGGCTTCTAATGCACTTTTTACAGAAATAAAGTTGTAATTTTTTGCATTCGCATTCATTTTAGCATGATTGAATAACCTACGACCTAAATAATAGGTATGATTATATTTTAAACCGAGTTTTAATAATTTAATACTGACAGGAACTCCTGCATTCCAACTTTTTATTATATCAAAATAATCCTCATAAAATTCATAGTGGCATAATTTCTTGCCTTTACTCTTTGCGATAGACAATGTTTTAAAAAGCTTAATATCTCTATTAAAAATATTACTCCAAGACTTTTGTATTTCTTCTGATTTTATGTAAACAGTAGTGTTTTGTAGGATATTAAAAGCTTGCTTTAATGCAGTAATAGCCTCTCTTTCACTTGTAAACCTGCTCTTTAACATAAAATATTCCATTGGAAAAGAGCCGTCAGGATATTTACAGCTATTTTCTCTAAAGTGAGCAAGGATTATATCAAGCGTTCTTTTGGTATTCTCATCAAAGGGCAACATATTAAATTGTGTAGAAATATTTGTTCCTTTTTTTTCGTCTATAACAGATATAATCTTTTTAAATTCATTTATTGTGAGATTATCAATTCTTGACTCCATTATGAGATTGTGAAACGAATTAGCTAATAATTCAGGCTTTTTATCTTCGTATTCAGTAATTGCGTCAATATTATTGGACTTTAAAGGAAGAATATTTTTACTCATTTTATTTTTGTGGATATAGTATTTTCATAACTTCATAAGGATTATAACTGAAAATACTATTCTTAATTGATTTTAATGCCTTTTTTATAGCATCTTCGGTAGGTTCAAAATCTTTTATGTTAACTATTGAGTAAATATCATCTACAACTTTAAGTTTTTGGGTTATTTCCTCTTTAGTGCCGTACAGAATATCTCTTAATAAAACTATTTTATCGTTTAACATACCGATACCTTGAAACATTCTTTCAGTCTCTATTTTAAATACCTGCGAAATCTCAGGTATTTTAAAAAAATCAGCAAATAGATCGACCACTTTATTATAGCTTAATATACTTGGTAATCCTCTTATAATTGACTTCCTAGCTTCCAGTACATAGTCTAAACCATCTTTATCTTTTACAAATGTGAATACGGACATAGTAAGCAAAATATTTTTTGTAAAAGTGTAGAATTGGTGGTAATTATTACTTTCCTGACTTAAATCTTCTATTATCTTTTTAAGATTATTTAACCCCTGTTCTGATTGTACAGTAGAATCCAATTTATGATATAATATTGATAGACCGACATAAAAGTTGTTATAATGTCCTTTTGCTACTAAATGCGCACGTTCCAACCAACTATAAAAATGAGTGTAAGCTTTAAGTTTATTAATTTCTAAGCTGTCGATTATTTTATCCCAAAGAATTTTTAACTCCTCATCAGTCAAGATCAATTCACCATTAATCGCTTCTTGCGCACGATTTATAATGTAAGCCTTACCTAACTCTTCGCCCGTTATTTTTTTTTTATCTAATAACTTCCTGATTTTATGATTCATGTCATTTTAATTTGATTAATTTCAACTTCTGCTAAGGATTATTTGCGGAAGTTAAACCTATAACTCCCCCTTAATGAATTTCTTCAGATTCTCCTCTGTTATTATCCATTTACCCCCTATTTTCTGAACTTTAATCCTACCAGCTTTTATATAATTATAAAGCGTCCTTTCAGTAACTCCTAAAATCTTCCCTGCTTCCTTTAATGAATATACTTTAATATCTAACATGCTAAAATCTCTCTTATATAAAATTAAAAAATGGCATTGGCAATTAATTCTTCACTTCTGTTTTTTGCCCTGTCTATATGGTGCAGATAAATCATTGTCGTATTTATGTTAGTATGCCTTAGTAATTGCTGCGTCTCTTCTATAGTCCCGCCGTTTAACAAGCTAAGCGTGCCTGCTGTATGACGCAGTGAGTGAGCAGTTAGCATGGATGAGTTAAGACCAACCTGCTTTAACCTATTTTTAACTATCCCGCTAATTGACCTAGTAGTTAGACGAGAACCTAAATTATTATTGCTGGTGCTAACAAATAAAGGCTCTTGCTCACCAGTAAACTTTCTTGATTTTAAGTATTCCCTTATTGCATTCTCTACATGAGAGGGGAGTTTTATATAATCAGTTTTCTCATCCCTACCCTTACCTTGAATAAATAAAACCGCATCATCCCCAACATTCCGCAAATCCGATATATTACTACGGACAATTTCTATCGTCCTTAAACCACCGACAACCATAGTAGCAATTATGGCGTAATCCCTAAGCCCCTGCTCGCTTTTATCCAATTTGATATTGTTAAGTAGAGCCTTAACTTGCTTACTGGTAAGGTAATCCTTTTTATGCTCCTTGCTTATAACTGGCGACTTAATTTTATCCGCTATATTCTTATAAAGACCTTGCTGTTCCAACCATCTAAAAAATAACCTTACTGTAACAATATAATTTTGCACTGTCGTAGGCTTATTCTTTTCACTTAGCCATTTCCTAAAATCCAAAATAGTCTCACGAGTCGGGTTAATAATATCCCTTGCTTTGATAAAATTATAAAACTGCCTTATAGCTCTGGTATAAGTAGCTATCGTTTTCGGTTTAGCATCCAGAAATCTTATAAAATCACTATAGAGATTATCAGTTAGTCCAGATGGCAGCATATTTAATTCTGTGTTCTTATTTAGCGTAATTTGTTTCATAACTTAATACTTTTACTTGTTATTTATTTCAATATATAACATCCTTACATAAAATCAACAGTAATTTTCATGTTTATAACAGAAATTTTCATAAGTAAAAATTACAAAAAAATCAAAAATTGCGGGGCATAATTCCATTTTTTACAAAAATTGCGGGGCATAATTCCATTTTTTACAAAAATTGCGGGGCATAATTCCATTTTACGCCTTGAATACCTCAGAAAGACTGGGCTTCATTTCTCAATTATTATTCAATAATAATTCAAGAGCACAAACCCAAACTTTTCTAATTTGGGCATGTGCTATAAGTATACCTGTAAAAAAAGAAATTCTTAGTAGTTTCTCTTTATGAATTTAAAAATAATTAATGAATTAATAATATGAATACCAATAGTGCTAAAGAATACGCTAAAACAAGAATAACAGAATATCTAACCTCACAATTTAGTGTTAAACTAACTAAAACAAACTTTCGTTGTGTTAGTGGCACTCATGAGGATAAAAAGCCCAGTATGAGTTATGACAGTAGCAGGTACAAAGTACATTGCTTTTCTTGTAATGCTGATTATGACATTTTTGACTTATATGCAATCAAGCAAAATTTAACTCCAAACTCCAAAGAGGTATTTGAGGGAGTTTATAATTGGCTAGGTATTTCAACGGATAAACCCAAGAGTAATAATTCTTTTTTAAAGGAAAACAACACTACTGTTTCCTATATATCTGATGAAGCAAAGGACAACAGAACTGATTACAAGCAGTTTTTCACTGAAGCTCAAAAGAACCTATCTGACCCTGATTGCGTGGAATATTTAAAAAGACGGGGGATTAGCATAGAAACAGCTAATAAGTATGGACTAGGCTATGTGAATGACTGGCAAAGTCCCAAGGGTTTGTTAAAAAATAAAAATTTGCCTAAGACACCAAGAGTAATTATTCCGACAAGTGATTACAGTTATGCTACTCGTGATATAAGGGACGAATTACCAGAAGAACAAAAAAAATATTCTAAAACCAAGGAGGGTAGCGTAAATATATTTAATGCGGAAGCTTTGAAAGGAGAATTCCCCTGTTTCATAACGGAGGGAGAATTTGATGCCCTGAGCTTCCTTGAGTTAGGTTATAATGCTGTGTCTCTTGGTAGTGCATCAAATACGAGAAGCTTTTTAAAAAGAATAAAGGAATTATCTAATAGTTGCTCGCTGATTATAGTGCTTGATGCAGATGAGTCAGGGAAAAAGGCAACTGAACAATTATTATCAGGTTTACAGGAATTTAATATAAATTTTATAGCTCCAGAAATTAAAGTAGGTGAGGGAGGAGAATTTTATAGATCGGAATTTTACGGAAACTACAAAGATGCTAACGATTTTCTAGTTAAAAACAAGGTCGGTTTTGAAAATGCAATAAAGAAGGCTTTATCTGACTTAGAAGATTGGATTAGTACTGAGATTCAAGCAAAGTTAGAAGAAAAAGAAATAGAAAAGTCTGACTATTTGAGTGAAACTGTAAGTAATAAAATATCTGATTTTAGAGCTTACATTAATGCGAGTAAAGATGACAGAATACTTTCTACTGGGTTTACAAACTTAGACGATTACCTAGATGGCGGGTTATATGACGGGTTATATATTCTAGGAGCTATCAGTTCGTTAGGAAAGACCACGTTTGCCATTCAAATAGCTGATTATCTTTCTTTTCAAGGTCATGATGTTTTATATATTTCCCTTGAGATGTCTAGGTATGAAATTATGGCAAAAAGTATAAGTCGTCATACGTATTTATATTGTCAAAAAAACTACCCTGAAGCTATGTATAATGCAAAATCGCAAGGACAAATACTTGATGGTAAGAAATATGAAAATTATACCTCTTTTGAACGTGAGGTGATTTACTATGCTGGAGAAAATTACAAACAGGAAGCAGGTAGATTATGGATATATGAAGTTACCGATAATCTAACAGTAGATAGGATAAAAGCTCTAATTGAGGAACATAGAAAAAACACCAATACTTGCCCAGTAGTTATTATTGATTATCTACAGATAATTACTTCAACTGATCATAAATTGACCGAGAAGCAAAGCGTTGATCAGATTGTCAAGAGCTTAAAACAGATTAGTAGGGATTATAAAATTCCTGTACTAGCTATCAGTAGCCTTAATAGGGAGAGTTATAAAAGTCCGATTTCGATGCAAGCTTTTAAGGAAAGCGGAGGAATAGAATACTCGGCAGATGTATTATTCGGTCTGCAATTAAAAGGTGTGGAAGGAAAAGATTTTGATGTAGAAAAAGAAAAAAGTAAGACACCAAGAGAAATAGAATTTAAAATACTCAAAAATAGAAGAGGAAGGACTGGTATAAGTATCTTTTTTGAGTATTATCCAGAATTCAATTATTTCAAGAAACAGATTCTAGACTGGAAAAATTTTAACAATTAAACTAGTGCTTCATAAGTTGGTATAAGAGCCAATAAATGAACGGCATTAATCGGAAAATAAAGATAAGCGAGATATTGCAACTCTATCCTGCTCCATTTACATTTCAAGAACGGCTATTTTCCGACAGGGAAAAAATAGCTGTTCGTTACATGAGTTTTTTTTGAGTTTTCCGAGCCTGTAAAAAAGAGCTTGTAATGAATTATTACAGTCCAGAATCCCTATAGAGAATATCACGGAATAAGTGAATTGTAAAAAATAATGTCCTCCTAGAGAGGGAATCCAAGAGTTGCTCCTATTCCTTTTGTTTAAAGCTTTACAGACCATTCAAAACTTGGACAAAAAAGTGCCATTAAAAACAAGCTCGATGTAAAACTCTGGATGATCAATAACCAGTTTAGCAGAAGGAACTTGCCTACAGAAATCAGGATTGCTCTTGCTTATAAGTTTAAGTAGTAAACGGCAAAAGAGGTTTATGGACTCTATAAAAAAGGACGAGTTCAACAGGTAAGCAAAGAAAAATAGTAAGCTCTTGCACTTGCAGTCTACAAAGGGGGTATAAAAAAAACTAGAACACTTGTTGTTCTCATAGATACAAGGTTTTTTATGAACCAGAAAAAGACTGCGGGTAATTTTATATAAAAAACCTCTCCAAAAGCTTATAAACACTAGGAAAAACAGGTATAAAAAGTTGTTTTATTAGCTAAAAAATGCTATAATTTGTAATAAAACAGTGGGTTTTTTAGTATGAAGTTCAAAAAAGGAAAATCGGGGAATCCGAGGGGAAGACCAAAGCTATGTAATTTAAATATCAAGGATATGGCGGCGAGGGATAGTATTAGAGCCTATAAGTTACTGTGGCAGTCAGTACAAAAAGGCGAGCCATGGGCAATAGACATATTTTTCCGTTATTTTGTATTAAATGATATGGTAATAACTGAGGTTCTAGATCATGACCAAGACCACCTCTTTTATGAAACTCCAAACTTAAGCTAACGTCATGTTGTTACGCAGTCGCCAGCAGGAGTTTGTTAATAGGTGTATGGTAGCACTAGCGGATAATGATAATACGCTGGGAGTTGCACCTACAGGATGCCATGCAATAGGTACTCCTATTTTAATGTTTGATGGACATCTAAAAAATGTTGAAGATATTAAAGTTGGAGATGTTTTAATGGGGCCCGATAATAACCCAAGAACAGTAACAAGTCTTTGTCGTGGTGTTGATCAAATGTATGAAATTCGTCCTATAAAAGGCAATTCATTTATTGTTAATTCGGAACATGTACTTTCACTACAAAAAACAAATGAAGGAATAAAAGGAGGTCACATTTACTCACCTTCTGTAGGAACAATAATAAATATTTCTGTAAAAGATTATTTAACAAAATCAGCTAGTTTTAAACATCTATATAAGCTATATAGAACTGGTATTAATTTTAAATCGGATGATCCTTTACCTATAGACCCCTACTTTTTAGGTGTATTAATTGGTGATGGTAGTTTAGTTTATGGAACACCCAGCGTTACCACTCCAGATCCAGAAATTGCTTTTTATTGTCAGGAACAAGCTAATATATTAAAGTTAAATTTAAGGGTTGAACAATTATCTGATAATGAAGCTAATACATACTTTTTTACCTCTTATAGAGGCAGTAACAAGAACATTCTTACAACTCAATTAAAAGAGTTAAAGCTTAAAGGCAGAAATTCTCCTAATAAGTTTATTCCACATTCTTATAAGATAGCCTCCAGTAAAGATAGAGCCGCAATACTTGCTGGATTATTGGATACTGATGGATATTTACACAATAATGTATTCGAATATTGCACAGCTTCAAAAGTATTAGCCGAAGATGTTGCATTTATTGCAAGAAGTTTAGGTTTTTTAGCAATACCTAAACCAAAAAAAGTAAATGGGAATATTTACTACAGATTTAATATATGTGGGGATTTTTCCAACATTCCGTTAAAAGTTGCTCGCAAAATTCCAAGTAAAAGAAAACAAAAGAAAAATGTACTACGTACCGGCTTTTCTGTGCATGCTTTAGGAGTAGATGACTTTTACGGATTTACTGTAGATAAAGATAATTTATATGTAATGGGTGATTTTACTGTTACTCATAATAGCGGTAAAACAATAATGCTCTCTGCCGTAATAAGCGAAATGCACAAGCAGAATCCAAACTTAAAAGCCTGCGTACTTGCTCATAGAGACGAGCTTACTGCCCAGAATGAAGAAAAGTTTAAATGGGTTAATCCTGCTATTTCTACCAGTATTGTTGATAGCTATGGCAAGTCATGGGACGGAAACGTTACGTTTGCCATGGTGCAGACTCTTTCAAGAGAGAATAACCTTAAAGAAATGCCGCTAGTTGATTTATTGGTAATTGATGAAGCTCATCACGCAACTGCTCCAAGCTATAAAAATGTTCTTGAGCATGCCTATCAAGCTAACCCTAATCTTAAAATTCTGGGAGTAACGGCAACACCTGAACGGGGCGATAAAAGCAGTTTAGGCGAGTTGTTTAATAATTGCTGCGACCAGATAAAAATAGGTGAGCTTATCCTTAGCGGTAATTTAGTTAGACCCGTAACGTTCGTTATTGATATGGGTAATACTCATGAGAAGTTGCAGGCGTTAAGAGCAAGAAGCGGTGGGGATTATAGCGAAGCCGAGGTAGCGTCCATTTTAGATAGCGAACCGCTAAATAGTGAAGTTGTTAGGCACTGGAGGGAAAAAGCAGGAAAGCGTAAAACAGTAGTATTCTGCTCTAGTGTTTCTCATGCAAGGAATGTAATGAATAGCTTTAATGCTGCTGGAATATCTACGGCTCTTATTACTGGTGAAATGACTAAGGAGCAGCGGGCTATCGTATTTGAGAATATGACCAAAGGCATGATACAGGTTATCGTAAACGTGGCGGTATTAACTGAGGGGTGGGACTATCCGCCTATTAGTTGCGTGGTGTTACTGCGTCAATCGTCTTTTAAGTCAACAATGATTCAGATGATAGGTAGAGGGCTTAGAACGATAGACCCTAGCATCTATCCTGACATTATAAAAAAGGACTGTGTTGTGCTGGACTTTGGCATTTCCACAATGTTGCACGGGTCATTGGAACAGATGATAAACCTTAAGAGTAAAAGCAAAGGTTTTAAAATTTGTCCTTTATGTAAACAGAAAATACCGAAGAATAGCGATGAATGCCCGTTATGCAATGCAAACTTATTTGTACAAGAGCAGGTAGAGGATAGAGAGAAACAAGCAAGAAGAGTATTATCAAACTTTGAGATGGCAGAGATAGAATTATTAGAGCGTGTTAATTTCCATTTTACGGAATTTGAGGACGACACCTTACTTGCATCAGGATTTAATAGCTGGGCTTATATTCACAAAAAAGGGGATGTATGGGTTGCTGCTGGTGGAAGACAGACGAGAACATACACATTAAGCTCATGGGTCGATAATGAACCATTACCAGATATTCCAACAAGAGTAATTTATCAGGGTGGGAAGCTTGAGGCTATAGCTGCCGCCAATGACTTTTTAAGCCTCTATGAGAAGCAGGAAACAGCAATGAAAACTGCAAGCTGGAGGAATCAAAGACCAACAGAAAAGCAATTAAACCTTATCCCTAAAGATTATAGAACAAATAATAGTTTAACCAGAGGTGATGCTTCTGCAATAATAACTTATACCAAGATAGAACAGAAACTTAATGAACTGGGTGTGTTATGACAAGTAAAGAAGTCAATAAGGAACTATTAATGGAAGATAATAAAAACAGTTTACTGGTATCAGAACAGCAGGAAGTAAAAGCAATGTTGAAAGCCGCGGATGATGTGATTTATGAAACAGTGGGGCGGTTAGCAGGAGGTCAAAAACAAAAGGATACTAAGCTTTATGGAAAAATGGTATATAACCAATTAAAGAAGTCTTGCCGTGATTATGATCTTAGCAAAGATGGTATCGGGGATACTGTAATAAAAATATTTACTGAACTTGCGGGGATAAATCCGCAAGACCAGATAGAAGGAATGCTTGCGGCTCAAATGATAGCAACTCATCATGCAACGATGGATTGTTTTAGGATCGTTGCAAGTAGCGGACACATTGATGTAATAAACCAGATGTCAAGTTCTGCCAATAAATTAAGTCGTACGTTTATGATGCAGATGGAGGCATTGAATCGCTATCGTGGCAAAGGGCAACAAAAAATGACTATTGAACATGTACATATTAATTCAGGTAGCCAAGCTATTATCGGTAATGTAACAAATCATGACTCAAGCTTAGAGAGGGGGACTAAGAATTTAGGGGGCAAGCAATAAAATATGAGCAACAACCCCATGCAAATTAAAAAAGATAACAGGTGTTTAGCTAGAACACGCAAGGGAAAGAGTAGTTTTTGTCAGGCAAGGAAAGTTATCGGCAAAAAACGCTGTAGGATGCACGGAGGAACTGGTGATGGTGCTCCAAAAGGTAATAAGAACGCATTTAAGCACGGCAAATATAGCAGGGAAGCAATAGAAAAAAGAAAAAGTGCAACAAAGTTAAAAAGGGAGTTTATTGAGTTATTACGCATAATGAAAAAACTTGATGACTAAAAGCCCGATTTAAGTTTCTTATAGAGTTAAGTTTATGTTTAAGCTATAACCCTACGTAATATATGTAATTGTAGCTCTTAGTAAGGCTTAAAATAAGAAATAATGCTATATAAAAACAGGTCAGGAAATGAAAATATGGGTTGTACTTTTTGAATACATGTTTAACCTATTACGTTTTAATCTCAAAAAACACTATTAAAAAATGCGGCACTATTTGTCTGATGAAGAAAAATTAAAAATAAAAATTGCTAATTTACCAACTGTAGAACATGAAAAAGTTGAACTAAATGATAGATTAACTTTTGAAGAAGCTAGAATATTGTTTAGATATAAAGATGGTAAAATTTATTGGATAAAAAAATCAGCAAATAGGATAAATATAGGTGATGAAGCTGGTGGTATAAGAACCTTTAAATCTAATTTACATAGAATTATTACTTTAAGAAGAAAACAATATTTAACAGGTCAAATAATATTTTTATTAATACATGGTTATTTACCTAAATATTTAATATTTAAAGATGGTAATACTTTAAACACTAACCTTGATAACTTAACAGCTGGTAATCATTCAAAGAGAATATATAGTAATTTAAAAAAGGTAAAAACACATTTAAACTTAAAGGGTATAAGTTATAATACTGAAAGAAAAAAATATAGAGCTTCTATTCAAGTAAAAGGTAAAACTTATTATTTAGGTTTATATGAGAGTATAGAAATAGCTAAAAAAGCTTATAATTTAGCAGTTAAAAAATTATATGGTGATATAGCTTGTTTTAATGATTAAAAACCATTCTCAAAAGATGAATATTTAAAGTTTAAATGAAGTGTAAATATTGCTTACAAACTACTAATGTGGTTAAAATCGGCAAATTAAGCTATGACCAGTATTACAAATGCAGGAATTGCAATAAACATTTTGCTTATACTTCGATAGATCAAGTTGATCCACAAGAAATACAACGTTTGTTAAGTAGTGGTGTCCATAGATACGCAATTGCTAGAGAGTATGGTTGTACTCATAACGCTATAAATAGGTATATAAAAAAGCATAATTTAATTGAATCAACTATAGAAAGGGTTACTTTTAAAAGTTAGCTAAAAGAAAAATACTAAGTAATTATACAAAAAGCTTTTTAAAGCGTTATACAGAGCGATTTTAATGTTTTAGCTACTTCCCTATATAATACATTAGATATAACGCTAAGAACCGCTTAAAATGGGAAATAAATATATAAAATAAGCTAGGAAAGGATAATTTACTATGACACACAGATATTTAGACCCAACAAACGATGTTGCATTTAAAAAGCTCTTTAGTAATAAAGACCGCTTAATAAACCTGCTTAATTCTATCCTTAAGCTCTCAGAGGGTAGCAGAATAAAAGAACTGGACTATATACCGCAAGAGCAAATGCCTTTATTCCTAGACGGCAAGAGGAGTATATTTGACCTTAAGGTAAAAGATGAAGCGGGGCGTTGGTATATTATTGAGATGCAACGCAAAATGGAAAGGGACTATATTAACCGAGTTCAGTTTTATGGCAGCTATTCATACGTAAACCAGATAGAACAGGGCGTAAGCCATAAAGACCTATTACCTGTGGTTGTTATTTCTATTATAGGTCAGAAGGTATTTGATGATGAATTGCCGTGTATTAATTACCATTGCCTAAAAGAAACCAATACTAACAAGCAATATCTCTTTTCCTTGATGTATGTGTTCGTAGAACTAGGCAAGTTTGATAGTAATAAGATAGAAAACGATATAGACCAGTGGTTACATTTATTAAAATGTGCTCATAGTGAACAAGAACCACCAAAAGAAATAAAAAATAGTAGCGTATTATCTGCATATGAGGATTTAGAGCAATATAGATGGAATGCTAGCGAACATGATGCTTATATTAGGGCTAAATTAGCTATGGAGGCAGAGGAAATCAAGGTTGAAGAGTACTTAGAGAAAATAGAGCAAGCTGAGCTTAAGGGTCAATTAGATAGAAGCATAGAAATAGCTCAAAAAATGCTAGCTAGAGGTAAGAACGCAGAAGAGGTAGCCGAATTAACGGGTCTTAGCCTAGAGAAAGTAAACAGCTTGAGGACAAGACCTTTTTAGTGTAAGGAAAATAGAAGTTCACAAAGTGCGCACATCCTCATTGAGAAAAAATCCTCAATGCTCCGCTCAAAGTAAGGTATTAAACTAACCAGATATTCTTTCCTAAATCTGTAATAATTAGTGAGCGCAGCAATGAAATAAATTCCATTGCTGAAGTGCGCATTTAGCAAAAACTAAATGAACTATTTCTTAAACTTGTTTATTATTTTTACCACTATTTACAATTTTCTCTACTACACAACAGCAGGAATTTTTCCAATAGCAACGCTAATATTACCGCTACAACTAGGGATAATTTGTTATTTCTTTTTTAAAAAAACTCCTGAGTTCCAATCTTCTATAAATTTATTCCTCGGATTACCACCACCACTACCGTAAATTTCGATAACCTCTGTAGGATTATACTTCACACTGATATTCGGCGTTCTGGTATTAAATTCTCTTCCGGAATATTTGCGACCCATTCTTGGATATTTTGACATATCAACACGATCATCTATAGTAAAATCTTGCTCTTTCTCGCCTATATCCTTAATAGCTTGAATAATTTGTTCTCTCATTATTTTCTCCTAATTATTATTTTTACCTTAATATAAGGCTCCAATTGCCCTAAACTATATGAATATAGTTAGCAACAGGATATTTTCAATAGCATATAGCTACAGTGGTTAGAATCTCAATACCGCTGTAATGGTAAAACAATTTTGCTCCTTTTTTACGAATGCACTATTTTTGTAAAGCTTATAAAAGGAATAGAAGTAATAAAAGCTCCTATAGTCATTCAAATTTAATAACAATTGCTACCAATTAAAACTAGCCGCAGGTGTTGAACTAAAATTCAACACCGTATTGCGCGTTATCATGAATTCCATTTTTTTGTTATTTGAGTTCTCATCTAATCGTCAGCGACTTTTGCCATTTTTGTATCTCTGTCAGGGATAATTTTTAGGGAACTTTGCCCCCTTAACACACCCCCAACTTACTTCTAAAAATAATTTTTCTGATTTATGTTTTCTTGAATTTGGAACTTAAAGTTTATAACAAACATTCGCAGAATTTTGTTATACGCAATATGCAAATAAATTTGCTTGCTCTCTGTAAATTATTTCTTTAGAATAATTTACTTTTTAATTTTAAATGATCTCCCTCACTCAAAAAGTATTATGCAAATAAGTTTTGAAAATAGTTTAATATCTAAGAATAGTATGACCAATATTATCAGTGACCAAGAAAAAATACTTGATACTATGATACAATTAATTGAAACAGTAAAATCATTAAATTTATTAAGTGATGAGACTATTTCTAAGGAAAAGAAAGAACACCTAAGAAATTTTCTTTATAATCAATTAAATGAAGAAATGTCTAAGTTACAAGAAAATATAAAACAAAAAAATCAATATTCTGAATTTAATAAACCTATACAAAATATATTAAATGCTATTATAAAATTAGTTAAAGCAATCAGATTATTAAGTGATAAAAATATTTTCTTCGACCAAAAAGAATTATTAAATACTCTTTTGCAAGAAGAGCTAAATAATTGTGTTTTATAATTGCTGGACGATACAATTAATGTTTGAAATTACGACAAAAATCTTTCCATTCAATAGTTACTTCTAAAAACATGATAAATCTAATTTGTAATGTATCCAAATATTGTTCTCTCTCATTCAAATTCCTATATTCTTTTGTTTTTAATGCTTCTAAGCTAACTGAATCATTTGAGGAACTAAACTGTTTATAGTTTTTATATTCATTAGCAAAAAGCCTTAGTTCATGAGTTAAATTAAGCCATTCTAGAGAATGAGCTGGTGAAATATTATTAGCAAGTATTAAAAGGTTTTCAAATTCACGAAGCTTTGAATCAGCTGTTGCGAGAGCAGATTCTAGTGACGAAATAGCTTTGAAACTATCCTTAAAATCCCAATTTTTTACTTTTTCTATTAAATTCGAAATTTCTTCAGATGTAACTGAAATATTAACACGCTTAGTAGGTTTTTCGTGACTAAACGGGTTTTGAGTAATAAATGCTTCATATATTGAATAAGTAATCTGGTTTAAAACTTTAATGCTATTTTTATCATTTTTCTTTTTAGGGTAGTATTGGAAAAAATAATAAAATACAAAAGCTACTAAACTATTAGTATAAAGATCAGAAAAAATTTTCAAATTAAAATTGATATTTAACAAGTGCAAACAAAATGAAACAAAGATGAATATACAACCTATTATTAGCCATTTCATAGCAAAGAATCTGACAGTTCCTTTGAATAGTAATACTTGTGCATTATGACTAGTACAAGCCAGTTAGCAAATACTGCTGGTGCTATACTATCAATAAGAGTTATATCTAAGTAATTCCAGAAGAGTACAACTATAAAACCCGCAGCCATTCCATATAAAACAGCTTTTTCGTATGGTGTCCTATAACCTAAAATAGCCATTAAAAAAGGAACGGAAACTATAGGTATAAAAAAACTAGCTGTAAATATAGCTAAATGAAACAAGCTTGATTCTTTAAAGGCTAATGCTATCCCTGATATTCCTATAAAGAAAGATATAAAACGAGCAGATAGTAGTTCATTACTTAATTTTATGTTAAGAGCTTTGAAAAAATCATGAGTAAACAATACAGAAGAGCAATTAATATAACTATCTGCTGTAGACATTATCATTGCAGTTATTCCTACTAATAACAATCCTTTATATCCAGTCATAGCCGTTGAAAAAATATGGTCTTTTACAAGATTTTCAACAGGAATATTAGGATCTTTAGATAGAATGATTAAACTTAACCATGCTATTGACGACATAATAAAAAATATAAGAATCCCAGTTGTATAAAATACTTTTCTAACCTGTCTCCAGTTTTTAGCCATTGATATTCTTTGAAATTCAGCAGGATTGAAGCAAGGGAAAAAACAAAAGAAAAATATTGAGGCATAATACCAAGTTTTAGGTTCTGAAAAATCAAGCACCTTACTTAAAGAAAAGTTAGGATTAGTTTTTAGTATATGAAATATTGGATCAATACTGTCTAAACTAAAGAAAATTTGAACTGTAACTATAGGTAAAATTGTCCCAAAAGTAAAAAACTGGATTGCATCAGTAAAAGTAACTGATTTTATACCACCTAAAGAAGAATATAACGTTATTATTAAACCAGAAATAATGATCCCGTATGTTTCAGGTAATCCAAAAGCATAATTTACTATAATACCAGTTATTTTTAGCTGTACCGCTATAAATCCTGAAACTCCAATAAATCCACTTATTGTAGTTATTAAACGTACTCTTTGCCCGTATAAGTCCCCCATAGCCTCTGCGATGGATAGCTTACCTATAAACTCAGTCATTTTTGGAGCTATAAAATAACCTATAATAAAGAAATTCATTACAAAGGCTAGAATACAAGGAATCAAAAAGTATAATCCATGTTGATACGTTTCAGTTATGGTTGAAAAAAATGTTTCACCACACATCCAAGTAGCAACAGTTGTGGCTACTATTGTTGAGGTGTTAAAGTTACCATCCCCTATGGCATACTCTTTTATATTTTTGATACCTTTACTTGATTGTAAACCAAAGATTATGTTGAGAAATAAAAATACAATGTAGATTATATGGTCTATAGTCCAAGTCATATTATATCAATTTAATATTAACAGCACTTAACTTATTCTTTTTCTTTCTTATTTCAAAAGAAAGTTTTTGTCCTTTATCTACATAATTAAGACCAATCTTTTTTAATTCTTTAAGGTGTAGGAATACATCTTTTGAATTATCATCAGGCTTAATAAATCCATAACCTCTATCAGCTCTAAACCAAGAAATTATACCTGTTTGCACTATATCTACTTAATTAATGGCTATAGCTTTTTATCTATCATCAAAAACTTAAATTAACAAATTTATTATAATTCAACAATGATTATTCAACTTTCAAGTGTGTAATTTAAACGAAACTCGTTCAACGACTGGTTTAGTATAAAGCATAAGTATTATTATATAAACCAGATGTTGCCACTTAACTATGTCTTGGGTGATGTACTGCCTGATTAAATAAAAATTTATGTGTTGTATTAGTTCAATTTCTTTATTCCTATAAATATTTTTTTACAGTTCTAAATTCTTCCATCATTTCTTTGTAGTGGGGTAAATGCTTAGAGAATTGGGTTGCCCTTTCTTCAAAAAATGACACTGCGATATAAACAAATTCTCTCGGCACTACCACCCATTCATCATCAGTTTGAGACTTAAGCCACATTGACAAGCTGTGCGTTGATATCTCATTGTCCATACCCCAGAGAAGGTTAGATATTTCTTCACGAGGAATAAAACGATCTTTTATTAAAGCCATATTAAACCTCATACATTTAAGAGTTTTTTATACTGTTCTTCAGAAATTACGAATACAGTGTTATCCCTATATTGAATAGCTTGGGTTTGAAGTAAAGCCTTGTTTACAATGATATCTAGAAATAGTCTTGCGTCAGTAGCTGGTAATTCTTGGAGAGTATGTAAATCAAAATCGTATTTATAATTGGTCATATTAAGCCTCTAAAACTAGTTGTTTATTTAAACTGGCGCTAGGGGCTCAAGAAAATTATTACAAGTAACAATCCGGCTATACTTCATGC
>Ga0214923_10001313_pt1 | contig 35516 bp, 23 predicted proteins | sample LL1510_MetaG_FD_177993 | JGI IMG/M metagenome (GOLD analysis project Ga0214923, IMG submission 177993) | Freshwater microbial communities from Lake Lanier, Atlanta, Georgia, United States - LL-1510 | ecosystem: Environmental > Aquatic > Freshwater > Lake | place: USA: Georgia | collected...
CAATTTCACGCCCAGATCAAGCCGGATTACAAAAAAATCAAAATCATAGCGCAATCCTCCACCAGCACCAATCGCAATTTCTTTGTAAAATTCATCTAAGCGAAAATTGGCCAATCCACTTTTTCCTTCAGTAGTGTCGCGAAGGGTCCATATGTTTCCCGCATCGATGAAAACGGCACCCTCCAATTGGCCAATGAGGGGAAAGCGCTCCTCCAAATTGAGTTCCAATTTACATTCGCCAAATTGATCGATTCTAAGGCCATATCCAGCGAATGAACCCGGACCAACCGAACGCGCTAACCAGGCCCGGATGCTGTTGGTGCCTCCTGCAAAATAGCGCTTTTCCAACGGTAAAATGTTCGAATTCCCTAAAGGCAATCCCAAACCTAAGAATATGCGGCTGGCCAGAACGCTTTTGTTTTTTTGGCTTAAATAACGCCTGTACTCCAAATCACCTCTGATATACCTGAAGTATGGCGTATTGCCAAAAATGAAATTCTCCTGGTTGTTGCTAGATGGGAGAATACGTAAAAATTGACTCAACAGATTTCCTGCAAATTCAATGTTAGCACGGGTTAATTTCCCATATGCAGACAGTTGATCGCTGGTGTAGGAAATATGGCTGGCCAGGTTAACGTAATTGGTGAAACTGAACTTCAAAAACGGGTCGTTGAGGGTTTGTAGTAATGAATCGAGGTATTCACTTTTTCCTGAGGTTCTGGCCAATGAAATTTCAACCGGAACCAACTCATATCGTTCACGAACCCGGTTGGACCAAAGCCAGGCCGCAGAAGAACGAAGAACCTCCCGAGAAAAATCAGGTCGTACTTGACGAGAGTATTGAAATTGCAAGCGGCTGCGTGGATCAATGAGATTTACAGTTGACAATGACCTTATGGGCGCGCTTAACCGTGGTAGGCTCAACGCCAATCCCAGACCAACCTCCAGTGTGTTGAAGACGTTTCCCGTAGAAGGTGCAGGTGTATTTCCTGCCAATTGTTGCGATTCAGCACCAATATTGCCTTTAATCTCCATGATGCCAGCCGACCGCCATAAATTTCGACGGGTTTGACTCAGACTCAGAGCGAGGCCAAGTAGGGATACGCTGCTGCTTGAGACCTCAGTTTCCTGACGGAGTTGCCGGCGGGTGGCCAAATTACCTTCCCAAATGAGACGAACCAGACGCAGGCTATCTACTGCCTCTAACCTGAGGTTGGTGTAGGAGAAAATCCGGAGATCCGACATTCGCTGTTGCAACTGGCGTATGTCCTGTTCAGAAAATCGGATAGGTGGGCGAAGGGTCAAATAACGTTTCCATTCATCGGGTTTGAGGCTTTGCCCATGGCAGTCGACTATCTGTATATTTCGTTCAACCTGAAGGCTGTCGCACTTGATTGGTGTTACTTCCGTTCCGGCTTGAGGATTGATTCGAACAGTTAATTGATCTATCGAATAGGGCCTTAACAGTTCCGGATTGGAAGGCAATCGAAGCTTCAATGTGATGTTCACTACTGGTGCTTGGCGGTTTCGCGCGGTGTCAGTGATAGATTTACTTGTTAAAGTGTCCGCCCTATAGAACAACATGTCTTTATTGACATAGTAAAATCCTGAATTGCGTAAAAATGTTGTCAGGTGTGTGCGCTGTTCGTCCAACTGATCAGCATCATAGGGATCGCCCTTTTTCAGTTTAAAATGTTCGGGACGTGTTAACGCATAGCGAAGATATGGATCAATGCTATCGCCTGCTGAACCTACGGTAAAATCGCCAAAAGTTGATCGTTCACCCAGTTCGATGCGGTAGATGAGTTCTATTTTTTTCTCTCCGGTTGATCTTTTAGAAACGACCAAAGTCGACTGGAAATAGCCTTTATCAGCCAAATAATAACGTAAGTTCTTTAAACTTTCATCCAGGTAATCTTGTTGGAAAACATTGGGAGATTCGCCAAAACGACGGGCCAGAAAAAGTGAGAATTGGCTGCGGTCTTCCGAGCGCGAGCGCACATCCCACCAGGCGCGTGTGGCCACAAGTCCCAAAAATCGCCGGTTCGGTTTGTGCCTCAAAAGTGGCGCAACATCCTCGCGTTGGGCAGATGAAAGGCCGATCACCCGATTTCTGATCACCCACATTTCATCAGGCTCAAGATAGTTCGTTACTTTGCAGCTAGTTGCAAATGAAAGCAAACCTGCCACCATTACAAGCCACCACGAATTTCTGAAGAATGCAAACATGTCAAAGTCGGCCTTAAAGATAGCGTCTTCATTGCACCATAAAAAAAATCGTCTTCAAACAGGACTCTTTCTGGTGGAAGGGGAGAAATTGGTTGACGAGGCTTTTCGTGCAGGTTTCCAATGTAGGGTGTTATTTCTTCGGCGCCATTGGTATGGGCAGCATACAATCCCACAGCTGTTTCTCGATTTGGACCAAACTGAGCGTATTTGGTTGGCCGACACCGATATGGATCGAATAACGCAATTGAGCTCGCCGCCCCCTGTGGTTGGGATATTTGAATGGAAAAAAGTTCCGATTCCCACCTATAAACCGGGGCAAGATACCATTTGGATGTACCTCGACAGAATCCGTGATGCGGGTAACCTCGGAACGCTGTTGAGAGTTGCAGATTGGTTTGGTGTTGAAGGTGTATGGACAGCGCCTGGTACCGTCGATCACTGGAATGCGAAGAGTATACAGGCATCCATGGGTTCTGTATTTCGGGTACCCGTTGAAGAAGGTGAACCAGCGGCTTGTATCGAATATTTAAAGGGCATTTCAGTTTATGCGGCCTCTCTCAAAGGAATGGACGTTTCCAAAGTAGATTTTAATGGGGGCGGACTACTTCTCTTAGGTAATGAATCCGAAGGTTTGCGTCAGGAATGCCTGAATTACTGTTCGGCTGAAATCAGCATACCCGGATACGGACAAGCGGAGTCGCTCAACGCAGCCATCGCGGGCGGAATCATATTATCCTGGATGAGAAAATAAGTCCACTTATTTAGTTCTTCTGGCCTCGCCTTTGATGCGCTTCAAGCGGGCATCCACATCAGCCCTGAATTCCCAACCTTTTTTTCTGAATAAAAAGGCATCGAAAGTGCCATCCGGTACATAATCAAAATACAGCCCTTTGTTACGGGGATTTCTTGGCGCTAAATAATCAAAAACGATGGCCTGTAGTTCTTCGTCGTAGCGCATAGCGGCTGATGCCTCCGACGAAAATTCAATCCAATAGCGATAGTAGTCTTTCTCTTCCGTCTCTAATAATGGAGCCCCAAAGTGCACGTCACCTGCATCATCAAACCACAGAAAATCTATCATTTTTCTGCGGGAGAAGGGCTCGTGGTGATCATATCCCAGAAGGGTATAGCAGGTTTGCCCACTGTATTTTTGCGTTTTGGGGACAATGGCATAATAGATTTGCCCATACCAGGCCTTAGACCCGAATGAGGTGTCGTTGCGATCCAGGTATTGATCACTTTGATCGATGAGCCCAATAATTCTGGGCTTCTTTTCGTGCGTGAGAACACAACCAAAATGACGCCAATTCCCCGGTTCCTGAGGCACCACCCAGGTAAAAAGACGAAAAGTCTGGTCGGGTGCATCCAAGACAGACAAGGTGCTGATGGAGTCGAAATCCAACGAATAATTTGATGGTTCATTCAATATCTGAATGAGTGTGCGTATGGCCATGTAATTCGCCTGATTTCTGATCGGTACGCTGTCCTGACCAACTGCAAATGTCAAAAGGCTGTCCAGCTGCGTCATGAGTTCCTTTGACGATTGAGGGGCGAAGCGCCCATCACGCAAGGTGGGATCAGTTGCAGGTTGCGCCAAGAGTCTCGAACCAACCATACATAAAAGAAACAAGCATAAAAATCTATGAATCAGCATGTGGGTTGTCATGGTTTTATTCGAATGAAGCGCATGAGCTCGGTGGCGCGCATGGGATGTTGAATTTCAAGGAAATAAAGGCCTTCGGGAAGCGATCGAGTGTCGAAATACCATCTGTTAGGCGATTCCTCTAGGATGTAAGGCAGAGGATGCTGGCGACCAATAGCATCTCGCAGCCGCATGTGGTGGATGGTTTTGGGTAGTTCCGGGCCTGCCAAGAAGAAACCATCGCTACTGGGATTGGGGTATAGCCGATAGGAAATAAGCTCCTGAGGTTCTTCGCAACTGACCGCCAGTCGCGATTGAATGCTCATGTCACCGATATAAAGATTGCCCCCAAAGTCATTGATGGTCTCCATGCGGATGTGGCAGGGGTATAAACGCAATTCGGGTAAATCATAGTTATGCTCTTTCCAATCCAGTGAATCATCAGGTATCATGGTATTCATTCCACTGCGCATGCTGTCGCCTCCACTATAATAAAGTACCCGTTCCACAGCGCCACAGTCGCATACCAAGCTCACCCGCAAACTATCGCGAAATGCTGTGTTTCGGTTCAGGTATGCGCGTTTGAATGACAGTTTGCTGAGTGCCCCACTGCCTGTATAGTAACTACGGGTGGTTAGTCGGTCGCGTTGACGGTTGCGACCGCCGTATTGCAAGTGCCTCAAACGAAAAGCGTAAGCGTCGCGCGTTAAGCCCCCCACGAACGCAGTATCCCAAGTGTAATCATCGTCAGTGAGGTTTTGGATGTAGACCAAACTGTCGACCGACCACCCATCTGCGGCAATGTGTGCTTCATTGTTTGGGGCCAATGGATTGAGTGTATCAAGGCCTTGTACGAGAAAACGAGCACTCCTGTGGTTATTGACCGGATCAGCGTCTGTTCCCGGTCCTGTTGGCGCACCGGTAAACCAAAGCTCATTCCACCCTTCCACAATGGGTATCAGTGGTACGGTTAAGTTGTGCGCTTGTCCGGGTAACAACTGAAGGTTAATCGGGATGTTTTGGATATGAAAGCGCCCATTGCGGGCAGTCAAATTGATGTTGGTTAAAACACTATCGCCTGAATTGAGTAAGCCAACACCCACATCCATGCCGTTGGTAAACTGTTCAGCACAGTACATATAACCATTAGGGGCAGGAACTGACAGTGGCGTAAGGGATAAATCTATGGGGCCGCCACCTGCTGGGGCGGGACTATGGTGCGTGGCTAAGTAGTTGAATGCGGCGGGTAGGGAAATTAAGCCATTGCCGAAGGTGTTGTCTTCACCCGGCGAGCCCATGTCGGTTGCTGAATGATAAAGTGCCCAAAGAATGCTGTCGCCTCCCAATTGGGGAAAGGCCTCTTTAAGCAGAAGCACAGCTCCCGACACATGCGGGCAACTCATAGAAGTCCCAGACAGAAGCCCGTAGCCCGTTTTGCCATAAGCCGAACGTACATTCACGCCCGGGGCCACCACTTCTGGTTTGATGAGGAGGGAGCCACTACCGCCACACAAGCTGACGCCGCGACTAGAGAAATCGGCGATGGGAAAGCCGCTGCTGTTGCCATTTACAGCGCCGATTGAAAAAATATTGATGGGGTTGGTGTTCACAAATTGTGGGTGCTTGAGGGTGGCGGCACCCGGACCATCATTCCCTGCAGAGAAGGTGATGGCGATGCCTGCCGCTTCAACCATATTGAAAATTTGTGTGCTCCAATTCTGACAATAACTCGTGTCGGCTGCGCCTGCTTGTCCCCATGAATTATTAATGACGTCCGGGATGTCGTCGACCGTGCTCGTGTCGCCATCCGGGTTTAGGGCCCATTGGAAGCTCAGTAGGTTGATGTGAAGTGGGGTGAGGTTGCTGTGGGTGAGTGGGTTAGATGCCATGAAATACCCCCCGAATGCAACGCCAAGGGTGTCATGGGTTGCGGTATCCAAGCCTAAAATAGTTCCATTGACGTGCGTGCCATGGTGCGACGGTCGATCAACAGGCTGACGACTTTCCAGGCTAAACCAACCCTCCGAAAGGGGCCTGAAATGGCCAACAAAACGATGCGCCAAGGCTGGGTGCTCCGTCCATGTTCCCGTATCTACTGTAAACGCCTTCCTACCCTTGCCTGTATAACCCATAGCCCAAAGCGCAGGGGCACCAATCACGTCAAGACCGGGTTCACGCCCACCCGGACCTTCAGGAGATTCCTCTCCAAACATCAATTCTGGACTGGCCTCCACGGGTTGCACGGCGCGTGTAGGGTAGTCAGCCGGATCAAAAATGATGTCAATATCGGCTTCGTTGAGTAGGATTTCGAGTGCGCTGGCATCTGCCCTGATCAACAACATATTACTGACCCAAAAACTGTGTATGATTTGAAGGGTAGGAATTTGCTCAGACAAACGCGCAATCAAATTAGGTTGTGTTGATGCCTGAAGTGAAAGGGCATCCCTGATGACCCTTTGGGCTCTTTCCTGGGCGGTATACCGATACAACTGCATCTCCCTGCGCAAGGCGTCCGTATTGATTTGTTGCCTCAAAACCAATCCCCACTCCACCAATTCACCCGCTTCATAGCCACCTGCGGCCATTCTTCGTGCCATCAATGGGTCAGGTCGTCCAGCATCCACATGGGATGGAAGTATGATGCTGCCGCATGCCAACAGAAAGTGTATGACTAACTTCATGTTTCTTGTTTGGGATAAAAAAAGAATGTCAAATCCAATCCGAACCTTATTTCAAAATGATCGCTTTGCCCTGTAGGGTGTTGTGTTTGGAATAGGATCGGATGTAATAAATGCCGCCAGCCAAGGCTTCAGTATTGAGTTTATAGGTGAAAGCTTCGTCAGACTGTATCCAGTCAACCTTGTGTGGCCTTCCCGTTGCATCATGCAGAACGGGCATCCCCCAATGTGCACTGGGGAGCATCACATTCAGGATTGAAGCGCTTGGATTGGGGTAGATTTTAATGTTGTCTGAGGCTGCTCCATCCTGAACACCGGCAATCTGGTAAAAAACCCGAATGTTGCTGAGGTATAAGTTGCCTCCCCAATCGTTTTTCGTGGTGAACCGAAGCCGAGCGGAAAGGGGATAGGGTTGAATCAGGCTGTCAGGTAAAGACACTTGATAACTGCGCCAATGGGCCGAGTCAGTTGGGATCAAACCGTTGTAGGTTTTCATGCTGTCGCCTCCATTAAGCCAGAGTCTTCTGTAGCTGTTGCCACAGTCGGTCGACCAATCCAGAAATAATGTATCACTAAAAGGGGTGCTGCGGTTGCTGTATGCGATATCGAACGACAAAACACCGGTGCCGCTGGCACCTGACGCGGGTCGGCTCAACCATAACAATGGCGAGATCAACTCATCAATCTGCCCATTGGCCGGTCCGTGGTCCTTCATTTTCATACAGGCTGCCCATGATGCGCGGCCACCGGTAGGAACGAACTGCCATGTTCGTGCATCCGCGTCTACATCACGGATCACCCAATCATCGATCCGGTGTTCGTAGAGCCCATTCGTACGCAGACTGTCGAAGGCTTCAAAAAAACGGGTCGGCACCACATTCAGCGTGGGAAATTCAGAAAACCAGCGGTTGTTGATGGTGTCGCGCTCCAAGACCCCAGACAATCCTTGGGTACTCAGAAAGAGTCTATTGAGCTGTCCCGTAGGCCCATTGGGGAGTGAAGGGGGGTGTAAGTGGAAAAAGGGCGTTGTGATCCAGACATGTTGGCCCGGAAGAACAGACGCATTATAGAGTATGGTGTCTTTTTGTCCGTTTAGATCGATATACAGCTGAAACCCATTCAAGATGCTGTCGCCGCGGTTCATCACATCGATTCGCCAACGTTGGCGAAGAATAGGGCCAGGAGGCATGATCGGACCTGTTTGAAGGCAGCCCCCACTCCCAAAAAATGCAGTTTCAGGAGAGTCTACACCCGCAATGGCCAGATCGTAGTCACGGGCCGGTGGCTGGGGGGTATAAGTTTGCGATAAAAACTGAAAGGCTGCGGGTAGGTTAATGAGTCCACGGCCATACTGGTAGTCCTCTCCAGGCAAACCAAGATCCGTTGCAGTTTGGTACAGGGCATTGAGAATTTGTCGGCCAGAGCGCTGTGGAAAGGCCTCTTTCAACAACAAAACTGCCCCGCTTACGTGAGGAGATGCCATGCTGGTGCCTGACTTCAAACCATAGCCTGAAGGTCCATCGGCCGAGCGAACATCCACCCCGGGGGCTGAAACCTCAGGTTTGATCATCAAAAAGCTATCTGGCGTGCAGCGAGAAGGCCCCCAGCTTGAAAATCCGGCGAGCGGATAACCCGGAGCAGCGGCTTGAATGGCGCCGACCGCAAATAAATTGAGGGAGTCAATAATCACTTGAGCGGGCACAATGGTTGTGGCCAATCCGGGCCCATCGTTGCCTGTGGAAAACACATTGGCGATTCCAGACGCCTCCACGGCAAGCATGGCATTGGTGATGAGTGGATGCCCACAAAGTGAGTCGAAACCCGAATTGTTTCGTCCCCAAGAATTGTTGATGACATCAGGAATATCGTGGGTGGTATTGGCATCGCCATCAGGATTGAGTGCCCATTCGAAAGCCGCCATAAGCTGTGGCCAATCCCGGACCAATGCAATGTTGGTCACAATGGGGTCTGTGGCCATAAAATAAGCGTCGAAGGCCACGCCGATGGTATCCCGCGTGGTGGTATCTAGACCCAATACAGTGCCAATGACGTGCGTTCCATGGTTGCCGTTTTTATCTTTTGGCGTGTTGAAATCGTAGGCTAACCACGTTTGCGATAGGGGGTATCGGGTGCCCAAAAATTTGCCTTTTAGTGCTGGATGATTGGGCCAAACCCCAGTATCCACCAGCATGGCTTTCCGTCCCTTGCCAGTATAACCCATGCGCCAAAGCGCAGGTGCACCAATGACACTGAGTCCGATTTCCCTGCCATTGGGCATTTCGGGGGATGCACTTTGCGCAGTAGGTTCAACCAATGAGACCTGAAATGCGCTGCTGAGTTCTATTTCTTCAACACTCGGGTGGGCCAGTACCGGGGCAATCTGATCCGATGTCAATTCAATTTCAACCATATTCACAATCCAAAAGCGCCGAATCAAACGGGGTAGGTTATCATGAATTTGCGCGTTTGTCATGTTAAATGAGGCCAAAAACGGGAGTTGAATGCGATCAGCCAACAGGCTACAAGCCCGGTTCACTTCCTTAGCGCGTTCCTCAAGTGGGGTTCCTTCTTGTTCATAGCGCCTGAGCAGATCCAACATGGGCACTTGCGCCCTGAATGAAACGGTTACCCGAAGCAATGTGCTTGACCTGGGATGTTCATTCACCCATTTTGTCAAAGCGGGCCCTGTTCTCGCCGGTTGAGCAAAAACCGAATGAGAAGTAAAGCCCAAAAGAATGAGCGGAAGTATGCGATATAGGTTCCTCAACATTTTAACATCTATTTATTGTTTTCTACTCTTTTGGCCCTGATTTCGTTGAAAAAAATATCATCGTTGGGTACATCAAATTCCAAGCCGATTGGATGATTATTGGGATCAGTCACAATTTGCACGGTGGCGTGCCCAAACCACGCTTGGGGCTCATTCCATTCCATTTTCCATGTGTTGTAGTGCCAATGGCTCAACCTACAAGAAAACGATGGGGTATGGGAGAACCCTAAATTCAAGGTGTCGTTTTTCATGGTCAGGAAAATATCGCCGTACATGGGACAACGATACAGACCCTGTACTTGTTGGTTTGTTAGTCCGGGCTGGGTGCCAAGAACCCGAGCAGCCACTCGGTTTGGAATTCGGGTGTCTTCCAGTTCACGTTTTTCTTGCTTTTTAAGTTGTTCTCCACACCAATCACGTTCATTTCTGCCCAAAAGGAGTTTGTCGACTATATAGTTAGGTATGGCCGTTATAGGGGCGCGCACACCATTGGTCAGAACAATGATGCCTAATTCTACATCTGGAAATACTTGAATCGAAGAAATCATGCCATCGTATCCGCCGGTATGATGCGCCCGAAAATAGCCTTTGTAGTCGCTCAATTGCCATCCAAGTCCGTAGGTATTAAAACTATTGGTTTTATCGGACTTGCTGTGGTCCACCTGAATTCCATTGTGGGGGGTCCATAGTTGGTTGTGCAGTCGTGTCGTCAGCAACGTATCGCCTTTCCAAACACCATGATCTATGTTAAATTCAACCCATTTGGCGAGGTCGTTTACCGATGACAGTAGTCCACCCGTTGCCGCCACGGTCTCCCAGCTCACCCATGGAATAGGATAGTGCGTTCCATCTTTGAATGCATGCGGCTGTGCAAAATTCCCCATGGATGAAAGTTGAGCCAGTTGGAAAGTGCTTCTGCTCATACCCAAGGGCTTCAAAATTCGGTCTTGAATAAAATCGATATAGGATTGGCCTGAAGCCACGGCGATCAACTCACCAGCAGCGATATACATGAGGTTGGAATATCCATAACCCGAGCGAAATGAGAACTCAGGCTCAATCGGTTGGTAGCGTTTGATCAGTTCCGGTGCGGAAAGGGTAGACCTGTACCACAATACATCTCCACTAAATGTGCCCAATCCGCTGCGGTGACAAAGTAAATCACGTATGGTGAACGTTTCACTGACCCAAGGGTCATATAGGGTGAAGTAAGGAAGGTACTTTCGAACGGGATCATCCCAATTAATTTTTCCTTCCTGAACCAAAATGCCCAACGCGGTGGCGGTAAAGGCTTTGGTATTTGAAGCGATTGCGAATAGGGTGTTTTGATCGGGTATATCATTTTGTCCCATGGTTTTTTCGCCGTAACCGCGACAAAACACAAGTTCTCCGTTCTTCACAATGCCAACCACCATGCCGGGTGTGCCCCAGTTTTGTTGGGTTTGACTGAGATAGGCGTCAATGTCGTTCCAATCTGTTTTTCGGTTAATTTGGGCAGAAGCAACTCCCGAATGAATGAGATAAAAGATGAGCAGAAACACGAAAAACCTAAGTTGTGTCATCTCGGTGTCAATTTTCGCTCAATATCGGGCTTGGCTAGAATTTATCTCTCCTCGGAGACAAAAAATTTGTATTTTTACAGATTCAACTCCTGTGGTCAAATTCTTAAATATTGTGGTCAAATTCTTAAATAAAATCTTAAAATAACAATATATAATTATAATTTTGTTATGAAAAATTATTCCTTTATTGCAATTATAACGTTGTTCAGCAGCAGTTTTTTTATGTCATCCTGTAAGAAGGATAGTCCTGACCCAACCCCGGAAACCAAAAATGAATTCAAAGTGGCTGGTCAAGCCTATTCTCTTTCAAAAGGTTATTTGTTGTATTGGGGGCTTAATTCAGACTCATTAAGTGTAGATTGGGATGTTTTGCTGGTTTCAGAGGGGGTATATTATTCAGCCGATTCAGTGGGTGGAACCGGACAAGCACTCTACCTCGATTTAAACGGTTCAAGCAATGCAGAACTCAGCCCGGGCACGTATATGTTCGCCAATCAAAGGGCGGTTGGAACTTTTGTTGATGCCAGCGCACTGATTGCTTACGATTTCGCAGCAGATGCTGGCGTGGAATATTATCTGAATACCGATGTTCCGGGCGGCCCCATTGTGATAAAGAAGTCAGGTCTGACATACGAAATTGAAGCGGGTTTTAATGCGAATCGAGATGGCTCTACGGTGAACCAGCCGGTCACAGGTTATTTTAAAGGCCAGCTCAATATGTTGGATTTCTCCATGATGCGCTTGGCCCAAAAGAAGGCCATCCGCGATCGGCTTAAGTTAATTCAAAATTAGTTAGCTGGTGCAGGTACCTTTTTAATGATTTGAACAAAGCCAAATTCACGGGGGTCGTAAGATCGGCCAGTTTTATATCCCCACCAAGCGATAAAATCGTAGTAGTCATTTTTGGCTTTGTTTGGGTACGCGCTGTACTTCCGCTCCTCTAAATTCTTCATATATCGAAGACAGTGCATCCAGTTCTCGAATCTCAAATAACCCGATCGTCCCCTCAAGCCAAACAGATTTGCGCGTTCTTTAGCCAAATGCGAACGAAGGTTCGCTGATTCCCACATGGCCAATTGGTACATAACTAATGGATTTCGAAATCCTAATGATTGTATAGAATCATAAAATACAGCGGGCTCTGGCAGGTTGTTTTGCGACAAGACGCGGTTTGGGCAGGATAAAAACAGAACCATCACAAAGCAGACGATTGTCCATTTTCCTTGGTGGGGCATGGCACTATAAAACTATAGGCGTTCAATGACCATAGCGCTAGCCCCTCCACCACCATTGCAAATGCCCGCAACGCCGATTGAGCCACTTTCTTGGTGCAACAAATGCGCCAGCGTAACAACAATGCGACATCCCGAACTGCCAATGGGGTGACCCAGTGAAACACCACCACCATAGATATTCACCCTACTAGGGTCGAGCGATAGTATTCTGTTGTTGGCGATGCAAACCACTGAAAATGCCTCATTGATTTCATAAAAATCGACATCGGATGCCGATTTACCAGCACGCTTCAATGCCAAGGGGATGGCTTTGGAAGGGGCCGTGGTAAACCATTCAGGAGCCTGTTGCGCATCGGCATATCCCAAGATCCGGGCCAACGGTCTTGCGCCCACTTCTTCGGCACGCGCACGGCTCATTAATACGACCGCAGAGGCCCCATCATTCAGGTTTGAGGCATTGGCCGCTGTTATGGTGCCATTTTTATCGAATACTGGCCTCAAACTTCCTATTTTATCAAAATTAACCTTGGTGAAATCCTCATCAGTGTCAACCACAATGGGGTCTTTGCCCCGAACAGGCACCGCTACTGAGGCAATTTCTGCAGTGAATTTCCCACTGGCCCAAGCCTGAGCAGCTCGCTTATATGACTGAATGGCATACTCATCTTGCTCTTCGCGCGTGATGTGGTGCTCAGATGCGCACAGTTCAGCGGCGTTGCCCATATGGTATTGGTGGTACACATCTGTTAATCCATCTCTGAGAATGCCGTCAACAACTTGGCCATGACCCAGGCGGCCACCATTTCTGTACTGATCGAGATAATAGGGCACCTGACTCATGCTTTCCATTCCTCCGGCGACAACCACCGATGCCTGCCCCAATTGAATGGCTTGTGCGCCCAACATGATGGCCTTCATTCCGCTGGCGCAGACCTTATTAATCGTGGTGAAGGGGGTCTGCGGATCAATACCGGCATAGATTCCAGCTTGGGTGGCCGGGGCCTGCCCGATATTGGCGCTAATAACATTTCCCATGTACAATTCATCGATATGATCAGGTGCTACTGAGGCCATTTCCAGAGCCTTTTTGATGGCCACTGCCCCCAAGCGGGGTGCAGAAATAGGAGCTAATGCCCCGTTGAAACTGCCGATGGGGGTGCGAGCGGCACCAACGATCCAAACTTCCTGATTCATAAAAAGAAATAATTAGAGATATGGTTGCAAATATAACCCGAATGCGAACGATTTTTTCTCATATTTCGTCCGCACTTGGCAATACCCTTTATCCCCTTTATCCCTTTTTGGCCCGTTATGCCTGCAAAAAAGAAGACCAACGGCAAAGTCCGAAAAATTTTTGTTCTCGATACCTCCGTCATCCTACACGACCACCACGCCCTGCAACACTTCGATGAACACGATGTAGTATTGCCCATAACCGTTCTCGAAGAACTCGACCAGTTCAAAAAGGGGAACGATAGCTTGCACTATGAAGCGCGTAGTTTTATCAGAATGCTGGATGAATTGGCCAATCAACACAGCCTTCAAGACTGGATTCCACTCAATGCAACCCATGAATCACTGTTAAAGGTGGAAATGAACGAAAGCGCAAAGGTCGACGCTCATCAGGTTTTTGGCGAGCGCAAAGCTGACCACAGAATACTTAACTCGGCCATGCATCTGGTGGAACAAAACGCGGGGCGGCAAGTGATTTTGGTAACAAAAGACGTAAACCTTCGTTTGAAGGCCAAGGCGCTTGGGCTGGAAGCGGAAGACTACCGCCACGGCAAAATCAAGGACCAGGGCGACTTTTACACCGGATTTCGGATAGTCAATGGTGTCGCGAAAAAACTCATCGATACTCTTTACCAGTCGGGATTTTGCGATCCGGCTGACCTCAATCTAACTGATCTGCGCCCGAATGAATACCTTATTGTGCGAAACGGCAAGGAGTCGGTTTTGGCCTGTTTTGATGCCGATGAAGGGCGAATAGAAAAGGTGGATAAGCGCCCAGCTTATGGCATTCGTCCACGCAATGCCGAACAAACATTTGCCTTGCATGCGGTTATGTCAGATCGAATCAGACTGGTAACGCTGCAAGGAATCGCCGGTACCGGCAAAACACTTTTGGCATTGGCAGGGGCGCTTGAGCAGCGCCGACAATTCAAACAGTTGTACCTGGCCAGGCCAATTGTTCCGTTAAGCAATAAAGACATAGGTTATTTGCCGGGTGACATAAAGTCAAAACTTAATCCTTATATGGAGCCACTATGGGATAATCTTCGGTTTATTCAGCATCAATTCGGTGAAACTGATCGTGATTTCCACAAAATCAATGAAATGGTTCAGCAGGAAAAGCTCACCATCACTCCGCTGGCTTATATAAGAGGCCGTAGTTTTTCTCAGGTTTGTTTTATCGTCGATGAAGCACAAAACCTAACCCCACATGAGGTCAAGACCATCATCACTCGTGCGGGAGAAGGCACCAAAATCATCTTTACAGGAGACATCCGGCAAATCGACACCCCATACCTCGATTCGGAATCGAACGGATTATCTTATCTGATTGACCGGATCAAGGGCCAGGCACTTTTTGCACATATCACCCTCCAAAAGGGTGAACGATCAGAATTGGCTAACTTGGCCAATGAATTGTTGTGACCATCCAATCGCAATCTGTTTTTGTCGAATCAAACTTAATTATGGATTGATTCATCCGTATTGAGCTCAGCCGTATTGAGCTCAGCAGGATTGATTTTTAGTAACCCTGCTACCTCCCGGTCCGGTTCATGGAGTTGAAGCGCGTGTAGGCCACCAATCGGTCGTAGCGTGGGCTCACCGGTGGTTGATGATACACAAATATTTCGTAATCGCATTCCGTTTCTTGGTGGCTTCCTTCGAACCATGTGTCGTCGGCCAGCTGCCCCCCGTTCCTAATCCAGGTGTAACAATAGTCGTAGTAGCCTTGTTTCAATGGTACAGTTATTTGATACGCTCCTAATGCAGGGAGGTAGGTCAATTCGGTGGTTGAGTCCAGTTTCCAATCGGTAAGCTGACCAAATAAGTGTACTCGGGCGTTGCGTAAGGCGGTTGGTTGAAGTAAGCTGAAGGTCACATTCAGGTAATCGGCTTCATGTTCGGAATTTCGTGCCTCATTGCTCTGGATCAGGTAATTCCCATTTAAATCCTGGTACGAAAAATAGCGCAAATGGGCACGTCCTTCTTCGGGTTCTGCCCAAACCTGAACCGATTCTTGTCCTATTTCAATTTTTGAAACGCCTTGACCCCGAAAACGGATGTTTCTCAGGTCAATTCTGCGGAATTCGTTGCCGGCTGTGAAGATATTCCGGTCGTTGTGATCGTAAGAAATGACGTTGTTGCGAATAAATTGAGGAGGAAGTCCACCCACTTGGTTGTCCCATCGGCCATTCTGTCGGATCACCACTTTCAATTCATCAAAGGGGTTGTACACTTGCTGGTCTCCCGTGTTCACGTCAAAGTCGATCTCATGGGCAATGGCCATCACATCCGGGCGGCTAGGTCGGCGTATGATGGGGATCACTGACATCAGCGGTTGGAGTACAAAAAACCGGCGGGTGAGTACAGGCGCGTTTCGGTCGCCATCACGATATACGTGCAAAACATAATTGCCACTCAAAGTGGGGCGAATATTCTCAGATGGAATGCTGATTTTGTAATGTGTGTAGGGTTTGAGTGTATTGAAAGAGGTTCGGTAGTCGACCACCTGATCTTCCTGAAATCCATCGAGATATTGGGTACTGAGCATGCCAGATGGCGTCCAATCGGAAGTGCAATGGATCAATGTGTAAGAGTAGCGAACAAATCCACCGTCCAGGTCGTCGAAGTGGAGCACGAGTGAGCCGTTCGGATCACCCAGTTGCATCAAGGGCATTGAAAACGGCTTATCAGCTTGTAGGAACTGAACCGTTTTTATTTGGGGAAGGTATGTGCGATCATCTGGAATGAAGCCGCCATAATCTTGTGCGCCAGCAAAACGAAGGCCAATGGAAATAATGGTTATCAGTATGGCTAAAATTGAGGGTCGTTGATGCCGTTTCATATTCAAGTCTAGGTTCGCTTATTGGTTTGATTGGCCTGCATGAAGTAGTTCTAATTCGGTAAGTTGTGATTCCCATAAGGGTATTAATTCACCTATGAGTTGTTCCGTTTCATTTAATTCATTCTGAAGCGATCGGAGCAATTCGAATTGCAGCGCATGGGAGGGGTCCGCCATTTTTTCAAGCAGTCGCGCTTTTTTTTCTTCCGCTTTTGACAGGTCTTCTTCCGTTTTTCGGCAATCGCGTTCTGCTTTGGCCCATTTTCTTTTGGATTCTTTTTGTTCGTGATAGGAAATAGGGCTGTCGGAATGTGGGGTAGGTTTGTTCGTCAAAATTGAATGTACTGCGGAATTTGGGGTTGATGATGTCGTGGTTTTCCATGGCTCACCCCATCGTTCAGAAAACGCTGCAAATGGTCCGGGGTAAACGTGGATTTTGCCATCCATCACATACCACACTTTATTGCATGCTTGTTCTAGTAAGTATCGGTCGTGCGCCACCAGCACATAACTCCCCTCAAAATCTTGAAGGGCATCAATGAGCGCTTCCACTGATTCCATGTCGAGGTGATTGCCTGGTTCGTCCAATAAAAGGGTATTGGAACGAGCCAACAGTACGCCAGACAAAGCCAACCGGGCCTTTTCACCCCCGGAAAGGATGCCTACAGGCTTGTCCATATCATCCTGACCGAATAGAAATGCGCCCAAGGCCGATCGCACTTCCTGTACGGTGCAGTGTTCTGCCAGACGCAACGCCTCATCCAGCAAACTATTTTTGAGGTTCAGTGACTCGGTTTGGTGCTGGGCGTAGTACGCGAGGTCAACCTGATGCCCTAATTTTCGTTCGCCTTCACATGCTTCCGTGCCCAAAAGAATTCTAAGCAGCGTAGATTTACCAGTACCATTGGGGCCAACCAACGCTATTTTATCACCCCTTTCCCATTGAACAGAAGCGCCGTTTAAAATATTGACACCGGGAAACGACTTATCGACTCGGTCCAATTCCATCAGCAATTTGCCAGGTTTTCGGTTCGGTACAAACCGAAATCGAGGTGCGCGGTCACTTTCTTTCACCTCAGCCACAAGGTCCTTCTTTTGCAGCAGTTGAATGCGGCTTTGGACGGCTTTAGCCTTACTGGCCTTGTAGCGAAAGCGCTCAATAAAGCGCATTTCATGGGCCAGCATTTTCTGTTGGTTGCTCCAAGCCAATCGTTGTTGCTCGAGTCGGGTCATCTTCTGTTCCTCGAAAGACTCATAATCGCCTTTGTAGACCCACAGTTTTTTTTGGTCGATTTCCAGGATTCGGTTGCAACAGCGGTTCAAAAATGTGCGGTCGTGCGACACCAGGAGCACGCTGTGGGGGTAGCGGCGGATAAAATCTTCCAGCCAGTTGATGGCTGGCAGATCAAGGTGATTGGTGGGTTCGTCGAGCAATAATAGTCCGGGTTTCTGAAGGAGCACCTTGCCCAACATGGCGCGCATTCTCCAGCCGCCACTGAATTGTTTGTATGGCTTTTCCATGTCGGTGCTTCTAAATCCAAGCCCTTTGAGGGTTTCTTCCACCAGAGCTTCAATTCGAAACGCATCCAGGCGCGTTAACTCATCCAACAGGTCGGCCTGCTTCTGCCAATAATCCAAATCGGTAGTCGATGATTCTTCTAAAAGACTATCCTCATATTGCTTTCGCATGACCAACAAATCACCAAAGGCCTCAGAGACAACCGCCAACAGGCTATTGGAAGATGAAAAAGACAATAAATCTTGGTGAAAGTAACCGATTTTTAAATTTTTAGGCACGCTAATTTTGCCTCCACTGCTTTCGGGTTGTGCCAGAGCGCGCATCAATGTACTTTTCCCACATCCGTTGCGACCAATCAACGCGGCTCGATCCTGTGCTCCCAGTTGAAAAGAGGCCTGTTCAACGAGATCTTCGCCTCCCGCTGTAAGGGTTAATTGATGTACGGTGACCATGATCGCTTTTCGCAGGCAATGATACGGCTTGATGCATAATTTTTAGCCTTCCGGTTGCGTTTTGCACTTCAATTTCTACCTTTGCACCGCCTAAGTCTTTGACGTTTTTCAAAACAATGACGACTGAGGCGCATTCGTTTTTTGTCAATCGAAAACATGGCATCTATCATCAAATTACGCAGGGGCTTCGACATCAAATTAGAGGGTCAGGCCAAGAAGGAAAATTGTGTTGCAGTTCACACCCAAACGGTGTCCATTAATCCACCGGCATTTCGGTATTCGACATTCAAGTTGCTGGTGGATGTGGGTACGGAGGTTCAGGTGGGCACACCCTTACTTTACGATAAAAAGCATCCGTCAGTGGTTGTTTCATCACCCGTTTCTGGCGAGGTGGTTGCCGTTCATCGTGGCGACCGCCGTGTGCTACAGGAAATTGTAATCTTGGCCGATCAACAACAAAAGCACATCGAATTTGGCCCATTGAATCTCGATTCGATGGATGCAACTACGCTGAGAACCTCCCTGCAGCAAGCAGGTTTATGGCCACTCATTCGTCGAAGGCCCTTTGATTGCATCGCTCTTCCTGATGAAAACCCGATTGGCATTTTTGTTTCAGGCTTTGATTCGGCGCCATTGGCACCTTCAGTCGATTTTTTAATCAAAGGACACGAACAAGCATTTCAGGCCGGACTTCATTTGCTCACTCGCTTGAGTCAGGCTCCCGTCCATTTGGGAATACACGCCGCCCAAACCCAGTCGGCTGCGTTGCTGAAAGCCGAGAAAGTTCAAATACATCGTTTCGAAGGAGCGCATCCTGCCGGTAATGTGGGCATTCAGATGCACCACATACGTCCTGTCAATAAGGGCGAGGCTGCATGGTATGTGCATCCATCAGATGTGGTGATTTTGGGTAGGTTTGTCTTGAATGGTCGGTGCGATTTTCGCCGCCGCATTGCCTTAACAGGCTCCGAGTTAAAAGAGCCCCGCTACGTTGACACCTTTCTAGGTGCTTCCGTACAATCGATTACTGCGGGTGAATTTTCAGGAAAGAAAGACGTGCGCTTGATCAGTGGAAATGTCTTGACCGGAACAAAAGTGAATTCTGAAGGCCATTTGGGCTACTATGATCATCAGCTCACAGCCATTCCGGAGGGCAATGATTTAGAGTTTCTTGGTTGGTTATTGCCCAGTTATCCGCGTCCGGACATTTCCCGGTCGTTTTTGTCGGGTTGGCTGAAAAATCGGGTGTATCAAGTCAATACCAACACCCATGGAGAAGAGCGTGCGTTTGTGGTCACCGGTCAATACGAGCAGGTTCTTCCTATGGATATTCACCCCACTTACCTATTGAAGTCCATCATGTATCAAGACATTGAAGAGATGGAGCAACTTGGAATCTATGAAGTTTCAGAGGAAGATTTTGCCCTTTGTGAGTTTGTTTGCACTTCCAAGATTCCTGTTCAGAAAATCATTAGAGAAGGGCTTGACCTCATGTATGAAGATTCAATGGCATAAACCTACATCAATCAACCTATGAAATTTTTGAAAGATCGTATCATTGAATGGAGGCCTCATTTTGAGAAAGGGGGGAAATACGAACGTTTCCACACCGTTTTTGATGGGTTTTCTACATTTTTATTCACACCAGATTCGGTAACAACCCAGGGTGCGCACATCCGTGGCGGAATGGACTTGAAGCGCACCATGTTTTTTGTGATTCTGGCCATGCTGCCTGCGTTCATTTTTGGAATGTTTAACGTGGGACACCAGCATTACTTATCTACAGGTGAATTCACATCTGTCGGTGAAGGGATTTTAGAAAAGTTCATTTTTGGGGCCTTAAAAGTGATACCAATTGTCGTTGTGGCGTATGGGGTAGGCCTTGGGATAGAGTTTTTTATTGCGTCACGAAAAGGGCACAGCATCAATGAGGGGTATTTGGTGTCCGGGTTGCTGATCCCATTGGTCATGCCGCCCGATATTCCGCTGTGGATGGTGGGTTTGGCATCAGCATTTGCGGTCATCTTCGCCAAGGAGGTTTTTGGAGGAACAGGCATGAACGTGTTGAATGTGGCCCTCACTGCCCGTGTTTTTCTCTTTTTTGCCTATCCTACCTATATGTCAGGTGATATGGTTTGGATCGCGGATAAGCCTGATACCTATAGTGGCGCTACAGCCCTAGCCAACTCCATACAGGGTTCGACTGGTTTTTGTACCACCGATATGTTTCTGGGTTTTATCCCAGGGTCTATTGGGGAAACAAGTAAGTTGGCCATACTAATGGGTGCTGCATTTTTGATTTTTACCGGTATTGGAAGTGCTACTGTGATGATTTCTGTGCTCATTGGCGCAGGTATTATGGGACTCATTTTTAATGCAATCGCTTTGAATGATTTTATGAGGCTACCGTTTTGGAATCATTATTTGATGGGTGGTCTCATGTTTGGGGCTGTTTTTATGGCCACTGACCCGGTTACTGCAGCCCAAACTGAGCGTGGTAAATGGATTTACGGACTGCTCATCGGAATGATGGCGGTTATGATTCGTGTGTTTAATCCAGCTTATCCAGAAGGAATTATGCTCGCCATTTTGTTCGGTAATGTTATGGCGCCGCTGATCGATCACTTTGTAGTACAATCAAACATTAAAAAACGTCTCGCCCGTGCTTAATTCCAATACCTACGTATTCGGCTTCGCATTTGCCGTTACGGTCATCGTGGCCCTGATGTTGTCAGGGGCTGCTACCGTGTTGAAACCCTTCCAAGAGCAGAATTTTTTGAAAGAGAAGCAGGAGAATATCCTGAGTGTCGTAGGCAAGGTAGCCCCCGACGACTATAAAAAATTTGATAGCTACATTCAATCTATTGTGATTGATGAACAAGGGAATGAAGTGAAAAACGTAAAGGCGTTTGACATTAATCTGGCCTACGATAAAAAAATACGTTCCAAAAACCCTAAACATCCGCTGAGATATCCATTGTATATTTTTGAGGAGGGCGGGAAAAAGACCTATATTCTTCAATTGGCCGGGGTAGGTTTATGGGGTCCTATTTGGGGATACCTGGCATTGGATGAAGACGGCAATACGGTGAAAAAAGCGGTCTTTGACCACAAGGGGGAGACCCCTGGATTGGGTGCTGAAATCAATACAGACGGATTCGAAAATCAGTTTCAAAACCGAAAAATCATGAATGAGTCAGGTGCATTTGTCTCGGTTCAAGTGACCAAAGAGGCCAAATCAGACGATGACCCACACAATGTGGATGCTATTTCAGGTGGAACCATCACGTCTACGGGTGTTTCTAATATGCTCAAGGAGGATATTCGGTTTTATTTGACCTATATCAATAAATCTAAAAAAGTCTAATATGTCAACCGCAACTGCTGCTGCACCGGTCAAGGAATCGAAACCGCTGCTCACCAAAAAGGACAGGAAATTAGTTACTGATCCGTTATCGGACAGCAATCCTGTTACCATACAAGTGTTGGGAATTTGTTCCGCCCTGGCTGTAACGACACAACTAAAGCCAACCTTGGTGATGGCCATAAGCGTCACCGCTGTCGTGGTTTTCTCCAATTTTCTTGTATCCTTAATTCGCAATTTGATCCCATCCCGCATTCGCATTATCGTTCAATTGGCGGTAGTTTCTTTGCTCGTGATTTTGGTCGATGAATTATTGAAAGCCTTTGTTTATGATGTGAGTAAGCAACTTTCAGTATTCGTTGGATTGATCATCACCAATTGCATTGTCATGGGACGATTAGAAGCTTTTGCTATGGGTAATAAACCTGGCCCTTCTATGTTGGATGGTCTTGGTAATTCAGCCGGCTATGCATGGGTGATTTTGGCTGTAGCTTTTGTGCGAGAGCTATTTGGTTCAGGCAAAATATTTGGTTTTCGGGTGATTCCGGAGGCTTTGTATTCGCCCGAAGTGGGGTATGTGAATAATGGCTTAATGATGATTCCCGCCGGTGCGCTCTTTATCGTGGCGACAATCATTTGGATTCAACGCTCCATCAACAAATATTCAGAAGAAGCATGATGACTACCTTACTTTTTGCTGACTTGGTCAGCCTTTTTGTTCGGTCCATCTTTGTGGACAATATGATTTTTGCTTATTTCCTTGGCATGTGCTCTTTTCTTGCCGTTTCCAAGAATGTGAATACGGCCATTGGCCTTGGTGCGGCAGTCATTTTTGTTCTGGGCATTACAGTGCCCATTAATTGGATTTTGATTAACGGTGTATTAAAAGAGGGGTCGCTTGCCTGGATTTCTCCCTCCTTTGCTGAAGTTGACCTTACATTTTTGGCCTTTATCATGTTCATTGCCACCATTGCTTCTATGACCCAATTGGTAGAGATGGTGGTTGAAAAGTTTTCTCCAGCTTTGTATAGTTCACTTGGAATCTTTTTGCCTTTGATTGCCGTGAATTGCTCCATACTTGGTGCTTCTTTATTCATGCAAGAGCGCGATTATACCTTGGCTGAAGCTACTGTTTTTGGCATAGGCAGTGGTGTGGGTTGGCTCATTGCAATAGTGGCATTAGCCGCCATAAGGATGAAAATTCGCTATTCTGATGTTCCTAAACCTTTGCGTGGATTGGGTATTACTTTTATCCTAACCGGTTTAATGGGCTTGGCCTTCATGAGTTTTCTTGGAATTCAATTATAAAACGCATTTATGCTTTTACTGAACACAATGACGATAGTTGGCCTTAGCATCGGGGCATTTAGCCTTGTGATCTTATTGCTGGTTGTGTTGCTTCTTTTCGCCCAGAAAAAATTGCTTCCTTCGGGTGAAGTGCGCATCATAGTGAATGGGGATGAGGCCAATGCCCTGGTGGCTAGTCCCGGCTCAAATCTCCTCACTACCCTCAGCAGCAGTAAATTATTTCTTCCGTCTGCTTGCGGTGGAGGAGGAACATGCGCTATGTGTAAATGTCAAATCCTTGAAGGTGGAGGCGATGTATTGCCTACGGAGAAAGGACACCTTTCGCGCAAGCAACAAGCGGATCATTGGCGATTGGCATGTCAGGTTAAAGTCAAGTCAGACATGAAAATACAGGTTCCAGATGAAATATTTGGAATCAAGAAATGGGAGTGTGAAGTGGTTTCTAATTATAATGTGGCCACCTTCATTAAAGAGTTTGTGGTGAAACTTCCTGAGGGTGAGCATTTGCATTTCGAATCAGGAGGCTACATACAACTTGACGTTCCTGCTGTTGAGGTGGACTTTAAAGGGATGGACATTTCACCACACCCGTCGGACCCTGCTGGTGCAGAGAAATTTAAGGAGGATTGGGACAAGTTCAATCTGTGGGATTTGAAGATGAAAAACCCTGAACCCATTTTTAGGGCCTATTCGATGGCCAATCACCCGGCCGAAGGGAACATTATTATGCTCAACATCCGTATTGCTACACCTCCGTGGGATCGTACAGCCAATCGATGGATGGCTGTGAACCCAGGCATATGTTCCTCATATGTGTTTAGTCGAAAGCCGGGTGACAAGGTCACTATTTCAGGTCCTTATGGAGAGTTTTTCATCAAGCCAACCGAACGTGAAATGGTGTATATAGGTGGAGGTGCGGGAATGGCGCCCTTGCGCAGCCATATTTTCCACTTATTCCATACCCTCAAAACAGGTCGAAAGGTGTCGTTTTGGTATGGTGGTCGCTCGCGTCGTGAACTTTTCTACATTGAAGAGTTCCGTGCGATAGAAAAGGAGTTTCCTAATTTCAGGTTCCATATTGTTTTATCGGAGCCCCTTCCCGAAGATCACTGGAAGGTATCGAAGGATGTTGACGACCGTGAGGGAGATGGGTTTTTGGGATTTGTACACAAAGCTTTTATCGATAATTACCTGAGCAAGCATCCTGATCCGGAGGAAATTGAGTTTTATTTCTGTGGACCTCCCATGATGAATTCGGCCGTCATCAAGATGTGTGATGATTGGGGTATACCCGAGGAGCACGTCAGTTTTGACGATTTCGGGGGATAATGATTCTGGAGGCTAAAAGCGTGTTGTGGACGCCGATTTATGTTTATAAAAGATACAAAATAACATTATGAATTTACATGAATATCAGGGAAAGGCGCTTTTAAGTACGTTTGGCGTGGCCATCCAAGAAGGCATTCCAGTCCATACCGTTGACCAGGCGGTTCAGGCTGCGCAACAACTTCAAGAATCTACCGGAACACAGTGCTGGGTTTTAAAGGCTCAGGTTCATGCTGGTGGCAGAGGCAAAGGAGGTGGAGTGAAAGTGGCAAAAACCCTCGATGAGGTTCGTGAAAAAGCAGGAAATATTTTGGGGATGCAATTGGTAACCCCGCAAACAGGTCCGCAAGGAAAGAAGGTGCACCAGATCCTGGTTGCCCAGGATGTTTATTACGAAGGGGCATCCCCCGTTCAAGAATTCTATATGTCGGTTTTGTTGGATCGTTCGTCCGGAAAAAATATCATTGTATATTCCACAGAAGGGGGAATGGATATTGAACAGGTGGCTGAAGAGCATCCCGAAAAAATTCATAGGGAGGTCATTGATCCCGCTGTGGGAGTCATGCCCTTCCAGGCCCGAAAAATTGCCCGAAATTTAGGATTAAGCGGACAAGCATTTCGTGAGATGACCCGGTTTGTGCCTGCCTTAGTTAAGGCCTATGAACAATCAGACGCCTCTCTCTTTGAGATTAACCCATTGTTCAAAACCGCTGATGATCGAATTATTGCGGTTGATGCTAAGGTGAGCATCGATGAAAATGCTTTATACCGACATCCAGATCTTGCATCCCAACGCGATATTCGGGAGGAAGATCCAACTGAAGTAGAAGCTGGAGAACACAACCTCAACTATGTGAAATTGGACGGAAATGTGGGTTGCATGGTGAATGGAGCAGGTTTGGCCATGGCCACAATGGATATTATTCAGCTATCTGGGGGTAAGCCAGCCAACTTTTTAGATGTGGGAGGAACGGCCAACGCCGAACGGGTCGCGAATGCCTTTAGGATCATCCGAAAGGATCCCAATGTACAAGCGATTTTGGTGAATATTTTCGGTGGAATCGTTCGTTGCGATCGGGTTGCTCAAGGTATCGTGGATGCTTGTAGGCAACTCGAGGACATGAATATTCCGTTAATTGTCCGTCTGCAAGGGACCAATGCCCATGAAGCCCGGGCCTTATTGGACGCCTCTGGTCTCCCCATTCAGGCTGTAACAGAACTGCACGAAGCCGCCGCGCGGGTGCGTGCATGTGTGGCCTAGTGCGAGGATTTTGGAACACCTGATTACCTATACCGACGAGCCAGACAAAAGGAACATTCAAAAAGCGGCGGAAATACTTCGGGCGGGTGGTGTCGTTATATATCCAACAGATACTCATTACGGTTTGGCGGCAGATGTTCGTTCCCGCGTAGCCATTGAACGTTTATTAAGGATCCGTGGTTTGCCCGATGCATCCACGGTTTCATTGGTCTGTGCCGATTTTAGTCACCTCGCATCCTACACCTTACCCATCCCGAACACCTACTTCAGAATCATGCGAAAGGCCCTCCCGGGCCCCTATACCTTTGTTTTGCCAGCATCTGGTTTGGCACCGCGTCAACTTCAAAATAAACGCAAGAACATTGGGATCAGGATTCCGAATCATCCCGTTGCGGGGATGCTGATCACGGCACTGGGTGCCCCCTTAGCATCAGCCACCCTATCCGAAAAAATTGATGGGGTTGATTATCAATTTCGGGATCCTGAGGAGATTCTCTCCAAGTATTTCGACTCTGTCGACGTATTTTTGGACCACGGCTGGTCAGAGGGTCAGCCATCAACCCTGGTAGACCTTACAGGGGATGAACCAGTCGTTTTGAGGGAAGGAAAGGGAGAGATTTTTTGGTAACCTTACCTGAAGTTTTGGATTTCAGCTGCGCCCACTATTTATGGCGTAATGGCAACTTCAAAAACCGTATATTCGCCACTTCATGCGACCACACCCATTTTTGATCGCCTTTTTGTTGGCGTTTTGTTTCATTCAATGTCCAGTTCATTTTGCCGTGGCTCAGTCGTCTACTGGCGTTATCCGTGGTTTTGTTTATGATCAGGGCAGCGGTGAGCCCATTCTATTCACGAATGTCTACCTACGAGGAACAACCCTCGGTTCCAGTACAGATGCCAAAGGGTTTTTTACCATCACCCGAATTCCGCCCGGAAGTTATACACTCATGAGCAGTTATTTGGGATATGACACAGCCAGCGTAGAAATTCGCATCAAAGGGGGTGAGATTCTTAATGAAAAATTATTCCTGAGAAAGTCGAGTCTTAATTTGGGTATGGTTGAGGTGAGTGGAGAGAAAGAAGAGCAACGCACGACCGTGAAAGTATCCGTGGAGACCGTCACGCCCAAACAAATTACCCAGATTGTGAGTGTTGGGGGTGAGGCCGATATTGCGCAATACCTTCAGGTGTTGCCTGGGGTTGTATTCACTGGTGACCAGGGTGGACAGCTTTATATTCGTGGTGGATCTCCAGTTCAAAATAAGGTCATGCTCGATGGGATGATCTTATACAATCCATTCCATTCCATAGGGTTGTTTTCTGTGTTCGAAACAGACATCATACAGAATGCAGATGTTTACACTGGGGGCTACAATTCCAACCATGGAGGTCGTATTTCTGCGGTCATGGACATCACCACCCGCGATGGAAACCAAAAGCGATGGAAAGGAAAAGTCGGTGCTAGTCCTTTTCTCGGGCGGGTTTTGATGGAGGGCCCTCTCGGCAGACCTGGAACACCCGATAAACCCGCCCCAACGCTCATCGTTTCTGCCCGTTCTTCTTGGCTCGACCAATCATCGAAGCGGCTCTACACCTATGCCGACAGCAATGGCCTTCCGTTCAGTTTTACGGATTTGTATGCCAAAACAACCTTTCGGTCTTCGAATGGCAGTAAGTTAAGCCTCTTCGGATTTAACTTCAGCGACCGAGCCAACTTCCGGAATGTGTCTGATTTTGGTTGGGATTCGCGCGGATTGGGTGGAAATTTTGTCCTGATTCCAGAAGGATCGAACAGTGTTGTGAGTGGCACTGTTGCTTGGTCAGATTACAATTCATTTCAAATCGAGCCGGGTAGAGGGCCTCGAAACAGCGGGATATCAGGCTTCAATGGAACGGTCAATATTGCTCAATATCTGCAACGAGATGAAATTAATTTTGGCTTTGACTTGGTTGGATTTGGTACACGATTTAATTTCACCAATCCGAGTGGAATTATTCTCAACCAGAATGAGAATACCACAGAACTCGCTGGATACGTTAAATATAAACTTCTTACCGATAAGTTGGTGATGGAGCCCGGTCTGCGGGGGCATTATTACGCATCGCTTGGTGAATTTTCGGTTGAACCTCGGTTGGGACTTAAATACAATCTCTCTTCTGCGATTCGTTTAAAATTCGCTGGTGGTTGGTATAGTCAAAATCTCATCAGCGCAGTTTCGGACCGGGATGTTGTGAATCTATTTTTTGGGTTCCTGTCGGGTCCCGATAATTTGCCCAAGACTTTTGATGGAGAGCGTGTTCAATCGAAACTACAGAAGGCGCGCCATGCCATTTTGGGCACTGAAATAGATTTAGGCAAGCATGTCGAATTGAACATCGAGTCATACATCAAAAATTTTGATCAGCTCACCAATATAAATCGCGATAAAATCTATGAGGACATCAGCGAGTTCGAGCAGAAGCCTGACTTTTTAAAGAAGGATTTCATCATCGAGCGTGGACAGGCCTATGGCTTCGATTTTCGGTTAAAATATGACCGAAGACAATATTATGTTTGGGCTACTTATTCCTGGACGTACGTTGATCGATTCGATGGGCAACGTACCTACTTTCCATCATTTGATCGCCGTCACAACATCAACCTCGTGGGGACCTACAAATTTGGGGGCGACCGAAGTTGGGAACTGAGTACGCGCTGGAACTATGGTTCAGGTTTCCCTTTCACCCAAACCCAGGGCTTCTATCCGAATATCAGTTTAAATGGTGGAATCAATAGCGACTACCTTTCCCAAAACGGCGATTTAGGGGTTGTGTATGCTGGATTTAATCAGGCACGTCTGCCATCCTACCACCGACTGGATGCATCGCTTCGCTACACCTATGCGGTGAGTGATCGTTCGGAAATTGATTTCAATTTCAGCGTGAGCAACGTGTATGATCGGCGCAATATCTTTTATTTCGACAGGGTCCGCTTTTCACGGGTTAATCAGTTGCCCATACTCCCCAGCTTCGGCGTCACTTGGAACTTTTAGTGCCTGATTTTTGTTAGTATACTTTTTAAGCAAATCTATCGTTTGCCCAAGGTCAATGGTATGATGTTCATGCCCTATTAAACTATGATGCCAAAACGCAGCGCAGTTTTATTTTTTTTCCTCTCCATTTATTTTGTTGCGCACAGGCCAAATTCAACTTGTGCTCAACGCACTCAGGTCTATAACCAACCTCAAGACCGGATCACAGAAGCCATAGTACAATATGACCAAGGACAGTATAGGGTGGTGTTGTCTATGCTCGAACCGGTCATTTCCCGAATGCCCCATGCCTCCCGAAGTGATGGCTGGTCTTCGAATGAACTCTATAAAGCACGAGCCTACGACGCCCTGAGTCGCGCTCGTTTGGGTTGGCCTGGCAGTCAGGCAAGAATCGAACAGCTGTATGACGAGCTACAGGGTACTTTCGAAGCTGATCGGGTGCGCCTACAGTTGATGCACTACCGGCACCGCGACAAAAAATATTCAGAGGTGATATCCCTGGCTAAGGAAGTTGAGTGGCCGCGAATGCCAAGAAATGAGCGCGATCAAGGCGATTACCTCCGAGGGTATGCCTTTTGGAAAAAAGGTGATCCCCAAACGGCGCGTATGTTGCTCGAACCTCTGGCGAAGACGAGTTCTCCCGAAGCGCCATTAGCTGCCCTTGCGATGGGGGGTATCTGCGATGAGTCCGGGCAATATGAACAAGCACTTGCTTTTTTAGATCCTATTCGGGAACATCCTCAATGTAGTTCATACGTGCCTGCCATGCTGGCGCGTTTGTACTATCGAATGGAGCGCTTTGAGGATTTATTGGCGTATGCACTGCCACTTAGTGCACGGACAGAACCCGAACAGGCCGAAAAACTCAACCACATCATCGCTCAAGCCTATTTTTCCCTTGGTGAGTATGCTTCATTTTTGACTTATATGGAGCGGTATAGAAAGCTGGGGGGGCGCTTGACATCCGAAGATCAATTTCGATTGGGATTTTCCTCTTATTCACTCGGGGATCCACAACAGGCCATAGATGCGCTGCAGCTTGCTACCACGGGCATGAATGATACGTTAAGTCACCGCGCATTTTTTTTGTTGGGTGAGGCAAGTGTGCAATTAGGGCGATCACAAGAAGCGCTTGCCGCATTCTATACAGCTTCCAGGCGCAAAGGGACATCAGAGATAAACGAATTATCAGCATTTCGTTATGCACAGCTGTGTTGTCAGCTTAAAATGAACCACCAGGCACTCACGGAGTTGAAGGGATTCTTAAAGAACTACCCAAATTCTGAATATGCTGAAGAAGCCAAGGCCTTGCTGAGTGGACAATTACTGGTGGGCAAGAACTTTCGGGAAGCTTTAGAAGTTTTCCGCTCCCTCAAGCAGGCGGATGCGACTCAAAGGCTATCGTGGCAGCGTGCTGCCCTGTATCGGGCCATGCAATTGTATCATGAGGGCAGTTTTGCCTCGGCTGAGCAGCACTTTAGTGAGGCCATCGGATTGTCTTCAGCGGTTGATGTAAACCGAAGAGCGCATTTCTGGCGTGCTGAGGCACGTTTCCGGCTCAAAAAATTCGTTCAGGCGGCCGACGACTACAAGGCCTACCTAAATCTTCGAAAGGCTGCTCCTGAAGTGCTGGAATCACAAGAGAATATTGCTATAGCGCATTATGGTTTGGCCTATGCTTATTTCCGTCAGGATGAATTCAGACTGGCAGAGGATTATTTCAGAAGGGTGGTTGCTGCGCCTGCCTCGGATTGGGGTAACAACCAGGGTGAGGAAGGTCGCCGGTATTTGCTTGCTGATGCCCGATTGAGAAGGGCAGATGCCTTGTTTGCCTTGAAACAATATCGGGAAGCTTTTGACGTATACGAGGAGAGCCAAAAGCTTAATGGAAATCAGGGCGACTATCCCGCCTACCAGCAGGCTATTCTTCAGGGCTTGATGGGCCGACAGGCGGAAAAAATCTTGTCATTGGAGCGATTTTTAGCGCGCTACAGAGGGTCTGAGTATTGGGAAACGGCCGTTTTAGAACTGATGGGGGCTTGTCACAATGAAGGACTTCCATCGAAAAGCCTGGCTTATGCCGATACCTTGGAGCGGGTAAAACCGGGTAGCCAACTGATGCCATCCGCTTGGTTGATTAAGGGCCTTATTCTTTACCAACAGGATCAGGTACAGCTTGCGATCAATCAATACACACGACTTTTGAGCCAATACCCGGTATCACCCCAGGCGTCAGAAGCATTGGCCACACTCAGGTTGATCTATGCGGAGCAAAATCGGCCTGATGACTACCTGGAAATGCGCAAGAATCTCGGCCTCGGTACGCCGGCAGATTCCGAAATGGATACACTTCGTTTCCAATCAGCCGAACAAGCCTATAACCGTGGCGACTGTGTTCTAGCCAGCAAGGAAGCCGACGAATACCTCAACAAGTATCCGAACGGGTCCTTCCATTTGTATGCCCGCCTGATTCGTGCCCAATGTGCGCGCAGCACAAACCAACGCATGCTCATGTTTGAGAATTTGGAAGACTTAGCCGCTCGCCCTCCGCATCCCTACACCGAATCGGTATTGAGGATGTTGGCTGAGGAGCGCGCAGCAGATTCTTCATGGCAACTTTCGGCAGAAGCCTGGAAGAAATGGGGCTCACGGTCCAATGGTCCCCAAGATCAATATGATGCGCTTAAGGGACAAATGACAGCATGGGTGAATCTTGAGAATTGGACAGAGCTTGAAAAAGTTTCTGCTCAAATTTTGGCATTGGCGTCGGCTCCTGAGGCTCTGCGAACGGATGCCCAAATCGCCAGGGCCCTTTGCCTGATTGAGGCATCACGACTACCAGACGCTGAAGTGATCCTGGAGAAGGTCTACGCTTCCAATAAAAATGAACCTGGTGCAACTGCACTTTATTATCTGGTGAATATTGCCTTTCGTCAGGGAGACTACCCTAAATGCCAATCACGCGTATTTGAAATGGCTGATCGAATACCCTATTACGACCATTGGTTGGGTATGGCATTTCTCCTCCTATCAGACACCTACCTGGCTCAAAAAAATATTATTCAGACTCGGGCTACATTGGAAAGTATCGCTCAAGGTGATGCCCCCAACTACATCAGGGCCGAAGCACGAAGTCGGCTCAGCACATTACCAGCCCAAAACTAATTTCTCATGACATCGGTGAAAACCTATTTGAATCTTAGGGGCTTAGGCGTGGTGGTCCTTCTGTTTACTTCTACCATCGCTTCGTCGCAGCCCTCAACCCCCGTCAACGGGCAAATGGATACCATAACTGCAGGTACTGGGGGCAGTCGATTGAGTACCGATCCCATCGTCATCGTGCGGCGCTACAAACCGAAATTAGCGGAGTCGATTAAGTGGCAACTAATCCCTGATCTCCCCACCATGCCTGGGGATTCTGTTCCGGTTCGATTTGAGCCCATGACTGTATCTGCGCCCCCCAGGTGGGAGCCCAAACCCGGTAGTTTGCCCGCTTTGCCTCCTGCCCCTCCGGCGGTCCCTCATCGATTGTGGTGGGAAGCGGGGATCGGAAATTTATGGGGTACCCATGCGGCAGTCGACTACCGTTCCCCATCGGGAAAGAAACTCGACTGGGGGCTATTTGCTGAACATGATGGCGCGCGTGGAACAATTCGCACTGATGGCCGTACTTTTAATGATGCAATGAGCGCTGATGCTTTGGTACGGCTCGATGGCAGTACACCATTGGGTCGTTCTACCCAAATCGATGGGGCTTTGTTTCATGAGCGCAGATCCAGAAGTTTATTTGGGAGTGATGCCACAGATCCTTTGTTTTATCAGGTTGATGGGCGTCAATTGTTTCAGAAGTGGGGTGCTCAAACCGGCTTTCGGACCAGTCTGCGTAAAGGCAGCTGGATGTTGGGCGGAAGGGTATCGGGATATACGCTTTCTGACTCATGGGGACAAAACGAAAGGAACCTAAGACTGTCAGCAGATCTGGAGGGTAAACTCGGTATCGGTGCGAATACAATAGAATTGATTATCGACCAGACACGTTTCCAGGATTTGATCCCTGAGCCTCCCGATGCAGGCATTGGCGAATTGAGGCACGTGGTCTGGTTGCGCGATCGAATGCGCTTTCAATTGGGCCGTTGGGAGATGGCTACGGGCTTTCAATTGGTCGTGCAAAGAACCGATGAAGTTTCAAAGCCGGCGTTGTTTCCACACATCGAAGGGGCTTTGCCTTCGGTGAACCAAAGGCATCGGGTTTTCATGGGCATCACTGGTGATGTGGAACGGGTTTCTTTGGATGATATTACCCGTCTTAATCCGTTCTTGGCATCAAATCCACATATACGAAACACCATCAATAGGGCTGAAGTTTTTTCAGGTGCCCGCGGACAGCTTGGGGCTGGACTGCATTACCGATTCAGGGCATCGATCAGGAGGCTTCAAGATGCATTTTTTATAATGAATCAGGTTGACTCCTTCAATAGGATGCGACCAGTCTATGATGCAGCTACGGAGTGGTCTGTTTCTGGTGGATTGGAACAAGTTTGGGGTAGGTCATGGAGGTTTTCCTCAAACATCGATTATACCCAGCCAACACCAGATAGCCTTTCTCATCCATTGATGACACCAACGTTGAGGAGTGCGACGGCCATACAATGGTCACCCACCGAGAAACTGACCATACGAGCGGAGTGGGTCTATCTCAACGGAATTTTTGTGTCACAGCCCACCGATTCGCTAGGTTTTCCTCATCAGCAATTACCCGAATTTCATAACATAAACCTGAATTTGACCTATCAGCATCGTCCAGGCTTTGATTTCTTCCTGCGTGGCGGTAATCTCGCGTCTGTTCATTATTTTCGCTGGTTTGGTTACCCCACTTTTGGTACACAGCTATTGGCAGGGGTACGCCGCACCTTGTAAAAATGATTCGAGACCACGCAATTAACGAACTCGCCATACAGTTACTTACCGCTACTTCTGGCGTTTACGTACCTGGTTTGGGGGTATTCTATAAGAAGCGAGACGGCGTTCAACAGTCAGCCTTGAGCCGCAAACTGGAACCCCCACTGATGCGCTGGTATTTGAATAGGGTCGTGATTAATCCCGGGACGCATGAGGCTTTGAGCCAGTGGCCCCATCCATCATCTGTTTTGCTTGATGAAGTGCCAGTCGATTGGACACAGGCGTTTGAGTTGCAAGGATTGGGTACTATAGTGCCTGCCGGAGTTGGAGAAGGGCGCCTGGAGCCCGAACACCCTCTATTGGTGCATTTCTTGGCATCATACCGTTTTCCAGCCATAGTGCCACCCAACCGTGCAGGCCTACAACAAGCAACGAGTGAGGTGGCCAATGAGCGCATGCGAAGAAAAAATGATGTTGTGAAATGGAACTGGAGCATCATCGGTCGTGCAGCGCTTTGGTTCATGTTTTTGGGTCCGGCTTTATACTTATTTTTTCAGTATGACATATTCAACGATGTGCAACAAGCCGGAGTTGGAGAAGTAAGTGTCCGACATGATTCATCGCTTTTGCCCGATTTTCCTCGATTATACCCACCCATTGATTCGGCAGTTGAAGACGGAGCTGTGGACGCTGCAATGTCTGTTCGTGTCGCGCCCGAAAGTGATAGTTTAATGACTTTAGGTTCAACAAATGTTCTTCCAGTTGAAGCAGTTGTGGTGGTAGGTTGCTTTTTGTCTAAACGTAATGCAGAGCGCCAAGAATGGCAACTGAAAAGGGCCGGATATGAACCTGTGGTTGTCGGCTTAACATCTGGTGGATTAATCCGGGTGGGGGCCAAAATATCTGTGAGCAGGGCAGAGGAGGTGGATTCTCTTCTGCAATTGATTCGTGCCAACATTCACCCCGATGCCTGGCTACTGGAGACGTCACCGCACCCGAATCCGATGAATTAGGTCTTTTGTTTACCGCTTGCTCCATGGAGGACGGAAGTTCATCAAGCGGGAGTGGTGATATGATGGTGGAATCTTGATTCATTCAACCCCAACAATCGTAAAAACGAATATTTTTGCAACATGCAATTTGCCCAACCGGCGGCCCTTTGGGGTCTTTTCCTAGCCCTTGTCCCCCTGGTTGTCCATTTATTTAGCTTCAGAGCACCGAAACGGGTATTGTTTAGCAACGTGAGTTTGCTCAAAGAGATCCGCGAGCAAAACCGTAAGCGCAGTCACCTCAAACATCTTTTGATTCTGGCCTGCCGCACTTTGGCCATTATATTGATGGTTCTGGCATTTGCACGTCCGGAATGGAGTACGGACGGAATCGGTGATGCATCGCTTCGCAAGGGCTACCATTCTGTTTTCGTTGACAATTCACCAAGCATGTCGCTGGCGGGTGAAGACGGTATATTATTGGAGCAGGCGCGTGAGGCTGCGCGTTCATTGGCCCAGCAATTGCCTGCAACCGATCAATTTCAGTTGATGACGCACGAACTCGCACCGGGCAGTCAACGATGGTTGGGGCGAGATGAGTTTATTCAGGCGTTGGGGCAAGTGACCATAACGTCTGGCGTGCGTCCCCTCCATCAAATACGAGAAAGGCAGCTGGATTTGATTCGCTATTCAGGAGTTGCACAGCAGGCGCGCCTATATTGGTTGGGTGATTTCCAGGAATCGTCATACCCCTTAGCGGATATCCCAACAGATACTTTGGAGGAAGTACACCTACTTCAGTTTCGTCCAGCGCCCTTTGCCCATGTCTATATCGACACGGCTTATGTCGATCAACCATTGTTGCAGACAGGTCAAACGGCCCGTCTCATCCTGGTTGTTCGAAATGGGGGTAGCCGCGATGCCGAGGGTGTTCGGGTACTGCTCGAGATGGAGGGCGCACAGAAGGGGTTGTCGACCTTAGACGTCCCTGCCTACGGAACAGCGCGTGACACGCTCGGGTTTACTCCCAGTCAAGCGGGAATCATGGCCGCGCGATTATCAGTGGAGGAGTCGGGTCTCGATTATGACCGGCATTGGTATATGCGCCTGGAAGTGGCGGATCGTTTTCCACTACTACACCTCACGGATGCTGAAGCAAGCCCCTACATCAC
>Ga0214923_10001314_pt1 | contig 35496 bp, 28 predicted proteins | sample LL1510_MetaG_FD_177993 | JGI IMG/M metagenome (GOLD analysis project Ga0214923, IMG submission 177993) | Freshwater microbial communities from Lake Lanier, Atlanta, Georgia, United States - LL-1510 | ecosystem: Environmental > Aquatic > Freshwater > Lake | place: USA: Georgia | collected...
GTCCAAGCAAATACTGAGATCACGCAAAGCCTCGGCATCCTGCCTCGCTTTGCTTGGCGAACGTCCGTTCGCTCTCGAGAGCCGGGCCTCCAGCCCGGCAGTCCAACGATCGAGGAGGCTTCGGGCTCCCCAGTGCCCCGGCCGCCGGCTTTAGCGACCAGCGCAGCCATGGATGGCGCAGCGCCAGTCGCTAGGAGTGAGCGCAGGCCGGAGGCCGAAGCGAACGTCCGGCGACGGGGTCTGGGGAGCCCGAAGCCGCTGCACGCGTGGTATCGTGAGGTTGCTCTCGCAGGCGCAACCATGTTCGATTGGCTGAGACCGAAACGCTCCGCGATCACCCGCTCCACGTGGCGTTTCGTCGAGCGGGTCGACGACCTCGCCGCGGAGATGGAGTCGCTGAGCGACGCGGCCCTGCGGCGGCAGGCGCGGTCGCTCTCCTATCGGGCCAAGGCCGGCGAGCCGCTCGACGGCCTCCTCGTGGAGAGCTTCGCCGCCACCCGTGAGGCGGGCCGGCGCACGATCGGGATGCGGCACTACGACGTGCAGGTGCTGGCCGGCACCGCGCTCGTCGACGGGGCGATCGTGGAGATGCAGACGGGCGAGGGCAAGACGCTCGTGGCCACGCTGCCGCTCGCGGCCTACGCCCTCGCCGGCAAGGGGGCGCACCTCGCCACGGTCAACGACTACCTCGCCAAGCGCGACGCCGAATGGATGGGGCCGATCTACGGGGCGCTGGGGATGTCGGTCGGCATCGTGCAGTCGGAGATGGATTTCGACGAGCGCCGCAGGGCGTATGCGTGCGACGTCACCTACGGCACCGCGAAGGAATTCGGGTTCGATTTCCTCAAGGATCGGCTGATGAACCGCGAGATCGCGGAGGGCCGGGCCGATCTCGGCGCGATGCTCACCGGCAGGGCCGGCTCGACGACGTCGCAGCTCCTCCAGCGGCCATACTGGTTCGCGCTCGTCGACGAGGCCGACAACGTGCTGATCGACGAGGCTCGCACGCCGCTCATCATCGCCTCCCCGCCCGGTGAGGCCCAGGCGGTGCAGGAGGCGGTGTTCCGGTTCGCCGCCGCGGCCGCGGCCACGCTCGAGCCCGACGAGGACTTCGAGGTGGACGTGCAGAAGCAGACGTGCGAACTGCTCGGCCGGGGCCGCAGCCGCGTGCGGGCCTGCGAGCGGCCCGCGATCCTCGACGGCGTCAGCCTGCTCGAGCTCTACGACGCCGTGGAACGGGCCCTTCGCGCGCGGCGGTTTTTCACCCGCGACCGGCAGTACGTCGTCCGCGACGGCAAGATCGTGATCATCGACGAGTTCACGGGGCGGGCCGCCGAGGGCCGCACCTGGCGTGACGGCCTCCATCAGGCGGTCGAGGCCCAGGAGGGGATCGAGGCGACGGTGCCCTCGGGACACGCGGCGCGGATCACGATCCAGGACCTCTTCGCCCGCTGGCCGCACCTCGCCGGCATGACGGGCACGATCGCCACGAGCGCCGGCGAGATCAGCCGCACCTACGACGTGGCCGTGGCCACGGTGCCGACCCACCGGCCCGCGATTCGCGAGCGGCTCCCGCCCGTCATCTGCGCGGATCTGGCCGACAAGTTCCGCCGGATCGTCGCCGAGGTGCAGGAGATGCACGCCCTCGGCCGGCCCGTGCTCATCGGCACCCGGTCGATCGACAAGTCGGAGATGCTCTCGCGGATGCTCACCGAGGCCGGCCTGCCGCACACGGTGCTCAACGCCAGGCAGATCGAGCGCGAGGCCGAGATCGTGGCCGAGGCGGGGCGGCGGGGGCAGATCACCGTCTCGACGAACATGGCCGGGCGCGGCACCGACATCAAGCTCGGGGAGGGCGTGGCGGACCTCGGCGGCTTGCACGTGATCTGCACAGAGTTGCACGATTCGGCGCGGATCGACCGCCAGCTGATCGGCCGCTGCGGTCGGCAGGGCGATCCGGGCACGTGGCGGCAATACGTGGGGCTCGACGACGACATCCTCGTGAGCGGGTTCGGGCCGAAGCGGGCGGCCGCGATCGCGAAGCGGCTGGCGGGCTTCGTGGGCACCGCGTCGGAGCGGGCCCTGCGGGTCTCGAAGCGGGCCCAGCGACGCGTGGAGGCCCGGCACGTCCGGCAGCGGCGGCTGCTCGAATACGTGGAAAGGCAGCGGGCCGAGGCGCACATCCAGATGAGCCAGGATCCATACCTCGACGCCGCGGGGTGAGTTCACGCGAACACGAGCCTCCTTTCGCGCCTGCAGGGCCGTCCATGGCCCCTGCGGGCGTGCGCGGCTGCGACGCATCTGGCGTTGACTCTCGCGGCATCCTGTGTGAGCCTACGACGCATGGAACGGGCCGTTTTCGCGTGTTTCCCGGCGATCTGTGCCGCGGCCCTGCTGGCAGGGTGGCCGCCGGGCGCGGGCACGTCGCGCGGCGACGAGGCGATTTCCCCCACCGGCCCGGGCGTGCCGCGCGAGGTGGCGGCCGACGGTACGGTCTCCGTCGTCGTCAATCCGCCGCTCGAACCGGCTGCCGCGCGGGCAGCCGGTGCGTTGCCGGCTGCGGCGCCGGAGCCCGCCGCACTGCTCGGGGAGCTGCTCGAGCCGCTCGATGCGGCGGCCGCTCCGGGGCTTTACAACCGGCCGCTGCCGCTGCTCGAGGCGCTCGAACGCCCGGGCGACAGGTCGCGACGCCTGTGGATCACGCAGGCTTATTGGAAGGTGGTGGCGGCGTTCGCCGGGCTCAGGCAGGCCGTCACCGCAGCCGACCGCATCGAACTCGTCGCCCCGGGTTCCGCGCCCCGCGACCGCGTCGTCCTCGACGCGCTCGCGGCTTCGGCCCGGGCGGAGCGGGCCGAGGCCGAGGCGGCACTCGTCGTCGCACAGCAGGAGCTCGTCGACCTGGTCCGCCTGCCCGCCGGCGAGCCGCCGCCGTGGCCGGTCGATCGGCCGCTCGTCACCGCCTACCAGACGCAGTTCGACACGATCTTCGCCGCCCGGGTCGCCACCGGCCGCGTGCGGGCGATCAACCGGGCGCTGCCGAGCAGGCACCAGGCGATCGAGACGCGGGCCGCCGCGGTGCGGTCGGCGGCCGAGGCGTTTTCGCGGGCCGAGGTGGAGCACGCCCAGGGGGCCCAGCCGATCGAGTCGGTCGCGGCCGCCGCCGAGTTGCTCGACGCGCAGGAGCGGGCGTTCATCGACGGCGTGCGGGTCTACAACGCCGAGATCGCCGAATACGTGATGGCCGTGGCCGACTTCTCGGTGCCCGACGACCGCTTCGCGGCGATGCTGATCGGCACGCCGACCCCGTGGCGGCGGGAGCCCGGGGTGATCGCGGCGGGCGTCGCGGCGGAGGTGCCCGCGCAGGCCCCGCCGCCCCTGCCCATCCCCACGATCCCGCCCCCGGCCTTCCTTCCGCCCGCGGGCCTGCCGCCGGCGCCCCCCGCGCAGCCGGTGATCCCATGACCGCGCCCGCCGCCAAGCCCCCGCGCCCGGCCGCGCGGCCGCTTCGCATCGGCCCCGTGGTCGTCGATCCGCCGGTGCTGCAGGCCCCGATGGCGGGCTACACGAACTACGCCTTCCGCCAGGTCGTGCGCGAGTTCGGCGGGGCGGGACTGCTCGCCACGGAGATGATCGCGGCCCGCGGGGCCCGGTGGCTCGAGACGCATCGCGGGGAGAATCCCGACCGGCTGTGGGGCGTGCGCGACGAGCCGCGGCCGCTGGCCGTGCAGATGTGGGACAACGACCCCGACAATCTGGCCGCGGTGGGCCGCCGGCTGGCGAAGGATTTCGGCGTCAGCGTGGTCGACCTCAATTTCGGCTGCCCGGTGAGGCAGGTCACCGTGAAGGCCCACAGCGGCTCGTGGCTGCTGCGAGAGCCGGCACGGGTGGGTGAGATCGTGCGCAGGGTCGTCGAGGCCTGCGACGGCACGCCCGTCACGGCGAAGATCCGGCTCGGCTGCGCCGACACGTGCCGCACGGCCATCGAGGTGGCACAGCGCATCGAGGAGGCGGGGGCCTCGTGCCTCACCGTGCACGGCCGCGTGGCCGCGCAGTTCTTCTCGGGCCGGGCCGACTGGGAGGCGATCGCGGAAGTGAAGCGGAGCGTGTCGCGGCTGCCGGTCGTCGGCAACGGCGACATCGACTCGGCGGAGACGGCGGTCGCGCGGCTCACGGGCCACGGCCTCGACGGCGTGATGATCGCCCGCGAGTCGCTCGCGAAGCCGTGGATCTTCGCGCAGACGGCGGCGCTGCTGCGGGGCGAGCCGAAGCCGCCCGAGCCGACGCCCGAGGAGCAGTATGAACTCGTGCTCCATCACTACGACCTCGTATGCCGCCGGTTCGGCGTCGACCGGGGCACGATGCTGATGCGGAAGTTCGCCTGCTCGTACGCCCAGGGGCTGCCCGGCGCAAGGGAGTTTCGCGGCCGCGTCTCCAGGGTGCTCACCCAGGACGAGTTCCTCGGGGTGATGCGGGCTCATTTTCCCGGCCGGCCCGGCGGCAGCGAATTTTCGCAGGCTGATTTGTCAAAAATCGCCGGTGCCGTATAACTGAGGCATGCACTTCGAACCCGCCTCAGCCCGATCGTCCGACGGCCCCCTGCTCGACCTGCTTCGCACGGCGGAGAGCGCCGGCATCGGCGACCTGGCTCGGGCGCTGGGCGTCACCGCCACCGCCGTCCGGCAGCGGCTCGACCGGCTGATGAGGGCCGGCCTCGTGGAACGGACGACTGCCGCCGGTGCGGCCGCCGGCCGGGGGCGGCCCGCCCACCGCTACCAGCTCACGGTGGAGGGCCGGCGCAGCGGCGGAGACAACTTTCGCGACCTGGCCCTCGTGCTGTGGCGCGAGATCCGCGGCATCCGCGACGTGGACGTGCGGCGCGGGCTGCTCACCCGGGTGGGGTCGGCGCTCGCCGGGCTGTACAGGGATCGGGTCTCGGGGCCGTCGTCCCTGACGCGGTTCGAACGCGCGGCAGAACTGCTCCGCGAACGGGGCGTCTCGTGCGCCGTCGACGCGCCCTCGGCCACCGGCAACCTTCCCGTGCTGACCACGTATTCCTGCCCGTATCCCGAACTGGCCGAGGAGGATCGGGGCATCTGTGCGGCCGAGCGGTCGATGCTCCAGGAACTGGTCGGCACGGGCGTGAGGCTCTCCGAATGCCGGCTCGACGGGGCTTCGTGCTGCCGGTTCACCGCCAGCGGCGAGGAGAGCATCGGCCCTTGAAAAGCCCCCGGTTGCAGCGTCGAATTTCCCACGGTTTTCCCTCCACACACACCTGATCCCAGCGGAGCACCCATGACCCTGCCCCTCGCCAATCCGAAGCCCTGGATCGAAGGCCGGTTCGAGGAAAACCTCGTCCTCACGACCGTCGAGCAGGCCATCAACTGGGCCCGCCAGTCGAGCATCTGGCCGATGACGTTCGGCCTGGCGTGCTGCGCGATCGAGATGATGGCCGCGGGGGCGAGCCGCTACGACATGGACCGCTTCGGCGCGGGGGCCTTCCGGGCCACGCCGCGGCAGGCGGATCTCATGATCGTGGCCGGCACCGTGACCTACAAGATGGCCAGCCGCGTGCGTCGGCTCTACAACCTGATGCCCGATCCCAAATACGTGATCGCGATGGGCGCCTGCACGACCGGCGGCGGCCCGTACTTCAAGTGGGGCTACCACGTCGTGAAGGGCGTCGATCTCGTCGTGCCCGTCGACGTCTACGTGCCCGGCTGCCCGCCCCGGCCCGAAAGCCTGCTCGAGGGGCTGATGCGGATCCAAGACAAGATCCAGGGGCAGCGGATCGCCAAGCGGAAGGACGGCGCCGGCAAGGTCGACGACGAACTTCCCGTGCCGCATCACTCGGGCTACGTCGTCTCGCCCGTGGGCGAAGGCGAACTCGTGTTCGACCATCAGAAGGTCCAGGCCTGAAACCACCCCGGCACGAAGCGAACGTCACCATGGCCGCCGCGAACCGCGAACAACTCGTCATCAAGGGGCTCCACGTCGCCGTCGACGGCCAGGAGATCCTCAAGGGGGTCGATCTCACGATCGGCCGCGGCGAGGTGCACGCGCTGATGGGGCCCAACGGCTCCGGCAAGAGCACGCTCGGGTATGCGATCATGGGCCATCCGTCCTACGAGGTGACCGCCGGCTCGATCGAACTCGTCGCCGCCGACGGCACCCGCCGCGACGTGCTGGCGATGGAGGCCGACGAGCGGGCCCGGGCGGGGATCTTCCTGGCATTTCAGCGGCCGATGTCGATCCCGGGCGTGCGCGTGGCCGACTTCCTCCGTCACGCGGTCACGAACGTGCGCAATCCCGACCGCAAGGAGGGGGAGGAACTCGTGCCGATGCGCGAGTTTCGCGACGAACTCAAGAAGAAGATGGCCGAGCTCTCGATGGATCCCGAGTTCGCGCGGCGGTACGTCAACGACGGCTTCTCCGGCGGCGAGATGAAGCGGGCCGAGATCCTCCAGCTCGCCATGCTGCGGCCGAAGTTCGCGATCCTCGACGAGACCGACAGCGGCCTCGACGCCGACGCCGTGCGCCTCGCGAGCGAGAGCATCGCCAAGATCGGCAGCGGAGGCGCTCCGGGCAGCAGTGATATGGGCATCCTCATCATCACCCACCACGAGCAGCTCCTCGAGCACAACATCCCGCTCGAGACCCACGTCATGCTCGGTGGGCGGATCGTGGAGTCGGGCGGGCCGGAGCTGGCCGCCGAACTCCACAAGAGGGGCTACGAGCGGATCCGCGCGGCCTACCCCGAGGCCGCCGCGGCCGAGAAGGCGATGGAGGATTCCCGGGCCGAGGTCGCCGCCACGTAAGGCGGCCCGTAGCAGGAGCAATCAGATGGCCACAGGACTCGACGACACCGCCGCCCTCGGCGAGATCAACAAGTACGACTTCCGCACCGACGCCCCCGTCGTCTTCAAGGCGCGCAAGGGGATCGACCGCGAGATCGTGGCCCAGATCTCGGAGATGAAGCGCGAGCCCGCCTGGATGCGCGACTTCCGCCTGGAGTCGCTCGCGATCTTCGAGTCGAAGCCGATGCCCTCGTGGGGCGGCCGGATCGGCGTCGACTTCCAGGACATCTACTACTACCTCAAGCCCGCCGAGCAGCAGGGCAAGACGTGGGAGGAGGTGCCCGACGCGATCAAGCAGACGTTCGACCGGCTGGGCATCCCCGAGGCGGAGCGGAAGTTCCTCGCCGGGGTGAAGGCCCAGTTCGAGAGCGAGGTGGTCTACGGGTCGCTGCAGGAGGATCTCGCGAAGAAGGGCGTGATCTTCACCGACACCGACACGGCCGTCCGCGAGCATTCGGACCTGCTGCGGCAGTATTTCGGCACGATCATCCCCCCGACCGACAACAAGTTCGCCGCGCTCAACTCGGCCGTCTGGTCGGGCGGCTCGTTCATCTACGTGCCCAAGGGGGTGAAGATCGAGTTCCCGCTCCAGGCCTACTTCCGCATCAACGCGGAGAGCATGGGGCAGTTCGAGCGGACGCTGATCATCGTCGACGAAGGGGCGCAGGTGCACTACGTCGAAGGCTGCACGGCCCCGATGTATTCCACCGAGAGCCTCCACTCGGCCGTCGTCGAGATCGTGGTCAAGAAGCACGGCCGCTGCCGTTACACGACGATCCAGAACTGGGCCAACAACATCTACAACCTCGTCACCAAGCGGGCCATGGCCTACGAGGGGGCCCTCATGGAATGGATCGACGGCAACCTCGGCAGCCAGCTGACGATGAAGTATCCGGCCGTCTACCTGATGGAGCCCGGCGCCCGCGGCGAGATCCTCTCGATCGCCTTCGCCTCGGCCGGCCAGCATCAGGACGCCGGAGCCAAGATCGTCCACGCCGCGCCCCACACGAGCGGCCGGATCGTCTCGAAGAGCATCTCCAAGAACGGCGGCCGGGCGAGCTACCGCGGCCTCGTGAAGGTGGAGCCCGGGGCGAAGAAGAGCAAATCGAGCGTGGTCTGCGACGCGCTCATCCTCGATGGACACAGCCGCAGCGACACGTATCCCTACATCGAGATCGAGGAGCAGGACGTCTCGATCGGCCACGAGGCGAGCGTCTCGAAGATCGGCGAGGAGCAGCTCTTCTACCTCATGAGCCGCGGGCTCACCGAGGCCGAGGCCAGCACGATGATCGTGGGCGGGTTCGTCGAGCCGCTCGTCAAGGAGCTGCCGATGGAATACGCCGTCGAGATGAACAAGCTCATCCAGCTGCAGATGGAAGGCTCGGTGGGCTAGCGCATGACCGCCGTGTCCGCCGTGTCCGCCGTGTCCGCGGCGCCCGCCGCCTCCGGATTCGACCGCGACGCCCTGGAGGGCCTGATCGCCTCCGCCGACCTGCCGGCCTGGGTCGCCGAGCGGCGCCGAGCGGCGTTCGAGGCGCTCTCCGCCCTCGCGCTTCCTGACCGGCGCAGTGAAAACTGGATGCGGACCGACATCCGGCTCTTCAAGCCGAAGGCCTGGGGCCTGCGGCCGCGGCCGGACGGTCCCGCGCCGGCAGGGCTGCTCGCCGAGGCGATCACGTCGGGCGCCGTGGCGGCCGAGGCGTTCGATCCGGGCCCCGCCCTGCCCGCCGCCGCGACGGCGCTCGGCGGCCGGCTCGTGTCGCTCGACGGCCACGTGGTGCGCGAGGAGTGCGATCCCGCGCTCGCCAAACGGGGCGTGCTGTTCGGCTCGGCCGAACGGGTGCTCGCGGAGCACGGTGCGGCGATCCGGCCCCACTGGTTCGCCGTGATCAATGGGCGAGCCGATTGGTTCGCGGCCCTCCATGCCGCCTTTCACCGCGCGAGTGCGATCCTCTACGTGCCGCCCGGCGTGAAGGTGTCCGAGCCGCTTTCCGTGACGGCGGCGATCGGGCCCGGGGGCGTGGACACCTCGCACGTGCTCGTGGTGCTCGGCGAAGGCGCCGCGGCCACGCTGCTCACCGAGACGGTCGGCGGCGGCGACGCGGCGAGTCCCGCCGGCGGGTTCCACTGCGGCGGCACGGAGATCGTCGTCGGCCGCGGCGCGTTCCTGCGGATGGTGAACCTGCAGAACTGGAACACCGGCGTCTGGCACTTCGCCCGCCAAAAGGCGGTGGTGCACGAGAACGGCCGGCTGCAGTGGACGCTCGGAGCCCTCGGCAGCCGGGTCTCGCAGGTGGCGCAGGACGTCGCCCTCGTCGGCCGCCACGCCGACGCGCAGGTCAACGGCGTGATGTTCACCGAAGGCCGGCAGCACCTCGTCTACAACACGCTGCAGCATCACGAGGCCCCGGGCTGCCGGAGCGACCTGCTCTACAAGGGGGCGCTCCAGGACCGCTCGCGGCTGGTGTGGCGGGGCATGATCAAGGTCGACAAGGCCGCCCAGAAGACCGACGGCTACCAGCGGAACGACAACCTGATGCTCTCGGCCGAGGCCCGGGCCGATTCGATCCCCGGCCTCGAGATCGAGGCCGACGACGTCCGCTGCACGCACGGCGCCACGAGCGGCCGCGTCGACGCCGAGCAGATCTTCTACGCCCAGGCCCGCGGCCTCACCGCCGACGAGGCGGCCCGGCTCGTCGTGGCCGGCTTCTTCCAGCAGGTCTTCGACCGGATCACGATCCCGCCCGTGCGCGAGGCGCTCGCCCGCGCGATCGGCAGCCGGATCCGGCGGGTGTCGTGACGATCATGGCCGAGTTTCAACGCGTCGCCGCCGTGACCGACGTACCCGATCCGGGCAAGACGCTCGTCGAGGTCGACGGCGAGATGGTGGCGCTGTTCCACGTCGGCGGCACGTTCTACGCGCTCGACGACGTGTGCACGCACGACGGCGGCCCGCTCGCCGACGGCGAACTCCGCGACCACAAGATCGCCTGCCCGCGACACGGGGCGAAGTTCGACATCCGCACCGGGGCCGCGCTCACGATGCCGGCCGTCAGGCCGACGCGGGCTCACGACGTGAAGGTCGAGGATGGCGGCGTGTGGGTGCGGCTGCGGGCCGAGGCGGCGTCCGCGGGCCCGGCAGCCCAGGCTTCACCGGCGGCCGCGGCTCCCCGGGCCCAGGCCGCCGCGGCCCCGGCCGAAGCGGCCGCTCCCTCCGCGACGCCGGGTGCAGCCGCCGCGTCGGGCCCGCTCTGCGAGGATTCGATCCGCGAACTGCTCAAACAGGTCAAGGATCCGGAGCTGTTCGTGAACATCGTCGACCTCGGCCTCGTCTACGGCGTCGCGCTCGAGCCGGCGGCCGACGCCCCCGGCAAGCAGAAGATCTCGGTCGACATGACGATGACGAGCCCCGCCTGCCCGGCCGGCCCGCAGTTGATCGGCGACACGAAGCGGGTGCTCGGCGCCCACGCCGACGTGTCGGGTGTGGAGGTGCGGATCGTGATGGACCCGCCCTGGACGCCCGACCGGATGACCGAGGCCGCCCGCGACCAGCTGGGCATTTTCTGAAGCTCGTAGGACAGGCTTCAGCCTGTCACGCCCCGACGTAGGACAGGCTTCAGCCTGTCGTGCCCCGATGTGGAAAAGCTTCAGCCTGTCGTGCCCCGACGTAGGACAGGCTTCAGCCTGTCGTGCCCCGATGTGGAAAAGCTTCAGCCTGTCGTGCCCCGATGTGGAAAAGCTTCAGCCTGTCGTGCCCTGGGTAATCACCCGCATCCGGAGCCGGCGGTAGGCATGCTCGACTCCGGTCGTGTTGAGAGTACCTGACTCGTGGGTTGTGATCAGACGTCGATAGTCCTCAACGACTCCCTTCGTCTGCGCGTGCCCACCGACCGACTCCGCCGAAAGCTCCGAAAGCCTACGAGAGCGGGATGCGCACGCCTTCCCAGGGCCCCGGCGACGGGGTCTGGGTGGCCCGGAGCCGGCGCGTACACGAGAAAGCAGTCATGAACATCCTGCTCTACGAATGGTGCTGCTCCGGCGGGCTGGCGGGCTGCGGCACCGGTGGTGAGCGTCAGGGGATCGCAGCCGAGGGGCGGGCGATGCTCGAGGCGCTCGCGGCCGATGCGGTGCGGGATGGGGGGCTCGATGTCACGGTGCTGGTGGACCGCATGCAACCGATCGAGCTGCCGGGAGCGGTGCGGGCTGTCGGTGTCCAAGATGACGACGTCGCCGCCCTCGTCGCGGCGGCCCGTGAGGCCGACTGGACGATGATCGTGGCGCCCGAAACCGACGGGATCCTGCGGTCGCGGGTCGGGGCCGTGCGTGCCGCGGGCGGCCGCGTGCTCGGCGCTTGTGATCGCTTCATCGGGATCGCAGCCGACAAGCAGGCGACGATCGACGCGCTCGCCGGGGCCGGCGTGCCCGTGCCCGCGGGTCGGACGCTCGCGGCCGGTGAGCGCGTGCCGGCCGGGTTCCACATGCCGGCCGTGCTCAAGGCCCGCGACGGCGTCGGCTGCGACGGATTCAGGGTGTGTGCGCTGCCGCCGCCCGGTTGCGTCGAGCGTGCCGGCCGGCTCGAGGCGTTCGTGCCCGGCATCCCCGTCGGCGTGTCGTGCCTGTGCGGGCCCCGGGGGATCGCGGTGCTCGAGCCGCTGCGGCAGGTGTTCACCGCCGCCGACCCGCCGCGGTATGTCGGCGGCGAGCCGCCGGCGTCGGCGTCGGCGGCCGACCGGGCCAGATCGCTCGCCCGGCGGTCGGTGCTGGCGGTCATGCGGGCTGCCGGGCCGGGGCCGAGCCTCGGGTGGGTGGGAGTCGACATGATCCTCGGGGAACGCGACGATGGCCGGGCCGACCGGGTGCTCGAGGTGAACCCCCGCCTCACGACCTCGTTCGTCCGGCTCGCGGCATCCAGCCCGCGCAGCCTCGTGCGGACGATGATCGACCTGGCGGACACCACTTCGGTGCGTGATGGAGCAGCGTGACGGGCGATCCGACGTGCTCGCGTTCGATGTCGGCGGTGCCAACATCAAGGCCGCCGACGGGCTGGGCTGGGCCCACTCCGAGCCGTTTCCACTCTGGCGGCGGCCGGGCGACCTCGCCGCCGCCCTCGCGCGGATCGCGAGCCTGCGCCGACCGCGGCGGATCGTGGCCACGATGACGGGGGAGATCGCCGACTGTTTTGCATCGCGCGAAGAGGGCGTGTCTTTCATCGTCGACGCGCTGGCGACGGCCGCGTCGCCACTCTCCCCCGAGGCCGATCTCGGACTCTACCTCGTCGACGGCACGATCGTGCCTCCGGCCGCGGCGCGGGCCCGGCCGCTCGAGGCCGCCGCGGCGAACTGGCACGCGCTGGCCCGGCTCGCGTCTGCCCATGCGACCGCGAATCGGGCGCTCGTGATCGACGTCGGCTCGACGACCACCGACGTCGTGCCCGTCGCTGACGGCGTGCCCGCTCCCCTGGCCCGCGACGACGTCGGCCGGATGGCGACGGGTGAGCTCGTCTACACCGGCATCGAGCGGACGCCCGTGGCGGTGATCGTGCGATCGCTCCCGTGGCCGAGCGCCGGGCCTGGACGGCGGCCGATCGCCGCCGAACGCTACGCCGACTCGCGCGACGTGTGGCTCCTGCTCGGCGGCCTGGAGGAGGACGCCGCGGCGTGCGACACGGCCGACGGCCGGCCGGCCACGCGGGCCGCCGCCCGGGTGCGGCTGGCGCGGATGCTGCTCGCCGACCCGGGCGCATTCTCCCCGACCGACGCCGAGGCCGCCGCGGAGTGGTGCGCCCGGGCGCAGGCCCGCACGGTGGCGCGGGCGCTCGCCCGCGTCATGCGGGCTCTCGGCTGGCGGCCCGAGTGCGTCGTGCTGGCGGGCCACGGCGGTTGCCTCGCCCGGCGGGCGTGCGCCCTCCTCGGCGCACGCTGCGCGATGATCCCGCTCGCCGAGCGGGTCGGGCCCGCGGTGTCGCGGGCCGCCTGCGCCCACGCCGTCGCGCTCGTCGAACTGGGGGTGCTGCGATGATCCCCGGATGGACGCTCGGCACGCTGCGTTCCACGGGGACCGCCGCGGGCCACGAGGTGCTGAAACTCGGGGGCAGCCTGCTCGGGATGCCGGACTGGCCGCGGCTCGTCGCCGGGCTCATCCGCGGCCGTGCCGCCGGGCGGCCCGTCATCGTCGTGGTGGGCGGGGGGGCGGTCGTCGACGGCCTGCGGACGATCGACGCGGCGGCTCCGGCGGACTCCGGCACGATGCACGACCTCGCGATCGGATTGATGGGCACGACCGCGCGGCTCGTGTCGGCGCGGCTGTCGCTGCCGCTCGCCGGCGAGTGCCCCTGCACGTCGGCCGCGGTGCTCGACGTGCCCCGCTGGCTCGCCGCCTCCGAGCAGGGCCGGCATCTGCCGGCGGGGTGGCACGTGACGAGCGATTCGATCGCGGCCCACGTGGCGGCGGTCACGGGGGGAGACCTGCTGCTCGGCAAACGGGCGCCGCCCCCCTTCCCGTGCGCCGACGATCCGCTCGGCGCACTCGTTGAGAGCGGCTGGGTGGACGGATACTTTCCGGCGGCCGCCGGCCCGCTCGGGCGCATCGGCTGGGCCGTGCCGGCATCAGTCCCAGCGCCAGCCCTCGACGGGCCGGCCGGCCAGCGCAGCGGCCCTCGTGGCCGCTGACCCGGCCGACTCGGTCGTGTTCGTGGCGAACGCCCAGGGCTGGAACTGCACGCCCCCCGAGGCGCTCACGATCCAGCGGCTTCCCTTCTTGAAGCCCGTGGCCACCGTCGAGAGCGTGGCCGGGGCGTCGTAGGCGGGCACCGCGAGCCGCGTCGCGTCGGTGAGCGGGGCGAGATCGAGGCCCGCCCGCCTGTCGAGCTGCCGGCCCCGGATCAGGGCGGCGACGACGGCGAGGTCGACGCAGTTGACCAGTTCGGCGAACACGGGCTGGCGGCGGGCCAGGTCGGCGTAGTGCTCAGTCATCAGCGCGCACCACGCCCCGGCGATCTTGTCGGCGGCGGCCTTCCCCCGGGCGGGGCCGTCGCGGGTGGCGAGGTCGCTCTCGGTGAGGCATTTCATCCGCCGCGCGCCGATCTCCCAGGCGAGCTCGTCGGGATCGCGCGCGAGCGGGTCGTAGTCGGCCTCGAGCCAGAACCGCGGCAGCATCGCGCCGCTGGTCGATCCCGCCGGCACCATCGCCAGGTAGCTCGGCAGGCCCTCGATTCCCGCCGGCTCGAGCCCCATGCCGATCCGCTTCATGCGGTAGTCGGCGGCGACGAGCACGCGGGCGATCCGGCTCTCCGCCGGCACGCCGGCGATGGTCACCCGCTGCGGCCCGAGCACGCTCTCCATCGTGCGGAGCGTGGCCTCCGGATTGGCGCCCATCGTCTTCAGGCCGGCGAGGTAGCGTTGCAGCTTCGCCACGCCCTCGGGCGACGGATCGATCGAGCACTGCACGCCGGCGGACCGCGCCCCGTCGATCGCCCGCAGGGCGACGACGAGGTCTTCGAGGTGCAGGAGCGGCCGGCCGCTCGCTGCGGCCACCACGGTGCCGGAGGCGTCGACCGCGGCGGTGTCGGCCGGGCCGGCGAGGACGATGTCGTGCCCGTTGGGATCGACGAACACGTGCGTGATCCGCTCGAGCCCTCCGAGCAGCAGGACGTCGGGCGGCAACGGCTCCCCCTTCGCGGCGCAGGCGTCGACCGCCGCGCAGAGACGCCCGAGCGAGACCTTTCTCAGCGCGGCGGGACGGCCGTCGGGCCGCTCCGGCCGGGCGAGTAGTTCGCGCCGCTTCTCGGCGAGCTCACGGGAGGCCTCGGGCTCGAGGTTGCGCACGATGCCGTGCGCGTCGACCGAGATGCCGCCGACGGCCTGGCCGCCGAAGCCGAAGCCCATCTGCGCCGCCGCGGGTGCGGTCAGGCACGCCGCCACGAGCACCGCGCAGGCGGTGGTGGCGGCCGACCGCCTGCGGGCTGCGTTGCCGCGGCGGGCGTGAAGCGTGGTCGTCATGGCGGTCCTCGCGGGGCTCGACGGATCGGGAGGCACGGGGCAAACGTGGACTGTCGGGATGGTAGTGGCAGGCCCGGGTCCGCGGCAAACCCGTTTCCGACTCGAAAAAATGGGTTTTCCGCCTCCCTCCCCAAACGCCCCGCGCTGGTGCATGATGCATTCGTCCCTTCCGAGGATTCCGCCCGCGTGACCGCCCCTTCCTACCTGCTGATCCGCGACCCGCTCGGCCGCGAATCGGCGACCCGCCTCGTCGCCGGCCAGCGACTGACGCTCGGCCGCGCACCCACGAACCACGTGGTGATCCACGACGAGCAGGCGAGCCGGCTCCACGCCGAGATCGTGCCCTCGCCCGCGGGCTGGGCGATCCGCGACCTGGCCAGCCGCAACGGCACGTTCCTGGGCGAGGACCAGCTCGAGGTGGAGCGGCTCCTCGCACCCGGCGACATGTTCTCGATCGGACGGCTGGAGTTCGTCTTCTGCCACGGCGATCCCCCCTCGACGCTCCGCGGTTCGGGCCAGTTGCGCGACACCTCGTCGGCCACCGCCGTGGCGCCGGAGCCGTTGGCGGCGAAGATCACCCACCGCCGCACCCATAGCCGTCTGCTCGACGCCGCCGGTGAAAAGCGGGAACTCGTGCCGCACGTCGGCCGGGCCATGGCCGACCTCTGCCGCCTCGCCTTCGCCCTCGGCAAGGCGGCCGACGCCCACACCGTCGCGCGGCTGTCGCTCGATGCCGCCGTGCAGGGGGTCGGGGCGGCCCACGGCGCCGTCTTCCTCCCCGCGGGGATCGCCGGAGGCCAGCCGGCCGCGGCGGCCAGGCTCGAGCCGGTGGCCACGACGCCGGCGGACTGGCCCGACGCCTCCGGCCTGCTCGGGGGCGTGATCGCGGAGGTCCTGCGCACCGACGAGGCCGTGCTCGCCTGCGACGCCCGGCACGCCGTCGACGCGACGAGCCTCTCCGCGCCGATCCGCGCCGGGGGCCGCCCCGTCGGCGCGGTGCACGTCGAGATGCCCGCCTCCGGCCGGGATGCCACGCCCGACGACCTCGAGTTCGTGATGGCCGTGGGCGACGCGGTGGGCGTCGCGATCGAAAACCTCTCCGCCCGCGAGATCCTCTCCAGTCGCCTGGTCAGCACGGCCGACGAGAACGAGCGGCTCAAGCGCCGCCTCGCCGAGGAGTCGCGGATGGTGGGGGCCAGCCCCGTGCTCGAGGCGATCAAGGGGCAGATCGCCCGCGTCGCCGCCACGAAGGCCACGGTGCTCGTGCGCGGTGAGAGCGGCGCCGGCAAGGAGCTCGTGGCCCGGGCGATCCACGAGGCGAGCGACCGCAGGAACGGTCCCTTCGTGTGCATGAACTGCGCCGCCCTCTCCGAGACGTTGCTCGAGAGCGAGCTCTTCGGGCACGAGAAGGGGGCCTTCACCGGCGCCACGGAGCGCAAGGCGGGCAAGTTCGAGACGGCCCACAAGGGCACGCTGATGCTCGACGAGATCGGCGAGATGAGCCCGGCCATCCAGGCCAAGTTCCTGCGCGTGCTCGAGGGGCATCCCTTCGAGCGGGTCGGCGGCAGCCACCGGGTGCAGGTCGACGTCCGCGTGGTCGCGGCCACGAACCGCGACCTCGAGCAGGCCGTCGTGGCCGGCGAGTTCCGCCGCGACCTCTACTTCCGCCTCAAGGTGGTGGAGATCCTCGTGCCGCCGCTGCGGAAGCGGCCGGAGGACATCGAGCCGCTCGCCCGCCACTACCTGCGGCGGTTCGCCGCCGAGGCCGGCCGGCGGGTCCGCGACTTCACCCCGGCGGCCCTGCACGCCCTCGCGACCTACCACTGGCCCGGCAACATCCGCGAGCTGCGCAACGTCGTCGAGCGGGCCGTCGTGCTCTCGGGCGGCGACCTGATCGACATCCATGACCTGGCCTTGAGCCAGCTCTCCTCGGCGGGCGAGACCGGCCGCAAGACCGGTGATCGCCCCGCCCCCTTCACGCCCCTCACGCTCGACGAGCTCGAGCGGCGGCACGTGCAGGCGACGCTCGAGGCCGTCGGCGGCAACAAGACGAAGGCCGCCACGATGCTCGGCATCGAGCGCTCCACGCTCGACCGCAAACTCGCCCGCTGGGCGAAAACGTAGGACAGGCTTCAGCCTGTCAGCGTAGGACAGGCTTCAGCCTGTCACCCACCCCGCTTCAGCCTGTCACCCACCCCGCTTCAGCCTGTCACCCATCCCGTCCTTCCATCACAGCCCGAAGTAACGCTTCCAGGCTTCGACATCGTGCGGACCGGGGTCGGCGGGCTTGGCGTCGAGGTCGTCGCGGGGCCGAGAGCGGGCCTTCATCTCGGCCAGCCACGCTTCGCAGTCGACGGCGGTCGCACGGCGGCGGCGGGCGGCGGCCTGGAGGCGGCGGTCGCCCGAGACCACGACGAGGCTCTGCGGCGCGTGGTCGTCGGCGACCAGTTCCTCGATCAGCGAATCGGCGTCGGGGTATTCCCGCGCGAACCAGACGCGCAGGGCCCGGTGGACGTGCCGGCCGGGGAGCCCGTCGGGGGCGTTGGCCGCGTCGAACACCACGATCGTCTTCGCCGCCTCCGGGCCGAGCAGGTCGGCCAGGAGGTCGAGGAGCCGCAGCCGCGACTGCTCGAACCCCCGCGGCCCCCGCTCCGCCCCGAACACGCCGGACGCGTGGAGCAGGTTGTAGCCGTCGATGATGAGCGTCATGGATCAGGGGGCGTCGAGCCGGTATTTCACGCGGCCGGCGACGATCGTGGCCACGGGCCGCCCGGCGAGCGTCCAGCCGTGGAACGGCGAGTTCACGCTCTTGGAGCTGAACCGGGCGACGTCGACCTGCCAGGTTCGCTGCGGGTCGATGAGGGTGACGTCGGCGATCGCGCCCGGGCGGAGCGTGCCGCGGTTGATCCCCAGGATCCGCGCGGGGGCGGTGCTCAGCGCCTCGACCAGCCGGGGCCAGCCGAGGCGGCCGGTGTTCACGAGCCGCGTCACGCACAGCCCCACGGCCGTCTCCAGCCCGAGGATCCCCATCGGCGCCCGGTCGATCTCGAGCATCTTCTTCTCGCGGGCGTGCGGCGCGTGGTCGGTGGCGATGCAGTCGAGCGTGCCGTCGGCCAGGCCGGCGATGATCGCCTCGACGTCGTCGGCCGTCCGCAGCGGCGGGCTCATCTTGAAATTGGCGTCGAAGCCGCGGAGCCGCTCGTCGGTGAGCGTGAAGTGGTGCGGGCAGGCCTCGGCGGTCACGTGGGCCCCGCGGGCCTTCGCCGCCCGGATCAGGGCCACGCCGCCGGCCGTCGAGACGTGCATCACGTGCAGCCGCCCCCCCGTGACCTCGGCGAGCGCCACGTCGCGGCCGATCATCACCTCCTCCGCGGCGGCCGGCATGCCGGTGAGCCCGAGCACCAGCGACACGAGCCCCTCGTGCATCACGCCCCCGCGTGAGAGCTCGAGCACCTCCTCGTGGGCCAGGATCGGCTTGTCGAACATCCGACAGTATTCGAGGGCCCTGCGCATCAGCTCGGCGTCGTAGACCGGGGCCCCGTCGTCGCTGAACGCCACGGCGCCGGCCTCGACGAGCTGGCCGATGTCGGCCAGCTCCTTCCCCTCGCGGTTGCGGCTCACGCAGCCGACCACGAACACGTTGCACGTGTCGGCCCGGGCCGCCTTCTGGTGGATGAACTCGACGGTCGACTGCGAGTCGATCGGCGGCTCGGTGTTGGGGATGCAGGCCACGCTCGTGAACCCGCCGGCGAGCGCCGCGCGGGTGCCGGTCTCGATCGTCTCGTCCTCCTCGCGGCCCGGCTCGCGGAGGTGCACGTGCATGTCGACGAGCCCCGGGCAGACCACGAGCCCGGCGGCGTCGATCGTCTCGTCGGCCCGGCCGACGGGCTGCGCGCCCTCGTGGCCGACGGCCGCCACGAGGCCGTCGCGGACGAGCACGTCGTGCACGCCGTCGATGCCCTGCGCCGGGTCGACCACCCGCCCGCCGCGGATCAGGAGCGTGGCCATCAGACGATCCTCTCCCGGGGAGGTTCCGCGGCGGCCCCGGCGCCGCACACGAGCCACAGCACGCCCATCCGCACGGCCAGGCCGTTGGTCACCTGGTCGAGGATCAGCGACTGCGGGCAGTCGGCGACCTCGGCGGTCACCTCCACGCCCCGGTTGATCGGGCCCGGGGCGAGGATGAGCAGGTCTTTCTTCGCCCGTCTGAGCCGCTCGCGGGTCATGGCGTAGAGGTGGGCGTATTCGCGGACCGACGGGAACGGCCGCGTGTTCTGCCGCTCGAACTGGATCCGCAGCAGGTTGAGCACGTCGCACCGCGGCACGATCGCGTCGAGGTCGTGCGAAACCTCCACGCCGAACTCCCGCCAGCGGGGCGAGACGAGCGTCGGCGGCCCGCAGAGGATCACCTTCGCGCCGAGCTTGAGCAGGCCCCAGATGTTCGACCGCGCGGTGCGGCTGTGGGCGATGTCGCCCACGAGCCCCACGGTGGCGCCGGCGAGGTCGCCACGGTGCTCGCGGATCGAGAAGATGTCGAGCAGCCCCTGCGTGGGATGCTCGTGCGGGCCGTCGCCGGCGTTGATCACGCCCACCGAGAGGTGCTGGGCGAGCAGGTGCGGCGTGCCGGGCGTGGCGTGCCGCACGACCACCGCGTCGACCCCCATCGCCTCGAGGTTCTTGGCGGTGTCGATGAACGACTCCCCCTTGGAGAGGCTGCTCGACGAGGCGGTGAAATCGACCACGTCGGCGCCGAGCCGGCGGGCGGCGAGCGAGAAGCTGGTGCGGGTGCGGGTCGAGTTCTCGAAGAATAGGTTGACCACCGTCCGGCCGGTGAGCACCGAGAGCTTGCGGCGGCAGCCCGCGGTCGCCTCCTTGAACCGGGCCGCGGTGTCGAGCAGCAGGCGGATCTCCCCGGTGGAATGCCGTTCGAGGTCGAGCAGATGACGATGGCCCCAGCCGTCGGGGAAGGCGTCCGGCTCGAATGACGATGCTGGCATGCGGGGCGATCTCGGCAAGTGGCGTGGATTCTACATTGAGGCCCGGCAAACCGCCCCCGTCTGGCCTTGCCGCGGCGATCGGCGGCTTTCTAGGCTCCCCCGCGGAGGTCCGCTCCGTTCTCCGGCGGATCTCCACGGGAAGCCAGCGAACATGTCGATGCGGAACTCGCCGAGCCCGGCCGCCTTCCAGGCGCTCGCCTGCCTCGCGCTCGTCGTCCAGCCGGGCTGCATGTCGGCCCTCACGTCGGCCGGCCTGCGCGAGGCGGTGTTCGACACGATCGATTCGCTCGCCGCCAGTGCCGCGGGCGACGCTCCCGCCCCGGCAGCCGATGCCGACGTCTCCGCCCGGGTCGCGACCGACGCGGCCGACGCCGGAGCGGATGATGCAGCCGAGCCTGCCGTCGAACCCGCGCGGGTGCTGTCGCTCGACGAGGCGGTCGAGCGGGCTGTGAACCGGCTCAACGGCCGTGGCCGGCTCGACGCCGAGACGCAGGCCACGCTGCTTGCGATCCTGGACGCCACGAGTCCCGAGGACTGGCCGGCCGCCATCGACGCCTTCACGGCCTCGCTCGAGAGCCGCCGGACGGAGCAGCGGAGCGCCGAAGGAGCGGCCCGCGGAGAGGTTGCGGCGCGCGAGCCACCCGGGAAGCTCGTCGTGGTGGAGGTGTCGCGGCCGGTGCCGCCCGTGGCGGCGCCCGTGCCGGCGGTCGCACCGGAGAACCTGCCCGCGCCGGAGTCGCCCGCCGCACCCGTCGCCGCCCTCGGTGCCGAGGAACCGCTCGCGGACGCCGTGCCGGTGATCGAACCGGCGCCTGCCGCACCGGCCCCGGTCGGACCGCCCCCGCTCCTGCCGCCGCCGTCGCTGGCGATCCGCAATCCCTGCTTCGTGACACGGGTGCGGGGGTGGGGCGACGTCGACCGGTTTCCCGCGGCCGAGTTCCGCCCCGGGCAGGACGTGATCGTGTACTTCGAACTCGACGCGCCGGCGTCGCGGCGGACGGACGCGGGCCACGCCACCAGCGTCGACGCCGCGTTCCGGCTCGTCGCGGCCGACGGCCGGCAGGTCGGGCAATGGGTCTTCGAGCCGATCGACCAGACCAGCCACGCCCCGCGGCGCGACTACTTCGCCCGCTACTTTCTCCGGATCCCCGAGACCGCGTCTCCCGGCGCGTGCCGGCTCGAATTCGCGGTCAGCGACCGCGTCGCCGGTGCGTCGACCCAGGCCCACCTCGACCTCGAGGTCCGCTGAGGCTCACGGTGGCGGGAGCGGCTCGAGCCGGTCGGGGGCCGCCGGCGGCACGGGCACGTCGGGAAAGCGTGCCGGAGCCCGGCCGTCGAGTGCGGGGGCAGCCGGGGCGGCACCCACCTCGCGGTCTTCGATTCCCGTCGCCGCGGGGGCGTCGGCGCGGGGGGGAAATTCCTCGAGCTGCAGGAGGTCGGCGATCTGCACCGCGCCGGTCCAGCGGTCGATCTGAGCCTCGACGAACGCCAGTTCCGTCTCGGTGAGGATCCGCTGCGCCTGCAGCAGGCTCAGAAACGTCACCTCGCCGCGGCCGTAGAGCGTCTGCGTGAGCTGCACCGTCTCGCGGGCCTTCGGGAGGATGTACGTCTCGTACCAGTCGGCGAGCCGCTGCGCCGTGCGGTAGTTGGCGATCGCCTGGGCGGTCTGGTTCGCGAGGTCGAGCTCGATCGTGCGCAGGTCGGCCCTCGATGAGGCGATGTCGGCCCGGGCGGAGCGGATGTTGCCCTGGTTGCGGTCGAAGAGCGGCACGGCCAGCATCACCTGGGCCAACCCCTGGTCCTGGGGCGGCCCCCCCACCTGTCGCTGATAGCCGCCCATCAGGTTCACGTTGGGGATCGGCTGGACGACAGCCCGTTCGAGCGCCCACTGTGCCCGGGCGATGTCGGCCTCAGCCACCCGCGGCCTGGAGTTGGATCGCACCACGGCCTCCTGGAGCGCCTTGAGGTCAAAGTTTGGCAGCTTCTGGAACAGGTCGGCTTCGAGCCGGCCGACGTCGGCCCGCGGGAGGCCGACCGCCGCGGCCAGTTGGCGCCGGCCCGTCTCGATGAGCACGCCGGCGTTGAGCAGCCGCACCTCGGCCCGGTCGCGCTCGATGCTCCAGAAGAGCACGTCGGCCTTCGTGCCCTCGCCGGCCTCGGCGAGCTGGCGTCCGATCTCGTACGACCGCTTGGCGATGTCGAGCAGGAGCCTATAAATATCGACTCGGCGCTGGGCGACGAGCAGCGCGTAAAAACCCTGCCGGACGTCGCGGAGCACGTCGAACCTCGCCCGGATGAGCTGATACTCCGCCTTCTGCACCTCCCGCAACGCGGCCTGCTGGGCCAGCCGCAGTTTCCCGGCGGTGACGAGGTCCTGGGCGACCGTTCCGCTCCATTGGCTGTCCTCGCCGGCGGCCTGGGGCGTGAAGCCGGCGATCACCGGATTCGGATAGAGCCGGGCCTGCACCGCCTTGCCCCGGGCCGCCTCGACCGCTGCGAGCGCCTGGCGGAGCTTGGGGTGGCTCTGCATCGCCAGCGCGACGAACTCGGGCAGGGTCTTCGGGCTGGGCCCGTGGATCCCGTCGGCAGACAGCGGCACGGGCAGCTCGGCGGGGGCGTTGTCGGGCGGCACGGCGAGCGGCGTGCCGGGATCGGCCACGCGCAGGGCGTCCGCCGGGCGCGGCCATGGCTCGGCGTCGGCCCTCCGGCCGGCCGTCGCGCACGACGCCAGCAGGAGCAGTGTCGCGACGAGACGGAGGGCTTGCGGTGTCGCGGAGTGCATGGGTGCGGTTCGGTGGCGGCGACGGTACGGACCGATTCCCCTTCGCCATCGGCATTTCTTGCGCGACCGCTGCAGAAATCGGTCCGCCTCGGGCGATCGGGCCCCCCGCGCAGCACGTTCCCGCGGGGCCTGGGTACAGTGGGGGCTTTGGTGAGAGTCCTCCAGCCCGCTGGGAGCCCGCGTTCCGGATGTCGATCCTCCGCGCCGAGCGACTCGAAAAGACGTTTTCCGCGGGCGACGCCGGGGCGGCCGGCGTGCCGGCTGTCCGTGGCATCGACCTCGCGATCGAGGCGGGGGAGTTCGTGGCCATCACCGGCGCCTCGGGCTCGGGCAAGAGCACGCTCCTGCACATGCTCGGCGGGATCACCCGCCCCTCCGCCGGCCGCGTCCTGCTCGAGGGGGTCGACCTCGCCTCGCTCGACGACGACGCCCTGGCGGTCGTACGGCGCCGGCGGATCGGATTCGTCTTCCAGCGCTACAACCTGCTCCCGGAACTCTCGCTCGTCGAGAACGTGGCCCTGCCACTCGTGCTCGACGGCGCGGCCCGGCGGCGGTCGGACGAGGCCGCCCGCGAGGCCCTCGAGGCGGTCGGGATGGGGCACCGCGCGGCGCATCGGCCCGACGAGCTCTCCGGAGGCGAGCAGCAGCGGGGCGCGATCGCGCGGGCGCTGGTGACGGCGCCGGCCATCGTGCTCGCCGACGAGCCCACCGGCGCGCTCGATTCGGTCAACTCCGCCCGCGTCGTCGAGCTGCTCCGCGACCTCGTCGCCGCGCGGCGGCAGACGGTGGTGCTCGTCACGCACGACGCGGCGATCGCCGCGTCGGCCGGCCGCACCGTGCGGATCAGCGACGGCCTCGTGGCCTCCGACACCGCGGGGGCACCGCCGCGATGAGGCTCGGCGGGCTGCTCCTGCGGCAGTGGCGCGACCGGCCGGGCCGCGCGCTCGCCGCCGCCGCGAGCGTCGCCGTGGCGGTGGGCGCGGTCGTCGCCACCTGGGTGTCGGCCGACGCCTCGCGGGCGGGCTACCGCCGGCTGACCGCGGCGGTCGAGGGGGTGCCGTCGATCGACGTCGTGGCCCGCGGCGGCGGCCGGTTCGACATCGACACGCTGCCGCGGCTGGCCGACGCGGGCGGCGTGCGGGCGGTGGTGCCGCTCTTCTACCGGCCGACCCTCCTGCGGGTGGGCGAGCGCCGCGTCCGCGAGATCGCGGTGGGCGTCGACGCGGCCGCCCTCGTCGACACCGGGCTTCTCGAGCTCGCCGCGGGCCGCGCCTGCGTCGGCCCCGACGAGGTCGTGCTCGAGGCCGGCCTGGCCGCAGGGCTCGGCAAGGAGATCGGCGACGAGGTGCTGTTGTTCGCGCGGCGGAAGATCGGCCGGCTCACCGTCGTGGGGCTGGCGAAGGGGGAGTCGATGCGCTGGTTCGCCGAGGGGGCCGGCGTGATCGTCGACATCCCCGCGCTCTCCGAGATGTCGCGGGCCCTCGGCCTCGTCGACCGCGTGCGGATCGTGCTCGACCCGCGGGCGTCGCGGCCCGAGGTGCTCGCCGCGGTCGCCCGCCGGCTCCCCGAGCAGCTGCTCGCCGAGGTGCCGGCCGGCCGCTCGAGCATGGCGGAGGACGTGATGCATTCGGCCGATCTCGGCCTCGATTTCGTGACCGGCCTGACGGTGGCGATGGCCTGGTTCATCGTGGGCAACGCGATGCTGATGAACGTCACGGAACGGCGCCGGGGCTTCTCGCTCCTGCGGCTGCTGGGCGCCACCGGCCGGCAGGTGCGGCAGCTCGTGATCCGGGAGGCGACGTGGCTCGGGGCCGCGGGCGCGGCGGCGGGCGCGGCGGCCGGGCTGGCCGCAGCCGGCCCGATCTCGGCCGGCATCTCGCGGGCCCTGCAGGCCCCCGCCGCGGCGCTCGCGGTGCATCCAGCCGTCGTGCCGCTCTCGATGGCGCTCGGCACGCTGATCGCGGTCGCCGCCGCGTGGTGGCCGGCCCGCGAGGCGACGCGGATCGATCCGCTCGAGGGGCTCGACAACGCGCCGCCCCCCTCCCGCGGCGTGACGCGTGGGTTCGTCCTCCTCGCGCTCGGCCTGTGGGCGGCGGCGGCGCTCATCATGGGGCTCGTGCTCGCCGAGCGGCTCCCGCCACGGGCGGCGGTGCCCGCCGGCATCGCGATGATGCTCGCCTTCGTCGCCACCACGCCGGTGATCCTCCCGGCGATCGCCCGCTGCCTGGCCGTCGCGATTCCGGACCGCTTCCGGATCGAGGGCGCGCTGGCCGTCGAGCAGATCCTGAGGCAGCCGGTGCGTACCGCGCTCACCACCGGCGTGCTCGTGGTGGCCGTGAGCAACGGCATCGGCCTGGGCCACGCGATCCGCGACAACGTCGACGACGTCCTCGGCTGGTACGCCCGGATGATGAAAGCCGACTGGATGCTCACGCACACCGGCATGGTGAGCGCGGCCGCCGCGGCCGAGAGCCCGGAGTCGCGCAGCGTGGAGCACGACGTGCGGGCCGTGCCGGGCGTCAGGGCCGTGGAGGGGATCGGCGTGGCGACCGGCCGCGTGGCGGGCGCGGCCTGCGTGGTCGTGGCCCGCGACCTCGACCCCGCCGGGCCGCTCCCGATGGAGCCGGTGGCCGCCTCGCCGGCCGACCTGCGGGCGGCCCTGGAGCGCGGCGAGGCGGCGGCCGGCACCGTGCTCGCCCGCCGCACGGGGATCAAGCCCGGCGACGAGGTGGCCGTCGAGGTCTTCGGCCGCGCGACGAAGGTGAAAATCGCGACCCTCGTCGTCGACTACACCTCGGGCGGGGCGTCGATCCACGTGGAGCGGTCCGCGGCCGGCCGGCTGTTCGGCATGACGGTCGCCGACATCCTCCTCGTGAAGGCGGAGCCGGGCCGGGCGGCGGCGCTCCGCGGGCCGCTCGCCGCGATCGCCGACGAGCACTCGCTGCTGCTGCGGTCGTTCGCCGACGTGCGCTCGTTCATCGACGCGATCGTGAGCGGCGTCGTCGGTTCGCTGTGGGCGATCCTCGGCCTGGGCTTCGTGGTGGGCAGCCTCGGCGTGGCCAACACCGTCACGATGAACGTGCTCGAGAAGAAGCGCACGCTCGGCCTCCTGCGCACCGTGGGCATGACGGGCCGGCAGGTGACGCGGATGGTGGTGCTCGAGAGCCTCCTGCTCGGCGCCGCGGGCGCCCTGATCGGCCTCGTGGGCGGCCTGGCCACGGCCGTCTTCATCCAGCTCGCCAGCCAGCCGCTCCTCGGCCACCCGATCCGCCCGTCGTTCCGTCCCGGCGTGGTGGCGGCGAACCTCGCGGCGGCCCTGGCCGTGACGGCGCTGGCCGCCTGGATCCCCGCCCGCCGCACCGCCCGCCTCGACCTCCTCGAGGCGATCTCGAGCGAGTGAACTTCTTACCACGTAGGACAGGCTTCAGCCTGTCGTGCCATGTGGGACAGGCTTCAGCCTGTCGTGCCATGTGGGACAGGCTTCAGCCTGTCGTGCCATGTGGGACAGGCTTCAGCCTGTCGTGCCGCGCCGGCTTCGGGGGAGCGGCAAAAGTCTCCTCGCTGGGCCGGGGCGGCCCACGCTCGTCGAGCGTTCGCCGACTCCCCCTTCGCCTTGCTCTTTCATGGTGATGTACCTGAGTACCGGAGGACTGACGGGCTGGAGGCCCGGCTCTCAAAAGCGAACTGAGGTTCGCCAAAAAATCCGAGGCCACGACGGCGAGAGTTTTCGTGAATCCGGGTAGGCGAGGGGCTGCCCCTGCCGTCGAGACGGCGTTACTCACCAGCGAAGCCAGGATGGCGCAGCGCCAGTGAGTCCGAGTGAGCGAAGCCCATGGATGGGCGCAGCGAACGTCCGGCGAGACGGTCGGGGCAGCCCCGAGCCGGGTTGGGCGCACGAGCGCAAGTGTCCGGCGTTATTGGCCAGTACATGTCCGCTTCGTGGCCGACGTGGCGCGGCGTTCCTATCCTCAACCGTCGCCCCGTGGAGCCGTGACGAGATGCAGACGCAGCCGCAGATTTCGTTCGATGATCTGCCCGTCGACGAGGCCGTGCGCGAGGCCGCGCTCGACCACATCGCGCAGCTCGAGCGGATGAGCGACCAGATCACCGGCTGCCACGTCGTCGTCGCGCAGCCCCACCGCCACCACCGCGAGGGGCGGCTCTATTCCGTACGGGTCGACGTGGTGCTGCCGGGGGGCGAGATCGTGGTCAACCGCAACCACCCGCTCGACCACGCCCACGAGGACGTCTTCGTGGCGCTGCGTGACTCGTTCGACGCCGCCCGCCGCCGGCTCGAGGACCACGTGCGGCACCTGCGCGGGGCCGTCAAGCGGCACGTGCCGCGGGCCGAGGGACGGGTGACGCAGATCTTCCCCCTGCAGGGCTACGGGTTCATCGAGACGCCCGACGGCCGGGAGATCTACTTCCACCGGCACGCGCTTTCCGCCGCCGACTTCCGCGCCGTCGATCTGGGCACGCGGGTGCACTTCGTCGAGGAGGAGGGGGACGAGGGGCCGCAGGCGGCCCACGTCGAGGTCGTCCACGGCGCGGCCGCGCGGGGGGAATCGCCATGACGCTCACCGGCACCGCGGCGGCGGCGGACATCCTCGTGCCGGCGTTCTCCGCCTCCGGCCATCCGCTCGACCTGCCGGGGCGGCTCGTGCTGCCCGATTCGGCCCGGGGGCTCGTGCTCTTCGCCCACGGCAGCGGGTCGAGCCGCACGAGCCCGCGCAACCGCCACGTGGCCGAGGTGCTCCACGAGACGTGGCTGGGCACGCTGCTCTTCGACCTGCTCACCGAGCGGGAGGCGGCCGACCGCGTCAACGTGTTCGACATCGGGCTGCTCGGCGAGCGGCTCACGGCCGCGATCGCGTTCGTGCGGTCGCGCGAGACCACGGCGCCGCTGCCGCTCGGCCTGTTCGGCGCGAGCACCGGTGCCGCCGCCGCCCTCATCGCCGCGGCGCAGGAGCCGCGGGTCGCGGCGGTCGTGTCGCGGGGCGGCCGGCCCGACATGGCGGGCGCCGCCCTCGGCCGCGTCCACTGCCCCACGCTTCTCGTCGTCGGCGGCCACGACGAGGAGGTGCTCGCGCTCAACCGTCTCGCACTCGAGCGGCTCGACTGCGAGAAGCGGCTGGCGGTGGTGCCCGGCGCGACGCACCTCTTCGAGGAGCCCGGGGCGCTCGAGGAGGTGGCCCGCCTCGCCGCCGAATGGTTCGCACGGCACCTTCACCCGAAAGGCACGTCATGAACCATCTGTTTTTCACCGACCGCGAGCAGGCCGGCTGGATGCTCGTGGAGAGGCTCCGGGCCCACGACGTGGGGGCCGGCACCGACAAGCCGCTCGTGCTCGCGATCCCGCGGGGCGGGGTCGAGGTGGGGGCGGCGCTCGCCCGCGGCCTGGGCACCGAGCTCGACGTCGTGCTTTCGCGCAAGCTCCGCGCCCCCCACCAGCCGGAGCTCGCCCTGGGTGCGGTCTCGGAGACGGGCGAGATCCACCTCAACCACTTCGCCAGCGCCATGACCGACGCCGGCGACGCCTACGTCGAGGCGGAGCGGAAGCGGCAGATGGAGGAGATCGGGCGGCGGAAGACGATGTTTCGCGCGGTGCGGCCGCAGGCCGAGATCCGGGGCCGCACCGTGATCGTCACCGACGACGGCCTGGCGACCGGCGCCACGATGATCGCGGCCCTGCGCACCGTGCGGGCGGCGGGCGCGAAGGAGATCGTCGTCGCGGTGCCCGTGGCCGCCCCCGACCGCCTCGACGCGATCCGGCCGTTGTGCGACCGGATCGAGTGCCTCGCCGAGCCGGCCGATTTCTGGGCCGTGGGGCAGTTCTACCGCAGTTTCGAGCAGGTGAGCGACGAGCGGGTGTGCGAGCTGCTCCGCGATTTCGGCGTCCCGGCGACCAAGTGGACCCGCGAGGTGGCCTGAGCCGCCGTCAGGAAGCCTCGCCCGTCTCGACGGCGTGCCGGTCCTCCCACACCTGCGTCATGACCAGGCTGCCGGTGGTCACTACCAAGTCTCCCGGCTCCACGCCGGCCGCCACGATCACGCGGTCGCTGAATTCGTGGTCGACGGTCACGTGGCGGCGGTCGAAGGTGTCGACGGTGCCGGCCCGCCGCACGAACACGAACGAATCTCCCGCGCTCGTCACGACGGCCCGGCGCGGAATCACGCACCGGCCCGGCTGCGGCGGGCACTTCACGATCACGCGCACGAGCTGGTCGCTCTTGAACCGGCCCTCGGGATTCCTGATCGAGCCCCGGATCCTGACGGCGTGCGTCTGCGGATCGACCTGGTTGGCGACGTATTCCACCTCCCCGGGCACCGATTCCTTGATGAACGGGAAGTGGACCTCCCACGGCAGGCCCTGGCGGACGTCGTCGAGGTCCCGTTCATAGACGTGCCCCCACACCCAGAGTTCCTCGATCGAGGCGATCACGAGCAGGGTGTCGGCCGGATCGTAGATGTTGCCCGCCGCCACGTCGCGGCTGATGATCGTGCCGTCGCCCGGGGCCCGGAGCGTCATCTTCGCCTTCTCGGTGCCCGTCTCATCGTGCACCTTCTCGATCTCCTCGGGCGGCACGCCGAACACCTCGAGTTCGTCCCGGGCGAGCTTGAATTCGAGCATGCTGCGCCGCTCGAGGTTGACCGCGTCGAGAAGGGTTCGTGAGGAACTGGGGATCACTCCCTGCGACACGAGGTCGCGCTGGTGGGCCGCGATCTGCCGATCGTGCTCCGCCTGCGATTCCTTCGACTCGTACTCGAGCTTGGCCTCCGCCAGCCGCACGCTGTAGAGGTCGATGAGGGGATCCCCCTTCTTCACCCGCTGGCCGACGGTGGCGTGCACCGCGAGCACGAGGGCGTCGAACCGCGGCCGGATCTTGAGGAGCGTGTCGGGGTTGTAGTCGGTGGTGCCCTGCAGTTCGAGCGGCCGGGGTTCGGTCTGGGCGGTGGCGGGCACGAGTTTGACCCCCACGGCGGCCTGCTGCTCGGCGGTGAACGTGACCGAGCCGTCCCACACGCCCGACCGCACGACGGCCGCGGCCGCCTTGGCCGGCGTCTCACCGGCATGCCCGGCCGCCTGCTCCGACACCGCGGCGAGCGCCGCGAGCACCGGCTGTTTGAGGAAGTCGAGCCTGTCGGTGAACGCCGCCAGGCCCGCGACCGCCGCCGCGGCGGCGAGAACGAGGCCGGCCACGATCCGCCGGGCGCGCGGGCGGGGCGGCGCCGGGCTCGGGGAGTCGGTGTGCATGGCCGTGCTCATGGTCGATCTCCTGGGGGAGCGGGCGCCGGGGCCGGGAAGTAAGTGTAGAGCACCGGCAGGATGATCTGCGGGAGGATCATCGCCGAGAGCATGCCGCCGACGACCACGATCGCCAGCGGTTTCTGGGCCTGTGAGCCGATCGACGTCGCCAGGGCGGCCGGCAGGAGCCCGAGAATCGCCGTCAGCGACGTCATGATGACCGGCCGCAACCGCACCATGATGCCGCGGTAGACGCTCTCCTGCGGCGAGAAGCCCTGGGCCCTGAGGGCGTTGAAGTAGGTGATGAGGAGCACCCCGTTCTGCACGGCGACCCCGAAGATCGAGATGAAGCCCACCGCGGCCGAAATGCTGAACGACGTGCCGGTGAGCCACAACGCCCAGACGCCCCCCATCGCCGCGACGAGAACGTTGAACATCACCATCAGCGCGTAGCGGAATGCGCCGAACGCGGTGTGGAGAAGCAGCAGGATCAGGCCGATCGACAGCGGCACGAGCCATGTGAGCTTGGCGAAGGCCTCCTGCATCTGGGCGAACTCGCCCGACCACTCGAGGTGGTAGCCGGCCGGGAGATGCACGCCCGTCGCAGGGTCGGCGATCGCAGCCTGGGCGTCGCGGATGGCGGAGCCGAGGTCGCGGCCGGAGATGGCGAACTTGATCGGCATGAACCGCTGGTTGTTCTCACGATAAATCGAGGATGCCCCGGCCGCGTGGGGTGCGATCGTCGCCACCTGCGAGAGGGGCACCGTGCCGGCGGGGGACCCGTCCGCCTGCGTGGGCAGGTCGATCGGGATCCGCGAGATCTTGTCGGGATCGTCGCGCAGGTCCTGCGGCAGCCGCAGGACGATGTCGTAGGTCTTCTCCCCCTCGACCATCTCGGAGAACGCCCGGCCGCCGATCGCCACCTGCACGATGCTCTCGACGTCGGCCACGTTGAGGCCGTAGCGGGCGCAGGCCTGGCGGTCGATCGCGATCTCGAGGTTCGGCTGGCCGAGCACGCGGAACACGCCCACGTTGACGATTCCGGGCACGTGCCGCAGCGTGCGCACGATGTCGTTGCTCACCTGCTCGAGCTTGGCGAGGTCGTTGCCGAACACCTTGATCGAGTTGGCCCCCTTCACGCCCGAGAGGGCCTCGTCGATGTTGTCGCGGATGAGCTGCGAGAAGCCGAAGGTGATCCCGGGAAAGTCGGCGAACTTCTCGCCCAGTTCCTGCTCCATCGAGACACGCGTGACCCCCTTGCGCCAGGTGTCCATCGGCTTGAGCGGGACGTTGAACTCGAGGTTGAAGAAGCCCGTCAGGTCGGTGCCGTCGTCCGGCCGGCCGACCTGCGACATCACGCCGCGGACCTCAGGGATCGACGCGATCACGTTGCGCAGCCGCGGCACCATCCGGGCCGCGGCCTCGAACGAGCTCGTCCGCGGGATGACGGCGCGGATCCAGAGGTTGCCCTCCTCCAATTGCGGCATGAACTCGTTGCCCATGCGCAGGGCGAGGAGCAGCGTGAACACCACCGCACCGCAGAGCGCGGCGACCACGACCCAGCGGGCCGCGAGGGCCGCCCGCAGGGCGCGGCCGAAGACGCCCTTGAGGATGGAATCGAGCAGCGTGTCCTTCTCCTCGCCGACGTTCCGGAGGAGGAACGAGCAGAGCACCGGCGCCAGCGTGATCGCGAGCGCGAGCGCTCCTCCGATCGCCAGCGCGTAGGTCGACGCCATCGGGCCGAACAGCGCCCCGGCGGGGCCCGACATGAAGAACAGCGGCAGGAATGCGCACACGATGATCAGCGTCGAGAAGAGCAGCGGCCGCTGCAGTTCCCCGGCCGCATCGAGAATCTTGTCGGTGATCGAGTGGCTCTTGTCCGCCGCGTGCTCGCTCAAGTGGCGGTAGATGTTCTCCACCATGATCACGGAACTGTCGACGATGATCCCGAAGTCGACGGCCCCGAGCGAAAGCAGGTTGGCCGACTTGCCCTGCGTGTAGAGCATCGTCACCGCGAACAGGAGCGAGAGCGGGATCGCCGCAGCCACGATCGCGGCGCTGGGGATGTTGCCCAGGAACACGAAGAGCACGGCGACCACGAGGCCCATGCCGACGAGCAGGTTGTGGACGACGTTGTGCGTGGTGACGTGGACGAGATCGACCCGCTGGTTGAACACGCTCACCTTCATCCCCTGCGGGAGCACGCCGTCGCGCTCGATCTGGGCGAGCTTCTCCGCCACCGCATTGGCAGTGGCGAGCGACTTCTCCCCCTTCCGCATGAGCACGATCCCCTCAACCACGTCGTCCTCGTCGCCGCGGCCCACGATCCCCAGCCTCGGCCTGTGCCCCACGATCACCTCGGCGAGCTGGCGGACGTACACCGGCGTGCCGTTGACCGACGTCACCACGACGTTCTTGATGTCCTCGAGCTTTTCCATCTCGAGCACGAAGGCGTTCTCGACGAGCGCGGGATCGAGCGGGTCGATGCCCTCGCCGAGGAGGCCGATCGCCCGCACGTTGTGGGCCTGGCCGCCGAGCGTGATCACGTCGCCGCCGATGTTGGCGTTGGACCGCTCGATCGCGTCCTCCACCTGCCTGAGCGTGACGCCGAACCGGCGCAGCTGCCGCGGGTCGATCAGCACCTGATACTGCTTCACCGTGCCGCCGAAGCCGGTGACGTCGATGACCCCCGGCACCTGCTTGAGGATCCGGTTGAGCACCCAGTCCTGCACGGCCTTGAGCTGGTTGGTCGTGTATCCGGGCCCCTCGAGGACGTACCGCACGATCTCGCCCGTCGGGCTCCAGGGGGAGAGCCGGGGAGCGACGCCGGGGGGCAGGTCGACCGTGGCGATCCGGTTGAGCACCTCCTGGCGGGCGGCGACGTAGTCGGTGCCGTAGTGGAACCGGCATTTGATGTCGTTGAGCCCCGCGATTGAGGTGCTACGCAGGTCCTTGAGGCCGGGCATGCCGTTGAGCCCGGTTTCCAGCGGGATGCCGACGAGCCGCTCCATCTCCTCGGGGCTCGAGCCCGGGCTCTGCGAGATCACCTCGACCAGCGGCGGCGTGGGGTCCGGGTAGGCCTCGACGTTGAGCTGCGACGCCGAATGGAGTCCGACGCCGACGAGTGCCAGCGCCCCCAGGATCACGATGAACCTGTTGTGCAGGCTCCAGGCGACGATCGATTGAATCATGGCGGGCGGTTTCCGGCGGCCGGCGGCGGGGCAATCCCCGGAATCCACCTTCCGTCACCTGTCTCTTCCCTGCATACCACGCCCCGAGTGTCTCCGAATCGCTGAATATCCCGCAAGCGAGGCAGCCTCGCCGCTCAGCCCTTGATCACGCCCAGCGGGCGGAGGCGGGCGACTTTCGTGGAGAGGCCCGCGCGGTGGACGACGTCCACGACCACGTCCACGTCCTTGTAGGCCGCGGGCTGCTCCTCCGCGAGCCCCTCGCGGCTCCTACTCCGCGCGATGACGCCGCCCCGCGCGAGCTCGCTGCGGATGTCGCGCCCCTTCGCGGCCCGCGTGGCCGCCGTGCGCGAGAGGCAGCGGCCGGCGCCGTGGCAGGTGGTGCCGAACGACCGCTCCAGGGATCGCGGGCCCCCCACGAGCACCCAGCTCGCCCGCCCCATGTCGCCCGGGATGATCACCGGCTGGCCGATCGCGCGATACCGCTCGGGGACGTCGTGATGCCCCGCGGGAAACGCCCGCGTGGCCCCCTTGCGATGCACGCACACGGGCTTACGTGTGTCGCCCACGGCATGCTCCTCGAGCTTGGCGATGTTGTGGGCCACGTCGTAGACGAGCTCCATCCCGAGCGTCTCCCACGGCCGGCCGAGCACGCGGGCGAACACCTCGCGGACTTGCCACATGAGCAGTTGCCGGTTGCAAAAGGCGTAGTTGGCCGCGGCCCGCATCGCGCCCAGGTAGTGCCGCCCCTCGGGGCTCTCCACGGGAGCGCAGACGAGCTGCCGGTCGGGGAGCGCGATGCCGTATTTCGCCGGCGCGTCGCGCAGGGCCCGCAGGGCGTCGTCGCACACCTGGTAGCCGAGCCCGCGGGAGCCGGAGTGGATGAGAACGCAGATCTGGTCCGGCGCGAGGCCGAACGCCGCCGCCGCCCGCGCGTCCTCGACGCGGTCGACCACCTGCACCTCGATGAAGTGGTTGCCCGCCCCCACCGTGCCGCACTGATCCTGCCCGCGGGCGAGCGCCCGGTCGCTCACGAGCTCGGGCAGTGCCTCGGCGATGCAGCCCTCCGCCTCGGTGCAGGCGCGGTCGTCGTCGGTGGCGAGGCCCCGGTGGAGCAGGTACTCGACCCCCTCCCGCATCAGCTGCCGGAGTTCGGGAGGCGTGAACACGTGCCGTCCCCCCTGCCCCACGCCCACGGGCACGTCGCGGATCAGCTGGTTGACGAGCTGCACCAAGAGCGGCTGCACGTCGGCGAGCACGAGGTTCGTGCGCATGAGCCGCACGCCGCAGTTGATGTCGTAGCCCACGCCGCCGGGCGACACGACGCCGCCGGCCGCTGGGTCGGTGGCACACACGCCGCCGATGCAGAAGCCGTAGCCCCAGTGGATGTCGGGCATCGCCAGGCTGGCCCCCTGGATCCCCGGCAGGAAGGCGACGTTGGCCACCTGCTCGGCCGCCCGGTCGCTGCGCACGTGCGGCAGGAGCCGTTCGTCGGCGAACACGAGCCCGTCGACCCGCATCCCGGCCTTGTACGACCGCGGGATCCGGTAGCAGCACTCGTCGACGCGTTCGAGCGGGCCGGTGAACTCGCGATCTGTGGCGTCGGTCATGGAGCCACGTTCAGATGTCGACGATGAGCGTCGCTTCCCAGCCCGCGGCGGTCCGGTGGACGTCGAGCTCGTGCTGCGTCACCGCCTTGATCTCGTGGGCCAGTGTATGGATCGCGGGGTCGTACGGCTCGCCGCGGGCCGTGCCGCGGAGCCCCGTCGCATGGACAGTCACCGCGAACTCGCGAAACAGCATCTTCTCGACGCCGAACGCGGCCAGGAGCTCGGTCGTCCAGTCGAGCAGCAGCCACACCGGATCGGTGCCGGCGACCTCGAACGACCGCGCCACCCGCGGCCGGATCTGCTGCACGTCGCCGGCGATGATCTCGAAGAGCCCCACGCCCGCCTCGGCGAAGAGCACCTCCAGCGACGGCGCCTGGACGCGCAGGCCGAGGTCGGCCGTATGTTCGAAGACTTCGTGCATGGGTGGGGATTCTACGCGCCGCCGTCTCGCCCCCACGTAGGACAGGCTTCAGCCTGTCATGCCCCCATGTAGGACAGGCTTCAGCCTGTCGTGCCATGTGGGACAGGCTTCAGCCTGTCGCGCCATGTGGGACAGGCTTCAGCCTGTCGTGCCATGTGGGACAGGCTTCAGCCTGTCGTGCCATGTGGGACAGGCTTCAGCCTGTCGTGCCATGTGGGACAGGCTTCAGCCTGTCGTGCCATGTGGGACAGGCTTCAGCCTGTCGCGCCATGTGGGACAGGCTTCAGCCTGTCGTGCCATGTGGGACAGGCTTCAGCCTGTCGCGCCATGTGGGACAGGCTTCAGCCTGTCGTGCCATGTGGGACAGGCTTCAGCCTGTCGTGCCATGTGGGACAGGCTTC
>Ga0214923_10001315_pt1 | contig 35487 bp, 41 predicted proteins | sample LL1510_MetaG_FD_177993 | JGI IMG/M metagenome (GOLD analysis project Ga0214923, IMG submission 177993) | Freshwater microbial communities from Lake Lanier, Atlanta, Georgia, United States - LL-1510 | ecosystem: Environmental > Aquatic > Freshwater > Lake | place: USA: Georgia | collected...
GATTACAGTCTCGCGCTCCGGCATACAACGACCCGCCTTGCATGGCGGTGCACTACGACACCTATGGGAGGTTATTGTTTACACGTTTTATATTTAAGGACGGTACGTGGAGGGACGCATGAGCATGAGCATTGTGCGGTTGAGGATCAAAGCGAAAGAGGACCGTGGACAGGCTTGTCTCAAATATATGGAGACACGAACCTCACCCGTCACGCTGAAAGATTTGGCAAGCAAGCTGGGTATGACAACGAAATCTATATCCAATTCACTGATGCCTCTATTAGATCAAGGACTAATCAAGCGCGAACTTGTGAAGCGTCAGTCCGTTATTTCTAACAAGCCAGGGTGGGCGTACGGCTACGTCGTCGCAGAAAAGAAAGACAAGGTGAAGAAAACCAGAAAACCTAAGTTCCAATCCCACGACCCATTCAACATAACAAGGAGCAATGCGAATGTATGAAAGGTTGAAAACACTCGACGATCGAATAACGTTTGAAGTTCAGGTGAGCATGCTGCCTACACATACACAAGAACCTACAGCAAACCACTGGGTCATTCTACGTTTGCTACGAGTGATCGCAGCTAACTACGGCATAGCCGACCTGACTAACGCACAGCTCGCCGACTACCAAAGATCAATCACGTACTTACAAAAAACGGTGGGGCCGCTAGGGTTTGCGGAGATGATTAATAAACTAAACAAGGAAGCAAAAGGAGCAAAACATGAACGAGTATCGCGTAGACGTAAAGGTTAGAAACAATCTTATCCTGACTGCTATTACTAACGCAGGATATAAAAATATCTCGCAGTTCTGTGATGACAATGGGTTACTCAAGACTTCAATCTTTGCGCTTATAAACCTGAAAGAAACCCCTCTGCGTCAAGACGGGACGTTCACGGCACAAGCACAAAAACTTATGGATGCACTGTGCGCACTGCCCGAGGACTTGTGGACACAGGATCAGATGTATTCATCACTGAACTCAAACCTCAAAAGCATGACGATGAATGAAACGCAGCTAGAGATACTGACGTACGGTAATCCCATAGAACCAAAAACACTTGAAGACTTTGCCGAAACAACACAGATCAGAAAAGTGGTGAATGAAGTTCTAGATACGTTAACTCCCAGAGAAGCAAAAGTGTTGCGGCTGCGTAATGGTATGGAAGACAACTCTGAGGGTATGACGCTTGAAGAGGTTGCCGACAAATTCCATATAACCCGAGAACGCATACGACAGATAGAAGCTAAGGGCTTGCGCAAAATGCGAGAACGAGGGCGTGTGGAACTATTAAAACCAATCATAGAAGAGTGATATGAAACGTAAGACCACTAATATTTTTTTCCTTAGCTCTGAAAAAATACCTGATCTCAAAGAAGAAAAAACCTTTGATTACGATGTCAAAACACCCACAGAGATAAAACGTAGGAAGTTTTGCTTTGTTGTATTAAGTGGAGAGCGATACCTTGCAGACATCATAACGGGTAGTTTGTATTCAACCACGACAGGTTATTGTATGAGCACTGAACAACTCAAAATAGTTGGAGGTATAAATGGGTAGCCCACTATGGAAGTTCGCCATGCTCGCTGCATGGCTTGATGGGTACAGTGATGGACTGCCGGATCACTGTGAGATAGAAAAGGCTAAGACCAAGGAAGCATCAGCCTTACTGATGGAAGTGTACGAGGAACGTATGAGCAAGGAGGATAACAAGTGAAATGCAAAGATCATCCTGATGCACCACACGGGTTTGATCGAAATGCTTCACATAGCTTACATAGGTATGTCTGCGAGTGTGAGTTTTGGGAACCCCCGTTAACACCAAAAGATTTTTTGCTTTCAAACTACAACGTTCGTGACATTTGTCAGGACAATGATGATTGGTAAAAAATTTGACTTACCTACTTTTTTGTGGTATAATATAATATAGTCGTAAATGTATCTGTAGTACCTGAGTCAGGCGGGATTCCTGACAATTGTCAGAAGTGATTAGAGGAGTTTGAACATGTCAGAAGTTTCTTTCGGTAAATCCATCACACTCAAGCAAGCAGCTATGCTTATCAAGCACAACCCCGAGACTAGGTTCCTGCTTCAAGGCGAGCCTGGGATCGGCAAGTCTTCATTGCTTGAGTCGATCGCTGCCGATCTGGATTGTGACTATGCGTATATTGACGTACCCAATATGGATTTGGGTGACATCGCAATGCCTGTGGTCGATCACGAAACAAAGACGACGCGCTATTACCCGAACGCTCGCTTCAAGATTCACGAGAAGAAGCCCTTGGTCATCATGCTCGACGAGTTTACGAAGGGGGCCGAGCCGGTCAAGAACATGCTGCACCCCATGCTAGAGAAGAAGAATCCACGCTTGGGTGATCTGCCGCTACCTAAAGATGGGCCTCAGCAGACGATCGTGTTTCTCACGGGCAACTTGTCTTCCGACGGTGTGGGCGATAACTTGAAAGCGCATAGTCGTAACCGTATCGTGCCGCTAACAATCAGCAAGCCCAATGCCGATGAGTGGATCGAGTGGGGTATCAACAACGGGATCGAGCCCGAGGTACTTGCTTGGGTCCGTCAGTTTCCTCAAGTGTTGGCAAGCTATCGTGATGGGGATCAATCCGAGAATCCGTACATCTACAACCCGAAAAAACCCCAAGCTGCGTTTGTATCGCCGCGCTCGCTTGAGACTGCTAGCTTCATCGTGCGTAGACGTAAGCATTTGGACGTTGACAGTTTGATCGCAGGTCTTAGTGGTGCGTTGGGCGAGGCAGGTTCGCGGGATATGCAAGCCTATATTGATTTCTCTGACCAGCTATCGCCGTGGGAAGTGACGATCGCTCATCCTGATACGACTCCTGTACCTACGAGTGCAGGTGCTTGTGCCATTGTGGTGTTTGGTGCAATCGCTCGCATCACTAAGGACACGATCGGTCCATTCATGCAGTACTTGGAGCGGTTCGAGCCCGAGTGGCAAGCTGTGTTCGCAATCAATGTAGCCAAGACTCCAAGCAAGCAGAGCATTGCTTTTTCGAGTAAAGCGTTTGCTGCGTGGGTCGCTAAGAACCAAGACCTTTTGTGAGAAAACAGAAGATATAACCAACGAGCTGACAAATGTCAGGGAAGGAAATTGAATGTGTACGCACCAATAAAAATAAAAAACTGGGACGATATACCGCACGAGTGGTTGCCTGTGTTTGATGTGGTTAGGCGTTTACATGGTTACTACTCTGTTGACCTGGAGAAGAGAGCTTTCAATTTCAGTGAGCTTGCACCAGCGTATCGGTTAAAACTTTTCAGGTTCCGCAGAGCTACGGGTAAGAGAGAGCTAATCAATGTGTTTGAAGATACGCACGAGGCGTTAGCCATACTGTTATTGTTACAAGGTGTAGTCGAAGACGAAATCAAGGAGTTGAACAATGAACGAAGAACGTAAATTGAAGAAGGCGAAGATCTCGCTCATGCGTGATCCTCGGTTCGCACTGTGGCAAGGCATCATGATGGTGGGTAAGACAATTGTCAGCGATGACATCCCCACTGCTGCGACGAACGGACGCGACGAAATCTATGGTCGCAAGTTTATTAAAGAGCTATCCGAGCAGGAGCTTAACTTTGTGGTCTTGCACGAGAACCTGCACAAGGCGTTTCGGCATCTAACCACATGGCGCAAGCTGTTTGATGAAGATAGGAACCTGGCTAATGCTGCTTGCGACTACGTCATTAATCTCAAGCTGAGAGACATGGATCCTTCTGGGCGTACGTTGAAGTTTCCTACGTTCAAGGAAGGTAAGTATGCGGATAAAGAGATGGGTCTGGTCGATGAACGCTTTCGCAACATGCACGTTAAGCAGGTGTTCGACATTCTGAAGCAGGAGAGAAAGGCTCGCGGCGGTGGTGATGGTGATGGGCCGATGGGGTTCGATGAGCATGATTGGGGTGGCGCGAAAGAGATGACTGAGGAAGAGAAGCAGCAACTTTCTCGCGAGATCGACCAAGCACTACGTCAGGGGCAGATGGCTGCGCAGAAGATTGCAGGTAAGGGCGCAGGTGGTATCGACCGTGACATTCAGGAGATGCTCGACCCCAAGTTGGATTGGCGCGAAGTGCTGCGTGAGTTTGTGAAATCAACCTGCCACGCGAAAGATGCGAGTAGCTGGCGCAAAGTAAATAGGAGGTACTTGAGTACGGGTGTGTACATGCCGACGTTGATCGGCGAGAAGGTGGGTCACTTGGTAGTTGCAGTCGATACGTCAGGGTCAATACAAGGTACAGAGCTTGCCGAGTTCCTTGGTGAGATTAAGGGTATCGCAGAAGAAGTAACTCCCGAGCGTGTGGACTTATTGTATTGGGACAACGCTGTTGCTGCGCACGAGGAGTATGAGCTGTCGAACGTGGACTCGATCATTACATCAACTAAACCTCGCGGGGGTGGTGGCACTTCGCCTTCGTGTGTATCGGCTTACTTAAAGGAGAAGAACATTGTTCCGGAATGCGTGGTGGTATTCACAGATGGGTACGTGGGTTCGGACTGGGGTTCTGATTGGAGTGCTCCGCTGCTATGGGTTATCACGCAGAACGCCTCGGCTGTGGCAGAGCATGGCAAGACAATTCATATGCCTCACTGATAGATGGAGAGAGAAGATGATCGTTATTAACCTTGGGTATTCAGCAAACTATGTAGTTAACAAGGAAGATGCAATGACGTTGATCGGCATCCTTGAACGTGCTTTGGTGTGGGAAGAGAAGTATGTGTCGAAAGACAACTCAGCAACGGGTAAGTCGCACTACTTGTATCACGCTTACCCTAGCGAAAATATGCCGAGCATGAAGATTGTCCCCAACGATTTGTATGACATGGCGAAACTAGCAGGTAAGCCAATCGGTGAGTAGTTCAAAGCTGACATTTGTCAGGTTGTTAAATCAGTGTAATTAGGAGAATGAGATGAGCATTAGTGCTTCAGCAGTATTGGTAGAACTTAACATCAGTGTGTGGCCCGCCTCGAAGATCGACAAGGAGGTCACTGAGCGTACTAACAAAGATGCGGCTGCTGTGTCCGACGCATCACAAACCAAGAAGAACCTGTTTGCAGGTACGTCGCTACGCAAAGACATCGAGAAGTACGCAGCGCGTATCCGTTTGTACCACAACCTCCACACCCTCCCGTGGGCAGATAAAGGTGAGCGCCTTCTGCCGACCAAGATGTTCATGGACTACAAGATAAGCATGACGACGTTCAAGGACACGTTCGAGGACATGTGCGAAGAATTTTTCAATGCGTACCCTGCACTAGTTGCGCAAGCTCCACTTAATTTGGGTAAGTTGTATCGGGCCGAGGACTATCCCCCGCTCGAAGAGGTACGTCAGAAGTTTGGGTTCCGTCAGGCGATTAGTCCGTTACCCGAGTCGGGTGACTTTCGTTTAGACGTTCCGTCGAATGACTTGATAGAGATGCAATCAGAGTACGAGGCGAAGTTTCAAGAGCGTCTTGCCGATGCGATGCAAGCTCCTTGGCAGCGGCTGCACACCATGCTGACTAATATTTCTACCAAGTTAACGGATACGAAAGAAGAGGAAGTAGAAGGCAAGAGCAAGCGTTACCACGACTCCCTAGTGATGAATGCGCTAGACCTCTGCTCGCTGCTGACTAAGTTGAATGTGACTAACGATCCGAAACTGGAAGAGGCTCGCAGACAGTTGGAGATTGCCATGACGCAAACGAACATAGAGGCAATCAAAGACAGCCCGAACGAGCGGGAAGTTGTGAAGTCTCGCGTAGATGCAATCCTTAACAAGTTTTCCTGGTAAGAGGGCATGATGAATAACTTACTTGATAAGCCTAACGTACGTCTTAGTATTGGGTTAGCGTCGCAGCACCCTGGGATCGTTCTACTTGCAGATAAGGCAGAATGTACAGGTGGGCGCGAAGTAATCCATAACATGCTGATCGACATGTTGAACGAGCTGCGCAAAGAGAAACCCACATGGCATTTTGTGATTAACAAGATAAATTCATTCGATATTCCAGGTGTTCATTTGATTGGGTCGTTTGATATTGAGTACCAAGGGGGCATCCTTGGTACTGTCAACATAACAGCAAGAAGGTCTGGGTACAGCTACGTGAATGTATATGCGATCAGCAACGACAGGATTGAGAAAAGCTACGAGCGAAATAGCGATTACAAAACTCAAGACTTGAAGCGAGCTGTTGCGCGTATCCGTAAAACCTTTTTCCCAATTACACCGTTGGAAAACTTAGCGGAGGCTATGAAAGGTGCAAGGACTCAAGCGCAGCAATTATCGTGGGATGCGGGTGGAGAGTTAGAAAGCAAGAAAAATAGTGTCGAGAAGCTAGCCAAAGAGTTTATTGTAGGTGTTGGGTGGCCTTTGTTTCTTGAATACGTGCATAGCGATAGCATATCCCCCGCAGAAAGGAAAAAAATACTAGATAACCTCACTGTTCAGGTAGAGCTGCAAGAGAGGAAAGATGCTATTACAAAAATACATGATGCAGTTGATGGTAACGAGTGCACGATTGTTATCAGGACCGCGCATGAGAATTATATTGTCTGTGGTATGGGTAGACAGGACTATGTGTTCAAGACCGATGCAGAACTTGACGAGGGGATGAGAATGAAACTAGGTCTGCTCAAGCTAGTAGATAAGGGCGCTCTGATAAGTGACGTAGGTATTAGAGTGAACGAGACTACGTTTGCGTTGACAAACGAGGTACAATAAAATGTCTGAACACAATGTTACAGTTAGATCTAACCCACACTTTAGAAAACGAGATGATGGGGGGCCGTTTATTCTAAGCGACCCGAGGTTTAGGTACGTGCCTTCAGCCGCTACTGATATTAGAGAATCCTGGAAGCGGTATGGTTGGACGCCCATAGAACAAAGGAATGGAGCAGAACATGAAGCCCCAAAAGTCCCGTTTTCAGGCAGTGCCTTGCGACTATCCGGAGGGGGAGAATATAAAGACTCGGAAGAAGGGATTGATAACTGACGAGGAACTTGCGCGTAGCTGGCCGTTTGGCAACGTAGACCCTAGACGATGTGAGTGGTACGTAAGGGAGAAGAAAACCAAGCGGACAGCAAAGGAAGACCTCCTGACAAATGTCAGGTCTGTAGGTGAAGCACCTTTTTAGGAGTAGCTATGGAAGAATCCTTGGGGCAACCCCTAAAGAAAAGGCGAGGCCTTGGTAAGAAGCCCGCTATGGTTTGTACGAGTTTGCGAATACCTAGAGAAGTGATGAGGTATTTTGAGCAGTTTCCAAACAAGCAAACACGTATGAGAGAAGTACTTACCAATTTTGTTAAACAGCAACAAGGAGCTGACAATGAGTCTGCGTGAACGAGTGATTGAGTATGTTACGGCTAACCCAACAGCAAAAGCAGCAGAGGTCGCTGCCGCATGTGGCACAACTGCACAAGCTGTGTATCAGATCAAGTCCGATGCAGGGTTGTCTAAATCTCGGAAGGTTAAAGCCGCTAAGTCGAAAGCCAAGAAAGTTGTAGCAGCGAAACCAAAGAAAGATAAGGCTACTGTAGTAGAAGCTGATAAGGTCAACCCGCCCCACTACAAAGTCGGCGGTATCGAGGTGATCGACTACATCAAGGCCAAGCTGACTCCCGAGGAGTTCCGTGGATACCTGAAGGGCAACGTGCTCAAGTACGTCAGCCGAGAGGGTCACAAGAACGGTGACACAAAAGATTTGGAAAAAGCCAATTGGTATATTGGCAGGTACATCGAAGAAGGGCATAATACTATTGGTTGATTCGTAATTCCTCTCCTGACATTTGTCAGTTCAAGCCACCTTCGGGTGGCTTTTTTATTGCCTGTTGACAGTGTCAAATGTTATGTTATAATGATCCTCCGAAAACGAGTTGGAGGGTTAGATGAGTACACTTTTTGATGTTATTGTCACAGAAGATAATTTGCTTGTTTGTCCTACGTGCAATGAAACATACCTGCATCAACAGAACACCACAATCTTTGAACGGCACGAAGACGAAGAGATAACAACTGTTATTGCGCAAAACGATCGCACGGTCCAAGTCTCAGATTTCCGATCTGAAGATACGTGTAATCCAAGCTACCGTCGGCACGGTATGCTGATTGAGTTTAAGTGCGAGCACTGCCATAATTGGGGCGCAGATGGGCCTTCTGATGAATACAGAACCCCGCACCGACTAGCTATCTACCAACATAAAGGCAACACGTTTATGGAGTGGCAAGTTGGCTAAGACCCCAGAAGCGAAAGTAAAAGACCTCGTTAAAAAAATTCTTAAAGAAGAGGGCATTTACTACGCTATGCCTATTGGCACAGGGTACGGCAACTCAGGTGTGCCTGACTTTCTTTGTTGCGTGCAAGGGAAGTTTGTGTCTATCGAAGCAAAGGCAGCTAACAACAAGCCGACCGAATTACAACTAAAAAACATGCGCGACATCGAAGCCGCAGGTGGACTGACAATTGTCATCAACGAAACGAGTGTTGCTGTCCTTAGAGGGTATATCAAACTAATCAAGGAGAAAAAAGTTGGAAATGTCTGAAGGCGTTAAAGCACTGATCGCTCGGATGGGAACAAAACCAGAAGAGTTTTATGACGACAGTAGAAAGTGGACGTTCATCTTCAAGGATAAGTACAAGGAAGTGCTAACCGAGCAAGAGAAGGGAGCCATACATACAGCTCTGTTGCAAGTACGCAGGAAAGAGTTTGATGCGAACGTGCTGTCCACCATACTTCAACTAGACGAAGAAGACGAAGAAGAGAAAGTGAACAAATCTGTAAAGAACTATGTAACTGCGACGCAGATTAAAGAGGTCGCAAAACAGTTAGCAGCTACAGCACCACGAAAACCAACTACAAAAGGATACTAGCAGATGCAGATACTAACGGTTGACTTTGAGACCTACTACAGCAAGGACTTCAGTCTGTCCAAGATGACCACGGAGGAGTACATTCGTGATGGGCAGTTTGAAGTCATTGGTGTATCGGTTCAAGTCGATGACGGTGAGCCCGAATGGTTCAGCGGTAAAACAGAAGACCTATACCAGTTCCTTAAGAAGTACAACTGGGGGAGTAGTTTAGCGTTAGCCCACAACGCTATGTTCGATGGTGCGATCCTTGATTGGATCTTTGACATCAGACCGAAAGGTTGGTTGGACACACTGAGCATGGCCCGAGCATTACACGGGACTGAAGTTGGTGGTAGCTTAGCGGTACTAGCTAACTACTATGGCATAGGGCAGAAGGGTGATGAAGTCGTTCATGCAATGGGTAAACGACGAATTGATTTTTCTCCTGCTGATCTTGCTCGGTATGGCGCTTATTGTTCCAATGATGTTGCTCTTACTTATGATCTTTTTGGACACATGAGCAAGGGGTTCCCCCCTGTAGAGCTACGCTTAATCGACCAAACCATACGGATGTTTACCGAGCCGCAACTAAGGCTCGACGTGCCGGTCTTAAAAGAACACCTTCTTTTTCAGCAAACAAGAAGGAAAGAGCTACTCGAAAACTTTGACGAGCGCACACTGATGAGCAACCCCAAGTTTGCCGAGCTGCTTGAGACATGGGGTGTGGAACCTCCGATGAAGGTAAGCCCGACAACAGGCAAAGATACTTATGCGTTTTCAAAAACAGATGAAGCGTTCAGGGCATTACTTGAACACGAGAACGTAGAAGTTCAGGCACTTGTAGCTGCTCGGCTAGGGGTTAAGTCAACACTTGAGCAAACACGGACGGAGAGGTTCTTAGGCATAGCGTATCGCGGTGCGCTTCCAGTACCCCTGCGGTATTACGCTGCGCATACAGGCAGATGGGGAGGTGACGACAAGTTAAACCTTCAAAACCTCCCAAGAACGTCCCCGCTGAAGAAGGCGATCATAGCCCCCCGAGGGTTCAAGATTGTTGACTCAGACTCATCGCAGATTGAAGCACGTACGCTTGCATGGTTAGCCGAGCAAGATGATTTGGTCGAGGCGTTTGATAAAGGTGAGGACGTGTACAAGATCATGGCTTCAGCTATCTATAACAAACCCATTAACGACATAACCAAAGACGAACGCTTTGTCGGCAAGACGACAATCCTTGGTGCGGGGTACGGCATGGGGGCTAAGAAGTTTCAGGCTCAGCTTAAGAACTTTGGCGTTTTTGTAGAGTTGGAAGAAGCACAGAGGATCATCGACACCTATCGTTCCACATACCCAAAGATAAAGCAGCTATGGTTCGATGCAGGCGAAGCGTTATCGTCGATACTAAGGAATCAGCAAACGTACATGGGTCGTAACGACTTGTTATCCGTCGAAGGTGAACGAGGCATTCGGCTACCCAACGGGCTGTACATCAAGTATCCCAACCTGCGTAACTTCGTAAACGACAGCGGTAAGACCGAGCTAGTCTACGATACAAAAAAGGGTAAGCAAATCGTACCCAATAGGATATACGGTGGAAAAGTTGTGGAGAACGTATGTCAAGCCTTAGCGCGAATTATTATCGGCGAGCAGATGCTTTTAATCGCTAAAAAGTATAGAGTTGTGATGACGGTACACGATGCCATAGCATGCTTAGTCCCCGAGATGGAAGCAGACCGAGGCATAGAGTTCGTCGAATTATGTATGAAAATTCGCCCGTCATGGGCTTCTGAGCTACCCCTTAATTGCGAAGCGGGGAGTGGTTATTCTTACGGTGATTGTTAGGAGCGCCAAAGTGAAAGTGGATACGGTTATGGACTATGCAGAACATATTCTTAGAGCAAAAAACAACCTTACTGAGGCGTACAACCTCATGCAGATGAACAACAGCGTAGAAGCTTCGGTGGTCATTATGGAGGCGTTAGTAGAAACTAAGCTAGCGTACAACGTCATTAAAGACATGGCTGAGAAAAGCGCAAATCGATGACTCCTATCTCTTGGTCTTACAGCAGCCTCAAAACGTTTCAACAATGTCCGAGGAAGTACTACCACACGAAGGTAGCCAAGGACGTTGTTGAACCCAAAACAACCGCCATGATGTATGGCGAAGCAATGCACAAAGCTGCCGAGGATTACATCAAGCACGGGGTCCCCATACCCGAGAAGTTTGCGTTCATCCGAGACATCATGGAGCAGCTTGCTGCGTTGCCAGGAGAGAAGCACTGCGAGTTACGGTTAGGCCTAACAAAGGACCTACAACCTTGCGAGTTCTTTGCCAAGGACGTTTGGTGGCGCGGCATAGCCGACTTGGTTGTTGTAAATCAAGATAAGGGGTTGATCCACTCGATCGACTACAAGACGGGGAAAAACGCACGGTATGCGGACGTGCAGCAGCTTGATATGGTTGCAGCGGGTTTGTTCGCCAAGTTCCCAGGTATTACAAAAATAAAATCCGCTCTGTTGTTTGTGGTTAGCAAAGAATTCGTAAGGGCTGACCATCAAGCGGATATGGCGCAGAAGTACATGGACAAACCTGCACAAGACGTAGCCCGTATCGAGAAGGCTATGGAGACGGGAGTATGGAACCCCTCACAAAGCGCACTGTGCAAGTACTGCCCAGTAAAGACTTGTGAATTTAATAGGAGTTAATCATGCCTTACGTGAATAAGCCGAGGCCATACAAAAAGGAATACAAACAGCAACTAGCTAGAGGTGAACATGCCGACAGGATGGAGCGACAGCGAGCTAGGGAAAACATCGACAAGAAGAACCCTGACCGAGACAAAGACGGTATTGCGGACATACGCGAGGGTAAAGATGTTGCGCACCGTAAAGCGTTATCAAAAGGAGGTACGAACGGGGATGGGGTTCGTCTTGAAAGTGCTAAGAAGAATCGATCGTTTAGACGAAACGCGCAACACAAACTTGTATCGGAAGTGAGCAAAAAGGAAAGGAAGTGATTAATGAATTTATCAGCGTACGAGTGGCCCTGTCCAAGAGGGTTCGCTCCATTTGAGCATCAGAAGGTAACAGCAGAGTTTTTAGTTAGTAAGCGCAAAGCATTTTGTTTCAACGAGCAGGGTACAGGTAAGACAGCTTCCGTGATATGGGCAGTTGATTACCTTATGAAGCTAGGAGTCGTGAACCGAGTGCTTGTGATCTGTCCGTTATCAATCATGAAGTCTGCATGGCAAACAGACCTGTTTAAGTTCGCTATCCATCGCACCGTATCAATTGCTTACGGGTCAGCGGAAAAAAGACGTGAGATCATCAAAGGCATGGCCGAGTTTGTCATCATCAACTTCGATGGGGTCAACATCGTCAAGAAGGAAATACTAGCGGGTGGGTTTGATTTGATCGTGGTCGATGAAGCGTCTGCGTATAAGAATGCGCAAACAGACCGATGGAAAACCTTGCGTGACCTGACAAAAGTCATCAAGGGGTTGTGGATGTTAACGGGAACACCAGCGGCACAAGCTCCTACGGATGCTTACGGATTAGCAAAGCTAGTCAACCCAAAAGGCATACCAATGTTCTTCGGGCAATTCAGAGACATGGTGATGAACAAAGTCAGCATGTATCGATGGGCTCCCAAGAATAACGCCGAGCAGATTGTTTTCAACGCACTTCAACCTGCCATAAGGTTTGAGAAAAAGGACTGCTTGGATCTGCCTCCGGTTACATTCGTTGAGCGTGAAGCACCAATGACCCCCCAACAACAAAAGTATTACATCAAGCTGAAGAAGCAGATGTTGATTGAGGCGGCGGGGGAAGAAGTGTCCGCAGTAAATGCTGCCGTACAGATAAGCAAGCTGCTGCAAATAGCAGGTGGTGCGGTGTATTCGGACTCAAAAGAAGTTATAGAATTTGACGTTAAGCACAGGTTGAACGTGGTGCAGGAAGTCATTGAAGAGGCTTCGCATAAAGTACTCGTTTTTGTACCATTCACGCATACGATCGAACTGCTTGAGAAGCACTTAACAGCAGCGAACATAACGTGCGAAGTCATCAACGGGTCGGTCAGTGTGAACAAGCGAGCCGAGATCGTTAAGCACTTTCAAGAAAAGCCCGATCCCCGTGTGCTCATCATTCAACCCCAAGCTGCATCGCATGGGCTTACCCTCACTGCTGCTGATACGATCATTTGGTATGCGCCGTGTTCAAGCGTGGAGACGTACCTGCAAGCTAACGCACGTATCGATCGGCCAGGGCAAAAGTACAACATGACTATAGTGCATATCAAAGGAAGTCCAGTCGAATCAAGGATGTATAAATTGCTGCAAAGCAACATCGCCGAGCACCAACGAGTGATCGATTTATATAAACAAGAACTGTCACAAGAAGACTTGACAGTGTAAAATGTTATGGCATAATCGCCATAATAACCACAAGGAGAAAGCAATGGATGAACAAGTCCAGGGGGCTGATACCCCCATCGATTTAGGCAAACTCACAGAAGCGTACATAAAGCTACGTGATGCGAGAGCTACCCTAAAGAAGCAATACGAGAATGAAGACAAAGGTCTAGAGGAACAGATGGACCTTATACAAGCGGAGCTACTAGACAAGTGTTCAGCTATGAACGCCGACAGTATCCGCACCCCACATGGCACGATCATACGTTCGATCAAATCACGGTATTGGACGAATGATTGGGATTCTATGTATCAAGTTATTAAAGAACATGATGCGTTTGGCCTGTTAGAGAAAAGACTTCATCAGACAAATATGAAGCAGTTTCTTGAAGAGAATCCAGACATTCTTCCGCATGGGTTGAACGTGGAGAATGCTTACACCGTGGTCGTTAGACGTGCAAAGGAAAAATGAGATGAGTAACATAACGCTATTTGGTTCAGAACTTCCCGACTTCTTGCAAAACGCAGGGGTCAGTGAGCTTACAAAACGGTTAGCGGGTAAGTCCGGTATGGCTCGCATCGTTCCGAAAAACGGAATCTTTCGCAAGGTGGTCGGCGGCGAGGAGATGGGCAAATTAAAGGGTAGCCTCAAGGCGATCATCGTCCAAGCATCCCCTGATATAAGCCGGATCTTTTACGCTAAGCAGTGGACTCCTGATGCGGAACCGACTGCACCCGATTGCTTCTCGAATGACGGACGTACCCCCGACGACAAAGCCGCGAACAAGCAGTCTGATCGGTGCGACACATGCCCAAAGAATATTAAAGGCTCAGGCCAAGGTAACTCGAAGGCATGCCGGTATTCACGTAGGTTGGCGCTGCTGTTGGAAGAAGACTTCGGTACGGCACTTGAGGGTAGGCTGTATCAAATGAATCTGTCTTCCAAGTCACTGTTTGGTGATAGCGTGGCTGACAATAAGCATCCGTTTGAGAACTACACCAAGTACATTGCGAACAACGGTGAGAGTGTTGACTTTGTTGTTACTGAAATCAGCTTCAATGAGGATAACGACAATCAATCAGTGCTGTTCTCGCCGATCCGTCGAATCGTACGCAATGAGTTTGAAATCAGTTCCAAGGTAGCAGCATTGCCTGAGACACAGCGTATGGTCATCATGACTCCGTACCAAGCGGACATGTCGGGGCGCAATAAGTTGGAAGCACCCAAGCATACGGATGCTGAAGATGCGTCAGTAGTCGAAGAGCCCACAGTGCGCCAAAAGAAAAAAGCTGACTTAACCTCTGTGCTTAAGGCATGGACCGACGAGGAGTGAGATGAGCTACGGCTACAGTCACGATTTGGTTGAGGCCAATAAAGCCGCAGACCGTCGATTGGTGGGCGTAGCCTTGGGTCGCTTTTGCATCAAGCAGGGTATCAGTGTTTCTGAGGTGGCTGACTATTTCAAAGTCAGCCGCATGACGATTTACAACTGGTTCAGGGGGGTAACCCTCCCCTCCCGCGACAACGAAGATGCGATCCGTGGGTTCTTAATACGATCCACAAAACATCGGAGTTAGCATGACGTTCGACCTACTTGACACTGTGCTCCCACCAGAGGGGCGATATTGTGTGCTTGCTGTTGGTCGGTACGCAGAACAGAAACTTGTGGATACGCGAGAGCAAGTAGATGAACTTGCCAAGCAGTTTGTTGAAGAAGGTAAAGACGTATATTTTGGCTGCGCCAAGTTTGGTGAGTTGAACAACCGAACACATGCTAACGCCAAGTACTTCAGTGCAATATGGCTCGATATTGATTGTGGCCCCACAAAGGTCATACCCGACGAAAAGGGTAGGATCAAAGGATATATTGACCAACAGACAGGTATTACTGAACTACAGAGTTTTTGCACAAAGACAGGACTGCCTATACCTATTATGGTTAGTTCTGGCAACGGGGTGCATGCGTACTGGTTAGTAGGAAATACATTAACAAAAAACGAATGGGAGGCATTAGCTAACAGATTAGAAGATTTATGTATTGAGCATGGGTTGATCGTTGACACGAGTGTTTTTGAAGCCTCCAGAGTATTGCGTATCCCAGGAACTAAAAACTTCAAAGACCCAGACAATCCGTTGCCTGTAGAGGTGCTGAACTCAAAGACTACGAAGTTTCAGTACGATGAGTTAAGAGAGCTATTAGGCGCAGCCGAGCCGGAAGAAGAAAAGCCTGACTTCATTCCAAGGACGATGAGTCCTATGATGCAAGCGTTGATGAAGAACAAGATCAGACGCTTCTCAACAATCATGATTCGCTCGGCAAACGGTACGGGGTGTAACCAACTGCTTCACTGCTATGAGGAACAAGAGAACATCTCTGAACCTTTATGGCGATCCGCACTATCCATAGCTGCATTTTGTGTAGACAAAGATAAGGCGGTTCATAAGCTATCAAGTAAGTACCCTGGTTATGACCCAATCGAAACTGAAAAGAAAGTCCATTATCTAGTTAAGACAGGTGGGCCTCATCACTGCGCAACGTTTGAAAAGCTGAACCCCAGTGGGTGTGATGGATGTCCACACAAAAGCAAACTGAAGTCCCCGATCAATCTGGGTATCGAGATTGAAAAAGCCGACGACGAACCTATCGCAGTGCATGGTAAGGACGACGCAGTTACATTTTTCCAGATACCGGAGTACCCGTACCCATTTTTCAGGGGTAAAAACGGCGGTGTCTATAGCCAGCCCCCTATCGAGGATGAAGCTCCTGCGGTAGTTGTCTACGAGCACGACTTCTATTTAGTTAAGCGAATGAAAGACCCAGAGCAAGGAGAGGTGGCCTTGTTTCGGCTGCACTTGCCACAAGATGGGGTACGCGAGTTCACAGTAACTGCTGGTGCAATTTGTTCCAAAGACGAACTACGCAAAATACTAGCTCAGTATGGAGTGGTTACGTCAAAGTCTCAGTACGACAAACTTGCGCAGTACGTTATTGCATCCTTAAAAAATTTACAGTTTGAAAAAAAGGCGGAAATGATGCGAACACAATTTGGTTGGGCCGACGGTGACAGTAAGTACATCATTGGCGATAGAGAGATCACAAAAGACGGTGTGTTTTACAGCCCCCCATCATCGACGACTAGAGAAATAGCAGAGAAGATGTCGGTCAAAGGGTCGCTAGAGAAGTGGAAAGAAGCATTCAATATGTACGCAAAGCCAGGACTTGAACCGCATGCGTTCGCTGCGCTTACTGCGTTTGGTTCCCCTTTGTTGAAGTTCACGGGGCTTGAGGGAGCGATCATTAACTTGATTCACCCAACGTCAGGCTCAGGCAAGTCAACGGCACTGTATATGTGCAATAGCGTGGTAGGTCAGCCTAAAGAATTGACCTCTATGTTTAAGGACACTTTCAACGCAAAGATTCATCAGCTCGGCGTTATGAACAACAACGCCAATACGATCGACGAGATCACAAACATGACGGGCATGGAGTTCTCTGACCTCTCCTACAGTATTTCGCAGGGGCGAGGCAAAAACAAAATGCGTGGGTCAACGAACGAGTTACGCATCAACAATACTCGGTGGCAGGGCATCACACTGTGCTCCTCAAACGCTAGCTTTTACGAGAAGTTGGGGATCACGAAGAACTCACCTGATGGGGAGATGATGCGCCTACTTGAGTACAAAATATCTCCCAACAACATCATCTCGGTGGAAGAAGGCAAAGCTATGTTTGACCACCAACTGCGTGAAAATTATGGGCATGCTATGGAGCCCTACGCACAATACTTGGTCAACAACCTTGAAGGCGTTAAGGAGCTTTTGCGGAAAACTCAGGCTAAGATCGATCGAGAAGTCCAGTTCAGCTCAAGAGAAAGATTCTGGTCGGCAGTTGCTGCATGCAACATAACGGGTGGGCTAATCGCAAAATCCTTGAAGCTACACGACTACGACATGCTAGCAATCTACGCATGGATGAAAGACATGCTCAGTGGTATGCGGGAAGAGATTGCACCGCCGAACACATCGCCCTCTGCAATTATTGGAGAGTTTATTAACAATAATATTGGGCATATCCTTGTTGTTAAGGATGCTAACGATGCACGAAGCAGCATGAACTCAGCGCCGACGCTGGAACCAAAAGGTGAGCTAGTCATACGCTACGAGCCAGATACAAAGTATTTGTATTTGGCGGCTGGAAAGTTCCGTGAGTTCTGTGTAGTAAAGCAGATCAATTACCGCAGTACGCTCAACGAACTAACGCAGATGGGGCTTTTCAAAGGGGCGATAAACAAGAGGATGGCTAAGGGTATGCAGTTGGATTCCCCCGCTGTACGGGCGCTCTTGTTTGATGTTTCAACTTCCGAGTCTTTGCAAATGGGTGGACGAGATGAAGATAGCGAACGTCCTGTATCAGATCAACTGGAGTAAGTTTCGTAGAGGGTACTCCTTTTTTGTACCCTGTATTGATTCGTCTGAGGCCAAAAAGGATATAAGAGCGATCGCCAAGCGCCTCAAGATGGAAATACTTATGAAAGTAGTCATAGAGGATGGCATAAAGGGTTTACGTGTGTGGAGAATTTAGGTATAGTGACCTCTGCTTCTCCTTGTTGGTTGTGAACTTCCCCAACTTACCCCGCGCAATGCGGGGATTTTTTTACCTATTCTTACCAACCCCCGAGACTTCAACGTCTATCTTGCGTTTTGCCGCCATCTCCTCGGCTCGCTTTTCAAGCCGCTCGGCTAACTTGTCCGCAGCAGTCCCAACCAACGGCGCACTCTTTTCGGTAATCGCTACCCCTGCTACAGCACTTGCTCTACGTTCAGCTTTGCTGCTTAAGGAATCAACAATCGTGTCGGCATCGATCGCATAAGAAGGATACTTGCGGTTGAACTTAGACACTTCGTCTTCAATGATCTTGTCGAACATCGCATCGCCTGCCTCGGATTCTTTTTTGAACTGCACGTTCAAACGAGTGAGGATAAGGTTGCGCTTGTTCAGAATCTTCTGCTCGACACCATTTAGCTTGAAGTTGTTGACCTGCGTGATTGCGTTGATGTCAGGATTGAAACCCAGCACCCTACCGATCAATTCACCAGTCTTCACATTATCTTTTGTAACTAAGTCAGCACCAGCAGACGTTTTAATGCCTTCGTTCATCATTTTGTTAGCCATGACCCAGTTGCGTATGGCTGCTGGCGACATGCGTTCCCACATTTTTTGGTAGTCGCCCTCGGTGTAGGCTTGATACGCATCGGCCATAGACAGTCCAAGGCTCGCAGTCGGCCCCATGTTCTCAACCATGAAAGCAATTGCAGAGTCTCTAGCGGTCTTGGTCTCTTTGCTATCCCTACCCCACATATCGTTAAGCTGCGTACGAGAGGCAATATCCCAACCCGTCATAGCGTTAAAGATTCCACGGTCGATAACATCAGATACAGGCACACTTCCAATAGACATGCCGCCGAGAGCTTCAGGAATTTGAACGGTGCGCAACCAAGTCTCAAGGTCCATTTCACGCAACTCATCCGGCCAATCATCGTCATCGGACATCTTGCTCCACAACCATCCAAGCAAGCCAACGATCGAGCTAAACATAGCCATACCGGGTACACCAGCAACCAATGCGCTCATACCCATAACGCCAAAGAATTTCTTGATAGCTACCGCTTTACCTTCTTTGTTCATGAAGGGGATCATGCGCATGAGGTTGGTTCCAAGCAGCAGCGTCATCTGCAACGGGTACATCTTGAACTGGAACAACACCTTCCCTAAACCCTGCTGCATCCAAGTCGGTCGGTTAGCTATGTCGTAGTTACCAAGTGCTTCGTTTGTATCGCTGACAGCTTGTCTGACTGCATCTTCATAGTCTAGCCCACGACCAATACCTAAGTTGAAAGACGCAAGATAAACAGCTTCCCTGGTAAGCCGCTCGATGTTATGAAGCAACCCAGCGATAAGAACATTAGCTAACCGCTTCCCTTTACCTGGAATGCTGTCAAAGTCGTCGGTCGTTACACTCTTGTACCCGTAAACCAAAGACGAATAGGTAGACTGCTCAACCCCACGCTCAACCATCTCAGCAACAGCACGTTTCTGTAAAGGGGTTAAACCTTTAGCGTTAGCTATGCTAGGTGGTACATAAGAAGTCGTACCGTCTGGGTTCTCTCTAACGATTCCATACTGGTTAATAAACGTCAGCATCTTGCCAAGTTCTTTAGCAGCTTTAGTCATACTGCCGTGATTTGCCCCAAGCACAGGCACACCAGAAATCAACAAGCTGAAAGGCTGGATCAGCGCAGAAGATATACCCGTCATGTAGTAGATGTAAGACAGACGGTTAGCTACTCCCGACACCGCATCAAGGAAGCCACCTCTATTACCTGCAAGTGCTGCGTTGACTCGACGCTCAGCCTCATCTACAAACGGAGAAAGCTCTTCACGCTCGGCGATCGAATCCTTTGCAGCCGACACTGCATTACGCAGTTGTGGGGAGAACTCAAGCCTAGCTAGTTGGACAGCTTGCTTAGCAGCAACCGAAGCAATGTTTTGCGTCAGGTCAACACTAAAACCAATGCGTCCTTTACGATGGATGAACTGCCTACGGAAGCTCTGCTCCGGCATCGTGGTTAAGTAAAGCTGATAGATCGAATCCTTCAAAGCCTCACGAGCAGCAGTTGCTTCCGCACGTTGATCGACTTCGTTCATACCACTAGCAACAGGATTGAAATCACCTTCGTCGATTGCCTTGAACACAGCTTGTAGCAACGGAGCCGCATCTAAGGAATCAAGTCTTAGATCACGAATGTTATTGCCGAGCTTAAAGTTACTGGAATCAAGTTCTACATTAAGCGCGTCGGGGTTACCTGGGTTAAGTTCTTCAGCAAGTTTCTTTGCTGCATTGTTACGAGCCCCGCGAGTCTTGAAGATATAAAACTCAGGTTGGTCAGCGTACAACCCTTCGTTGATACGTAAATAGAAATTACCGTCAGGACGAACAAGCGGGAAGAATGGACGAATGCGGTTCTCCACCTCAAACGTTTGCCGAATCATTGCCATCAAGTTAGTCTTGGTCTCTTGCGAAACCCCTTGAAGGTTTTGGATTTGCTTATCGAGCAGGTTGTTGTACAGATTGATAACCGACTCGTAGTAGTTCCTGATGCGCACGTATAGCTTTTGCCCTGTGGGACCAAGAGCTAAAAAGTTCTTATCGAAGTTTGGATTACGGCTAGGCAGCTTAGGGTTTGACGGGTCGTACTCGGCGAGCGTAGTGTCGTAGATAAGATTTTCTAACTTCACACGAAGCGTCTTATCTTGTTTATATCCACGTTTTACTTCGTTGATAAGATCAACCGCACCACGCATAAACTGCTGCGACGTACCAAACATCTGCCCAACAAGATCATTAATTTCCTTGATTCTGGGTACTTCATCTTTTGACCATTCAGCCAAAAACTGTAAGGTAGGCATACGGACGAAGGCAGTCTTTGCCGCACCAGACATGTTGTCCCAAACTTCATCCAAGTATTCACGAACAGCCAAAGGATTACGAGCAAGCTGAGTGAGCTTAGTTCCTTCCATAAGCTCAGTCCCACTACGAGACCTAGCTACGATTTCCTCGGCTTTCCTTTGCTCACGCACCAAACGTTTAAGGCTCTTCTTCTCGACAGGCTCCGGTTCGGATTTGTACTTCCTTTGCTCAAAAGCCTTCAGTCCCTGTTCAGCTATACGCATACCAGGAGTTTTTTGTGCTGATAGCAACTTATCAGTTATGTCGATTAGCTCTGCCAGCGCGTTGTATTTACTTTCTCCAAGCCCAAAAGAACGCAAAAGAATGCGCACAAAAGACGAGAACCCAGTTTGCGTTTTTTTGGGGGGAAGTGCTGACAAAAAGGCTTGGAAGTCCGCATCAGACATACCATACGCCAAGAACTCATTGGGGTCGTCAAATATATCGTAACCACCATTTTCGTTTGCGGTGGCTTCAACAACCCTGCTTACTTCTACCGGAAGGTCTCCTTTATTTTTTAAGTATTCATAGAATTGCCCACTCTGAATACCTAAATCTCTTAAATCTCGAACAAGTGTTTGGAGCTTTGAATCTTTGCGCCCACCTAAACTAGCAGCCGACCCAAGCGCAATCTTTGTAGATGTTGCAGCATGCAGAGCTTCGTGAAGGATGGTTGTGTTGTTGATCCCTTGGTCTTTACCAAAACTTTTACCGCGAACGTAAATGGTCCTGTTCTCTGGTACGTAAATACCCCGTGCTCGGTTCCAACTGTCTATGTTCTTTTCCAACACAGGAGGCAGCGCATCACCGACTTCGATGACAACAAACTTAACTCCATTGAGGAAAGGCCGAAGCCGCATAGCTAGCGCACTTTCAAACGCATCTCCTATCTTTGCGATCAAGCTAACTGCTTGGGAAGCGTTTTGCGCCTTACTTAACTTATCTTCAGGAGGACCAACGGTTGTCTCAGTCTGAGACGGTAGTACTTCTTTCTTAGCTACAGCCGCACGATTAGCGTCTTCCTCTTTGATCTTCCTACGGAAAAACTCTATAGCTTGAGGAGCTAACCCAAGGTTCTTGATCGCTTCTTTGACGCGCTTACCGACAGCCGTACCACGCAGGTTGGGGTTTGCTTCCAACCGTAGCAATTGTTTGATTGCGTTTTCCCGTAGCTTGCCCTGTTGGTCTCGGATACTTTCTTCCGACTCACCTTTGCTTCCTAGAGCTTTAACAAGTTCGGCATCATCAACTTCTGCCTGAGAAAGCGTAAGATCACCTTGAGCTTTTTTTAGCGCACGATCAGCCCTAGCCTTCTCAGCCTGAGCTTTATTCTTTTCCTCTGCTTTCTTCTCCGCTACTTCAGGAGCTAGCTTTTTGCGCCCACGCCCAGTCTTTTTTCTTACTTCTTCTGAAGAAGGTAGCCGAGTGATGAGTGGGGGTCCGACAAATTCTTCTGTGGCAGACTCTGCCACTTTTGTTCCTTCAGGAGGCGCTGCTGCTCCCTCTTCTTTTGCTTGCTTGGCTTCGGTGGGCGTAGTGGCACTAGGGGTTCCTTTTTGTTTGTTAACTTCAGCATCAAATGCGCGATCGGCTGCATTCAGTAAAGCATCCCAATCATCACTTTCTTTAAATCCTTCTTCTACTAGCGTATCCGCCATGTTCGTGCGGTAGGAATCTAAAGCGGCATCAAGGTCTCCACCGTATTCACCGAGTTGGTCAAATGCAGTACTTGCGTTTGTACGAGCAATTTGTTGAGCCTTAGCTTTTTTAGCTTCAAATGCTGTGTCACGCTCTTCTTCAGTTAATGGTGTCGGCTTCGCCTCTTCTCTTCGTACAGGTCCTGCAACAGATTCTTCAGTAGAAACCATTCCACTTGGTTCAGCCCCTTCAACTCCTGCGGGGGCAAGAGTTGGTTCGGGTCTGCCAGAAATTTCAAAGCTCTTTCCAACTGCTGGGATGACAGGTCCTGTAACACTTGGTTCTCCTTCCGCTTGTGCTTCTTCATCAGCACGTCTACGAGCAACAGCAAACGCTTGGTCAGGTGGCATACCACCAATCATTAAATCTTGCGCAATTTCATCGGTACGACTTGTTACGGGACCCTGAGCAATATCTGCCGCTTTTTGAATAATCCCATCATCTACTTCACGAGTAGCAACATCCAGCGCACGGGACTTAGTGAACCCCGACAATTTAACAAGCTGCTCGGCACGAGCCTCAATCATCTCTTTTCGATCTTCTGCTGCAAGAACTTTGGGAGACGCTACTTCATCTTCCCCTTCCTTTTTGATCGAAGGCTCAACCTTTTCCGTAGGTGCAGTAGTTGCCGATACCGTCGGTTCGCCCCGAGCTTTTGGCTTTTCTTGCCGCTCAAGCTCTTCAGCTTCACGTCGCTTCAATTCAGCCGACGCATCCAGTATTTCTTGTGCGGTTAGTGGACGATCTGTGGGTAAGCCTAGAGCTTCACGAGTTTTTCTAACAGACGCGGACAAACCCCTAGCACCACCAGTCATAAGGCCAGTCTGAGTGATTGTTTGTAAAACAGTATCTTGAAGCTGGTTGAGCAGCTTCATTAGTGTCGGCGTTTTATCGACCCCCGAAGCTGCGTCAGTGAAAAACTGCCCTGTAGTAGTAAACGACTCTCCAGGTATTTCTTTTGCAAGAGCTTTACCAAAATACTCAGTTAGTTTTTCCGGTGGTATGCCTCTAGCAACAGCTCTAATACCTGAAAGCGTTTCTTTCAACCCACCGTAACGCGCACCAAGAATTTCAAAAGCAGTAAATGCAGAAGCTCTTGCCGCAGCCTCCATTGGAGTTAAGTTAACTTCTCTCCCAGTTGCATATTCCTGCCCAAAAGTTTGTAGCCCCAGATACATGAGTGGCGCACCCAAACCACCAGAAAGAGTACCACTAACTAAAGTAGGAGCCTGTTGGAGGATTGAATTAATAGCAGCTTCTAAAATCTGAGCAGGTCTTCCTTTACCTTTACCCATATTCTCTTGGAATTGGGAGGCATTTTTTGCCGCATCTGTATAAAATTCAGCAGCGCGATCGTCACCTAGTAACTCCGCCGAAAACATTCCGAGTCCAGAAAACCCTTGTTTTGTCGCTTGTTTTGCAAGCGTAGCAGCCCTGCTAACAGCCCCTTCTTTACCAGCTTCCTGTGCCTCAATAACTCGTTGAGGAGTTTCCGTTAGTTGTACAATAGAAGAAGGCATTTCACCAGCTTTTGCCGCACGTTGAGCTTCCATCCTCGCAATTTCAGGGCGAAGTCCTTGGGCCGTTAGCGCAGCTTGTCTTTGCTCTCTAGTCGTACCGAGTTGCTGTACTTGTTTGGATTTTGTCTCAAACTCTTGCTGTTGCTGATCGATGGTTTTTGCTACTGACCCAACCCAATCATCACGGCTAATCATCTCCAGGCGTTTTTCAGGAGAAGCGGCATCATAAGCAGCGCGAACTGCTGCAAACATTTCTTCAGTAACCGGAGCCCCTCGGCGTTCTATTCTTGGTTGAACGGGGGGTTTAAAGTCCTTCATTACGCTAGGAGCAGTTGTTCTCCCTTCTTCAAAAGCCGGAGCAGCCTCAAGCCCTTCTATTTCAGAAAGCCCACGTAGTAATTCTGTTTTTGGTTCTGCTTTAACTTCTGCTTTTGGTTTTGCAGCGGGTGCAGCCGTACCTCCAAACTGCTTGGCAAGCTCCGCAAAGTCTACGGGTGGGGGTGCAGACGTAGCCGTACCACCAAATTGTTTGGCAAGGGCAGCGTAATCAGTCGCCATTACTTTACCCCTGCGGCTGCTCTAAATTGATCTGCGGCTTCTTTCGTCGGGAAAAAATACGTTACTCCACCAGCGGTCACTGGGAAATTACCACCTGCACTTGCGGCAGGTTTGGGGGCAGGGGCATTGGGTTTGGCAGCAGATTCAAGTCCGTAAGTATTTTTCCACCTATTCATAACTTCTGCTTCAACTTGATCGGCAGATAAGTTGGGGTTCGCTTCTTTTATTTGTTTGGTCATTTGGTTATAAATCGAACGACCACTCACCATCTTCCACTTATTAAAGTTTTCTACTAACTTAGGATCAAGTTTCCCTTCTTCCGCTTGTACTCTGCTAGGACCAATATCTGAAGTACGTGTTTGTGCTACAGCACGACGTAAAGCCTCTACCCTCGTTTTGTTTTCCGGTGTCGGGTTCTCTCCAAACGCTATTTCAGCAGCGGCTAATTGCTCTGGTAGTTTTGGTCCACTACCAGGACGTGGAGGCGTAGGAGGTTTAGTCGCAGTAAGCGCCCTACCAATATTTGTACCAATAGCAGCTTCAGTACGCATACGAGCGTTAGCAGCATCAGCTTGATTTTTACGAGCAGACTCAAGTGCCGATAGCGCCCCACGCATATTGCCTTGACGTTCTTTACGTTGCGCATCCATAAGATCAAACTGCATCCGATCGATTGCAAGCTCTTCAGCCCGTTGTGCTTTCTTAATAGCCCCAAGACCTTTACCTAAAGATGCACCTGCCGAAGCAATCCCACGAAGAGCACCCCCAGGTTGTTGCGCAGCGGCAGCGGCCTCAAAGAATGCACCAGCACGTTCGTAGTTATCCCCAGCACCTATACGCCCACGGCGAGCAGCTAATGCTTCTAATGCTTTTGGATAGGGACTCGGACCCCCAGCACTCTCGACCTGAGACATATAGTTGGTAATAAATGCTTTTTGTTGGTCGGGAGTCATCTCTTTAAACTCCATCCCCGACAAACGCTTACTACTATCGATTAATTGCCCAATCAAACGTTTTCTAAGATCCCCAACACCAAGTTTTTCGTATTCTTCAGCAGTGACGCCACTTTCATTTTTAACGACTTGATTGGTTTGATCCTCGTCATCGTCACCAGAAAACGCAACAATCCCACCAGGGGCGAACCCTTGTTCAGGTACAGGCATGGCACCCAGACCAGCAGACTGAACAGCTTCTTGCGCTAAAGAGGGAGCACCCTTCGGAGGAGCGTTTTGACCTGCCATCGAAGCTCGCATAGCGGCTTCTTCTTTAATAAGTTGAAGGGCTCGAAGTGCGGTAAACGCATCAAGGTTGGGAACTTGACCCTGACCAAGCACAGCCTGTTGAAGGATCGTCGGGTTCGTCTTGAACCGCTCGGCGAAGATCGAAGCCTTATCGATTGCCATGTTTTCCTCACACCAATGTATTCAACGCAAGAGCGCCCAGACCACCACCCCGCAACCCTTCATTCTCATCAATCCTACCCCCTTCTGCCTTCAAAAGCGAGGAGACACCTGCTGCACCGAGACCCAAAGACGTTAAATTCTGGATGGTAGTCGGCGCAGGTTGATAAAGTGTCGAGCCTTGAGCAGATAACGGTACACCCCTGATGATGTCCGACATGAACGCAAGCTGCTTGTATGGGTAGTTTTGGTAGTTAAGGTAGTCTTGATATTGCTGGTTCAGGATATTTTGCGCTTGTTGTTGCTGCTGCAATCCGTATCCTGCTTGAAGCTGATTGATACCGAGGTTCTGCCCATACTCAAGCTGACCTAAATTACCAAGCTGACCAGCACCCTGAAGCGCGGTCTGTAATCCTTGAAGACCGAGACCAGCACCAAACTGTCCTTGCTGTGCGTTAAGTTGAGCAGCGGCTTGACCAAACTGAGCTTCTTGACCCGCAGCACCCATCTGCTGTCCATACCCAAACTGCCGAGACTGTTCTGCTTGTTGCTGTGCAACAAGTTTTGCTTGTTGGTTTGCTAACGCAGCTTGGAGGCCTAGTCCCGTTTCAGTGTTGTACTGCTGTCGAGCCTGTTGAAACGCAGCCGCATCAATACCGCCAAGTTGTTGTTGCAGTGCACGGTTTGCTTCGGAGCGTTGGATGATGTCTCTAGCACCGCCAAATGCACCCGACCGAGCAGCCGCAGCTTGTTGCGCTAAACCAGAAATACCTGCTTGTCTCTTCGCTTCTTGTTTCAGTACGTCCGTGTAGGGGTCCATGTACTTCTGAGCGACCCCAGCATTTGTAAACGAGCCTGTACCTACTTTGTCAGTAGCAAACGATCCAGGTTGGTAGAGGTCTGGACGACTGTATTGGTTAGTTACTGGGTTGTAAGTAAACGAGGTGTTAAGCGCCCCAAGACCTGCGAGCCCAGCTAGACCCGTAGCATCCGTGAGTTGAGGCGCAGCCTGCATAAGTGCTGCATTCTGGTATGCCTGCTGTTGTAGAGGAGAGAACTGAGCTACACGTTCCCCTTGATACTGCATATAGGGGTTTTGAGTAGTATCAGTAACCGCAGCAGCTTGCCCAAGTAAGTTTTGTGCATAGGGCGATATTTCAGGAGCAAACCCAATTTGAGTCTGCTGAATTGCGGTCGGGATACTGTCAGCCATGTTGTGACTCCTTAAGCAGGAAGATATTTGTCAGACCGGCTGTCTTTAGCGACTCGCCCTTTTCCGACTGTTTTGCCACGGGCTTTCTGAACCCGATCCATCATTTCATAGAGCTTTCTAGCACCAGCTTCTGTAGACCCGTTACCAAGTTCAGAAACGATACGAGCAGGTACTACAAATTCCCCGTCGGCCAAACGCGCTGGACGGTCCTTACCAATGACCGCAGGGATAGAATCAGATACCCCATCACCAGGACCACGCAGCAACCGACCACCGTCAGAATAAGAACCAAGGTTATAAGCAAGACTCGAAAGACCTCCTTCAGCCATGAGTCCACCATTTTTATCTCCAGTTACTATTTCTTCTTTTTCCGTCTCTGCTGACCTTTTGTCTTTCTTTGTTGCCTCGATAAATTTACCCGCTGCATCGTAGTAGTTGTTGTCAGAACCACGGTAACGGTTATCGCTCTCACGAACGGCAGTAATCATCTGTCCGTCTTTGTTGTAAGTGCTAATAACAGCAGGTTGGTAGTTAGGGTTAGCCACGTATTGCTGCTTACTTGTGTCCCATGTATATTTACTTTGGTATGAAGGACGGGGTATACCCATCACTGCTTCAGCATACGGACGAGCAACCTCACCAGTCGGCGTAACAGGACGTAGTGGGTAAGCAGCTCCAGGTCTGCCCATTAAATAATCGTATGCAGACTTAGACCCACCTGTAGCCGTGCCGTATTTAGTTAAAAAGTCTTCGTAAGAAGTAGGTACGTATGGACGATAACCCAAACTACCACCGCCCTTTGTATACGCATCGCGTACATCTTTCATGCCCGTAAATCCACCTTCAGGTCGATAAGGAATGTTCGGTGTCGTAGTGATCGTACCATTAGGATTAACTACAGTATTGCCCCCACCACTTACACCAGGAGCAAGTGCAGTTTCAGGCGCGGTAGATATATCTGTAGGTTTGTCTACTCTAGTTAATTCAGTAGTGTCAGGTACACAAGCGTTTTTTACTGGATCAAATGTGTATCCAGTGGGGCAAGTAAGCGCATTATAACCCCCACCGTATTTGATTGCATCTTCTTCAACAACGACAGGTTTTGCAGCGAAATACTCATCAAGTGTTTTACCTGTAGCCCTTATAAAGTCGGCTTCGTTTGACCCCCATTTGTTTAACTCTTGCTCTACAACAGACCGCTTCGTAGGTTTGAATTTATCAAGAGCATAATTAATATTGCTGCTCATTCCAGCAAGTCCGCCATAAGTCTCAGCTACGTTTTCCGGCGAACCAATATCTTTATTAGTAAGCGCATAAACATTAGCGGCTGAAACTTGTGTGGGATGCAATTGCTGAGCTTTTTCTAAATCTGCGGCAGAAACCCCCCAAGTCTTCATAGCTTCTTGAGCTTGGTCATAAGTTAGGTTGGGGTTGTTGGTTATGTAATTAGCAATATTTTGATAGTACTTATCTGCACCAATACCACCTGTCCCAGTTGCAGTTAAATACCCAGCAGAACCACCATCGGCCATGCGGACAACAGGCTCGTTGCGATACATCAACCCCATCAATCCACCGTCGGCAACACCACCATCAGCCATACCAGGAGGAATACTGTATGGGAACGGACGACCCGCAGCTTCTTCGGCTTTTACCGGAGTGAGTGCTGTGTACTCTTGAGAATAAGGATCGTAGGTATAGGGACGAATGTACGCAGTAGGAGATGTACGGGTTTGCGGTAGCTGGCTTTTAACCGCCATATCAGCAAGGATCGGAGAAGCCGCAGCACCAGCAGACATAAGCGCAGCTTTATTACCACCCATCTGAGAAGCAAGTGATTGCAAACCACCTTCGCCTGTAGCGGCTTGATACCCTCTTTGCAAAATCTCTCCTGGGCCTAGAGCTGCTCTAGTTGCTGCAAGCTGTTCAGGAGTGGCGGTTGCCCCCATTAATTTAGCCATCTCTGCATTTGACATTCCAGCTACAACATCTGGATTAGCTTGTGCTAACGCCGCCATACTTTCACCCGTAGCAGCCTGAGCACCCAAAGACTCCAAGCCACCAGCAAAGTTAGCACCACCGTAAGCACCAAGACCTGCCATAAGTCCTTTACCCAAATCACCAGTACGAAGGGCTTCCACACCACCAACCAGAAGACCTGTACCTACGGAAGCACTTGTACCTAAAGCAGCGCCGATTGCAGAGCCAACACCAGGAGCTACCAAGTTCAAACCGAATCCAATAATTGCGGGTAGGAGCGATTTCAAGAACCCAGCTTCAGGGAGCCCAGTGTCAGGATTAATAGTCAGCGACCCACCATGTGCTTTAGCAAGTGCTTGCAGCCCCCGAACTTCTTCAGGAGCCATATGTACGAGCATGGTGTCAGGGCCTCGACCCTTGGAGGCTAATTCGTTGGCGATAATAGCTAGGCTCATCTTTGCCCCTTCAATCGGTAGCAGATACAAAACTCATTGTGGCAATCACCGAAGGCGTTGCCGGTCTGGTAGGAGAAGACGCAGCAGGGATATGCTCAATCTTAACTCCAAGGTCATTTGTACACCAATACAATTCTACGTAATCGCTGGCGTTTAAAGGCAAAAATAAATTTAGTGACGCAATCAAATGCCCGTCTACGCCACCGTGACGATTTGGCACCGAAAACCGAGAATTACTGTTACTTAAATTCGTGCCGTTGATCGCCGCCCAAACATCAACATCATGGATCTGCGTATCAGTGTTAGTAAATTGAATACTGAATTGTAGATTGTAAACTCCAGCGTAGGTAACAGTCATCTTTGAACCATCAACCAAGTACACACTATCAACAACGTCGGCTACATCAAACGTAATGGCGTACGATGCAGTGGTACTTGATGCTGTTTGATCGGATTCGCTTGACCAAGCGCCGAATGGGTTGACGATATACCTACCCCCTCGATCCCCAAACAAAGCCAATAAATTGTTATTTAGCCGGTTGAAGTACAAACGAAGGACATTATTAAACTGCTCGTGGTATCGAGGTTGATAGTCCGTAGGGGGTACAGGCAGGTTTGGTGCAGCAGGATGAACTATCCGAGCCATTACCGTCTACCGTCAGGACGAATATCGATACGTGGTGCGCCTAACTGCCACGTCGTGTTAATTTGGTTGGACTCTATTTTGAAGATCATCTGTCTTCCGCGCATACGGGTGAAAATCTGACCCGTGAACTCTTCAGTAATGACGTATGTTGAGCTACTAGCTACTTGCGCACTAGCAGAAGTTACTGAGCCAGAACCTGAGTTATACAACCCGTAGAGCGTCATTGACACAGCGGGTGAAGAATTGTCTGGAGCATTTTCAGAATTAGAAAACGTAATATCGGGCAATACACGCCATACAAATCCAAAATTATGTCCGTCGCCAATATCAAACTCAGAGGAAGAAATATTGGCAGCAATTGCAGTTTCAGTACCCGTTTCGTTATTGTTTAACCCTTGTTCGTGGTTCACGATGTTATAGGTGTACGTAGCAGCTTGTGGATAATCTCTTAATCCTGAATCCAACCAAGCAGTACGAGCCATCGTGCCGTAGTACCAAATACGTTCTTGATAGTTGTACACCACGTACTTATCAACAGTCATGGAGTTTGCGGAACAATAAAACCACCAAACCTCGTTGAATCCTTCGTTAGTTCCAGCAAATATTTGTTGATTTTGAGTTAAGTTTATATCGTTAAATACATACCTACGTAAATCACAGCCAAGTGTTTGGACTCGACCATCATACAAATAAAACTTATCGACACCCATCCAATACACGATACCGGATGCAAGCGCCACACAGTTTTGGCTAAGTATTGATATGTTATCTCCAAGAAGCTGCGAACCCCAAACATAGGGAGGGCCTAAATATTGGAGTGAATAAACAGCAGAATCAGTAAAAGTAACAATTTCTTGGCGAGTCTGAATAACAGTAACAATCTCCGACCCATGCGATAACCGCACACTCCCTGCTTGGTTGGTAGCGTTAGGAGTCCAGTTGTACGGATCATCTTGGTTAGACCAACGAATAAGCATTGGGTCTTGTGTGGCGCTCCCATAATCGTTAGCACCAAACGCAAAAATAAACCGAGATGTATCAGAGACAAAAATGTAATTTTGGACAGTGGGTACGTCAACAAGCAAAGACACATACGCATTTGAAGCCGCACTGCCCGTAGCATTAACGACAGCCCCAGCAGAATCCAACAACTTAAACGACAGCCCATCAACGTCATACACATAATAAGTCGTACTTGCGCTTATCCCAGTCGGCAAACTGCCGCCAGTCGTGTAATTAAACTGAATGGCTGCGCCTTCAGTAAGAAGTAAGCTGGTTGCTGTAACAACAGCAGGAGATGCAACAGGAATTGAGACCGCGCCATAAGTAGAAGAAGGTGAATTTAACAACGCTCCTCTGGTGGTTACATTAGCGGTTGCGTCCCAATAATAAATACCGCCACCACGAGGGCCAAAAACTAAATCTTCACCGTAATTACTTTGACTCCATAACCGAATATTTGTAATAGTACTGATTCCATTACCCCAAGAACCAAGCCCCCAGGGTCCTGCACCCCAACCAAAAAAAGGAACTTGAGTAGCAGGCCCAATGTTTAATTGATAAGCGGCATCAACAGCGGAGCCACCTGTAGCCCCAGCAGCTACAACAGAAGCAGTGGTTATAGAGTAGGAATTACCATTTATATAAGTAATTTGATACTCAGCGTTAAGGAGAGAGGCGTAAGTACCTGTAACCCCACTAAAAGTAACAAAGTCACCATTAATAACACCGTGAGAGTTGGCGGTAACTGTAACCGTAGTTGTTCCATTACCTGTGAACGGATCAGTACCAAGTCTTGTTGTTACTCTTATAGGTGTAACGTCGTAGTAACTACCGTCACGCTCAATATAATATTTAAGGTTAGTACCGACGCTAAGTAAATTTTCAAACGACAAAGTTACCCAATTCCAAAGGGCTCGGCAAACACCAAGAAAAGTATTAGCAGAGATACGACTCCACCCACCGATAACTTCGGGAGTGCCTTGGCGAAAACGAACTTTGTCGCAGTCATACCAACCACCTTCGGTTGTATACCGAGTGTTTTCTCGATTGACCCCAGGCTTAAAAAGTATCTTTTGGAGTGGCACGGCTCACCTCATTAACGCAGCTTCAGCCGCACGGCGGCGGGTAAGTCCGGGGAGGACACGACCTGCGGCTTTATTCCATCTAACGCACTCTGTAGCCGCACCATCCCAGTCCCCCGCATCAATACGTTTTTTGAAGGTAGAAACTCGGTAGTTTCCTAAGCCGCAATTGTAAACCCATGAAGTGACAGCGGCAATGCGTCGGGGTAATGCGGTTTGAATCTTTGGAGAGAACTTAAACAAACCTTGCAAAAAATAATCAACGTGATGGTCTAGCGCATCCTCACACTGCTCAATCGTCCAGACGGTGCCGGGATTAATGTCAGGGCCGGTTGCTCCCCAGCCAATTGTCCAAGGATGCCCACGGGTTCCGGGGTCAGGATAAGCCGTTACTCGTCCATCAGGCAAACGCTTTGCCAGCCCTTCAAAGGGCTTGATCAGTACATCCTTGCAAAGCTTCTTAGCCTCATTCACGATTTATTGTACTTTTCTATGCTTCTGCCAACGAACCAGAACGTTAACATCATGTTCAGCATCGCAAAGTCATCTTCGTCGTAGCTCTTGGTCAAGACCTCAGCCCAGTTAGCATTCGTCTGGAAAGCAATCGTCAGGCCAGCAGCTTTAACAGCAACGTATACGCCAAATGCAATCCAAGTAAGACCGGGGCGGGTAATAGCAGTGATAAAGCTAGCGAGCCAGCCAGCCTCTTTTGCGGTCTGGGCCTGTTCCTTAAATGCCTCTTTAATTGTGTCCATCTGCTGGATAGAGTAGTCAACATACTTCTCCTCCATCTTGAACTCACCCCGCATTTTCTCCAGATCGGTTTGTAGCTGGAACATGCTTAATTCATGGGCACGTTCATTTTTCTTGTCCATAAACTTGAGGACTTCCGGGGCAAGCCGGAACAGGCCACCGAAGATGGAGCCGAGCAAACCACCACCGAGTAGTTCAAACATGGTTACCCCTTAGCCGTTACGATGTCGGCACCTTTCTTAACCGTCACCTTGCTGCCTTCAACATCAACCTGCATAGGTGGCTCGGCTCGGTCCAGCTTGTCCAAACGTGTGATGAGATCTTTGATGACTTCAAACTCAGGCTTCTCTTGCTTAGGCGCAGTGCCTGCGATTCCATTCAGCATTTGAATAAGTGCAGTAAGTGAAGCACCAAGAAGACCCATAACAGCAGCAATTTTTTCGCCTTCTAGAAAGAGGGACGCACCGACACCCACAAGCACAATCAGAAAGATGTACAACAGCCCATCTTCACCAATGGCTTTTCCTGCTACTTCTTTGGCCGAATCTTGCGCTTTAAGCTCTTCAAGCCGAATCTTGGCTTGCGCTTTGAGGACCGCTAGTTCGTGGGTTTTATCGTCCATTTATTCCTCCACAATTACTGCGGTGTCGGTGTCAGCAAACCAAAGCATCCTACCTCGGCAAGCAATGTTGTAGTCCTGACCATTGGCATCCAATTCGCTCCAAGTCGGTACTCGGATTTGCAAGTGCCGTGCAAGGTGCTCCTGTCCATTCTCAAAGACCCGCCATACATGCTCTATGGTTCCTCGTCCTGGTTGGCCTCGGCTTTTGTTAAACCGAATTTTGTAATGATTCACTCAGGACGAGTTGGCCAAATAATGCTATCGGGGAACCCTGCTTGCAGACGAATCTCACGCAACCCACGGCGATACTCAATCCAACCAGCTTTATCGCCAGCCGTCATGGGCACATCAGGCAGCATTGACCAATCAGAATCGCGCAGCTTTGCTTTAGCCTCTTCCCAAGCCATGTCTGCTTTGGTCGCAACTGCGGGAAGTGGTGGCGCCTCACCTACTTGCACCCAGCCCTGATCGTTATAAGCTTCACCTAACCATGATAAATCACCAAGTCGATCCGCAAAGCCATGAAGGCCGAAGATCGGCCCCCAGTTTTCAGGTAGTGGTTGCGGCTCGTTTAGCGCTTCGCCGGTTGACAGTTTTTTTAGTTGCCACAGGCTCATTTTCATTCCTTTCAAGTTTTAATCCAGGTTGCAGCTCGGGCTTAGGCAAAGCGGTAGCGTTTTTTAATGCGCCGTTCTTTTGTTTTTGGTAAGGTGGAAATGGGCCGTAAAAAAGCTTTTCTTCATCAGTGACCTTCCAATCTCTCCAGCTTCCAAAATCATTACGGGGTTGTAAGTTTATGTGACAACCTATATTTGCAGCTAATTGATGGATAAGCTCTATAACCTCTACGGGTTGAAACAAACCCCAGTGTGTTTGCCCATTATTGGCCCTTACACTAATTTCTGTGACGCCGCCAAAAGCTGTACCTACCGTTAAAGATCGGATACGGTTTAAATCTGCATACCGAGACTCCGTTTGCATACGAAGCTCAACGAGTGAACGCTCTATTTCAAGAGCCTTCTTTTGTTGGCGCAAAGAAGTTGTCTTTTCTTTCATTATTGAGGGTTCCAAGATACGACAATTTGTCCGTTTACTGTCAAAGGATAAGAAGCCCCAGGAGTCACGGATACGCAATTAAAAGCTGTTGGATTTGCTGCTGAACCGGGATTGCCAGCACTGCCTGAATTGCCATCGTTGCCACCACCTCCACCACCACCACCTGATCCGCGGTATATGTATCCAGCGGGGCAAAACCAACGACCCCCACCGCCACCACCACCGCCGCCACCCTGAAACAAAGATCCACTACCGCCACAATTGCCTGGACTGCCGGGGTATCCTGGTAGCACTGGAGTTCCGGGCCAGTTTACATTACCTCCGGCACCTCCATAAGTCCCACCGCCGCCACCACACGGGCCTGGAGTGCCAGGGCCTTGCCCATAGCCACCAGCCCCCCCACCGCCTCTATGTATAGAGGCGGGAGCATTAAATGTACACCCCGAAGCAGGCCCACCAGTGCCCCCACTTCTACCACCTGTACCCCCTGGAGCAGCACCGGCGTTTGGCGTCCCGCCAGGACCACCACTACCTCCATTACCCGCAGAGCCGCCATTACCCCCGGCGCCGCCATTACCCCCGGCGCCACCAGGAAAGGTCTTAGAAAAACCCGTAGACGAAGCGCCCGTATTCCCTGCGCTCCCGGCGCAACCATTTTGTCCCGCGCCACCAGCCGCACCCGCCCCCCCATTGAAGACACAACCAATACCACCGG